>JGI12316J15309_10000442_pt1 | contig 14621 bp, 9 predicted proteins | sample MarCyaLeptolynsp_FD_15309 | JGI IMG/M metagenome (IMG submission 15309) | reverse complement strand
TCGCAAACCGGACAGCGAAAGCCGTCGGGCCAACGCAACTGCATCAGGTAGTCGCGACACGCGTCCTCGGTGGCGAAGCGGGCCTCGAATTCGACCAGATCGCGCGGGTAATCCTCCACAGCGCCGTATACTACATCTTGGGGCTACCTGAGTCAAGTGGATACCCCACTCCGTAGGAACAGTGTCAGCGGCGGAGAGGACGCTGGAGAGAGCGAAAGCGGTAAGCAAAAGGAATGGTTTGAAAGCTGAGGTTTGCATGGACTGCTCCAAAGAGGGGGGCGACCCGGCCTACTGGAGCAGGAGTCGCCTTGACCTTGTTCGAAGGTTGGCGCGTCCAATGCCTGTGAGCGATCCGGCTCCGATCCTACCGGTGCGACTGCGTTGCCTTACTACGTCGAAACCAAAGTCCTATGGCCGGAAGGGGCCCTCTACAACTGCGCGGATCAGCTCCTGCGGCGGCGGAAGAGCCCGGCGTCTCGGTTCCAGGCGGCAAGCGGCTCGGCGCAATGCGTCCGCCGTCGACTGGGCTTGACCTCGTTGGAGCCGTTCCTCCCATTCTCCGCAACCGCTGTATTCCGCCGACCGCCCCCAAGCCATCAGCCCGGATTCGTCGCGCCGCGACATGTGCGCCCGCGCGCTCGACCGCTCCCAGGCCGTGGCCTCTCCCGTTAGCCCCGTCCGTACCGGGTTCAGATCGACCTCGAGCAACGCCGCCAGCAGGCGTCCCGGCTGCAAAAGCGCAAACATAGAAACGTCTTCCCCCCTTGAGGGCCTTGGGGCGGGGTGTAACTGTTGCGGAGGCCGCGAACGCCTATGATGGCTGAGAGTCGGGAATCGCCTCCGCCTGTGGCCGCGGCGATGGTTCCGTGAACGAGGAGTTGCATCATGACTGACGATCCACGCATGGGATCGACCCCACTTCTTCTTTCCCGGCGCGAGATGCTGGGGACTTTCGGCCAAGCGGCTGTGGCGGGCCTGGCGGCCGGCGTGGCCTTGCCCGCCCAGCAGCGGCGCCCGCGCATCGCCGTCGTCGTCACCTATTGGGCCTACCCGCGCTCGCATGCGGACTGGATCATCTGCAAGCTGATGGACGGCTACTGGTTCAAGGGCCGGCATGTGGACTCTCGCGTGGACGTCGTCTCGGCCTACATCCATCAACTGGAGACCAGCGAACTGGGTCGCAAGGTCTGCGAATCGAAGGGCATTCCCGTCTATGAGAAGGTCAGCGACGCGTTGACCATGGGCGGCAAGGAACTGGCCGTGGACGGCGTGGTTCTGGTGGGCGAGCACGGCAACTACCACCGCAACCTGATGGGGCAGACCTACTATCCGCGCTGGTTCCTGTATCAGCAGATCATGCAGGTGTTCGAAGAGAGCAAGCGCTCGGTTCCGGTGTTCAACGACAAGCACTTGTCGACGAACTGGAATGAGTCGAAGTGGATGTTCAACAAGTCGCGCGAGCTGGACTTTCCGCTCTTTGGCGGCTCTTCGATTCCCTTCTATTACCGTGATCCGGAGATCGACATCGACAAAGGGGCGCCGCTGAAGCATTCGGTGGTGGCCGGCGGCTCGCGCGACGCCGGCGGGCTGTTCCACGCCGTCGACGTGCTGCAGTCGTTCGTGGAGATGCGCAAGGGCGGGGAGTCCGGCGTCGGCTCGGTGCAGTGCATCCATGGAGACGAAGTGTGGAAGTGGACCAAGCGCAACGCCTGGGCGGGGAACCTGCTGGGAAGCATCGGCAAGAAGTTTGACTTCAAGGACGGCCACTTCGAGGAGACCGCGCAGCGGCCGAGCGTGACGATCGTGAACTACCGCGACGGCACGAAGGCCGCTGTCTACACAGTGCGTGGCGCGGGCTGGACCTTCGCCGGGGAGATCGCGGGCCGGAAGGATCCGCTGATCACGTCGATGCTGGGCTGGCCGGGGCCGTTTGCACAGTACCACGCCGCCAACGCCTTTGAGCACTGGATCGTCGAGATGATGCTGACCCGCAAGGAGCCTTACAACGCCGAGCGGCTATTGCTGTCCACCGGCATCACCGGCTTCAACATGGAGTCGAACTGGAAGAACGGCGAGTACTCCGGGGTCGGCCGCGTGGTGGAGACGCCGTACATGGACATGAAGTACACGCCGACGCGCGGGTCGATGTTCAACACCGGGGAGCGGCCGCCGGTGGTTCCGTATATCCGCGGGTTTGCGGAGGCGTGAGGGCCGTGAACCGTGAACCGTGAGCAGTGAACCGTGCCGCGCCCTTTAGGGCGCGGGCGCACTTTACCGGACGGCGATGGTCACGCCTTCCTGAATCGCCTGCCCCCCGATGGAGATTTCCAGCGGCGTCTCATTGTTCGCCGGCAGGTCGCGCGGCACGATCACGTTGATCTGGTTGACGCCTTGCAACAAGCCCGGCGCCGAGCCCGCGTACAACACCAGCGCGTTGGCGCCGCCGATGCGCACCGTCGGCTGCGCGCGCAACACCGGGAAGGGCTGGCGCAGGGGCGTGATTTCACCGTCCACGCCGGGCGGCGAGGTCTGGCCGCCGCCGGTGAGATAGATCTGGACGGCGTCTCCGGCGCGGACCGGATTGTTAGGGCCGTTGACCGAGAAATCCTGGTGTAGCACGGCCCCCTGGCCGGTTCCGGTCTGGCTCAAGCTGAACACCGCCGGGGCTGTGGCCGCCGTCGTCGCGGTGATCGGGCGCGAGGGCGCTCCGTCGACTTCCACCTCTATGCGCACTGAGCTCAGCTCGGCCAGGAAGAACGGCGCGATCACGCTGACCTGATTCTTGGCGGCAAACACCAGCGGCGCCGGCGTGCCGTTGAACAACACGCGCGTCGGCCCGAGCTGGGTGACCAGTCGGCCGGCTGTGTCGAACTGGGCGCCGAGGGCGATCTCGGGGCCGATGTTCGTGCCGAACAGCGACAGGATCTGCCCCGGAGCGATCGGCCGTTCCCGGAAGTCGGCGGCGCCTACGATGGCGCGGCGCTCCATCCGCGGCCGAAAGAGTTCCAGCAGAAAGCCCTCGGTGCGGCCCCCAGCGTACTCGGTCTGCACGGCGTTGGAGGTGACTTCGAGCTCGATCGTGGGGTCGAAGACCTGGCTGCCCGACGGGTTGAGGTCGACGTAGCCGGCGATGAACTCGTTGTCGTCGGGGCCGATGGCGATGGCGGTGGCGATGTCTTCGGCGGTGGAGCCAAAAAAGCCCGAATATTCGCGGGTGGCTCGGAGCTGGTCGTCAAAACAGTACTTGGCGATGAGCGTGTCAGCGCCGCCGCGGATCTGGCGGCGGTTGAAGGTCTCGCTGACCGGGAAGTCGGCCGAGCGGGTGCGGCCGGCGATGGCCAGGCAGGCGCCCCGCTGCGCCATGTCCGCGCCGTGTTCGGTGGTGCTGCCGCCGATCCAGAATTGGTTGGTCAACTCATCGAGCGACCCGTTGAAACCAACCAGCAGCAGGCTGCGAGAGCCGGGGTTGACGGTCGAGGCGCCGGCCGGCGGCGCAGGCAGATCCGGGCGAACGGGAATGTCGCTGGACGGGCTCTCGAGCAACGCCCAGAGGCGAAAGCCGGGCGCCGCGGCCGTGCTTTCGACCGAGAAACCGACCAGCGTTTCGTTCTCGACGCCGCCGAAGTAAGTGGAGCCCAGATCGCGGTACAGAAATGGCAGCCCGAAGGTGCGGCGGATAGGCGCGTGGCAGGTCGCGTAGAAGTCGTTGGCGCCGTTCGGCGCCGCCTGGAACCCCGGCGCGGGGAGCCCCGGCGAAGAGGTGCGCACGGCGATGCAGAACGAGCCGTTCGCCGCGACCCCCGCGCGGGCGTCGAGTTCTTCGCGCGAGCCGCCGAGGAAACTCGAGTACGTGAGGTGATAGGGCGCCGGCCGTCCGGGCTCGCGGCAGAAGACGGAGAAAAAGCCGTCGGCGCCGCCGCCCTTTGCGGTCTGGACCGAGAATAGCGTCGACGGGAAGGCGGCCGAGTCGGTCAACCCCACGATGGCGACGCAAGGGACGTCGGGCTGCTGTGCGAACGGCGCTACGAAGCCGTCGTGGACGATCTCGTCCTGGGCGCCGCCGAGCAGGGTGGAGTAGTCGATCTCGAAATTGACGAAGCCGAGCTGTTCGGGCGCGGCGCCCTCCTCGGCGAGCTGGAAGAACGGAAAGTCGGTTTCGCGCAGGACGGTGAGGAATGCGTCGGCGCCGCCGGCGAGCGAGCGCTGCATGGCGTCATTGGAGATGGGGAAGTTGGGCGAGCGCGTCTCGCCCATGAGGTAGACGCGGCCGTTGGCGTCGACTGAGACGGCGTCAGCGCGGTCGTTGGCCGAGCCGCCCAGGATGATGGTCGCCTCGATCTCCCAGACCGGGTTCTGCGGGTCGTCGAAATTGCGGCGGAGCTTGGAAGCAAAGATCTCCGTGCCGCCGGCGGGCTGGTTGGGAAAGGCGTCCGGGGGCAGGGGAAAGTCGAAAGAGTCGGTTTCGCCGGCGACCCAGACGTCGCCTTCGGGGGTGACGAAGACATCGTGGATGCGGTCCGTGGTCTCGCCGCCGAGGTAGCTCACCAAGCCGATGCGCGGGTCGATGACGAGTTCGCGGCTGCGGTCATAGTCTCCGAGCTCGAAGCCGACGGTTCCGTCGCCCAGCAGCGCATAGCGGCCTTCCACGAACTCCCGGCCGTTCCGCCCGGGCTGGTAGACCACCGGCGTGGCGAGCCGGAATCCATTGACGGCGAGCGAGCCGTCGGGCTCGAGGGCCGCTTCGGCGTCGAACTGGAGCCGAATTTGCCCAGGATCGGCCTGAGGACCGAGGACGAAGTCGTATTCCAGCTGTTTCTCGCGGCCGTAATAGACGAGATCGACGCCGGGATAGATCCCCTCGTAGCGCAGCCGTCCGAAATGGCGCCCCTCGAGCAGCGATCCGCCTTCGCGGCCGTGCAGCCAGAGCGTGGAGCGTTTTTGGGGCTCGAGGGGGCGCCCGACGGGGTCTTCGGCGGCGCCGGCGAAGCGCAAGGTGAGTTCGCGCAGACCCTGGCGGCGGCTGCGCAGGCGCAGCTCGGCGGCGCTGACGGTGGCGCGGTACTCGGCCGAGGCCACGGCCCAACGGGGGGACGGGCTGAGCTGTTCGGCGATGCGGACGAACGAGAGCGGCGCCTGGTCAAGCGTCGGCGTCGGGGCGGCTTGCAGCGTAGCGAGCCAACCCAGGGAAGTCAAAAAGAGGACTCCGGCGCGGACGGCGAGCATGCAGGCTACGGGGCTGCTCTTGCTAAGGGGAACTTTCAATTGGATCAACCGCAAAGGACCCAACATCATAACGCGCGGCGAAGCGCGAAAAGAGGAGACAAAGCGCGTGGCCTCCGCTAGAGTAGAGGCAATCCGGGGCTCGTCGTCGCCCGGGAGACTTCACCAGGGGCCGATCCGCCCCGCCTCGCCGGCCGGCGCGCAGGTTTTTCAAGCCCACCCCGTTCTTGCGGAGAGCTGCCTGTTCTCGATGAGGAAATCACGATGTCTCGAGCTGCGGCCGGTCGTGATCCGGCGTGGGGATGAGGCCCCGCGCGCTGTTCATTTTCGGCACCCGACCTGAAGCCATCAAACTCTGTCCGTTGATCCGACGCTTTCGCAGCAGCCGGGCGCTGGATGCGGTGGTCTGTACGACGGGCCAGCACCGCGAACTGCTCAGCGATGCGCTGGGGGTTTTCGATGTAGGCCCGGACTATGATCTGGGAGTGATGCGGCCGGGGCAGAGCCTCATCGGCTGCGCATCAAAAATTCTGGCCGGGCTGGAGGGCGTGCTGCGGCAGGTGCAGCCGGACTGGGTTGTGGTGCAAGGCGATACGACGTCGACGCTGTGCGGCGCGTTGGCGGGTTTCTATGCGCTCACGCCGGTGGCGCACGTCGAGGCGGGGCTGAGGACGGGCGACCTGCGCCGACCGTTCCCCGAAGAGATGCACCGGGTGGTCTCCACGACTCTGGCCGCGGCTCATTTTGCGGCGACCAAGCGGGCCGCAGCGGCGCTGCGGGCCGAAGGGGTCGGCGCGCGGCGCATCCACATCACCGGCAATACCGGTATCGACGCCCTGCTCGACGTGAAGGCGCGCCTGGAGAGCGGCGAGATCCCGCCGCCGCGCTGGCCCTGGCTCGATCCGAGTCGAAAGCTGGTGGTGGCGACCGCGCACCGTCGCGAGAGTTTCGGCCAGGGTTTCGATTTCATCAGCCAGGGATTGCGCCGGCTGGCCGCGCGGCCTGACGTACAGCTGGTTTGTCTGCTCCACCCGAACCCGTCGGCGCGGGAGGCTCTGGCGGCGGAGTTGGGGCATACAAAGGCGCAACTGCTCGATCCGCTGGACTATCCGTCGTTCGTGGACCTGATGCGCCGGGCGCATTTCGTGGTGACCGATTCGGGCGGCATTCAAGAGGAGGCGCCGGCGCTGGGGGCGCCGGTGTTGGTATTGCGGGATGTGACCGAGCGGCCCGAGGCGGTGGAAGCCGGCGCGGCCGTGCTGGTGGGGCGCTCGCCGGACCGGTTGATGGCCGCGGCGCGGGCGCTGCTCGACGATCCGGCCGAGCATCAGCGGCGCAGCCGGGTGCGCTTGCTGTATGGGGATGGGGCCGCTTGCCGGCGGATCGAGGCGGGGTTGCTGCGGATGAGCGCCCGGCGTAGGTTGGCGGCGGCGATGTGAGGGGTTGGCGGGCCGACTCGCGCCCGTCGAAAAACCGACGGCTTAAGCCAGCAACGGCTCGAGAATCTCGCCGTGCACATCGGTCAGCCGGTAATCCCGGCCCGAATAGCGATACGTCAGCTTCGTGTGGTCCAGGCCCAGCAAGTGCAGCGACGTCGCGTGCAGGTCGTGCGGCGTCACCACGTTCTCGACGGCCTTGTAGCCGAAATCGTCCGTCGCCCCGTACGCCAGCCCGCCCTTGATGCCGCCGCCGGCGAGCAGAATCGAGTAGCCCGGCGGGTTGTGGTCGCGCCCGCGGCCGACCTTCTCGGTGCCCGAGTTCTGGATCATCGGCGTGCGGCCGAACTCGCTGCCCACGATCACCAGCGTCTCTTCAAACAGCCCGCGCGACTTCAGATCCGCCACCAGCGCCGCTATCGGGCCGTCGGCCTGGCGGGCGTGCAATTTCTGGTCGAGGATGTCGTCGTGGCTGTCCCAGGGCTGGCCGTTGCCATAGTAGACCTGCACCACCCGCACGCCGGACTCGACCATCCGCAAAGCCATCAGGCAGCCGCGGCCGAAATCGCTGTCGCCGTAGCGCTCGGTCACGTGCGACGGCTCTTTGGAGACGTCAAACACCTCCGGCGCCTCGGTTTGCATGCGGAAGGCGACTTCCATCGACTGGATGTTGGCCTCGAGCTCAGGCTGGTAGCCGATGCGGTCCAGGAACGACGAGTCGAGCTTGGAGAGCAACTCCAACTGCCGTTGCTGCTGATCGCGGCCCAGGCGCTTGTTCGTCAGGTCCTGGATCAACTCTTCCGGCGACGGCGCGTTGGACTTGATGTAGGCGCCTTCGTACTTCGTGGGCAGGAAGGCCGACGACCACAGCCGCTGCGCGCCGGTCGGCACGCCCGGGCAGAGCACCACATAGCCGGGCAGGTTCTTGTTCTCCGAGCCCAGCCCATACACCACCCACGAGCCGAACGACGGGCGCGAGCCGCCGCGCAGCGCGTGGCCGGTGTTCATCATCAGCATCGACGGCAGGTGATTCACGCTCTCGGAATACATCGAGCGGATGACGCAGAAATCGTCGATCGATTCGCGGATCTTGGGAAAGATGTCGCTGACCGGAACGCCGCTCTGGCCGCCCGGCCGGAACTCGAACGGCGACTTCATCAGCCCGCCCGAGGCGCGGTCGGTCTTGATTTTTGGCCCCGGCATCGGCTCCCCGTCGCGTTTGTCGAGCTCCGGCTTGGGGTCGAAGCTGTCCACGTGCGACAGCCCGCCGTTCAGGTACAGAAAGATGACGTGCTTGGCCTTCGGCGCAAAATGCGGCTGCTGAGCGGCGGCCCCGGCGAGCGAGTCCGCCATTCCGACGACGCCGAAACCGGCGCCGAGCATTTTGAGTGTTTCGCGGCGAGTCAGCATTTCTTGCGAAAAATCGATTCGCCGATAGAATAGCAGACCCCTCCGGCGGACGTTGACATGCGGTTCGCCCTGTGGTCCATTCTGTAGCGTGCCGCTCGAACGCCGTTCCTTCTTGACCGCCGCTTACGCCCAGACGCCCCAGCGGCCCGTCCGCATGCACGTGGGCAGTCAGCGCCGCGGAGATTTGGGGCGCGAGCACCTGCAGTACTTCAAACGCCACGGCGTGGAGCACATCGCCGGCTGGCCGCCCGACGCCAAAGAGGCCACGCTGGCCGACGACCTCGCGCGCGCCAAAGAGAACTGCGCCAAGGAGGGAATCCACCTCGACGTCGCCATCATCCCGCTGCTCGCCGGCGCGCCGGTGGCCGCCATCATGCTCGGCAAGAGCCCCGAGCGCGAGCGGGAGATGGAAGGGCTGCACAAGATCGTCCAGGCCTGCGCCAAGGCCGGCATCCCGGCGGTGAAGTACAACCTGCGCGTGCTGTTCAACGTGCGCTCGGGGATGACGCCCGGGCGCGGCGGCTCGTCGTATTCGACCTGGAAGTTCGAAGAGGTGAAAAACGACCCGCCGGAGCCGGAAGTGGGCCGCGTGGACGCCGATATGTTCTGGGAGCGCATCACCTGGTATCTGGAGCGGATGATTCCGGTGTGCAATGAGTACAAGATCCGCGCCATGTGCCATCCGCACGACCCGGGCGTGCCCAAGTCGGGCTACAAGGGCGTCGACCGTGTGCTTGGAACGGTGGAGGGCTTGAAGCGGCTGGTTTCGATCGAGGAGAGCCCGTATCACGGACTGAACCTCTGTCTGGGAACGACGGCGGAGATGCTCGAGGACCCGGCCAACGAGCTGCCGGACGTCGTGCGCTACTTCGGCGAGCGGAAGAAGCTGTTCAACATCCACTTCCGCAACATCGTGGGCAAACGCAACGACTTCTACGAGGTCTACCCCGACAACGGCGATCTGAACATGCCGCTGCTGGCCCAGACGCTCTACGAAGTGGATTATCCCTACATGCTGATGCCCGACCACATGCCGCCGCACCCGGACGATCCGGGGTACAAGCAGGCGTTTGCTTATGGGTTCGGGTATATCAAGGCGGTGATCCAGGACTTGCAGGTGCGAGTCGGCTGATCGCGGCGTGTTTGTGGCTATTGGCGAATCTCGCACTTTCGTTTCCTACAGCCACGACGATGCCGCGCTCGTCGGGCCCGTGGTTCGCCTGTTGCGCGTCCAGAACCCGGCTGTCTTTCACGACGTCGACTCCATCCGCCCGGGGAAGAAGTGGCGCGAGGAGATCGAAGCGGCAATCCAGCGCTCGTCGTTGCTGATCCTCTTCTGGTGTCATCACGCCCAGGAATCCGATGAGGTCGAAGCCGAGTGGCGCGCCGCGCTCGCACTCGAGAAGGATCTGCTGCCCATCCTGTTGGACGACACGCCGCTCGCCGACGAGTTGGCGCAGTACCAGTGGATCGATTTTCAGGGACTCGTAGCGGAAAGCCACCGCGGCGAGGAGCCCATCCCGGCGCCGATGCGCGCGTCCGCGCTGGCGCCGAAGCGTTCCCGAGTCCCCTACTGGCTCGCCACGGCCGCTGCCGTCGTGCTGGGCGTTGGGATTTCGTTGACCGTGCTGACCGGGCCCCCTGACGCGGCGCCGATAGGGGATGGACCGGGCGAGGCGGCCGCGAGCTTTTCGTTCATTTGGATTGCCGTTCTGGCGGTGGTTCTCGGGATTGTGGTTTGGGCGCTGGCGCGGCGCAGGGCTGCGCAGGCGCCGGAGGAGCCGCGGAGCCCCGAGGAGCCTGTTATCGACAAGCCCGCGCCCCAAACCGAAACGTATATGGATGTGACTTCGCAGATGGCGGAGCGGATTGAGTCAGAGGTGTTGCGGCGGATGGGGTGAGGGCGCTGGTTTCGCGCCTGGAACGGCGCCGAATTCGCTAAAGGATCGGCAGTTTTCTGACGCCGTAGCGCCCTTGTTCGACGATGATTACGGCCCCGTCCAGAAGGGCCTGCCGCGCATCTTTCAAGACCGGACGAAGGTGTTGGAGAACGGACTGAGGCGTTGCGTTCGACATTCGAAAGATGACTGCGGCGGGTTGCGAGGCCCGATCGATTGCCCGCAGGTCTGTAAAGTCGAGATCGAAGGTCAGAATGATTCGACTCTCGGACCTCGCCAAGTCGACGATCGCCGAATCGTCGAGCCGCTCCAAGCCACGATCGAGAAGATGGACCACATCGTGGCCGTCCTCCCGAAGCGCGGCGGTCGCTCGTCGCGAGACGCCGATGTCGGCCAGAAGTTTTATGCGCTGACGGGAAAAGGATGGACTTCCTCGGCGGCCAGTCTGGCTGCGTACTGCAGCGCCTGCTGGATGTCCGCGGACTCGAGGCTCGGGTACTCCTCCAGAATCTCCGCCGTCGTCATGCCGTTGGCGACCAGATTCACCACGAGGGAGACTGGGATCCGCATGCCGCGGATGCACGCTCGACCGCCCATGATCTGCGGGTCGAATGTGATGCGGTCCAGCATGCTGGTTAGCTTAGCAGCCGCTGATTTGCGATGAGCCGCCGGGGTTTCCCGGCGGCTCATCGCTCCCGGTCCGCCCCGGCTGCGCCCATGGCGGAGAGACAGGCGGCCTCCGGCATCACGACGCAGCGGTAAGCAGGGCTGCGGGATCGCGATGCGTCGTACGCCGCTTCCGCGGAGCTAAACAGATTTCCCGCGCCGGAGCAGCTTGGCGACCTCCACAGCCGCTAGGTTCACCGACGCCGCCGCGCAGCAGACGGCCAAGTCGAAGCCCGACAGAGTTACGGTCTCAAACAGCCGCTGGGCGGGCGGCAGGTACACCACGGCGAGTTGCAACAAGGTCGATCCCGCCACTGCCGCGTACAAGTACCAATTCGACATCACGCTCATCGAGAACAGCGACTGGCTGTTCGATCGCGTTCCCAACGCCCGCATCATCTGGCTGAAGATCAAGGTCGTAAAGATCACCGTCCGCCATTGCGGCAGTTCCTGGGACCAGTACCACCAGCCCAACGCCAGCGACACCGTCCCTAGCAAGGCTCCGCCCCACACGATCTCGCGCCCGATGCCGCGGCTGAAGACGCTCTCGCCGGGTTCGAACGGCTCGCGCTCCATCACGTTGCGCTCGGCCGGTTCCACGCTCAAGGCCAGCGCCGGCGGGCCGTCGGTCACCAGGTTCATCCACAGGATCTGCAGCGGCAACAGCGGCAGCGGCATGCCCAGCAGCGGACCGGCGAACATCACCAGCAGCTCGCCGGTGTTGGCCGAAAGCAAGTAGCGAATGAACTTGCGGATATTGTCGAAGATGATACGGCCCTCTTCGACGGCGGCGACAATGGTGGCGAAATTGTCGTCGCGCAGCACCATGTCGGCGGCTTCGCGGGCGACATCGGAGCCGGTGACGCCCATCGCCACGCCCACGTCAGCGCGCTTGAGGGCCGGCGCGTCATTGACGCCGTCGCCGGTCATCGCCACCACCTGCCCGCGACGCTGCAAGGCCGAGACGATGCGCAGTTTGTGCTCGGGCGAGACGCGCGCGAAGACGCCGGCCTCGGCGGCCACGTCCTCGAGCTCTTCGTCGGAGAGCGCTTCGAGTTCGGCGCCGGTTACCAGCCGACCGTCTCCGCCCACGCCGAGCTGCTTGGCGATGTGCGCGGCGGTGACCGGGTGGTCGCCGGTGATCATGAGGGTGCGGATGCCGGCGGACTCGCAGCGCGCCACCGCCTCGGCGGCTTCGGGGCGAGGCGGGTCGATCATGCCGGTCAGGCCGATGTAAACGATCTCTTGCTCCAGGCCCCCGATCGAAGTATCGGCCGGCCTTTCGGCAAACGCCCGGTAGCCGTAGGCGAGCACGCGCATGCCGTCGGCGGCGAGGCGGTCGTGGGTCTCGTGCAGGTCCTGGCGGCGCTGGTCGTCGAGCGGCTCCGCGGCGCCGTCGATGAGGATGTGCGTGGAGACCTCGAGCAGGCTGTCCATGGCCCCCTTGGCGAAAACCGCGCAGGGGACGCCCTCCAAGTCCGAGGCGGCTTGCCTGAACGAGGCCTCGTCGGCCAGCTCGTGCAGCGTAGCCATGCGCTTGCGGTTCGAGTCGAACGGCGCTTCGGCGATGCGCGGGTTTTGGGCGTCGAGTTCGCGCTTGTCGAGCCCGGCGTGGAGCGCGGCCATGATGAGGGCGCCTTCGGTGGGGTCTCCCAGGGCGGCGGGTTGGCCGTCGGCGTCGGGTTCGAGGACGGCGTCGTTGCACAGCGCGGCGGCGGCGAGCAGCAACCGCGCGCCGTCATCGTCAGCGCCGGTCTGGTCGCCTTCGACGGCGATCTCGCGGCCGGGCAGCTCGATCAGCCGCACGGCCATGCGGTTTTGCGTGAGGGTGCCGGTCTTGTCCGAGCAGATGACGGTGACCGAGCCCAAGGTCTCCACTGCCGGCAGACGGCGGATGAGCGCGTTGCGGGCGAGCATGCGCTGGGCGCCGAGAGCCAGGGCGATGGCGACTACCGCCGGCAGTCCTTCCGGCGCGGCGGCCACGGCGAGGCTGACGGCGGTGAGGAACATCAGCCGCACTTCTTCGCCGCGCAGCAGCCCGGCTGCGAAGACGACGGCGACGATCGCCAGCGCCAATCCGCCCAGGACCTTGCCCAGCCGGTCCAGGCGCTTTTGCAGCGGGGTCTGTTCGTCCTCGACGCCTTGGATCAGCTCGGCGATGCGTCCCAGCTCGGTCTGCATGCCGGTGGCGACCACCACCGCGACGCCGCGGCCATAGACGGCGTCGGAGCCTCGAAAAACCATGTTGGAGCGGTCGCCGACGCCCGGCTCGCCTTCCAGGACGATGTCGGCGGACTTCTCCACTGGCTCGGATTCGCCGGTCAGCGCGGCTTCCTGCATGCGCAGGTTGGCGGCCTCCACCAGGCGCGCGTCGGCGGGCGCGATGCTGCCGGCTTCGAGCAGAACGATGTCGCCCGGGACCAGGCTGCGCGACTCAATGTTGACGACGTGACCGCCGCGCCGCACGCGCACCGACGGCTGCGACATGCGCATCAGCGCCGCCATGGCCTTTTCGGCCTTGAGCTCCTGGTGGACGCCGAGCCAGGCGTTGAGGATGACGATGCCCAAGATGACGACGGCGTCTTCGTAGTCGCCCAGGAAGGCGGAGATGACGGCGGCGACGATCAGGATGAGGATGAGCGTGGCGCTCAACTGCTCATAGAGAATGCGCCAGAGGCTGCGGCCCCCGCGCTCGGTGAGTGCGTTGGGGCCGTACTGCTCGAGCCGGCTGCGGGCCTCGGCGTCGGTGAGGCCCTGCTCGGACGTCACGCCCTGCTCAGCCAGGGCGTCGGCGATGCTGAGCTGGTAGGGTTCGGGCAAGCTGACTCAGGGCCGGAAATTCACATTTTGGCATACGCGCGCGCCGACGGAGGAAGGCATTCTTTGTGGCGCACGCCGCCGGCGTGCCGGGTCGTCGGTCCCCGACGACCTTCCGGAGCGGAGTGTCCGGCCAGATGGGGCGTCAGCAGGCGTGCCGGAACGTGGGCCGGGACGGCCCACGCCGCTCGCCTGGAGGCGCGCGCTACGAGATCAACCCAGATTGAAGCCCAGGGCTGTAAGCTCTGTGAATTGCAAAGGGCTCCGCCCCCTCGGGCCGCCCTCCCTCCAGCCCCCCAACCAGAACGGAAGCGGGCGGGTAGGACGGGGCACAGGTTGAGGACGGGCGCAGCAGGCGAGGATGTGATCCATTCGGGCTCAGTCCCCGATTGGCCATCTCTTACCAGCTTTCGACTACCATCCATGCGCGGTCGAATCGACGATGCTCCAAATCTCCTGATCGGACCCAAACACCCAGCTTACCGGCATCTCCCCACTCAAGATTCAGGTTGGCATCGGAGTCCAGTTGTACAAGCAAGACCCATTTCGACCCATCCCCTAGACCGCTCATCGCCTCGCAAACCTGCGATGGGTGCACTCCTTGCAGGACGGAAGGATGCCCCAAAGACTGATGACGCGGATAGATGCCCCAGAACTCGTCTTCAAGCGTCTCCCGAAACGTCGGATACCACTCATCGACGTCTGAGTCCAGGCCAATGTCTGCTACGTCATAGCTTGGCAGTGTGGTCGCGGAGCACGGCAGCAACGCGGAACACGGAATGGCAAGACTACTTGCCTCCGGCATGCTTGACAACTCATTAGGAATACTACTGCTAAACAAGACACGGAAAGAGTCTCGATCTTGGGAGCGGCGGCCTGTGGCGCGATCGACAAAATCGTAAAAAGTGGGGTATCCACTTGACTCAGGTAGCCCCAAGATGTAGTATACGGCGCTGTGGAGGATTACCCGCGCGATCTGGTCGAATTCGAGGCCCGCTTCGCCACCGAGGACGCGTGTCGCGACTACCTGATGCAGTTGCGTTGGCCCGACGGCTTTCGCTGTCCGGTTTGCGACCATGACCGGGCGTGGCCGGTACGCAAGGTCTGGCTGCAGTGCGCCCGCTGCGGACGGCAAACCTCAGCGACAGCCGGCACGATTTTTCAGGACACGCGC
>JGI12316J15309_10001007_pt1 | contig 14680 bp, 15 predicted proteins | sample MarCyaLeptolynsp_FD_15309 | JGI IMG/M metagenome (IMG submission 15309) | reverse complement strand
CCCGAATGCAACAGACAGGGCCATGAGGAGGTGGCGGGAGGTCACGCGGTTTCGCTTTCGCGGAAATAGAGCAGCAGGGGCAGGCCGCAGGAGACACCGATCAGGAAGGTGCTGGCGATGACCATGACGATCTTGCCGGTACCCAGCTGGGTCAGATGGCCAAGAGCGAACACCACAAGCACAAGCGCCGAGATCAGAATGTCCCATGTCAGCATGGTCGCGATGGGGTTGGCGGTGGCCAGCGTCAGAAAGCCGACAATGTCACCGGGATTATCCAGAAACCACGGCACGAAATAGATGTACGGCATGATTATGCCGATGATGGTCAGGGCGAGATACAGGGTCTTGCGCGACATGGGGCGGGCTCCTTGGCTCTTGTGTGTGGGCTCAAGATGGCTGTTGCGGAGACGCTGACCAATTACCTCCAGCGTAAGCAGCTTGTGTCTGTTGCTGGACAGAAGGGCGGCATGCGGTCACTCTTGGTTCAACAACAAGAACACCCGGGAGAAGGCGGCTCCAAAGCTGCGCACCGGGCGGGAGGAGGACATCATGGCCTACATCGAAGGGCGTCTCGTCCATGACGCTGACAGTCACCTGATGGAACTGGGGGACTGTCTCGACCCCTATCTCGAAAAACGCCTGCTGGACCGCTATCACGCGCTGGACATCTACCGCACCAAGATTGCCGACAATGCCTGGGCGGATCAGGCCCGCGCGACACAGGCAGACCCGGCCTTCCGCAGCGAGGCGGATGCCAACATCATGGCGCGCAAGAACTATGAAGGCATGGGCTCGTTCCTGCCCGAAGACCGGCCGCGGGCGGTGGACCTGCTGGGGGTCGCCAGCCAACTTGTTTTCACTACCTTCTGCCTTGGCAATTTCGGTCTCGACCAGAGCAACGACATGGAGCTCTGCTATGCGGTGGCCGATGCGCATAACCGCATGATGATGGATTTCTGCAAGGTGGATGCGCGTCTCCTCGCCACGGCCTATGTGCCGCTTGAGGATTTTGCGCGGGCTGAAAAGATCGCGCGTGATGCCATCGCGCTTGGTGCCAAGGCGCTGCTCATTCCCTCCTGGTGCCCGCAGGGGCATAGCCCCAGCCATGTGGACCTGTTTCCGGTTTGGGCCATGGCGCAGGAGGCGAGCATTCCCGTGCTCATGCATGTGGGCGGCGAAGACCGTCTCAATCCCGTCTACAAGGAAAACGGCCTGCCGCCGGTGCCGGACTTCCATGGGGGCGACGACAACTTCACCTCCGTCAGCTACATGCCGATCCCGCACTCGGCCATGCAGACACTGGCGACACTGATTTTTGATGGCGTGTTTGACCAATTCCCCACTCTCAAATGGGGTGCCATCGAGCTGGGGGCAGCCTGGCTGCCGGGCTGGATGCGGTCGATGGATTCAGCGGCGCACGCCTTCATGCGCAACGAAGACCGGTTGCAGGCCCTGTCGGACAAGCCGTCCGCGATTGTGCGCCGCCAGCTGCGGGTCGCGCCGTATCCCCATGAGGATGCGGGCTGGATCATCGCTAACTCAGGGGAAGAGACATGCCTGTTCTCGACCGACTTCCCCCATGTGGAAGGCGGTCGCAATCCGCTCAAGCGGTTCGACGCAAGTCTCGAGGGCATGTCGCAGAGCGCCATCGACGGTTTCTACGCGGAGAACTTCATTGATCTGATGGGCGAGGGGCTGGCGGAAGAGCTGCGCCGCCCGGCACATCTGGTGGCTGCCTAGTAAACCCGAAGCTCTAGCGCCGGTCGTCGCCGGTCGGCTCGGGGATCAGGATGGCGCTGGCGGGGATGCTTTCCGTCGCCTTGAGGCTGGTGTTCAGGCGGTACAGCGTTGAGCAGTAGGGGCAGATGATTTCGTCATCCACGCCCATGTCGAGATACACATGCGGATGGTCATGCGGAGCGCTGGCGCCGGTGCAGTGAAATTCCTTCACGCCGACTTCGATAATCGCTACCGCCTCGTCGTTTCTGAATTTTGGTACGACTGCTCCGGCCATCTTTCGGATTCCCTGCATGGATAACTGCTGATGCCATCTTCTACCGCTGGCACCGGGGTGACTGCAAGCGCTGGCTTGAGGGCTAATCTGACCGGGAAAAGAACCCCGCCAGCAGCGGATTTGTTGCTTCAAACCGCTTGTAGTTGAGGCCGTGATCAGCGTCGTCGAGCATGTGAACATCAGCGTCCGGCACAAGACCGCGCAGCTTCTCAACGCTGCTGGGCAGAACCGTCGGATCATCTTCACCAAACACCGCCATCACCGGCAGGCCGGTAGAGGCAAGCCCCTGATAGGTTTCCGTACGGCTCGTCAAGGGCGAGCTGCGCAGGGTGGACAAGAGTGAGTCCAGATACCCACGATATTCCATCTGTATGCGGATATCTCCCTGGAGACGTTTCTCCTCCGGCAGACCCTCTTCATTGTATTGCGGGTCGCCCAGCAGCATGCCGCGTCCGACAATGCGCCACAGCAGATCACCGATGCCTGGCAGGCGGATGATCTGCCCAGCCACACCGTCGCCACCGGCGACATCCAGGCCCGCAGGCACAAACAGGAACACCTTGTTGACGCGCTCCGGGTGCCGGGCGGCGAACTCGGATACGATTGGCCCGCCCATGGACAGGCCGACGAGACCCACCGGATCGGAGAGGCCAAGCCCGTCAAGCAGTTCCAGCAGGGACCGGTCATAAAAGTCGATGTCGTAGGGACCGTCCGGCCGGTCAGACCAGCCGCGTCCGAAATGGTCAAACCGCAACACGCGGTAGCCCAGCTCCGTCAGGGTTGAAACATTCTGCTCAAAGATGAAATGCGGGGTGGAGAAGCCATGCACCATGACCACCACGGGACCGGTAGATGGTCCGTCCCAGCGATAGTGAAGCTGGCCGTCGCTGGTTTTCAGGAACTTGCCGGGTGCATTAGCGCGGGCGTCGTCGTCCAGCGGCTTTAGGGTGAGTCCCAGGTACAGGTGCACACCAAAGCCGGCCGCCACGAGCAGCGCCACGAACACGAGCAGTTTTGTCATTCTTGTGTCCCCCCAAAACGCGTCAGCCGGCCGCCACGAGCAGCGCCACGAACACGAGCAGTTTTGTCATTCTTGTGTCCCCCCAAAACGCGTCAGCCGGCCTCGATGCCGAAAGCGCGCGCCAGCCAGTAGAGCGGCCAGACAATGCTTTTGCCCAGAGCCAGTATCACCGATACACCCCAGCGCCAATGGTCCCACGCCAAGGCACCGTCTGCGCCGTTCGTCAGCCCACTGGCCACGACGTCTTCCCAGATCAATGCCAGCATGCTTGCGGCAAATCCGACGCCGTATGCTGCGCTTGTGAACCGGCGTTTGAGTGGCGGCGGCGCGGTCCGGACAGGTCCGGCGGGGTTCGCCGGAGCGCTGGCCGCGGGGGAGGGGGATGGTTTGCCGGCATAAACCCTGCGCGGAGACGCTGGTCCGGAGGTCAGCAGCAGGCTGTTCTCCGCGGTGGTCCGGTCAATAGTTACGGCATAGTCCGCCGACGGGACGGACCGTCCAAGGGCATGGGACGAGGGCGCGAAGGCGCTGGCGAACTTGATGTTGCGGTTCTGCGCCCGGGCTGCCGTGCGGGTGTCCTGCGCAAGAGCCATGAAGGACGCATCCGCTCCCATGACGAGCAAAATGTCTGCCTGACGGGTGCCAAGGGCCTGTGTTCCGTCGAGCGCCATCCGGATGCGGATGTCGCCGGGCTGGGTGATGAGTTTCGCCCGGGTCTGTTTCAGGCGGTCCGCCCATGCCTGTATGTCGCCCGGACTGTCGCTGGACACATATATGTGGGTTCGGATGATCTCCCAGTTGCGATCATCCGCCAGCCGCCCGGCGAGTGACGTAGGGTCAATATCGGCATAACCCGGCCCAAACGCCTGAACCAGGGACGTGCGCAGGGCCCCGGCGTCGCACAGGACCAGAGCGCGTGGCCGGCTTTCCGGCGCCGCATTCGGGGCCTCAATCAGCTGTGTGTGCGGTTCCATCTGGTCCTGTTGCTTCGATGTCGTTGCAAATAAACGTAGCTTTTCTGGGGAAATGTGACCGGTGGTTCAGTCAAAAGTCACCAGTTTGTAAGTCAACCTGACTTCTCGGCTTACATTTTTGTGCGTATCATTGCCCACAATAACAATGTGAGTGCGACCGCTTCATCACGTGAGGCGCAAAAAATCCGACACCACAATCACATGAGCTTCCGGCTTTTGGCCGGACGTTCCATCAGGCAGGTGACCCAAGGAGGATCTGGGCCGCGTGGCTGCTTCTGCACGGAAGCGCCCGGAGGGTCCAATGAGTAACGTATGAGCCAAACAGACACTTCGGCAAATGGTCGGCCGTCAGGCCTGAGCCGCTGGCGCATCGGCGCCTTTGCTTTGCCCGCAGCGCCCATCGCCGCCATGGGCCTTCCCATCGTTGTCTATCTCCCGCCGTTCTATGCGGAACAGATGGGGCTTGGTCTCAGCATTGTCGGCGCGATCTTCATGATCACCCGGTTCTGGGATGTGTTTACCGATCCCGTCCTCGGCGTTCTGTCTGACCGGGTGAAGACGAAGTGGGGACGGCGCCGCCACTGGATCGTCATCTCCGTGCCGATCATGCTTGTGTCCGTCTACATGCTGTTCATGCCGACGGCGCCTGTCACCGGCAGCTACCTTTTGTGGTGGATGGTCATTGCCTATATCGGCTGGACGCTGCTCACCATCTCGCACATGTCCTGGGGCGCGGAACTCACACCGGACTACAACGAACGCTCCACCATTCAGGGCTTCCGTGAAGTGGCGCTGATTGCCGGCATGATCTTCGTGCTGCTGGTGCCGGTATTCATTGAAGCGATGCAGCCGGAAAACGTCGCCGCCGCCCGGGTGGCCTCCATGGGCTGGTATGTCCTCATTCTGCTGCCGATCACGGTTCTGATTGCCGTGTGGGCGGTGCCCGAACGCAAGGTGCCGGACCCGGTCCATGTGCCGTGGCGCGAAGCTCTGCGTATTCTTGCGGTCAACCAGCCCCTGCGCCGGGTTCTGCTGGCAGACCTTCTTGGCGGCATCTCCGGCGGGATCGTGACAGCGCTGTTCCTGTTCCTTGCCGCGGATGTGTTGCGGCTGGAACTCGCGAGCCTTCTCATCCTTGTCTATCTCACTGCGGGCTGTGTCTTCGTGCCCATCATGGTGCGGTTATCGCATATGTGGGGCAAGCACCGTACGCTGGCCTATTCATCCCTGTTCTCTGCCGCCACCGTGCCGCTCATCTTCCTCGTACAGCCGGGTGATCTGTTCTTCGCGATCCTCGTGTGGATCTGTCTGGGTGTGAACATGGGGGCGGGTCCGTTCCTGTTCCGCTCCATCATGGCGGACGTCGCCGATCATGATCAGGTCGAGGGCGGCAATCAGCGCACCGGCCTGTTCTATTCGCTCCTCACCATGACCAACAAGATCGGCGCCGCGCTGGCCATCGGTCTCACCTATCCGGCGCTTGATCTCATTGGGTTTGTGCCGGGTGCGGAAAATACGGTTGCGGCGGAAGACGGCCTGCGGATGCTCTATGTGCTTCCGCCGGTTGTGCTGGGTGTGCTTGTCGCCTGGGTGATGTGGAACTTCCCGATTGACGAAGCTCAGCAGTCGGAAAACCGCCGCATCCTGCAGCAGCGCCAGTCCATGTCGGAAGGGGCCGGCGGCAATGCCGGTGCGTCCGTGGCGCCCATCGGGGGTGCAAACTAGCACTCCCGACCCCATGTCATGTTGAATCCTCCAGTCTCCGGATAGGGCGTACTTCCTTATGGCCAGTCTGAAACTAACACCGTTGCGTCTGCTTGCATTTGCATCCCCTGCGGCGCCCATCGCAGCCATGGGGCTGCCGATCGCGGTGTATCTGCCGCCGTTCTATGCCACTGAAATGGGGCTGGGCCTGGCGGTGGTGGGGACGGTCTTCATGGTCGCCCGGTTCTGGGATGTGTTCACCGATCCGGTTCTGGGACTGGTCTCCGACAAATACCCCACACGCTGGGGCCGACGGCGCCACTGGATCGTCGCCTCGCTGCCGGTGATGCTGATCGCCACCTATATGCTGTTCATTCCAACAGCACCAGTATCCGCAGCCTATCTGCTCGGCTGGATGGTCATTCTCTATATCGGCTGGACGCTGCTGACCCTGTCGCACATGTCCTGGGGCGCGGAACTGACGCCGGACTACAACCAGCGATCGCTTGTGCAGGGCTGGCGCGAGGGTGCGCTCATTCTCGGCATGCTCCTTGTGCTGATCACGCCGGCGGTCATTGACTACATCGGACCTGACGATGTTGGCACGGCCCGTGTCGCTGCCATGGGCTGGTTCGTGATCATCCTGTTGCCGATTGCCGTCCTTGCCGCCGTCACGCTGGTCGGGGAACGCGAAGTACCGGAACCCAAGCATGTACCATTCCGCGAAGCAGTGGGCGTGCTGCTCCGCAATGGTCCGCTTCGCCGGTTGCTGGCGGCAGATCTCGCCAACGGCATCGGCTCAGGGACCATGGCAGCGCTGTTTATCTTCGTGGCGGCTGACGTGCTCAAGATGGGCTCCTGGTCCAGCGTCATCCTGCTGGCCTATTTCGGTGCCGGGGTCATCTTCGTGCCACTGATGATCAAGCTGTCCTACATCTTCGGTAAACACCAGACGCTTGCCGGCTCTGCCATCCTCAATGGCCTGGGGTTGCCGCTGATCTACATAGTTGGCCCGGGCGATGTGTTGATGATGGTGATCTTCACGGCCCTGTTCGGCATCAATCTGGGCGCAGGCTCTTTCCTGCTGCGCTCTGTCATGGCCGATGTCGCGGACCATGATCAGGTGGAGACGGGCAACCAGCGCACGGGCCTGTTCTTCTCACTCCTGACCATGACCAGCAAGATCGGCGCGGCGCTGGCGGTCGGTGTGACCTACGCACTTATTGATGGTCTCGGCTTTGTCCCTCAGGGGGAGAACACGCAGGCTGCGCTGGACGGGGTGCGGGCCACTTTTGTGTGGTTGCCGACAGTGATGTATTTCGCTGTGGGCCTCATCATGTGGAGCTTTCCACTTGATGAGGCCCAGCAGCAGGAAAACCGCCGGATCATCATGGAACGGACTGAGCGCGAACCGCCCATCGTTCCATTTGAGTAGCCGGGCAGGGGCGCTTACTCAGCCGCGTCCGTAGCGGCGCGCAAATTGGCGAAAATCTCCATGCCGAAGTCGCCGTCATAGGCCTGTTCCGGCGTGGCCCGAACTGCCTTGTCGAGTGCGACAGCATCCGGACCGATGAGGATGCGCCAGGTTTCCGACTTCACCCCGTCGAGGATCACACCGGCCGCCTGGGCTGCCGTTGTCGTGGCACTGTCACGGAAATGATCGTTGACGGCTGTTGCCTCTTCCTCGCTCAGTGCCTCTTCCGCATCGCTGAACTCGCGGAATGTGCTGCGCGCGATATTGGTACCGATATGGCCCGGCATCACGACGCTGCATTTGACATGCGGTGCGTTGAGCCGAAGGTCATTGATCAGCGCTTCGGTAAAGCCCTTCACCGCAAACTTTGATGCGGAATAGGCCGTGTGAGCAGTGTCTGATCCAAGACTTGCCCAAAAGCCGTTGACCGAACTCACATTGACCATGTGGCCTTCATCGGCCGCAATCAGCATCGGCATGAAGGCGCGGGCATTGTTGTAGACACCGAACCAGCAGACATTGAATGTCCGTTCCCAGCTTTCCCGAGGTGTGGTGACAAAGCTGCCGCCGCCGCCGATGCCGGCATTGTTGAACAGCAGGTGGATGTGGTCGATGTCATGGGCCTCGCGCACATGATCGCGAAAAGCCGTCACCTGGCTTTCATTGCTCACGTCAGCCTTGAAGCCCGTGACCTTCACGCCCTGTGGCGCGTTCGTCATGGCGATGTTGATGGTTTCGGTCATGTCCTCTTCGGACACGTCACAGATGGCGACGCTGCATCCGGCTTCTGCGAGCTGGCGTGTCAGTTCCCGACCAATGCCTGAGCCGCCGCCGGTCACGACAGCGATCTTTCCGCTGAAATCTTTCATGGGTGTTTCCTCATCATTTTTGGTTCGCCGCAACCATACGTGCCGGGCGAGGGATGGGAAACTCTTACAATGAAAACTGGTGACACATCCTAGTCAGTGGACAAAAGCAGGATGGTCACATTGCAGCGAGATCAGTGACTTTCTTCCAGCGGAGTCGGAAATGACACTGACCACAACCACATGGCGATGATCTAGAGCTTGCCAAAATTCTGCTTCGCTATTCGGGCAATGTCGACCGTCTGGAAGTGCAGAAGAGTCCAGCGGGCGTACAGTTATTCTGATGCTTTCTGGACCCAGATGGCCAACTTCCATATCGACGTAGTCATAGCGATTTGCATTTTGATAGGCAGATCGAGCAAGTTGCTCTACTTGCGATGGGAGCGGCGGAATTGGATTTCTGTTTCGGTCAATCGCGCCAATGACTTGCCATGTGACGCTAGCTAGCACCAGTAGACCAATGACCCCGAAGAACCGAAACTCGAAACTCTTTATGTTGAGCTTCATGGTTTGACCTTAGCAGCAGCCGCAGCCGCCAATGTCGGCAAGGCCGTGCGGGTTGTAGGCACGGGACACGGCTTCGCGGGAGATCTCGGCACTGGCCTCAAAGTCCGCTTTGGCCTGTTGCCGCATGTCGGGTGACATCAGGAAATCAAGTGCTGTCATCGCCAGTGACTTGGCACCATCCACCACGGCCTTGTCGCCCAGATCCGAGCCCGCCCATTTGGCGAACTCCGGATTGTGGATCACCACATTTGCCGGTGCGCAGGAAATCATCGGATGGATCGACGGCACCCGGTGGGAGACGTTACCCATATCCGTTGAGCCTGCGGAACTCGACGGCAGCATCGACAGGTCGATGAAGTCACGGCCAAGCGTTTCGGCGTTCTTCACGTAAGCCTCGGAGATGGCGAAGCTGGTCTTCATGTCCAGGTAGTCGGCCTTCGCCCATTCCACTTCTGCACGGCAGCCTGAGGAGAGGGCGCCAGCGTCAAAGCAGTTCTGAACGCGCTGCTTGAGGTCAGCGAGGTCACCTGCATTCTTGGCACGCACGTAGAACAATCCCGATGCCTTGTCCGGCACGATGTTCGGCGCGAGGCCCGTCTCGGTGAAGATGCCGTGGATGCGTTCGGTCGGGCGAATGTGCTGCCGTAGCTGCGCAAGGGTCTGGTAGGCCGTTACCAAAGCGTCCAGCGCATTCAGCCCGGCATGGGGCATGGCGGAGGCGTGGGCCGACTTGCCGTGATAGGTCACCTTGACTTCGCTCACGCAGATGCACGGCATGGTCTCAAGGTCGATACCGGCCGGGTGCACCATCATGGCGGCGTCCAACCCGTCAAACGCACCCTCCTGTGCCATCAGTTCCTTGCCGCCGCCCATCTCTTCAGCAGGCGTGCCGAGATAGCGGATGCGGCCGGGCAGTTTGCCGTTGAGGCCGGCCAGGCCAAGGGCGGCGCCGAGACCTGTGGTCGCGATGATGTTGTGCCCACAGGCATGGCCGATGCCGGGCAGGGCGTCATACTCTGATAGGATGGCGACTTCTGCACCGCCGTCCCCAAAGGACGTCGCATAGGCCGTCTCAAGACCAAAAGCGTTGCGCTTGGTCTCGAGGTCATGCTTCTCCAGCGTGTCTGCCAGCAGGCCAGCCGCAAAGTGTTCCTGAAAGGCCAGCTCAGGCTTGGCATGAATCTGATGGCTGATATCAACCAGCTCCGGCGCCATGGCGTCGATACGGTCGCAGGTCTCGCGCTTCAGGGCGTCCAGATCACTCACGGGGCAGGCTCCTTTGTGGCATAAGTCGTACTCAGCTTAGCGAACGCATCCGCCCTTGGACAGGGCGCGCAAGGCGTATTGCAGAAACGGAAAGAGTATGACGCAGATAACGCGCGGCGACACACACATCCATGTGTATGAGGGCAAGGAAGGCGACGCCCCGATTGTCCTCGTGCACGGTTTTGCATCCGACCATGTGACCAACTGGGTTGCACCGGGGTGGATCGCGCCGCTGGCCGAGGCCGGCTTTCGAGCCGTCGCGCCAGACCTGCGCGGCCACGGACAATCCACAAAGCACTATGAGCCTGCCTCCTATGCGCTTGAGGAAATGGCGGCAGATGTCGCGCTGCTAATCGAGACGTTGGATGTAGGTCCGGTCCCGGTCATGGGGTATTCCATGGGCGCGTTCACGTCAGCCGTGCTCGCAGCGTCACGCCCGGAGCTGGTGTCCCGGCTTGTTCTGGCGGGCGTCGGTGAAAACATGCTGCGCGAAACGGGCCGCCGCAATGAAGAGATTGCACAGGGCCTGCTGCAGGATGATGTGCCGCCGCCGGCACAGGAAGTGCCGCGCCGCTTTCGCCTGTTTGCGGATCAGACAGGGGCGGACAGACAAGCGCTTGCGGCCTGCATTCGCGGCATCGGCAAGGTGTTTACGGCGGATGATCTCGGGGCCATCTCTGCGCCCACGCTGGTCATTACCGGGGAGACGGACGACGTGGCCCGTGACCCCGCGCCGCTGGCGGCCCTTATTCCGGGTGCTGAATGTGTGGTGGTGCCGCGGCGTGATCACATGCGCGCGGTTGGCGACAAGGTCACCAAGGCCGAGGTGCTCCGTTTCCTGAGCGGTGCCCGTTGACGCTAAACGGGCCGGACCACTCCCCCAAGTGATCCGGCCCGCGCAAGGAGGGACGAGCTCCTTATGTGGTGTCAGCTTCGCTTCTAGAACGCGTAGCTGACGCCGAATGTCAGGGCTTCATTGTCGCTTGTGCCCAGATCAACAGTCTCGGAATAGACGAGGCTCAGATCCAGACCATAGAGCGTGTAGCCAAGGCCGATGTTCCAGTCGGAATAGTCGTCCTGTGCGCCTTCATCAAACTCCTGGAAGTTGTAGCCGCCCGAGATGGTCACGTCGTAGGGAAGCGGTACTTCAAGGCCGAGCTGGTAGTAGAAGGCGTCGCCGGTGTCGCCGAAGAATTCCGGAGACCAGGCGATCCCGATGCTGGCAGCTGCGAAGTCGAAGTCATAGCCAAGCGAGCCGTAGAGTTCGAGGAAGTCGTAGTCCAGGTTTTCTGTCGCACCCGGGTACCAGTAGTAGATCAGGCCCACGTCGTAGGAGAGCTCCGGCAGGCTGTCGATGGCGTTTGCAAAGCCGATATAGCCGTCAACCTCGAGAGAAGCCTGGTCACCATCGTTGAAGTCCACATTGGAGCCCCAGGCACCCACATAGAAGCCGGTCGGGTGTGCCCAGTCGATGCCACCCTGAATGGCCGCTTCGTTGTCAGTCTGGGTGACACCGCGATAGATGTAATCGGTGAAGAAGCCCACATTCCCGGACAGCTCACCGCCGAAAATGGTCATGCCTCCGTCTTCGGCCGGCTCCGGTGCGGCCTCTTCGGCCAAGGCAGGCTGTGTGAGCAATGCTGCAGACGCCAGCGCCAGCGCGGATGCGGTGGTCCTGAGACCATGCTTCGAGAGTACCCCAGTCTTATCCCTAGTTGTCGTCATGTGTAGAGCCCTTCTATACTCATGGATCGAACAGCTACACTTCCCTCTGAAGCAGAGTGAGCGGTAGTGTTCGCAAAACAGTCGTTTTTGCGTCAAAGGAATCCAGTGGTTCCCAGTCTTCTGTCAGAACCTGCCGCCGGAGGAGTGGCTTTAGGCCTCAATCCTCGCTATCAGCGTTATGACTTTTCGTCAAAGACTCTAAACTATTGAGTTAATGGCGTTTTCGCCCAAGTAATGATCACTGTCATAAACCGTGTGCACAGTTTTTATGCTGCATGTGCGAATGCCTAGATTTTGCGCTGCAAAATGCGTGTCAAAGAACCGCAACACGTGCGTCATTTTTGGGCGATAAAAATGTCACACACGAAAAAAACCGCCGAAACCGGCGGTTTTTCATCGTCTTCGTCAGATGGGCTGGGGCGGTCGGCGGGTCTATTTGACCGCCATGACCTCGATTTCGATCTTGAGATCGGGTGAGGCGAGGGAAGACACGCCGATCATGGTCACGCAGGGAGCCTGCCCGCCGAAGAACGTCATGACGGGTCCCGCCGCCTGGGCGGAGTTCTCTTCCGTGAGCCCCACCACATAGACCCGCATGGCCGTGATGTTGTCGGGACCCGCGCCTGCGGCTTCCAGTCCCTTCCTCACATTCTCGACCGCAACGGCCGACTGGTCCTTGAGCGCTTCTGGAATGGGATCGCCGTTGCGGCTCCAGGCAACCTGCCCGGACATGAAAATCATCTGGCTGCCGGTTGCGGTCGTGACCTGCGTGTACCCCATGGCGCCTGCGTCCGGCATATTGTCCGGGTTGATCTTGTTGATGGTCATCTGTTTCTCCCTGTCGTCTTGCTTGTTTGGTTGGTCGGCCCCCTGGCGGGCGACGTGTTTGGACGGCGCGTCTACCGCGCGACTTGTCTGGCCGGCACCCTAGCGGGCGACTTGTGGCGCAAATCCCAGATGCATGCCCGCATCGGTGATCAGTGTTTCGCCGGTGATGTGTTCGCCGCCTTCGCAGGCGAAGAACACGGCGGCATCCGCCACCAGTTCCGGCGTGCCGGCCTGCTTCAGGGGCATGGTCGCTTCCTGATCAGCAACAATCTGCTGGTACATGTTGTCGCCGAACTTGTCCTTGAACCACCGTGTTCCAATAAAGCCGGGGCAGATGGCGTTGACACGCACTTCCGGGGCCAGCGAGCGGGCGAGGGACAATGTCATGGTGTTGAGGGCGCCCTTTGAGGCTGCATAGGCGACCGATGAGCCGATGCCTGCGACCCCTGCAATGGAAGACACATTCACAACCTTGCCTTTGCCGTGCTCCTTGAGATGCGGCAGGCAGGCGCGGATCATCTGGTACGGACCCACTACATTGAGACCGTAGATCCAGTGGAAGTCCTCAGCGTCGAGATCATCCAGCTTGTTGTGATCCGCAAACTTGGTGCCGCCCGCATTGTTGACCAGAATGTCTATGCGCCCGAAGGCATCCACGGTTTCCTGGGCCATGCGGCGGCAGTCTTCATCCTTGGAGACATCTGCCTGCACCAGTACGGCCTTGCCGCCTGCCGCCTCGCAGGCTTTTGCTGTTTCTTCGGCTTCGGTCTTACTTTTCGTAAAATTGATCACCACATTAGCGCCACGTTCTGCCAGCTTGATGGCAATGGCGGCGCCAAGGCCTGTGGCAGAGCCGGTGACAATGGCGGTCAAACCGTCGATACGCATAACGTCCTCCCTCGGGTGCATTTGTTGCGCCCACTAAGGCGGGGATGCGCCCGGACTGCAAGTCCGGAGTGGCGAAAACTGGGAGGCTAAGATGACAGCAACATCTAAAACGGTTTCAGGCGCGGAACTTCCGTCCAGGTTGGCGGAAGCCCCTGACCGCATTCGGCTTGAGCCTGTGTCTGGCGAAGTGGTGGTGACCATGGGCGACATCCAGATTGCCCGAACGCGCAACGCCATCCGCCTGCATGAAGGTGACTACACACCGATGATCTATGTGCCGGCCACAGATGCAGATTTCAGCGGCCTGACCAAGACGGATCACACCACCTACTGTCCCTTGAAAGGCGAGGCGTCCTACTACTCGGTGACCGCCGCAGGCGAGCCCGGCGTGAACGCGGTCTGGACCTATGAAGACCCGTTTGCCGAGTGGGCTGACATCAAGGATCATCTGGCGTTCTACACGGATCGCATCAAGGTCGAAGAACGCTAAAACCACCGGCATATCCAGGTGGATCATCAGGGGAGAGATCATGCGTCAGTTCATTCTTGCAGGTCTGTTTGCTGCTGCGGTTGCAGCGACCGCGTCGGCGGAGCCGGTCAGCAAGTATTCCGACATTGACCTTGAGGCATGCCCCAAGGGGCAGGACTTCGGGGACGAGCCTGCCTATGAAGCCATCTGTCCGGGTCCGGACGGGTGGGAGCTACGCGTGATGGAAGGTGATCTGCGTTTCTGGGTCGAGCCGCGCCGCACGGGCGAGCAGACAGAGATGCACTTCCAGACCCTGTCGGCGTTCAACAATGTGAACAGCAAGGCGGAGTGGCGCGGAGAGATCGCCGCCGGGTCCTTTGAACCCTATGCCATGATCCTGCGCTACTTCACCGACAGCGGCATGGGTGAAGAAAGCGGCAAGGGCAATGTGCTCGTTGTGACCAAGGTACCGGCAACCCCGGGCGAGCGGTCCTGTCACATCGGCTATGTGGACGCCAAGGCTGTTGAGAATGCCAACGAGGTCGCTCAGCAGATCGCCGATACCACAGCGGACTATTTCGACTGTGAAACACACACGCCGCTGACAGTCGTGCCTGGTGAGCCGAGATTGCCCTAGCGCTATTTTCCCTGGAACTGCGGTTGCCTGTTCTCCGTGAATGCCTTGCGGCCTTCCGCGAAGTCCGCACTGCTGCCGCAGCGCATGATCAACTCTTCGGCGGCCTGCAATGATCCATCCTGCCGGTTGAGTGCGGTGATGGTTGCCTTTGCAGCCTGCATCGTGAGTGGTGCGTTGCGGCTTATCTGGGCTGCCGTCTTTCGCGCATGATCAAATACGTCGGAGGCAGGCAGCTGCTCATTGACAAGCCCCATCCGACAGGCAGTTTCGGCGTCCAACCGCCGTGCCGTCACCAATACGTCAAAAG
>JGI12316J15309_10019337_pt1 | contig 14820 bp, 14 predicted proteins | sample MarCyaLeptolynsp_FD_15309 | JGI IMG/M metagenome (IMG submission 15309) | reverse complement strand
CGCGAGCTCGGGGCACACTCGCGAGATATCAAGGATGCCGGTTCTTGGCTCAGCGAGAAGTCGACAGCGCGCTATGCTCAGGCGCCGGAGCGCGCTAAAGACTTCCTCGGCAAGCTGGAAGTGGCGCAGAATGGCCGGGGAAAAACTCGGGGAAGGAAGGCAAGTGGTTGATATCACGGCATCAAACCCGACTTTGGTAAGGGTGGGGTCGGGTGTTCAATTCACCCCGGCGGCACCACTAATTAGCTCTTCCCATTTTATGTTGCGCATCCACTGCGCAACCACCGTCAGAAAGCGACGCCTCGGGACGGTGCACCTAGCCGACGAATTCTTCAAACCGTGACACACCTGGCCCTCCGAGGTATGCGAGTGGTGCAGGCTCACAGTCCCTACCGCAAACTGGCTCCATGTTGGCACAGTCGCTATGGTAGTATTAGTGCGCACGAGACATTCATACTTTGCAGCGCCACAATTGATACAAATCGATAAGCCAGTTAATGAATAAGATTGGTCTCACTCTCATCTCTGAAATCATGGGTTGGAACGACCCCGATGTCGCGACCCGCGAATTTAATTGGCTGCGCCTGATGGCCGCTACGAAATATGACGGGTATAGCGATTTTCGCGCCGGCTCCCGTTTCGTCGAGAACCTTGCAATCTGGCTTAAGCAGTTCGATCAAGAAGATCGCGGGACCGCCTACGATTTTGTCAAAAACCGACTTGTTTACATCTCAGCTGCGGAGATGCAGCGCCTCATTGAGGCCTTTGTCCCGGAGACCGTCACAATACAGGCCACAAGGTCTGACGCGTCATGGGCAAAGTTGGAGGCCTCCGTGCGGAGAATCTGGGACCAGACACCAGAAGGTGCGGAAAAAACTGTAATAGTGCTCGACACAATTCGGCAACTGAGGTCCAGATAGACCACAGAGCGCGCTAGCAACTTTCCGCCTCAGCCCAGAGAGATACCTATAAAAACAACCGAAATGCAGCAGGCTTCTTAAGGTAGGGGAACTGTGACAGCCTCCGGGGAGAGTAAGGAACACTACGATTTAGGACCGGTCACTGCCCGTGCCGGCGATCGTGATCGTCTTCTCGAAGTTTATCAGAGGACCTGAATCCACTTCGGAGACTAATCCAACAGCTCTAATGCACCTCTTACGCCCTGGGCCACTATCATTGGGGCCAGACCGACTGAATTTCTCCTTTCTCACAAAGCCCACTATATTCAAATCCTTCTGGCAAAATTGAACAAATACAATCCACTCCTCAAACCGCTTTCAATTCACTCAACTCAACTGCCGAAAAAACTCTATCACCGTTCTATCGAATATTGTGTCCCCGGCCTCACCCTTAATATGAGACATAAAAGGCGTCTGCCTCACACCTTCTTGATGTAGTTTCAAGCCCTTCAAAATATCCTCAACACTCCGGACGACAAACAACTCTAGCTCTTTCGCCTGCAGACCATCGACTTCCTCTTCATCATCACCACCCTGCCGAATTCTTTCAATGAATTGATCTCTAGAACCAATATCGAAACCTTTAAGATTCTCGGCTAAGAACTCCTTAACTCGCCCATTGACAAATGCCGAACCCTGAACTGCTGAAAGAACAGAAAAGGTAAATGCACCAAAACCCAAACCCTTAATACCCTTGGCCGTTTCGGTTTTACCCGCACCAAAAAAGAAATGCATGGCATCATTTATAGAGCTTCCGGATACATATCCGTTATCCCAATTAGCGACACGAACCGCCTTAGTCGAGCCGCCCACGTGACACGCATCAAACATAAGAAGACCAATACCTGGTCGGATTTTGTCAATCAGCCGAATTAGCTCCGCCGTTGCCAAAAGGGTCTCATAATCCAGGCGCGATCCATCAAATGTTCCCGCGTTCCTGCAACTGCGGTCCCATTCCTCATCGCACCTTGCGTCTTTCAACGCAACATAATGATCGGGTATGCGACGCTCCGGATGGCCCGACCAAAGTTCAAACCCATGAACGGCAAAATACGCAAAGAAAGCGTCGTCAACACTAACAGACTCAGATAATTTACGAAGCTCCCGTTTCAACTTTGGCACCGTAGCCTTATCGCCAATCAACTTCCGGACTTCAACTGCTTTTCTTCCCTCATAGAGGAACTCTATGGAGCGAAACATTCTTTCGATCTCCGCCACATCATTCATAGCCAATTCGATTTTTGGGATTCCATCACCGTACTCACCTACACCCACAATGAGCACAAACACGCGCTCTAGAGGCGGGCCAACAATCACAAATTCCTTCCGCACATGTATTTCTTGAAGCCCACTATCAGTTCCAAAGACCTCCAATAAAAGCCTATTCTCTCCTTTCTGCAATTCAACGACGCGGGATCGAATGAGCCTATCCCGGACAGCACCCTGATCTAGCAATTCACCGGGATCCTGCGGTCCATCGGCGACGCGCCGCAAAATCCATACCTGAGGACTCCATCCTTCAGAAACCTCGAACCTCAACTCGACCTTATCAGCACCATTTGCTAAGTCACCAGGACGAACCAGAAGCTCAACCGACGGCTTCCCGGGCACAACCGGGTCAAATCGAACCCAGCCTAAAGAAAGGGTCATCGAAGGTGTATCCCCTAGCTCGGTATCGAAAAATGCAATTCGGGAAAATGCATTTTCGTCGCGCAACCGATATACCATTGCACCTGGCTTAACGGAGCCCACTATCGAAGATCCTTCGTCCGGCAACAGGTACAAGCCCAATTCTCGTTCTATCTCAACAAATCTGTCTGTGACGATCCGTTCTTCCAAAGCAACCGTTCTCACCACGTAACTATCTTCAAAGGAAGGCCTTTCATCATTCTCGCCAAATACACGAACAACTATCGCCCCACTCTCACAGGAACGCCCACATTGTACTGGTAACTGAAACTCATAACTCCAGAGTTCTCCCGGTCCTAACTCTGGAACCAAAATCACCTCAACTGGAAACAACGAACTTGGTTGCGCCTCAACCCTTATTTCAAAAGGCTGTATACGCCTGTCGGAGTTATTACGAGTATAAACTACAAATGGATTCCGACTTTTATCAAAAATGAAGACTTTCTTAGATTCTGTTCGTAAAAATACCGATTCAAGCTTGACCGAAACAAAATGCGCTAAAAATTCTTCATCAACGGTTTCTACACTGTAATAGGCTGTCTGTTGAGAAATGGCCACACCGTCCACTGATAAAGTCACATTGAAAAATACATAACCAACTGTAGAGATAGGTATCCCTACTAGCTCCTTCCAAGTCCAACGGTCGTTTTCACGCAACCGTTTGCTCCTACGGGCTAATTCCTTTTTCCCCATCTCTACAAGAATCTCAATTTTAAGATCCATATCGGACTGATTCTCGACCACTCCCGAAATTGGCACCTGTTGACCAGGAGAGACCATCTCCATTTCGGGCGGTTGTATCCTTAAAATTACCCTGTCATGTAACGGGTGGCTTTCTTCGGCTTGGGCGCAAATCGAGATGCCGACTAAAACGAAGAGAAATAATACAATGTCTAAATGCTTTTTCATAATGCCGAAGTCACCTTATCGCTTCATTGCTTAGCAAGATCAAGAAAGTATTTACTCTCTTCAATTAGGGTCTTGTCTTCAACCAAACCAAAAAGTCTAGTTGCAAACTCCGGCCGCCCTTGTCGAAAGAAGGCAGTCAAACGGGTCAATGCGCCAACAATTGCGATTGTTCTATTCTCAATTGGATCAACAGCAACTTTGACGTCGGACCGAACTAAATCAGAAATCCGCTTCTTTATATCTGCCAGCCGCATTGCGTCCAAGTTCTCAACCTCTAATGTCCGCACAAAGAAAATAATATCTTCCAACTCTTTCACCTTTTCCGACTGCAGACGTTCCCTACGCTGCAAGCGATCGGCAAAAAACTCCAAATTCAAGCGAAACGCATCAGCCAGAGTTTCCGTGACTTCTCGATCTGCTACTGAAAAAGTCAAATTAGCACCTTCGTTTTCGCCCTCCACAAGAAACTCAGCATAGTTCTCCGTAATCGTACTGATAGAAGAGGGATAAAATCTTTGGAAGAAATCCAACTCACCAGCTCTAGGTATAATCTCTGTCCCGATTGAACGATCGGCGGCTTCAGCCAAGTGCAGGTTCGATGCGTATAAGACAAGTACACTTGCCGTTGATACACGTGGCTGCTGAGAGAAGAACTGCCCCTCCACCCCTTTGGAGGCTGCATTGCAAACCACTCCCATGGCGTTCAAATTATCAATCACCGCCAAAAAATAGGGCTGCTCCCATTGTATCTCGTATTGGGCCTCCTTCAAATCCGAATAAAGCCCCTGCAAAAGTCTCTGATATGTAAGCTTATTTAACTTTAGAGGTTCCATAAATTCAAACGGTCGTTCGGTTTCTAAAAACGTTATTTCTGAACTTTCCGAAACTCCGAACCCGGTTGACTGCGCCAGATTCTTTGCGATATGCACGTACTTCAAACATACCTTTCCTGCATCCTCGAGAGGATTATCAAAGACTGCGGACTGGATACTCACGCAAGCGGGCAGGCTACAGGTAGAAGCTAGCATTAGGCACACCTTAAGGAAGCTTCTTACTTTGATCCGCGGCATCATTTGAAGTATCCTTCTACCGCATATTGATAATTTTCGGATGTTTGGACCGCCAAATGGGGAGCCAAATCGGCAAGCATGCTGGAGGATTCCCACGGTGGGAGAATCGTAGATATAAAGGGACGACTTTTGGTCTTCACTGATTGTGTAAAGTAGCTCGCCCCATAAACTAATACGCCCCATGTGCTATCATAGCCTGTGTTTTCCAGATCCCAATAGCGATCACATATTCGAATAACGTTATCCACATTTGGCCGAATATATGACAAGACATCTATTAGGCCTTTACTGCAGAAGCAAATTATGTCGACTTCTTTTGAACTGAGCGCTTTCTCAATTTCAACTAAGGATCTGATAACTTTCTCAACAAGAGTTGCCTCAGGTTTTCCAAACCAATTCTTGTAATGCCTAAACAAATCAAATGACTCCTCCATATTCTCTCCTTCAATAAATAACCTATGGTACAATTGTGCCAATATACTAACGTTCTTAGCTGCTTTCGCTCTTTCCCCAACAAGTTGCTCTTTCTCTTTCTCAGAACAATTCGCGTATGGGGTATCGTATTGGCTAGGATTATTATGAGGAGGATCCATCTTATCCGAATTTGGGTTAGGTAGAACTTCGATTGCTGAGGGATTGAGCGATATGGGGGAAAGTATGTCGGTATATTCGGAGGCTAATTCCACCTTGCTATCTCCAACGACGTACCAACCTCTAGGCTTTATCGAATAGACTCCGGGCTCTGAAATGTGAAAATTCTGTCCGAGGTCAATCAATACTGTTTTTGGAACGCCGGGTTCCAAAACAATAGTATCAGCAATATTCTGCTGCGAACGTTTTGCATAAGGGCCTCTGTAAGCTATCGACAAGCCGTCCTTATCTCGTACAACATCAAAAACATGTGTGAACTCGTGGTCAAAAATGCTGAAGTATCGTCTAATTCGAACGGCCTCTTCGCTTTGATTTTCGACACTGAAGTCGACGACGAGAGGTGTACCCAAGGAAAGCTTTTCGTCTTCGCCTCGAAATTCCAAAGCCGGCTCAATTGTGGTAATAATACTGGCCTCAAAGGCATACATTTTTGTGCTTGTCAGGAATAAAGAACTGACAAACACGAACGCTGAAAGTGGCATGCTGCTCCCAAAAACAAGTTGGCGCCATGCCTTTATTCGACCAGCTTTCATCGACGGTTCCGAATTATTTCACTTCAGCGCAACCACATCATGGTATCAAGTTTTCACTACGGCGTCAGAATCCGCAAAGTCTCTTACAGTGCTCCAGATATTCCTGCTGATCTCCATTCATTAGATCGAGGCTCGTTCTCCAAACACATACCTTTTCTTGAAGAAACCATCCGGGAGTTTCCTGTTCGATCTGCCGGATGATCGGTTTAATGGGTAGGACAGCCTCATGACGGGCCCAGCCAGGGGTCCAATCTCTATTAATGTCCTCGCCGTCAATAAGTACACCGATGATGGCGTGTTGGAATTTGTCGTAGACCGGTCCACCAGAATTTCCCCGCGATGTGTCGGCTTCGATCCCGATGACCGGTTGAAAATTCCATCGTTCGTTATATTGTTCTTTCACAAGGTCGATTGGGCTGTCGTTATTAGTACGGTACGCGCTGTCAAATTTTTCTAGTTCATAATCTAGATTTGGTCGACCTTCGAACTCAGCACCTACCAAAAATCTGAGCTTTTCCCATTCGTCTAAGCTTACTTGAAATGGAAAATATACCCAGGCGTTATCATGTATTTGTCTTGGCTCTGCCCCGGGATGACCGATCACATACAATGGGGCGTCTCTATGAGTTCTATAAGCTGCCAAGCATTGAGGTGTACGATCGGGTACTGGAGAAATCCTCAATACCGCAAAATCCATTTTGTATGGGGAATTAATACTCGGTCCACGTTCATTTGGAATCGAGTAATGTTTCCCTTCTACCACTTTAGAAATGACACGTGTTTTGACTGTCGAAAGCATTTTTCCATTCAATCGGCGCTCATAATCAAACCACACTTCGATCTCATCGGCTTCCTTATTTCGTTTAAGGCAATGAGCTGCGGTAAGAACTAACTGATTGCTTATCAGTGCTCCACTGCAGATAGACTGGCCTCGAAGCGCAAGAGATACAACGCTGCGCGAGTTGGAATGCAGCCGCTCGTAACTTTCTGGTACATAAACGTCGTATCTGCCATAGGCCTTGCCGGCACTATGCCTCTCAAAATAAATCGTTCTTATCAAATTTCTTTTCTCTACGTCTCCTAGATTGTTCCAGTACGCCTCCCTGAGCTCCTTATCAGAAAAGTATTTCAGCTTATTTTCAAATTCATCTAGCTCTTGATTGTGGATATCAGCCCATGCATTAGTCCAAAGTCGAAAGCTTAACGCAGAAAAATCTAACTCAACGGGACTTAGAATGATAGCGTACGGGATCTTTAACACATAAACGGTGAGCATAAACAAGCAGGCCGGTCGAAGGATTCTATTGGTTATTCTCAACATCACAGACTGACTATTTAGTCTCAGAGTTCCCCGATGTTAGAGCTCGATGCGGTCCCGTAACTCTTTCAACCGTGCATTAGAAAATGGACGAGGTTTTCCAATAATGCTGTAAGCATGGTTGGCTTGCATCATTTTTGTCAATGCGTTCTTTGCCGCTGTCCGTATTTCACTTGTCGGTGTTTGTTTCACTGGGTCGATCAGGGCTCGGTACGTATCATAGAGCTGTCGAGCTTCAACCTCGTCATTGATAGCTGCGATCTGAGCATCAAGAGCAGTTTGTCGTTCCAGCTTTTTTGCGGCCTTCTTTGCATCTTCCGCTTGCTTGCGCTTTTGCGGAACTACTTCTTGCTCTATCACTTCTGCTAACTGAGTCTTGGAGGAATCAAGAACTCCAGCGAGGAATGCGAGGAACTTGTTAGCGTCTCGTGTTTCTGTAACATTGAGATGCATGTCTTTGGGCTTACGTTCCTCAGGCAAATTAACAGGGATCCATCTTGTTTCCGGACCTGGAGAGCGCAATACCGTCTCCGACGACTCTGGATCTGTGAATACAAACGGTAGAGGTGACACCGCAACATCGTCAAACCGAAGAGTCGCAAATGCGGCCTGGTCAATCGCGCCCGTGGAATCCGGATCTGACAATGCGAAGGACATCACCAAATCTCTGTCTCTTCCAAGCCCCGAAACTAGATTATTGGTGTAATGAAATACGGATGCGATTAACTTGAATGCTGTGCCATCATCTGCAACGACAACTCTCGATTCGATAAGCAAAAGCGGATCTTCCGCTAATAGCAAACCGAGTGAAGCAAGTTTATTTTTTTCGTATATTTCCTTTATAATATCAGAGGACTCTTCACTTGGATAACTTGCACCGTAGAAGTCGTCCTCGTTTGTATAGAATTTTCCAACTGCCACTTGGACACAATCGGGAAAGTCTTGCGCTGATAGTTGTGTGCTTACGAGTGCGCTATTCGTCTCGCTCTTTTCCTCCGACGCCTTCTGCAATGCCACTGAAACTGTGTCTAACCCCACTCTTATCAGTGCTGGAGCGACCGCACCTATCAGCGCCGGGATGAATTTGCCAGTTCTCTTTCCGTTTAGACAAGCACCAGAACTTGCTTTTGTCAGCGATAATGCATTTTTAGAATCCGTTGGATTTGTACTGGGACTAAGAGGTCCTTTGTCAGTACAAGCTGTCATTCCAACCACTAATGCAATAATCAAAATCCCATTTGAAATTGATCTAATAGGGTTTCTCGGATGGAGATTGTCACGGTGATCGTGATCAATAGTGGATCGGTTCAATATTAGATGGCGGGGTAACATCGCTGGCTCCTACTCTCAGATTTCAAAGATATGCCAGTTACCGTCACTATAAGTTACAAATAGTAGCAAATTCCTTTGTTCTATGCGAGTCAAAATTGCGCTGAAGGGATTTTCTCCTCGTATTCCGTGCTACGGCGGATGTGAGTTTTGCCGAACAGACTCCAGGATGGAGAACTCGATATGATGTCTAAGCGTTTCACTGAAGAACAGGTTGCCTGCGTGCTGAAGGCGCATGAGGTGAGTCGGACAACGAAGGAGATTTGCCGGCGCTGCGGCTATCTGCGTCTGCAAGTACTGATTCGGGCTAAAGGCGTGGCGGTGAACGCCAAGCGCACCTAACGGTTCTAACGCGAAGAGAACCTACAGGGGCGCCTTCGCGATCGTTTGCCGCTGGCGGCAAGAACGCGGACCATGTAGCGCTGTTCGCTTTCCTCCATATCCGAACCGTTGGCCTCCAGCCTGCACTTCCGCGTCCTCAATACCGTCGACGACCTCAGTTGGGCGTATCCTTGGCAGATCTTCGGCCTATCGATCTCAGGCGAGCGGCTAACCCGTCTTCTCGACGGCCTGGCCAGACGCCGCGACCTGGCAGACTGCCCAATCATAGACAACGATACGGAGTGCTATATTCGAAGGGGCGCGAGGCCTGGCGGCCACCGCTGGGCAGCCGATAGGAATACCAGTAGCTCTTGGTCCCGGTTTTGTAGATCCGCACCACCAAGCCCGGCTGCGTCGCATCCCAAAGTGGCCGCCAGCTTCGCCCGACCGGGCAGCGGGCCGTCTTGATCATGCTCTCGGTTAGCGGCTTCGCGGTCCCTTTCGCCATGAGCACACCCCTATAATGGCAAGAAAACGGGAGAATGAGCATACTTTTGCGTGGTCGCGCTGGCCTATACAGGAAATAGCTGGGGGTGCGATTACCCTTGGTAAGGGTGGGGGCGGGTGCTCAATTCACACCGGCGGCACCATTATCCCATCGATATCCCTATATTCTGAGAATCGCCGCGCCTGGTGCTTTTGCAGGAATCTGCAGAACGCCTCGCGAACACCTCCTAGCTCTTCGAGCCGGTGTGCGGCTTGGCGCCGGACATCGCGGGGCAAGGCGTCGCCAACTCGGCCGGCCAGATCTGCACAGGGCCGTAGATGCTGAAGCACCTGGTCGAGAGTTAGGCCAACCACGTGACTCTCAATGCCGTCGAAGCCTCCTTGGGGGGCCCCCAACGGCCGCACAAAAGAACTTGGCAGTGCACTCACAGCGAAGCGGTTAAGGGGAACCTGCAAACAGGTATGAATTCTTAAGGTGGTCCAAAATTCGGAGCAATTGCGAAGATCGAGCGATTCAATTTCGCATCAGTTTTCAAAGAAAAACGAAGTCATGTGACAATGAAAGAAGGCAGCGCGCGCCAATCTATGATTCTATCCGACCTATATCGGTCGCGGGAAACTATGCTGACGCTTTAAGTGACATCCGATAATGATGTAGTCATAACGCTCTGTGCATTGCTTCACAAACCTGCCGTTGGAAGTGAATTTTACAGACTAGTAGGCTCCTCTTAGCGCACCCATTCTCACCTTTTTTAGCTACAGGTTTTGGAAATGCATCTAATCACAACGAATCCAAACACTCTTCAATTTTTCCCTCTATAAATTCCCAATTCCCTATAATTGCGATCGCTTCATTTTTCCCATTGTCCGCAGGAAAATACCTAAGCACTGCAGTACTACCTAAATTCCTAAGGTCTTCGCTGATTAGCTTAAAAATGAAGAGAAGTATCGATAACTGATCATAGTCGACCTACTTTTTCGCCAACCTTGAGATATCCGACAATGTCTTCTCCGAGATCATCAAGAAGGTACTCGTCCAAGACAACAATAGATTCTCAGAGTTTGAATAAGAAAAATCCCGAAGATCTATAACTGCCACCAGCCGTGTCCTTCCGTCTCGAACCTCGACTTCCTGAAGATTATGTTCCAAAAGCTTCAGATCTTCGTAATTCCATAGCAAGCCCTTATAGGTTCTAACTTTACCAGGGAGCTCGGCGCCTTGGCTAGCAGCGACTAAATAGATCTTCTTATCCACACATTGAACAAATCTCTTCAAGACCTGTAACGCCGTGCGCTCTGGATTCCTGTCTTGATCATACTCCACCTCAGAACGCAGAACTTTCGACCTGAGTATAAGGGGTGAAACTATATCAGAATTGAACAAGAATCTCTTGTCGATCACTTACTCATCTCCGGATCAACCAGCTCGATTTCCTATTGAGCTGCAGGCTCAGGTCTTCTCCCATCGTTTGACGTACACGTCCGTGTACCAGTCAAAGAGTTCCCTAAGCCGCCCTTCTGAGAAGAAGTCTTCATCAACACGATACACGCCGTAGTCCGCCGCTGCCTCCGAGACCATGTCCTCCGCATGCGGTCCCTCCGTACCTAGATAGCCAAGCTCGGCCGAGAGCTCTAGGGCGATCATCTTGCAGCACTCCGCGAAGACACGCAGTTTTTCGAAATCAGCGCGATCGGGGTCGTCACTAAAATCCCAGAGAACATCCTCTGGCACGCTAACAACAGCGACTTTCTTTTCGAGATCCAGGAGAACGCCCAGAGACGTGTGGGCATCGACGAGCATGCCGCTAAGATTAGCGATACACTTATGAGCGTGGCTGCGCTCAGCCTGTGCCACGAAGTTGCTTAGCTGCGGCGCCTGCGAGACCTGCCTCGGTTCGACGGGATCGGCACCATAAGCAAGAAGAGGGTCGATCTCCACCATCCGAAACCCCTGCCCCTCGCAGATCACTAGGACTGCGAGCAGACTCGACACTCGAAGCTCCTGGCATGCGAAGAGACATTCGAGATTCGCGCCACCAATCGGCAGACTCGCTGTTTGCCATCCGGTCATGGCCGAACTCGTGGTCTAGCGTCCGGGATTAGCGTTTTGAACGTGCCATCAGTTTCAAACAACTCGAAATTAGAACTCAGCAATATCCCTCACCAATTGAAGATTGATAAGGATCATATCTTATATTATCTCTTTAGCTAAATTTCTTGATGCCTTAGCAATGATACTCTTTCATCAGATTGTAAAAATTTTCCCAACTCTTCAGAGCGTGTTGTCTCGTTCACGTACAGCAATTGTGGGTATTGCGAAAAAGATTCTTCCGTCCACTCATCTTCGAATTCATCATAGTTTTTTTGAAGAATGAAGTGCTCATCACCTACATCTTTGTATCGGAAATACTCGCCACAACGATAACCACTTTCATGGGCAACTAGTGTAATTTTTAGAGCACCCTCAACAATGGCTCGGGCGACGCCAATATCAGCACATTCAATTCCATAGAGATCATATGATACTCTAGCCATCTCTAAAAACCTATGCTTGGCGCTCTGCTCGACGCCTTTGCCGCATCATCAAAAATCATGAAGTTAACGGGACGACCTGCCATACTCGAAAGTGTTGCTTGCAGTCTACCCAATCCCAATTGTTGAACCTGCGCTGCATTCAAAGGCCCTGTACGCGTGCCCTGAGATCTCAGGCCAATACCAAGTTGCTTTGCCTTTGCGAATATATCCGGACCTGCAAGGGCAATATCAAAATCACTTATTTTGCCCACGTCAAATGCTCTGCCAGTTTTGAGGTTTCTGCCAGTAACAGCACTTCCTTGTAGTAGGGCTCTTGTTCCTGCGAATCCTGCATCCATCAACCCAGAGTTCAGCGTTTTGCTAAATCGACTAAAGCTAGCAATCCGAAATCCGAACGGCTCAATGCTCCCAGCAGTATTTGTGATATTCCTGAGGGAGTTGGAAAAGCGCTGAAGGAAGGGCCCAATTTTCGTAACCACAGGCCGGACAGCGAAAATTGCGGCTGTTGTGATCGGAACTGCTTCTCCGGACGGCCCAAACGCTATGAGGTCAATGCCGACATCAATCCCCAACGAAATCCCAAAGACCAAATCATCCTGATTTCGTGAAACAAAGCTACCCGCAGCATCCGATGCGTCCGCAAGATGATCGAATACGATTCTGGCAACAGCGATCAAATGCTCTGGAGACCAAAATCCTATGCCGTCTCCTTGTTCTCTTGATGGAGATTGCGTGTGGTAACTTGTTGCAGCTGACCAGAGCGCGTCATAAGGACTGCCACCGGCTTCGAGTGTAATGATCGCTGAGTACGCAGACGCGAGCGCGGGGGCGTAGGGGCCTCCTGCGATACCAATAACCGCAAAGCCGATGGCCTGTCCCAACGGATGCTGATTGATCTTGGGATGCGCAAAGGGGCCAAGTAACGCCACTTTGACCGGGTCTGGCAGGCCCACGTAAGCCTTTGAGATCTTGGTGAGGACAGACCTTGCCGCCTTCTTGATTTTCTTAAAGAAGAACCCGCTGGGGTCGGTATAGGAGAGCGGGTTGTTGTTGACGTAGCTGTAGCGGTTGCAGGCCTGGGTGGCGCCGGCAATCTGCACATGCGGGTCGGCGGAGAGGAAGCGGCCGAGGGTGGGGTCGTAGACCCGCCCGTTCATGTGGACGAGAGCGACCTCCTCCAGGTGCTCGTGGCCGGTGAAGCCGCGCCGGGTCTCGGCCGAGACGACCGGTGCCAGTGAGGCTAGGTGATCGCGCAGCAGATAGTTTGTCTAGGCTGCGCGCACTTTACTTCCCCCACCGGTGGCAGCGGTAGCCATAACGCCCACCATTAAATGGATAATACTAAACTTTATACCGGGGATAATTGAAAGAGATCGACACGGTACTGCGGGATTTCGTGAGATTTGACTGATCGACCAGGCTCCAATAAAGGTTTTGTATCATCAGCATAATCATCACTCAGATACTGCCGAAATGTATTGTTGCGAATATAATATGAGATCACGTCATCTATAAATCTGCTTCGACCAAGTCTATGTGCAATTCTTTTCCATTTAGAACGCCTTTTATCTGATCTAACGATACTTGAAACCAATATTCAGACCCATTCTGATGATAGTAGCTAAAGCAGAATGCCCGTTCATCCGCATCATATCCACCAACGTATGATTCCAACTGAAACATGTCATCGGATTCTATTTCCGCCCATTCTTCCTCTGTATTGTTTTCAGTCACTATCTGCATAAAGAGAGATCGAAGAGTATCATCAATCGATAGTAGCATTCTTTGCTCCTCAGTACTTCGTGATAGATCTTTGATTAAGACCAAAGTCATCCATCATTCGACCCGCTTGCTGAAAAACCTCCTTAGTCGTCGCATTTGGATTTGCGTCAATCCACTTTTTCCAGATTGTCGTCCAGTTCTTTCCAGCTTGATGAATTAGTTTGTGTTCATTTTCACTCACTTCGACCACAAAATCATCTGGCCTGATATTATGTTTTTTGAAAAAGTCTCGGTACTTTTGTGACCTTGGACTTTGTCCCCTGAAGACGTTGAAAATGTGATGCTTGACAATTGACGGAGCGGGTAAAGATCTTACCGAATCATCGGCTGCTTGCGAGCCTCCTTTTCTGAACCCTTGGCCAATGCTCCGTAACTTTTCGGCGAGACGGGGAAGCGATTATTTCAGTCCACTTACTGAAAGCTTAGTTGAGGCAGCGATACCAAGGCCGATTGGCACTCCCTCTCCGGATGGGCCTAGTAATATTACATCGATCACTATACCCAAGCCAATCCCAGTACCTACGGCAAGGTCGTCACCGTAGCGGTCGAGGAACGATGTGGTCGCGTCTAGAGCATCAGCAATATGGTCGTAGATGACATGGCTGGCACTTGAATCCTCAATATGCTCTCGGGAGATGAACTCGTTCACGCGTTCCGCGATTTGCTCTTCGTCTATTTGCGAGCTCGTGATTGTCTTTGTCGATCGACTCTGTCCTGCTCCGCTGCTGACGTTGCGGCTTGAGGTGAACGCATAGCGGAAGTTTGGGAACATATTGGAGTCGGAGGGCGAAAATTGACCGAAGCCAATCTGACTCTCTCGATCAAAAGTATAGCGAGAACTACCAAAGAGCATTAGTCCTGCAACACGGCGCGCGCGCTTGCTCCCGGAGCCTGCTTCGGACTGACTGAATGCCACGGTTCGTCCTGACAGAGCGTGCAAAGAATCCGCTGGGGTCGGTGTAGGAGAGCGGGTTGTTGTTGACGTAGCTGTAGCGGTTGTAGGCCTGGGTGGCGCCGGCGAGCTGCACGAAGGGATCGGCCGAGAGGAAGCGCCCCAGGGTGGGGTCGTAGACCCGCCCGTTCATGTGGACGAGGCCGACCTCTTCCAGATGCTCGTGGGCCGTAAAGCCGCGCCGGGTCTCGGCCGAGACGATGGGCGTCAGAGAAGCCTGCCAGTCGACGGCACGGCGCTTGCCGTGCGGGTCGTAGCTCAGGCG
>JGI12316J15309_10015082_pt1 | contig 14835 bp, 8 predicted proteins | sample MarCyaLeptolynsp_FD_15309 | JGI IMG/M metagenome (IMG submission 15309) | reverse complement strand
TGGACTTCCTACAAAAAGTCGGACATATTTTCTAAGACCTATGCCACTTGATTTAATTTATTAAATTCATATTCTACTTCACAAGGAGTTTTGTACCCTAATGAAGAATGTAACCTTTTCCTATTATACCATACTTCAATGTATTCAAAGACTTTTGATTTAGCTTCATCTAGGGAGTTAAATTTTTGATGATAGATTAACTCAACCTTTAATGTTTTAAAGAAGCTCTCTGCTACTGCATTATCCCAACAGTTCGCTTTTCTACTCATACTTTGAGTAATTAAACTATGAGATTCTAGTATTTTTCTAAATTCCTTTGAAGCATACTGTATACCTCTGTCTGAATGAAAAAGGAGAGGCTCAACTAATTGCCTTTTTGAGCTAGCCATCTTCCATGCAGGAATAATTGTTTGTTCGGTGTATAAACTATTGCTCAATGACCAACCGATTACTTGACGATCATATAAGTCGATAATAGTTGTAAGGTATAACCAACCTTTAGCTGTTTTAATATAAGTGATATCACTTACCCAAACTTCATTTAGACGATTAGCCGTAAAATTTCTATTTAAATGATTTCTACAGATGGAATGAGAATGATTTGAATTAGTAGTTACCCTAAATCGTTTTTTCATTCTACTTCTCCAACCATTTATACGCATTAACGCTCGAACTCTTCGCTCAGAAATAATATAACCTCTTCTTCTTAACGCAGCTGTTATTCTTGGACTCCCATAAGCCTGATTACTTTCTTCAAATAGCTGTTTTATTAAATTGCTATACATACTATTTTCTATTGCTCTCTTTGAAGGGCCTGAACTATACCATCTATAATAACTGCTCCTACTCACTTTTAATACTGTACACATCTTCTCAATGGGATATAAATGTTTATAGGTGGCTATAAACTGATAGATTTCCCATCGCTCTTGGAGAAGATGTGAACGGCCTTTTTTAAAATCTCAAGTTCTAATTCTTTCTCTCTAAGTGCTTTTTTAAGTTGTTTTACTTCTAATGAACTTTCTTCTGTGACGGCAGGCTTGCTTTTAGGCATTAGCCCATCTTTTGCTGCTCGACGCCATTTATAAATTCGTTGTACAGGAACATCCAATTCATTAGCTAACTCTTTTAGATTCTCTCGCCGATAACTTAACCTGACTACTTCTGCTTTAAATTCAGGATTATAATTTCTCTTTTTCATAACTCTAAGATATTTGTTTATAACAAACAGTCTTAAATTTTATGTCCGAATAAATGTACTAACTCCACGAACACTTTCGCAAAAGAATTGGAAGGGTGGGTGGAGCTACTTTTAAGCTTTCTTTAATTGTTTCTTTCGATTAAAGAAATAAGCGAGCAAAAGAATAATAAAGAGAAATGAGCCAAGAATGTAATACATGACTCTCTCTTTTTCAGATCTTATTTCTTCTGCTCTAATCCGAATTTTCTCAATTTCAATTTTCTTTTCTTGTGCACTTAATTCTGATAATTCAATTCTTAATTCGTCTGTCTCATATTTTTCACTTACCAGCAGATTTACGTACCTATAACATTGTAGCAGGAATAATAAAAAGACTAAGCCAATAATAATTTTTAATATTTTCATCTCTTAAAATTTAGGTTCTCCGGGTTGTAATGCACCAGGATTCCAACCGTTTCCAATTCTTCTAACTTTATGCAAAAATCCATTTAATGTTGCAGGAGTTTGGAAAACAGGAATCGAACTTCCTCCGGCTCTTAATCCGTTACAAACGGATGTAGCGCAGTTATTTCCAAGCAAAGTATAGGTATTAATTAGTCTTCCTCCATTCTCTAAAGGTGTCCCTGCATTGTACGCATCATTAAAAAAGTTATAGGTCGCATTAGCATTTATACCGCTTATCGTATATTGATTCGTAGGAAATTTGCTTGTTCTTGACTTTATAAACTGCCTTGCTTGACTTCCAGTATATTTTAACAAAACACCATCTCCAACAGGGCCAAAAGCTCCTAAAGCAGGAGAGTAACTACCATTATATCTGCCATAAGAGAAGACAGCACCTTTTACTCTTAAATACGCATGTCCTATGCCATCGGTTTCAATAAAAACATCGGCGCTGCCTCTAAAAGTTTGTACCGCTGTATTAAATAACGATGCTGATAAAGTTCCTGCATTATCAGACACCCATGTTCCCATGTGTTTAGCAGAATTGCCAATACCTGCTAAGGCTTTATCTCCAAAGGAACCTATTGACTTTCCTAAGCCACTAAACCCTCCGTCTATTCCGTATCCAATACCTGCTCCTAAAGCAGCTCCTGCAAGTGCTCCTTTCCACACCCCATCTTTTCCACCAGCAATTCCGCCTGCAATTCCACCACCAACTGCTCCTACAACAGCTCCAGACAAAGCAGGACTCATTCCCCAAAATCCTCCATCAGGGTCAACTCCACTAATGGGATTATTTCCCATTCCTAAATAAGGAGAAGCAAATTGCCCATAAGGATCGGTAGAAGTCCATCTAGCTAATCTGCTATCCCACATACGTAATTGGAAGGCATCCAAGCCCGTTTCTTCATCTTTAGTGGTAAACTGTCCTTGGTAGCCGTGTTCATATTGTGGTGAAGAGATTTGATTCCTCCCGGGAAGTGGCGAACCGAATGGGTAATAATCTGCATAGGAAGTGACTAGAACTCCATTGGATATATCTCTTCTAAAAGTCGCCCTAACATTGCCCAGATGGTCCATCATTTCATAAGTGCGTTGATTGCTTGCTTTATCGTAATCTCCAAGTCTTGCATCTCCTATTATGGGGTAAGAAGGATCGTTTAAACTACCACCTACAGTTTCTTCATATTTGGCTACCTCTGCTCCACTGGCATCTCTTATATACCAAACATAGGTAACAGCTGTTCCATTATTATCATGAATTATCTTACGGTTTCGTAAGCCCATATTATCGTATTCGAATTTGAGCAAATCACGATAACCTGATCCATGGTTTCTTTCAATGCGTTCAACCAATCCCAATGCATTGTAATGGTACTTTAACTGCTCATCTTTATCGGTAATCAACCTACCCTCTGCATCGTATATATAAGTCCAAGTTGTTTCATTCAGCAGATCACCCCCTTGGTCTTCTATATCTGTTGTGTAACCAGTATTTACGGTAATATCATCTTCAACAAAAACCAATCGATTGGTATAATCTGGATCATATTGGTAGGTAAAATCATCCATGTCCTGGGTTGTACTTCCACTGGTATAACCCTTTCGGATTAAGGATTTAATGTTTCCATTTCGATCATAAGTCAGACCACTTACACTATTGTCTCCAAAACTTCCGGTAGCTGTAGTCGGTGGTGTTTGGTTACTCCCAAAGTCACCTACAGTAGTGAAATAAGCTGATTTCATCCAACCATTTTTGAAATAATCAAAATCGAATGCCATTTGCTTGTCTGTTGCCGCAGGGTTTTCAGAAGTATTCCATCTTACTGCAGCAATTTGTCCGTCAATATATTCCTTCTGTGCAGTGCCACTTATTATTTTGGTATAATCCTTAGAGTAATCTCCATTAAAATAATCAAAGCTCATTCCAAAAATATCCGTATGCGTTCCATTTTGACCATCTCTTCCAGGATCCACAAAATACTTATTGTGCCCTGTAACTCCAAGATTGGGGCTATTTATTGCTTTAAGCATACCTAAAACGTTATAAGTGTAATCTATACCTTGTAGGTTTTCTGCAATTTCCACCCTTTTCAATTGCCCTGCTATATCGTATCTGTATTGTGCTTCTTCTATATAAGCTGCTGATGTTGAAGTTCTAGTATATGCCCTTCTCAACATGCCGATGCGGTTATATTCATATTTGTGCTCAAAATATTCGGTCGCGTCATCTTTTTGGAAAATTATGGTTTCCACATTGCCTAATTTATCATATGTATAATGAATGGTTTTCACATCGTCAGTCCCTGTCCAGTTTTCTAAGCGTTGAGCAGTCCAGTCCAATCTTCCGTCTGAGAGGTATGAATACCATGTTGTTGTATTTTCGTTCCAAACCTTACTGACTCTTCCGCGTAAATAATTTTGATCATATGTTGTTGGTTGGTTTACATCTTTTACATCATATAAAATTTGGGTCTTGTCTCTTAAATAGCCATCTGGAATCACATTTGTTCCATCCTTTGTAATTTCATTAATATTTTCAACAACTTGAGAGGCTTGCGCATTGGCATAGGTTACAGTTGGAGTTGCAGTTCCACCTAAAACAACTCCCATTTCAGTAGGTCTGCCTAAATTGTCGTAATTGGTATAAGCAAATTGTTCATCGATAGCCTGTTGTGATGATTGAGAAAAGCGCAAGAGGCCGTCATAAGTATAAATATATTCTGTCTCTCCTTCATCCGCGTTTTCCGCCAATAACAACTGTCCTATTGAATTGTAATTGTAAGTAGAATAGATTTGATGGTCTGGAAATTCATCCATATTATGGGTGGATACTTCAAAATACAACCTCAATTGTTCAAAATCTATGGGCAAATCTGTTAGATCTGGTCGATCTATTCTACCCCAATACAATATATCCCAATCACAATTTTCTGCATTGGCTTGCACACTTTGGTAGTCTAAATCCACCAATTCTATTTCCACCTTAGTAGCTGTCTTGGAAAGTTCAGTTCCTACCACAGCCGAAGCGGCTGTTAAGATGCTTGTATTTAACTTTATTTGTTCAGAAGGTGTACTAAAAGTCCAAATTCCATTTTTCACCTTGGCATATAACTGTAATGTGCTTACTTGAGTGGTACTTCCGGTAGAAATGGCGTTCACTTCAAATACCATCCTAAACCAATGATCATAAGGCTTTTCAGCCATTTGACTACACTCCTTATTAGGGTCTGGTGGAACTGGTTTAGCAATGCAAGTGACACAATAACCATTTATTCCATTTCTTCCTAAAGGAGCAGGAATTGCAATTTGATTCGCATTACAAACATTTTCAACCGCAGCCTGGGTGGCTGCATAAGTTCCACTCACACAGGTAGGTACAGGAGTAGTTCCTCCACCAGGGCCAATCACGGCTGTACCTCCTGAAAAAGGTGTACTGGATGTACTGCTAAAGGAGTAGGTTAATGCACTTTCCATGGGGCCTCCTCCAGGTCCTTCTGTAGAATCTTCATACAAAGGATCGTATATATAAACATCATCCCCCTCAGGAGAGTTAATGTTAATCACCTGATCATCTGTGGTTAGGTATAAAGTCACATTGGTAAATTGTTGTTCATCTGTTGCTGGAACTGTAATGGTTTCACTAAAAAATTTGGCGTTTTCATTATCAAATTCCCAATCGGTATTGTTGGTTTTTCTGATAAAATCTTGAAAGCCCATCACGCTATTGATATCAACTTGAGGTGAATAATTATAATCATAACCTTCTGGATCAACAGTTGCTCTAACCTTATTATTCTTATCGTAATAATTTAAGGAAAAGTCATAGTAGTTTAATTTGTAATCAATATTAATATCAGGCAATTTATCGGCATGCAATTCTGATTCTGAATCATAGGTACGGTCTACTATTCTATAAATGCCAGGAGCTAAAGCAGGATTAGGAGTATTCAAGGTACAAGATTCAAGCACTGTTTCTCCACTTATCAAGTCAATAATATCAAAACTTAAGTGACTTAGTAAGCCTTTAGAATTTTGCAATTCTAAACTGCTCTCGCAACCTTCAGGGATATGAATATCCACATATCTCAATTGGCCATTAGCAGGGCCACGAATAATAGACCGAACATTCATCTCATAATCATTGACTCCGGCTTCATTAGTTCCACTCCTCGCACTAGCAATCACTGCTCCTTCATCGCTTATGAATACTACAGACTCTTTACCTTCCGAACTATAGTTTATTACTTTGGTTGCTCTATAATCGTATTGCAGATATTCGGTCAAAATCGTTCCTATTCCTCCCAATGATGAAGCATTGGGTGTTATTTCAAAGTCTTTACCCAATTCCCATCCGTGACCATATCCGTACATATAGGTAAATTCACCTACGACTGGTAAAGTATAGTTTTTACTTTCCTTGCCACTACCCATTTTATAAGAGTCGTGTGGTATTGAACTTTCAACAGTCTGTCTGGGATCGTATTGCCCATAAACAATTCGACTAAAAGGATAATCGGTTCTATCTTGATAAGGTTCTATATTGTTATTGTCGCTATAATACCAGCCTAATTCCCCTTTTTGTGATGTTCTTGCTTTAAATGGTTTGTGGATTTCTCCTTCGGTCAATGTAGAACTATTGGTGGTATAATCTGCAACATCAAAATGCTGTACATCATAATTGTTGCCATCCGTTGCTGTAAAGAAACTAGATTGAAAATCTAATCGATCGTGAAAAGTTGGAGCGGAAAGGGTTGAAATGACTGCTCTTCCAACGTTATCATAAACTTGTTGATTTGCAAATAAGGTCAAGGTCCGAGTTTCAATGGATTGTGCCTGCAATGCTTTACCATTAAAGTCTGTAAAGGATTTGCCAGCGCCTAAAAGGTTACCTTCATCATCATAAGACTTTGACGACTGCCAATTCATTGCTTTGTCTGGGTCAACATAAACTTCTGTTGTCTTAGTCGCAGTAAGCCCATTGTCATCAGTTACCGTTACTGTATAATTTCCTGCTGCTAGTCCTTGAATTCTATCTTCAGTTGCACCATTACTCCAAGAATATGTATATGGCTTTTCACCATAACGAGGCAAAGCAAAAATATCTCCATCTGTTATTCCCTCTCTTTGGTTTTCGACATATAATCTAACATCAAATTTCTTGCGTAAAGAAGATCGAATATTGCTGAATCTACTTTTAGGTTTATATAAAGTTCCTTCTATCAATAATTCTTCAGAATTAATTCCAGTAACTGTATGAGAGCCTTTTAAAACTCCATTTAAATAATAATTAAAGGTTTCTCCAGATTTTTCAATGCGTACAATATCACCTATATCATAAGAACCAATAGAGGCTTCTGTTCCTGATTTAATTTTTCGAAAATCTCGATTGTCTTTTAAATACAATCCCGCTTGAATTTTGGAATATCCCAAATGGTAATCGGAAGGTTTAGCAAATCCAAACATTTTGTGTTCCGTGTCTTCTACGGTATATTCTATCCAACCATCCTCACCAGCTGGTAATATTGCTCCTGACCCCATGGCTTCTCCCCAACTCCATGGACCGCTGGCTCTTTCTAAGACTGTACCTAATGCTCGATAGTTATCTACAGAGGGATGATCTACCCAAGATGGGTCATAACCTACTGCAATTTCAAAAGTAAAATCCCGATCTATATTATCGGTTACCGTTAAAGAATATGTTCCAGCAGATAAACCAGAAACAAATGATTCCGTCCCTACAGTAATGCTTCCATCTGACCAATTGTATGTATATGGAGGATTCCCTTGAGATATCGCAATGCTAATAGCTCCTGTATTTTCCTCTTCCTGATCAATAAGCTGGGTATTAAACTCGTGAATCAAATCCTGCGGTACCTCATAAGTTACTTCCAAATAAGGTTCTAAAGAGGAAGTACCAACATGTTCAGAATGGTAAATAAATTGATGAACGGGTTCTTCATCGTCCAAACGTAAACAATAACCATAGTTACTATAAGTGCCAGGAAAGTACACGAGATTTCTAATTCTCGAAGTAAAGTCTAAGGATGCATTGTGTGTTCCACTGGTAGCATCTGGTATCAGAACCGCATTGGTTAAGGGTACAGAAGGTTGATTATTCCATACCAATTGATCGTCTTGCCAGGATGCAGCAGGAAATGCAATTAAACCATTGAAGTCATCTGCTACAGTTTGGTGGTCTTTTCCAAATAGATATAAGGTCGCAGAATGTATAGTAGCATTGGAAGGTATAGAAGATAGATCAATGTTAAAATAGGTCCTCTTGGTATATGGTGTTCCTGAATTGGTTGAAGTTAAGGCAATGTATTCATCTTCCGAAGATCCTGAAAAGTTTGTATTGCTCTCCAAGCTGCTTACCACAGCTATATCTGAGAGAGACAACTGTACCGTCTGTTCTTGGGATTGCCCCAAAGTAGACAAAACAATTCCAAACAGCAATACTACTGTAAATGGATAAGACAAGTTCGCTATAAATGGTCTTATTATTGATCCCATGTATTCCATTTTTTAGGGTTAGTTTCAGAAGCATTGATGTCAATTAATTTTACCTCATAATAATATATTCCAGCAGCATGTTTATCAAGTGTTAATGTAAGCAGATCACCCTCTCTATAATAGGAATAACCATGAGGTAGAAATGTATTTACATCATAGACAAAGTCATAATTTTCAACATCTGAGGCCCCAAGAGAAGTGCCAATTTTTACGCTTATCTTAGAAACGTTTATGGTATCGTTTAGGTCTATATGGATCTCATGGAAATAGGAAGTATCTGTTCCCTGAATGGAATTTGCATCTACTATTAACCTTACTTGAAAGGAAAAGTCCGTACTATCTAATAATTGAGCCTTAACATTGGTTATAGAGATTAAAGCGGTCATTATGGCAATAACCAAGCGTATCTTATTGATATTTTTCATTTTAAGCAATTTGTTTTATTTATATTAAAGGCTTCTGCCATAGTTATATTTATTTTCAGATTGAATTTTAAAACCACCATTGGCATCTGTAGATTCTGAATCCAAAATCTCCTTTTCTACTTTGATCACTCTGCCTGCTTCATCATGAGAATTTCTGATCGCAATATTATAATTGTCTAATACTGCAGTTTGCAATCCACTTTCATAATCGTAAACATAAGTTACAACTTGAGCATCCATCGGATATACTCTAAAATCGTCTATATAAATTTTGTCTGTACCGATACCATTGCATTTTACTTTTGTTTCGAAATAATCTACTGTTGAACTTCCTGTATACTTTGGAAGATCAATTGTAAATAGATACCAATCCCCTGCTTTTTGAGAATTTAGACTGGATAATTGAATGCTGCTTTGCATTAATTGAACATCTGCATCATCTTTATACAATACATCAATTGCAGCAGATGTAGGTAAAATACCTGCAGTGTTTGCATCTTTTACCCAAACACTCAATTGATATTGTCTATCTGTGTCAATATTATTACTAGCATCAAGGATTTTATAAATTAATCCATCTTCCCCATGATCCACTTCTAAAGACTTTTTGCCTGTATGAACATGATCCAAATTTTCTATGATTGTGGTAGAAGATCCTTGAATTACTTCATTCCCAATGTAATTTATTCCACTTACAGTTTTTAAATATTCTTCTAAGCCACAATAGGCCACTTCTGTGTAGTTTGCATTGCTAGCTGTTAGTAATGCGCTTAAATTCTTATTATCATATTTGACCGTAGTGTAAACATCTCTATGACTCTTAGAAGCAATTACACTAGAATAATGATTGTAGTGCGTTATCTCACCATTTTTTTGCCAATAGGAACTATTTGAAGCTAAGTCATCCCAATCAAATTCTACAAAATTATAGGTACCATCATCCTTAAAGGTGCCATCTTTGTTAATCCTTGCCTTCCAATAATAATTCTCTTTTCTTCTCCAAGCATCTTTAGTATAGGTACTTCCCCAATCGTATTCACCAGATTGATCTTCCCTGTAAACCCAATCATTACTCCATACATCCGCAGACGCTTGTAATATATCCCATTGGCCTGGTGAATCCTCACTTTCTACTCTGAGGTATTTGCCAGTTTGGGCACTTAACATGTGTTTATAATCACTATTCCACAGAATGTGACCCATTTCTGGGTACTTCTTATAAGCTGGAATTAACTCTGTTTGATAACGATCTCCATAAGTATTTTCATATTCTGTTTTTAAAACTGCACCTGTAATGTAATCCCATTCTACATTATTCATGGTTTTAATGTTTCCATTTTCTTCTACAGTATATGATTTGATTTTAGAAGGGATATAAGACTTTGTAGTTTTTACATTTTTAATGTAGGTAGTATTTAAAGCAAAACCCGTCCTTTCTGTTAATAAGCTAGCTTCCGTAAAATTGCCAATCTCATCCGATGAAAATTCATCGGGATCTTCTAGTTCGGTGTAGTCATAACTAACCCTTTTGTAAGGCATATCTTTAGCGAGATAGGTGATGGATTTCAAAGCCCCAAGTTTTGAAGTATTAACCATGACATTAAAGTTGTAACTCTTCTCATAACAAGTTACATCTACAGAACCATTGTTATAAGTCCATGTATTCCATGTTGTTAATGTTCCACTTTGATGTTCACCTACTCTCCTTACCCAATTGGCTTTAGGAGTTTCAAATTCATATATTTCTTTGCTCAAATAATCGGTCTCGGATGTATAATTTGTGTAAACATTTACATTACTATACAATACTGCTGGACCAGGGAAATCATAATACCGATATTGTGGGTACTTGTCTAAATCCTCATTCATGTGAATGTAGCCAGGCTCTTGGGTACAAACTCCAGAAGAATTATTGGAATTCGGAGAGCCGTCATCTGTATATACATATCTGATTTGAGAGGTTTCCGCATTTTCATCCTCTACTGTAATGGATTTTGTTCTAAGACCTCCGCCTATTTTATTAGACCTTAATACATAAGCGCCAATAGGACCTCCTGTTGAGGATAATTCCCAAGTGTATTGATTGCCCGCTGAAGGTTTATCCAAATGAATTACAATCTCATCGCCATTAATGCTCTCAATATTATATTCACCAGCTAAATCTTCAGTAACGTCAGTAGAACCATTATCATAATAAAGTTCTAACACTTTAAAATTAATTTTATCTCCGACATTTAAACTACTGGAAAGAGTTTGGTTAGTTTTAATAAATAATGTCATTTCATCATAAGTAGACTTATCTGTTATGCTTGAATTGGACCTTCCTACAAAAAAGTTTTCTCTTGCCGGTATGCCACTAAGCGTAGAATAGGAATCTCTCTCATAATCAATTGATATCTTGCTCCCTAAAGGTGTTGTTATGCTTTTTAGGCACCAAGCATCCCCAACATCATCTGTACTTTGATGATGAAAACGATCGTCTGATCCCGTTGAATTATACTGACCCCATCCATCATATTTATCCTTGTCGTAATTCGGATTGTTAGTTCCATAGTCAAATAAGTAATCTGGCATGATCTTGAAATTGTCTTTAGCAAATACAGACACTCCTTTTAATTTTAACTTACCGTTACTACCGATATCACCAGTATATAAGCCAGGAGGATTACTAACATTGGTAAATGAGTTTGGTGACCCCAAACAAAGACTGTAATCATAATCGAATTTAATTTTTCTCAAAAGGTTTGCATCCAACTCATTTTGTTGACTTGTTGTAAAATCATAGGGATTTAATACCGCATCCAGAAAATCATTTTGTACTGTTTGATCGGAAGCAGGTGTAGTTTCCGTTGTATAATCTAAGCCTAATCCACCTTGAGTAGAAGATTTAAACAAATGCTCAGCAAATTCATTGGTTAAGATTACTATTTCATCTAACTTCAATGAAGTGGAAGGATAATGGTATGCTGAATTCGGATCATCATTTATATTGTTCTTCGTATAATATCCCTTACCATCCTTTTTTACACTCTTTATGAATAATGCCGTATGAGATGGGGTTTCAATTTTATTTAGATAGTATTGCTGAAATGTATGGGAAGTCACATTTTCTTGTACATTACTTGTAATTGAGTAATTACTTAAATATCCATTATAAGGCGATCGATCCATAAAGCTTTCAGAATATTTACCGTAATGCATTTTAACCCAATAACCCCAATCGCCTTCATCGACAGTACCAATTGGCGCCCGGTCTACATAATCTGCACCTGTTATCGATGTTAATAACCAAGCCACTGCAATCCTATCATCATGAAAACTTGAATAGTGTTCTAAGGACTGATCTCCAGTATAGTAAAATTGGCTATTTTGATAAATTGGCAATGTAAAATGATATGATTTACCATCCGAATTGGTAATAACATATCCACCAATCCCATCTGCAGGCAAAGTATTCCTAAAGGTACTTCTATCAGAACTAGACTGGTGGTCTTGGTAAATTGTATTAACTGTAACATCAGTACCATCTGTTTTGCTTAATTCATCATTGGTAAAATATTGAATGTATTTCCCAGTTGCCAACTTTCCATCAATTAAGGTATTATCTGTCCTGTTCGCTTCTAAAAATTTAGTATCATTTGTCATATAATCTGCCTCAAAATCATAGTGATTTGTAATCGATGTTCCTACAACAATTGATTGGGTCATGCCAAAATTGTTGCCTTTACCAAAATCATCATATCCATTTAAGTGATAATTGTATGAATTACTCAAACCAGATGTATATCTAAATTGAGGTCTATAATCATAGGTTAAAGAGGAAGATGAATTAAGCCAATCTTTTACCATATAGCTAGAAGATTCTAGATGTGCATTGCTAATGTTAGGGTCCAGTCTAGTTGGTGTAAAGGCAACAGAACCAAAATCCAATCGGTATGGAGAAATACTTCCTTGAATTCCATCCGCTAAAACACTGTAAGAGTCATATGCGATATGTGTAGGGTTGACATTACCAGCGTAGGCACCTTCAATTTCCATATAAACATCGCTAACAATATTCTCGTCAATATGGTCAGCATGTCTTGCTGTATAGCCATATGAACTGCCTTTAACTACAGGAGATAAAGCCATTCTGTATGACGAAGGTGTAGAAGGAGAGGTAGTTACCTCACCCAGATATAATGCACCAAATTGTTTATCTATTCTAGCTCCTTGGTAAATCGTATTGTAATAATTTACTTTTTGGAGCCCTCTACCAACAGACCATTCATATTTAACCATATTAATAGGCATTTCACCTGTCAATATGGAATTTCTATTGTGGTTTGAAACTGCAGCGCCTAATACTGATGAGCCCACTTGAATACCAGCAGTCAGAGCTATACTACTAGGAGGAAAAACTATCATTAATGCAACAGTTGCAACACTAGTTGCTACTTCTACTGGGTCTGCAGTCACTTTATTATTGTTATAATCATAGTTCACCCCTAAAAGTGTAAATCCAGCACTATTGTGCAAGCCTACACTTACCAAACTTCCCAATCCTGCCCTTCCTGATTTACCCATTTCAGAATCATAAGATTCACTATAAATACCCCAATTTTTATAGTAACCATGACTTCCTTGTGATTGAAAATAATGACTCATTAATTCTCCTTTAAAATCATCGGGATATTGATTTACTCTCCGAGTAATAACCCCAGGATTCATCGACCAGCCTAAGCCAACCCATGATGCTTCTTCTTCAACTTCAATGCCTGCATGGTATGCTAAAGACATATTATAACCACCACCCGGTCCAGGTACATTTAAGATTGGTAAGTTGTAGGTAAAATCACCAGTTACCATATTAACCATGTCTGAATTAACAGGAGACTCATAGGATGCAAAATCTACTTGAAGCGGACCTCTGTTGCCAGCATAAGTGCAAAATGCAACTATCATAGATAGTAGCAATAATAATCGTTTGTGCATGGAAAATTTATTTAACATCTTCTATCTAGTTTTGGGGTTTTATGAATTAACTTCTGATCAAATTCAAATTCTGATTGTAAGAAAGCTAATTCATTAATTGTAGGATTAAATTCCAATGCAATGGATTCATTGGAAATGTTATTCGTTTCTATTGCTAATAAGTAGTCCATTTTATTTTTAGTCCCATAATATGAAATAGGATGAACATTAATCAAGTTAATATTAGTTTCACCAGATCTAGCACTAAACCACAGACTACTAGACATAAGGTTTTCACTAAGAATTTTAGATATGGGTAAAAATGCTGCTTCATTAGCACCTTTGTGTTCAATACTTATTTTGAACCACCATATCGTTGGGCTTTGAATTGAAATAAATGAAGTATCATGCTTAAACAATAGTTCAGCAGGTTTATAAGTGCAGCTAAGAATAAAGTCTTCCTTTAATTTTTTTGAAAAGTTCAATCCATTCTCTTCATTTTGGATGTATTCTATTAATTCCTGTTCACAAAGGTTACCTCTAATGAAAGTGCAAGAATACATTACCAATGTCAATAGTATTAACAATCTACTCATTAAGGACATCAATAATCTCATCTGTAATATTTTGAGCGTCTTTAGCGAATACGATATTACCTTGTTTAGTGGCACCGAATATATAAGTATAGCCCTTTTTTTTACCATACTCCTGAACCACTTTATTGATCTTCTTTAATACTTCTGCAGTGGCCTTTTCATCTTCCTCTTTAATTTTTTCTGACATTATATTATAATATCTGTTCACCTCATCTTGTTTTCGATTCAAATTGAATTCAACTTCTCTTCTTTCATCTTGACTTAAGCCTCCAATTTTTTCTTGAAATTCTTTCTGAAGTTGTTCCAATTCCGTCCGAAGTGTATCAAATTGATTTCTTACTAATTCAGTGTTCTTCTTCACCTCTTCTGCCGCAATTTTTGTTTCTTTATATTCAATCAATAAACGATCAGATTCAACATAAGCCAATTTGTTGGCTTCGTTTTGGCAAGCTGTTAAAAAGAATAATGTAAAGGAAAAAATAGTCAGAGAAAGACGATTCGACAGCATAGAAATAATGGTTGGTGGTTCGGTGCTAAATTAGTTCGCCCAACTAAAAACACAAAAACTATTTATCAACAATTGTTAATAATAACATGCTATTAATAAAGCACTTATGATAGTATTACTATTAAGCTAAAATATCTTAGCATTGGTGGGTAGTGGAGAACAATTCATCGAATATTTGATAGGATTTCTTAA
>JGI12316J15309_10012509_pt1 | contig 14921 bp, 10 predicted proteins | sample MarCyaLeptolynsp_FD_15309 | JGI IMG/M metagenome (IMG submission 15309) | reverse complement strand
ACGGTAGACTTCCTGGATCTCGTTGACGAGATAGGCCGCGAGCGCTTCAACGCCCTTGACCGCCAGGATGTCGTGCGGTGCCGGGTTGCCGTCGAGAATGTACTCACCCTTTTCAATGGCATCGCCTTCCTGAAGATGGAAATGCTTGCCTTTCGGGATGAGGTATTCGACGGGATCGGCACCGTCCTCCGCCGGGTCGATGATGATGCGGCGCTTGTTCTTGTAGTCACGGCCGAACCGGATCGTTCCATCGATTTCCGCGATGATCGCATGATCCTTCGGACGGCGTGCCTCGAACAGTTCGGCAACACGCGGCAGACCACCGGTGATGTCCTTGGTCTTGGCGCTTTCCAGAGGAATACGCGCCAGAACGTCACCAGCCTTGACCGTTGATCCCGGCTGAACCGAAAGAACGGCGTCCACCGAGAGCATCAGGCGGGCATCGGAACCACGGGCGTTCTTGGAGATCGTGCCCTTGTCGTCCTTGATGACGATCGCCGGCTTGAGATCCGCACCACGCTGCGACGAACGCCAGTCGATGACGACACGCTTGGTGATACCGGTCGCCTCGTCGGCGGTTTCCTGAACCGACGCACCGTCGACCAGATCCTCGAAGTCGACGGTACCATCGACTTCCGCAAGCATCGGACGGGTATAAGGATCCCATTCGGCAATCCGCTGACCGCGCTTGACCGCATCGCCTTCGTCCACGTGCAGCTTGGAACCGTAGGCAACACGATGCACGGCACGCTCGTTGCCGTCGCTGTCGATGACAACGATGGACATGTTGCGGACCATGGCAATGAGATTGCCGTCGGAATCGCGCTGAACGGAGCGGTTCCGGATCTTCACCGTGCCGTCGACATTGGACTCGATGAACGAGCTGTCGACAACCTGTGCGGTACCGCCGATGTGGAACGTCCGCATCGTCAGCTGTGTACCGGGTTCACCGATCGACTGCGCGGCGATAACACCGACAGCCTCACCGAGATTCACCGGTGTCCCGCGTGCAAGGTCACGGCCGTAGCAGGTCGCACACACGCCGGTTTCGGTTTCACAGGTCAGAACCGAACGGATCTTGATCTGCTGAACCTTCGCAGCTTCGATCGCCTCGACATCCTTCTCGTCGATGAGCCTGCCTTTGGGGACAAGAACCTCGCCGGTCTGGTTGTTGACGACGTCTTCGGCTGTCGTCCGTCCGAGAACGCGCATGCCGAGGGAGGCAATGACGTTACCCGCATCGACGATCGGTGCCACGGTGATACCGCGCTCCGAGCCGCAATCCTGTTCCAGGATGATGCTGTCCTGCGCAACGTCCACCAGACGACGCGTGAGGTAACCGGAGTTTGCCGTCTTCAAGGCGGTATCCGCCAGACCCTTACGGGCGCCGTGCGTGGAGTTGAAGTACTCCAGAACCGACAGGCCTTCCTTGAAGTTCGAAATGATCGGGTTCTCGATGATGGAACCGTCCGGCTTGGCCATCAGGCCACGCATGCCTGCCAGCTGCTTCATCTGCTGAGGCGAGCCACGGGCACCGGAGTGCGACATCATGTAGACCGAGTTCATCGGCTTCTGACGTCCGGTTTCATCGTCGATCTGGACCGCCTTGATGCGAGCCATCATTTCGTCGGCGATCTTGTCGGTGCATTTCGCCCAGGCATCGACAACCTTGTTGTACTTCTCGCCCTGGGTGATCAGGCCGTCATTGTACTGCTGCTCGTATTCGGTTGCGAGCGACGCGGTTTCGGCAACAAGGTTCTGCTTGGTGTCCGGAATGACCATGTCGTCCATTCCGAACGAGATGCCCGCGTTACAGGCGTTCTTGAAGCCGAGTTCCATGATCCGGTCACAGAAGATGACCGTCTCCTTCTGACCGCAGGCACGGTAGACCGTGTCGATCATCTTGGAGATTTCCTTCTTGGTCATCAGCCTGTTGCAGGCCTCGAACGGAACCTCGAAATGCTTCGGCAGCAATTCCGCGATCAGCATCCGGCCCGGCGTCGTCTCGATGATTTCGGACGTCGGGTTGCCATCTGCATCAACAGACTTGTAACGGCCCTTGATCTTGGTGTGCAGCGTGATGACCTTGTTGGCAAGGGCGTGATGGATTTCGCCGATATCGCCGAATGCCATGCCCTCGCCCGGCTCGCCTTCCGCCATGATCGACAGGTAGTAGAGACCGAGAACGATATCCTGCGAGGGAACGATGATCGGGCCGCCGTTCGCCGGGTGCAGGATGTTGTTCGTGGACATCATCAGCGTCCGCGCTTCGAGCTGGGCTTCCAGCGACAGCGGAACGTGAACAGCCATCTGGTCACCGTCGAAGTCGGCGTTGAATGCCGAACAGACGAGCGGGTGCAGCTGAATGGCCTTGCCTTCGATCAGGGTCGGTTCGAACGCCTGAATGCCGAGACGGTGAAGCGTCGGCGCACGGTTCAGAAGCACCGGGTGCTCGCGGATCACTTCGTCAAGGATATCCCAGACTTCCGGACGCTCCTTCTCCACCAGCTTCTTCGCCTGCTTGACAGTCGAGGAGAAGCCCTTGGCGTCGAGGCGCGAATAGATGAACGGCTTGAACAGCTCAAGCGCCATCTTTTTCGGCAGGCCGCACTGGTGCAGCTTCAGTTCCGGACCCACGGTGATAACCGAACGGCCGGAATAGTCGACGCGCTTGCCGAGAAGGTTCTGACGGAAGCGGCCCTGCTTGCCTTTCAGCATGTCGGAGAGCGACTTCAGCGGACGCTTGTTGGCACCTGTGATGACGCGGCCGCGGCGGCCGTTGTCGAACAGCGCATCAACGGATTCCTGAAGCATACGCTTCTCGTTCCGGATGATGATGTCCGGCGCACGCAGTTCCATCAGCCGGCGCAAACGGTTGTTCCGGTTGATCACGCGGCGGTAGAGATCGTTCAGGTCTGACGTTGCGAACCGGCCGCCGTCCAGCGGAACCAGCGGGCGCAGATCCGGCGGAATGACCGGAACGACCGTCATGATCATCCACTCAGGGCGGTTGCCCGATTCCATGAACGCTTCAATGACCTTGAGACGCTTTGCAAGTTTTTTCGGCTTCAGCTCCGTCGTCGCCTCGGCGATTTCCTGGCGCAGCTTTTCGCTTTCCCGCTCCAGATCCATGCTCATGAGGATCTCGCGGATCGCCTCAGCACCGATCATGGCGGTGAATGCGTCTTCGCCGTACTCGTCCTGCGCGGCAACATAGTCTTCCTCGGAGAGGAGCTGGTGCTGCTTAAGCGGTGTCAGGCCCGGCTCGAGAACCACGTAGTTCTCGAAATAGAGCACGCGTTCCAGGTCCTTCAGCGTCATGTCGAGCAGAAGGCCGATGCGGCTCGGCAGTGACTTCAGGAACCAGATATGGGCAACCGGAGCGGCAAGCTCGATGTGACCCATGCGTTCGCGGCGTACCCTGGAAAGCGTGACTTCAACGCCGCACTTTTCACAGATGACGCCTTTGTATTTCATGCGCTTGTACTTGCCGCAAAGACACTCATAGTCCTTGATCGGGCCAAAGATACGCGCGCAGAACAAACCGTCGCGTTCAGGCTTGAACGTGCGGTAGTTGATGGTCTCCGGCTTTTTGATTTCGCCGAAAGACCAGGACAAGATCTTTTCCGGGCTCGCAAGCGAAATCCGGATATTGTCGAAGGTCTGTGTGGGAGCCTGCTGGTTAAACAGGTTCATGACCTCATGATTCATGATCCATCTCCTTCGATGCGCGGCCGGGGACCGGGTTTTGTTCACCGTCCCCGTAACCGGCATGCCAAGTCATTTGTGGTCCGTTACCGGGGTTACTCTGCCGCGTCCGCAGTCTCTTCCTCGGCAATCGCGGGTACATCGGTACGCTGAAGTTCAACGTTGAGACCCAGGGACCGCATTTCCTTCACAAGCACGTTGAAGCTTTCCGGTATGCCCGCTTCGAACGTATCGTCGCCGCGGACAATGGCCTCGTAGACCTTTGTACGGCCGGCAACGTCGTCCGACTTCACTGTCAGCATTTCCTGCAGCGTGTAGGCGGCACCGTAGGCTTCAAGCGCCCAGACCTCCATTTCCCCGAAGCGCTGGCCACCGAACTGCGCCTTACCACCCAGCGGCTGCTGCGTGACAAGCGAGTACGGGCCGATCGAACGGGCATGGATCTTGTCGTCAACAAGGTGGTGCAGCTTCAGCATGTAGATGTAGCCCACCGTGACCTTGCGATCGAACTCTTCACCGGTCCGGCCATCGTAAAGCACGGACTGGCCGCTCGGATCGTAGCCGGCAATGTTCAGGGCCTCGACCACGTCCGGTTCACGCGCACCGTCAAAGACCGGCGTCGCAATCGAAACGCCCTTCTTCAGCTGGTCTGCAAGCCGGACGATACCGTCGTCGTCATAGGACTTGACGTCGTCACCCTTCATGTTGTCGCCGTAGATCTCGACGATCTTGCCGCGAAGCTCTTCGATCTGGCCTGAACGCTTGTACTCTTCATACATCTCGCCGATCCGATTGCCCATGCCCCGGCAAGCCCAGCCAAGGTGGGTTTCCAGGATCTGGCCAACGTTCATGCGCGAGGGCACGCCAAGCGGATTGAGCACGATGTCGACATGGGTTCCGTCTTCCAGGAACGGCATGTCTTCGCACGGGTTGATCTTGGACACGACACCCTTGTTGCCGTGACGCCCGGCCATCTTGTCGCCTGGCTGAAGCTTGCGCTTCACGGCAACAAAGACCTTGACCATCTTCATGACGCCCGGGGGAAGTTCGTCACCGCGCTGCAGCTTCTCGACCTTGTCGATGAACCGCTGCTCGAGACGCTTCCGGCTGTCGTCATACTGACCGCGCAGAGCCTCGATCTCGGACATGAACTTCTCGTCCTCGGTGGCGAACTGCCACCATTGGGAACGTGGGAAGTCATTGAGAACATCACCCGTCAGAACACCGTCCTTGCTGAAGCCTTTCGGGCCTGCAACGGCGGTCTTGTCCATCAGCATCTCTGCCAGACGGCCATAGACGTTGCGGTCGAGGATCGCCTGTTCGTCATCACGGTCTTTTGCGAGACGTTCGATTTCCTCGCGCTCGATGGCCATCGCACGCTCGTCTTTTTCAACGCCGTGGCGATTGAAGACGCGAACCTCGACAACCGTGCCGCTGACACCCGGCGGCAGGCGCAGGGACGTGTCGCGGACGTCGGAAGCTTTTTCACCGAAAATGGCGCGCAGAAGCTTTTCTTCCGGCGTCATCGGGCTTTCGCCCTTCGGCGTGATCTTGCCGACCAGGATATCGCCCGGGTTGAGTTCGGCACCGATATAAACGATGCCGGCCTCGTCGAGATTCTTCAGCGCTTCCTCGGAAACGTTCGGAATGTCGCGGGTGATTTCTTCCGGGCCGAGCTTGGTATCACGCGCCATCACCTCGAATTCCTCAAGGTGAATGGACGTGAACACGTCGTCGGAGACGATCCGCTCGGAAAGCAGGATGGAATCTTCGAAGTTGTAGCCGTTCCAGGGCATGAACGCGACGAGCACGTTCCGGCCAAGCGCCAGATCGCCGAGATCCGTCGACGGACCATCGGCAATGATGTCGCCCTTGTGCACCCGGTCACCGACACGCACCAGCGGACGCTGGTTGATGCAGGTGTTCTGGTTGGAACGCTGGAACTTCTGCAGGCGGTAGATGTCAACACCGGACTTGCCGGGATCGAGATCTTCCGTTGCGCGGATGACGATACGCGTCGCATCGACCTGATCGACCACGCCAGCGCGGCGTGCACCGATGGCAGCGCCCGAGTCGCGTGCAACGATCGGCTCCATGCCGGTTCCGACAAACGGCGCTTCAGCGCGCACCAGGGGCACGGCCTGACGCTGCATGTTCGAGCCCATGAGAGCACGGTTGGCGTCATCGTTCTCCAGGAACGGAATAAGCGCCGCCGCGACAGACACGAGCTGTTTCGGCGAAACGTCCATGAGGTCGACCTTGTCGGACGGAACCATCATGTTCTCACCCGCGTGACGACAGGTAATCAGCTCGGTGGTGAACCGGCCATCATCGTCATATTCCGCATTCGACTGAGCGACGTAGTGCTTGGCTTCTTCCATTGCCGACAGGTACACGACCTCGTTGCTGACAACGCCGTCATTGACCTTCCGGTAAGGGCTCTCGATAAAGCCGTATTTGTTGACGCGCGCGAACGTGGCCAGCGAGTTGATCAGACCGATGTTCGGACCTTCCGGGGTCTCGATCGGGCAGATACGGCCATAGTGCGTCGGGTGCACGTCGCGCACCTCGAAGCCGGCACGCTCGCGGGTCAGACCGCCCGGGCCAAGAGCCGAAAGGCGGCGCTTGTGCGTGACTTCGGACAGCGGGTTGGTCTGGTCCATGAACTGCGACAGCTGGGAGGAACCGAAGAATTCGCGAACGGCTGCAGCAGCCGGTTTCGCATTGATCAGATCCTGTGGCATGACCGTGTCGATCTCAACGGAACTCATCCGTTCCTTGATCGCACGTTCCATGCGCAACAGACCGACGCGGTACTGGTTTTCCATCAGCTCGCCGACGGACCGGACGCGGCGGTTGCCGAGGTTGTCGATATCGTCAATGTCGCCCTTGCCGTCGCGCAGTTCCAGAAGAACCCGGATAACTTCCAGGATGTCTTCCTTGCGCAGGGTCCGGACGGTGTCCTCGCACTGCAGGTCGAGGCGCATGTTCATCTTCACGCGGCCGACGGCGGACAGATCGTAGCGCTCATCGTCGAAGAACAACGACTGGAACATGGCTTCCGCGGTGTCGATCGTGGGCGGTTCACCCGGGCGCATCACGCGGTAGATGTCGAAGAGTGCGTCCTCGCGGGACTCGTTCTTGTCGACAGCAAGCGTGTTGCGGATATAGGGACCGGTGTTGACATGGTCGATGTCGAGCATCGGCAGTTCGTTGTAGCCGCGCTCCACCAGTTCTTCGAGCAGCTTGCCGGTGATCTCGTCACCTGCCTCTGCGAAGATCTCGCCGCTCTGCATGTCGACGATGTCTTCGGCAAGATACTGACCGTGCAGGTCCTCATCCGTGATCTTGAGCGCTGTCACACCCTTGTCACCGAGCTGGCGGATCGTGCGGGCCGTGATCTTGCGGCCGCCTTCAACGACAACCTCGCCGCTGTCGGCGTCGATCAGGTCATAGGACGCCTTGGTGCCCTTCAGACGTGCGCCGTCGAACGGCATGCGCCAGGACCCGTCTTTCTGGCGGGTGTAGTCGATGCGGTTGTAGAACGTGTTGAGGACTTCCTCTCCGTCCAGGCCGAGTGCCATCAGCAGCGACGTCACCGGGATCTTGCGCCGGCGGTCGATGCGCGCATGCACGATATCCTTGGCGTCGAATTCGATATCGAGCCAGGAACCGCGATAGGGAATGACACGCGCGGCAAACAGCAGCTTGCCGGACGAATGAGTCTTGCCCTTGTCGTGGTCGAAAAACACGCCTGGAGACCGGTGCATCTGGGAGACGATGACGCGCTCGGTGCCGTTGACGATGAAGGTGCCGTTGTCCGTCATGAACGGCATATCGCCCATGTAGACATCCTGTTCCTTGATGTCCTTGACCGACTTTGCACCGGTGTCTTCGTCGACATCAAAAACGATGAGCCGCAGGGTAACCTTGAGCGGCGCTGCGAACGTCATGTCGCGCTGGCGGCACTCGTCGACATCGTATTTGGGAGCTTCAAATTCGTAGGAAACAAATTCCAGCAGGGACGTCCCTGCGAAATCGGAGATGGGAAACACGGACTGGAAGACCGCTTCAAGGCCTTCATTTTTGCGGCCACCGCCCGGCATCTCGTCGACCTGGAGAAACTGGTCGTAGGATGCTTTCTGCACCTCGATGAGATTGGGCATTGCCGCGACATCGCGGATCGATCCGAAATATTTACGGACCTTTTTGCGACCGTTGAACGTTTGGGTCATTGTCGCTCCTCGTATCGGCCGGGTAACGGCTTCCCGAAACGCCCCTTTTCCAATCGGGCTGCCCGCCCGGGCGCTTCGGAAAACCGTCCCCCAAATTCAATCAGCTTTCACCTGGAAGAAAAGCTGACCGGGTTATGGGGCCCGGGACATGCGCGGCACAGCAGACAAACGCGGCATACCCCAGTGGTGCGTTTGCCCCGGAAACGGGTTGGACCCGCCGGGGCAACAAACGGTCCCGGTTGCCCGGGACCGCGTAAAGGCAAAAGCCTTTGTTACTTCAGCTCGACAGAAGCGCCAGCTTCTTCCAGCTTCTTTTTCAGCTCTTCAGCTTCGTCCTTGGCAACGCCTTCCTTGACGGCTTTCGGAGCGGACTCAACGAGTTCCTTAGCTTCCTTCAGGCCAAGACCAGTGATTGCACGGACTTCCTTGATGACGTTGATTTTCTTGTCGCCGGCAGAAGCCAGAACAACGTCAAATTCGGTTTTCTCTTCAGCAGCAGCAGCTTCGCCGCCAGCAGCACCACCGGCAGCAGCAACAGCAACCGGAGCAGCGGCGGAAACGCCCCACTTTTCTTCCAGAAGCTTGCTGAGTTCAGCGGCTTCCATGACGGTCAGCGAGGACAGTTCTTCTACGAGCTTTTCAAGATCAGCCATTTTATTCAGTACCTTAAGTTCGAACCAGTTCGGTTACGTTAGACAGTGTGTTTGGACGCCTTACGCGGCCTCGTCCTTCGTGGCATACGCATTGAAGACGCGGGCGAGCTGCCCGGCCGGTGCGTTGACAACCTGAGCAATCCGGGAAGCCGGGGTCTGGATCATGCCAACCAGTTTCGCACGCAGCTCATCGAGCGACGGCATGGTTGCCAGAGACTTGACGCCTTCCGGGTTCAGATTGGTCGTTCCAAGAGCACCGCCAAGGATTTCCAACTTTTCGTTGGCCTTGGCGAAATCAACAGCTGCTTTTGGAGCTGCTACCGGATCGTCTGAGTAGACGAGAACGGTAGGGCCCTGAAACAGGTCGGAGATGTGCTCAAGGTCAGTGCCTTTAAGGGCGAGTTTCACAAGGCGGTTTTTTGCGACTTTTACAGAGCCGCCGGCTTCACGCACAGATGCCCGCAGTGCAGTCATCTGGGCAACCGAAAGACCTGCATAGTGCGCGACGACAACGACGCCGGTATTTCCCAGCTCTTCGTTGAGAGACGTCACGAACTCGTGCTTTTCCGCTCTTTCCACTTGCCTTCTCCATTTGATGGCGTTGCCGCCATCGGTTTACCTTTGCCTCCCGCATTCGGTTCCGAACCCGGAACCGCTTTGGAGGCGGCGCTCAGGGTCCTGTCCCCTCACCTTCACGCGGAACGCGCGGCAAGGTCTGGTTCGAACCTGGTTGTCCGCCGGAGGCGGAAAATTCGGTTCTCACCCATCTATGCAGGCCTCAGTCGCTTAAGCCGGTTTCCCGGCACCTGCAGTCTCGGACAGGGCAACCCGGCAGAAACCCGCCGGGTCTATTCGGCCGAAAGGCCGAAATCTCATGTTGATCCGGTGTCCCGGATCACTCGCCAGCAACGCTGGCGAGATCGATCTTCACACCCGGGCCCATCGTGGACGACACCGCGATGCGCTTCAGGTAGGAACCTTTGGCACCGGACGGCTTGGCCTTCTGGACCGCGTCGACGAGCGCCTTGACGTTCTGCAGGATGGCTTCTTCGGAGAAAGACACCTTGCCAACGCCGGCATGAACGATACCCGCCTTTTCAACGCGGAACTGAACGGCGCCACCCTTGGCGTCGTTGACCGCAGCGGTCACGTCCGGGGTCACTGTTCCGACCTTCGGGTTCGGCATCAGGCCACGCGGGCCGAGCACTTTACCCAGACGGCCGACCAGCGGCATCATGTCAGGCGTTGCAATGCAGCGATCGAAGTCGATCTTGCCGCCCTGCACTTCCTGGACCAGTTCTTCCGCACCGACGATGTCAGCACCGGCTGCCTTGGCCTCATCCGCCTTGTCGCCACGTGCGAAAACGGCAACGCGAACGTTTTTGCCGGTTCCGTTCGGCAGAACGCAAACACCGCGGACCATCTGATCGGCATGACGCGGGTCAACACCGAGATTGATCGCAACTTCGACGGTTTCATCGAACTTGGTCTTGGCGCGGCCCTTGACCAAGCCGATCGCCTCGTCGAGGGAATAGAGCTTGTTGCGGTCGATGCCTTCGCGGGCAGTAGCAATACGTTTTCCAACTTTTGCCATGATCTTACCCCTTCACCTCAAGGCCCATCGAACGGGCGGAGCCTTCGACCATCAGCATTGCGGCATCGACGTCGTTGGCGTTCAGGTCCTTCATCTTGGCTTCGGCGATTTCCCTTACCTGGTCACGCGTGACCGAACCGACCGTTCCACGGCCAGGGGTCTGCGAACCCTTCGGCAGTTTTGCAGCCTTTTTCAGGAAAAAGCTTACCGGCGCCGTCTTCACTTCGAATGTGAAGGACTTGTCGGTGAAATACGTAATCACGGTCGGGCACGGAGCGCCCTTTTCGACATCCTGGGTCTGCGCATTGAATGCCTTGCAGAATTCCATGATGTTCAGACCACGCTGACCAAGTGCCGGCCCGATGGGCGGCGACGGGGTCGCGGAACCTGCGGGCACCTGAAGCTTCAGGAAACCTTCGATTTTCTTCGCCATATCTGTCTCCAATCATACGCAGCTGAACAATCCAGCTGGCTGGGAGCTGGTGGTCCGGTCCTTCGTCGACATCCGGCGATGAATGTCAGAACCTTCCACCGACTTTCCCGGTTCAAAGCTTTCGCCTCGCCCCGGGCACTAAAACCGCCCTTTCGGGCGGCAAACGATCAAAGTTTGTCGACTTGACCGAATTCCAGTTCAACCGGCGTTGCACGGCCGAAGATGGACACTGCCACCTTGAGACGCGCGCGCTCGTCGTCGACTTCCTCGACCAGTCCGGAGAACGACGCAAACGGTCCATCGGACACGCGCACCTGCTCACCAACCTCGAAAGTCACCGACGGCTTCGGCCGGTCCACACCTTCCTGCACCTGGTTCATGATGCGCAGGGCTTCTTTTTCCGGGATCGGCATCGGCTTTTGGTCCGCGCCTAGAAATCCCGTCACCTTCGGTGTGTCTTTGATGAGGTGGAACGCCTCGTTGGTCATGTCCATCTTCACCAGGACATAACCCGGGAAGAACTTGCGCTCGGTATCGACCTTGCGGCCACGGCGCACTTCAACGACCTTTTCCATTGGAACGAGGATTTCCTCAAACAGATCGGTAAGCCCTTTCTGTTCAGCCTTCTCGCGGATGGAATCGGCGACCTTTTTCTCAAAATTGGAATAGGCGTGCACAATGTACCAGCGCTTGGCCATGGATCTTCGTTCCGTTTCTTGTTCTTGTCTGCAAACCGGACGGTCGGTCTTACTCAGCCGCCGACACCCAAAAGCAAACCGATGCCCCAACTCATCAGCTGATCCGCGACGAGGAAGAAGATCGACGCGATCAAAACCATGACGAACACCATGGCGGTGGTCACGGCTGTTTCCTTGCGCGTCGGCCACGTCACCTTGGACGTTTCGGAGCGCACTTCCTGGATGAATTTAAAGGGATTGGTCTTCGCCATTCCGGTTCCGGTCTGTTAAATACGAGTGGGCGCGCGAAAAACTCCGCGCGCCTCACTCGAGGAAACTCTTTAAGCCCTCGAGGCAATTAAATCAAGAGCAATCTGGCAGGGGCAGCAGGGTTCGAACCCGCGACCTACGGTTTTGGAGACCGTCGCTCTACCAACTGAGCTATACCCCTACAGGTGACCGCCTTGCGATCCCGCTCCTGATACCTTCTCAAGCCACGCATCGCAAGACTTAAGAAGAGGAGCTGCCGGGCACAAGACCCGGCAACCCGAATTCATCTTATTCGATGATGGATGCGACGACGCCGGCGCCGACGGTACGGCCACCTTCGCGGATCGCGAAGCGCAGGCCTTCTTCCATGGCAATCGGCACGATCAGCTCAACGTCAACGGAAACGTTGTCGCCAGGCATAACCATTTCCGTGCCTTCCGGCAGGGACACAACACCCGTCACATCCGTCGTACGGAAGTAGAACTGAGGACGGTAGTTGGTGAAGAACGGCGTATGACGGCCGCCTTCTTCCTTCGTCAGGATGTAGGCTTCTGCCTTGAACTTCGTGTGCGGGGTAACAGAACCCGGCTTGCAAAGAACCTGACCGCGCTCAACTTCCTCACGGCCAACGCCGCGGATCAGAGCACCGATGTTGTCGCCTGCTTCGCCGCTGTCCAGCAGCTTGCGGAACATTTCAACACCCGTAACCGTTGTCTTCTGCGTGTCCTTGATGCCGACGATCTCGACTTCTTCACCCACGTTGATCACACCGCGCTCAACACGGCCGGTCACAACAGTACCGCGGCCGGAGATCGAGAAAACGTCTTCGATCGGCATCAGGAACGGCTGATCCTTCGGACGCTCAGGCGTCGGGATGTAGTCGTCAACCTGAGCCATCAGCTCACGGATCGCGTCACGGCCGATGGCAGCGTCGCGGTTCTCGACAGCGGCAAGAGCCGAACCCTTGACGATCGGAATGTCGTCGCCCGGGAACTCGTAGGAAGACAGCAGCTCACGGATTTCCATTTCGACGAGCTCAAGAAGCTCTTCGTCGTCGACCTGGTCAACCTTGTTCATGAAAACAACGAGGGCCGGAACGCCAACCTGACGCGCAAGCAGGATGTGCTCGCGGGTCTGCGGCATCGGGCCGTCGGCTGAAGACACAACCAGGATCGCGCCGTCCATCTGAGCCGCACCCGTGATCATGTTCTTCACGTAGTCGGCGTGGCCAGGGCAGTCAACGTGAGCGTAGTGACGGTTTTCCGTCTCGTACTCAACGTGTGCCGTGGAGATGGTGATGCCGCGTGCCTTTTCTTCAGGCGCACCGTCAATCTCGTCGTAGGCTTTTGCTTCTGCGCCGCCAGCTTCAGCCAGCGTCATCGTAATTGCAGCGGTCAGCGTCGTCTTGCCATGGTCAACGTGGCCAATCGTGCCAATGTTAACGTGCGGCTTGTTGCGCTCAAATTTTTCCTTCGCCATCGGCGTCGCTCTCTGTCCAATACTCGGTTCGGTCGATACAGGCTCGAGGCGGGACGCCCTCCGGCGCCTTGGACAGATCCGCGAGCGTCGAATTGCTTCCCGTAGAACTTATTTCAGGATTTCCGGGCGAAAGAGCCTTCCGTTCCGGACACTCCGGTATGCCCCATGATGGAGCGGGTGAAGGGAATCGAACCCTCGTCGTCAGCTTGGAAGGCTGCTGCTCTACCATTGAGCTACACCCGCACAACGAGAGAAACAGGTACGATGGTGGAGGAGGTTGGATTCGAACCAACGTAGGCATAGCCAACGGATTTACAGTCCGTCCCCTTTAGCCACTCGGGCACTCCTCCATCTCGTCCTGCTTCACGCCGAAGCGATCAGGATGGCTTACCGGAGAACCCGCCCGAAAGGGGCGAGCAATCCCGTGGCGCGTGTTATGCAGATGCGGACCTGCCCTGTCAACGCTGATTTTGCAAAGAAATGCACAAAATCGGGAAGACGTTCGAAACAGGCGCTTCGAACGCTTGAGTTCACTCCGGTTACCGTGTTTCCAAGAGTGCCTGCCCGACCCTCCGATGTCACCATTTGCCTATGCATTTCCTCAGGCTAAGCCGAGAACCGCCCCTGCCTGTGGACAACTCGCTGGCGCGGTCCGGGACGGGACTTCCAGGCACCGCAACTCGCGCCTGTACACTTTCGGGGGCCGACGCACACGCTTTCAGGTTGTGAGACTGTTCACTTTGTTGTACCTACAACAAATGACATCCGACCTGAAAGCCATCGACTTTGCCGATATGGGCAGAACCTGCTTCGGCCATGCAGCCCGGCGCACGGCGAATCTGCTGACGCGGCACTACAATCGCGCCATGGCCGGCCTCGGTCTGGAACTGACGCAGGCGCAGCTCCTCGCCGTCATAGCCGATGGCACCGCACCCTCCGCCTCAGCAATCGCCCGTTATCTCGGCATCGATCGCTCGACACTTGCGCGCAACCTGCGCCCGCTGGAAGCCGCCGGACTGATCCGCCGCCGCGAAACGGCGGGACGCACCGTTCTGCCAGTACTGACCCCGGCAGGTGAAGAGAAGGTCATCGAAATTCATCAGGCCTGGCAGCGCGCGCAGGAGGAACTGACAGGCATGCTCGGCCCGGAAGGGGCCGAGGCAGTGCGCGCCCACATGTCCGCCCTGCGCAAGGCCGTCCACATTCTGGAAGACAACGACGCCAAGGCCGCGGCAAACGCGGATCAAACCAACTGAACGCTTTTCACAGAAGGATATCCGATGAGCGACACGGACACGATCACCGAGAACGGCAAGACCCATGAGATCGGCGCTCTGCCGAAAACGGCCTTTTCGGAGATGACCGGGCTCGACATTTTCAGGCTCATGATGGCGGGCGACCTGCCCGCTCCTCCGATCATGATCCACTCCAATATAAGAATGAAGGAATTCGAGGAGGGCCGCGCCGTCTTCACTGGTCTTCCGGCGAAGCAGTTTCTCAACCCGCTTGGCACCGTTCACGGCGGCTGGATTTCAACGCTGATCGACACGGCGCTCAGCTGCGCCGTTCACACCACGCTGAAACCGGGCGAGTTCTACACGACCACCTCGCTCAACGTGAACATGGTCCGCCCGCTGCAGGCCAATAGCGGCGAAGTCGTCTGCGAAGGCCGGATCGTCCATCGCGGCTCGCGCCTGGCCACATCGGAAGGCGATCTCAGAAACGCGGACGGCAAGCTGATCGCCCACGGCACGGTGAGCTGCATGATCCTGAAGCCGTCTTGAGGACAGAACTAACAGGCTGATCTGATCCGAGCCATTTCGTCCCCGCTCTAGGAACGGGCCGTACACCGACTGCCCGCCTAATACCTCT
>JGI12316J15309_10009532_pt1 | contig 14961 bp, 14 predicted proteins | sample MarCyaLeptolynsp_FD_15309 | JGI IMG/M metagenome (IMG submission 15309) | reverse complement strand
CCGTCGCCGAACAAGACGCACGTGCCGCGATCCTCCCAATCCAGGATCCGGGAAAACGTTTCCGCACCGATAACCAGAACCCGCCGTGCCATACCGCCGCGAATGTAACAGTCCGCCGTGGCCATTGCGTAGACAAAGCCGGTGCAAACCGCCTGAACGTCAAACGCCGCGCCGTGGCGCATGCCGAGCTTTTCCTGGATGGCGACAGCCGATGCGGGAAAGGTATTGTCCGGTGTCGACGTGGCGAGCACAATCAGATCAATATCGTCAATGGTTCTGCCGGCGGCGGCTAGTGCGTTGCGGGCCGCGGCAACGCCGAGATCGGAAGTGGTCTCCCCCTCCGCCGCGATATGGCGTTGGCGAATGCCAGTGCGCTGCACGATCCAGTCGTCCGAAGTATCGACCATTTCGGCCAGAACCTCGTTCGTCAGAACTTTTTCGGGAAGATAGGAACCGGTGCCCGTAATGACCGAGCGAAGGGATGTCACGACGCGTTTGCCTCCGAGGCAGCATCTGAACTTGCAGAGGCTTTTTCATGAGAGAAATGGGCGATGTCGGCCGATATCTTTTCCAACAGCCCGTTCTTTACCATGTCGTAACTGAGTTCAACGGCGCTGGCAAATCCTTCCGCATCGGTTCCCCCATGAGACTTGATGACAACGCCGTTCAATCCCAGAAACACGCCGCCATTCACCTTGCGCGGGTCCATGCGGGTGCGCAGTCGGTCAAATGCGCCCTTGGCAAACATGTAGCCGATTTTTGCCATCCAGGAACGCGACATGGAGGAGCGCAGATAGCCGGCAAGCTGTCGTGCGGTCCCCTCCGCTGTCTTGAGGGCGATATTTCCGGAAAACCCTTCGGTCACGACCACGTCAACGGTGCCGATGCCGATATCGTTGCCCTCGACGAAGCCCTTATAGTCCATGAACGGCAGATCGGCTTCGCGGATGACCTTGCCGGCCGCCTTGACCTCTTCCAGCCCCTTGACCTCCTCGACGCCAATGTTGAGCAGCCCGATTGTCGGCTTTTCGATTCCGAAAACGGCCCGGGCCATGGCTCCACCGAGAATCGTGAAATCCACCAGTTGATTGGCGTCGGCGCCGATGGTCGCGCCGACATCAAGAACGATCGAATCGCCGCGCAATGTCGGCCAGATCGCCGCAATCGCAGGACGTTCGATCGCCGCCATCGGCCGAAGACAGAATTTCGACATGGCCATCAGCGCGCCGGTATTGCCCGCGGACACGGCGACATCGGCGGTATCGTTCTTGACCGCCTCGATCGCCCGCCACATGCTCGATTTGCGGCGTCCCTTGCGCAGGGCCTGGCTCGGCAAATCGTCCATGCGGACGGAAATCTCGCAATGATGCAGTGTGGACGCCTCCGCGACCCGGGGATATTGCTCCAGCAACGGCTTGACGATGGCCTCGTCGCCGTACAGTTCGAACACGATGTCGGGGCGGCGCTGCAATGAGACATCGGCGCCGGGAATGACCATGGCAGCACCATCGTCTCCCCCCATCACGTCCAAAGAAATCCTTACGGGTTTAACCATTTATAGCTTTCCGGTCGTGCACTGCGATTATCCACGAGAGATCAATGTCAGCCGAATAGGGCGTCATGGCTGCAAACGCAAGGCGTGGGCGGTGAGGATAGTCATTTCAGGGGTTCAGGCAACCGCATTTTCGACGCAATTTCAGTTCTCGCCACCGGTCGGCGTCCCGCTGCCCCACTGCGCAAGGGCGGAAAAACCGGAACCGGCATTTTCCGCGACCTCGGCCTCCGGTGCCCTCTCGTCCCCGGCGCTGTCAAAGCCCTGGAATGCGACATCGGGCGCTCTGGGATAAGGATCGAGGCCAAGGGCGAGATGTTCATAGGCGATGTCGCCAAGCGGAATCCGGGAACCGTCAAACAATTCCGGTGGATCCCGGTCCTCCGGATCGAAATCAAGCGCTTCGGATTGCGGCTGGTTGCCTTGCTTTGCACCGCAGACCAATCGTTCTTCGGTCGTCAGTCGTACGTCAATCTCCTCGCTCACCTCACCCGGCACGGGCTCAAGCGTCACGCCACAGGTCTGCGTGACCGATGACTTGAGCGTGCCCATGACGCGAACGCCGGACTTTCGCCAGGGCTTAATCGTCCAGCTGACGACGCAGGATTCGACCGACACGATATCCAGTTGCTCGGCCAGGGCCTTTCTTTCAGCCGCGCTGGCTTCGATCGTCTTTTCGACGCCGGAAGGAGAAAGATCGTGCACGGCATGGAACCAGCCGAGCGCTTCGTCGCTTGATGTTGTCATTGTTTTGTTCCGGCACCGGCTGGTTTGTCGGCGGTCTCCAGGCTTTCGGTGGCGTCCTTTCCATCTGCCTCCAGGGCAGGCCAGACGAAAGTGCCGGCCATCAGATCCCGGATCGGCTGCCCTGCCAGGAGCGCATCCGCCCTTATCATGTAATCGGCCAACATTCGCGATGCCGATCCATTGGTCTCGTCGGTGAAAATGTTGCGATCGATCGCATCCGCGAGCGCACTCGCGTCGCGGCCATCGAGAGCGTCCAGGTAAACATCCGAACGTCCATAATAGGAGCGACCGATTTTTTTCATTTTCTTTGGTATGCTGACATCGCCGACACCGATCTCGCGCAGCGACCGGTCCATGTCCTGAATGAAGATGTCGAATATGTGCTGGCCAAAGGCCTTGGCTTCGTCGTCGCCGTCGTTAAAACGGCGAAAAACCAGCACCATATGCATCACGATCATATCAAATCGCCCGTCAAGTGTATCCGGCACCGCCGAATTGATGTAGAAGGCGGGTTGACGAGCCTGCTCGACAAGCGCGGTATAGGCGGAATACGCCGAATCTGGAGTTTTGGAGCGCAGCCAGTCGAGGATCATGTCAGGTCCGGGTTCAAGCGATGATGCCGGAACCCATTGTTTTTGAGCGTCGGCATAATATCTTGAATCAGCACATAAGCCACGCTAGGAAACTTGCCAAGAAAAATTGCGGAGTCCATCATGGCACATATTGACCGGAACCGGTCCGGCGCGCGATCCAAACGCGGTTCAGGCAGACATGCCGGTATCGCGGCGGCGCTGGTCCTGTCCCTGGGATTGGCCGGATGTCTGACATCCTATCAGACCCACGGATATGTGGTAACCGAAGAGGCGCTCAGCCAGATCCCTGAAGGCTCCAGCCAGGAACAGGTGCTCCTGGCGCTTGGAACGCCTTCGACGAAGGGGGCAATCACCGGCGAGATCTACTATTACATTTCGCAAAAGGTTGCGACCACGGCCTTCCTGGCGCCGAAGATCGTCGATCAGACCGTGCTCGCGGTCTATTTCAACGAGGAACAGATTGTCGAACGGGTCGCCAATTACGGCCTGAAGGACGGCAAGGTCTTCGACTTCATTTCCCGCAAGACCACGACGGGCGGCCAGGACTTCCAGGTCGTCACCCAGATCCTGGCGGCAGCCGGGCGGGTATCACCGTTCTGACGCATGTTGTGATCAGGCCGTGCGACGCGCGGCCTGATAGGCTTTGACCGCCGCCAGCACCGAGCGCATCTGTGCGGTGTGGGCAACGACAAAATCCGGTCCGTAAATGGTCTCGTCGGGTGCCTCGGTGATCAGAGTTATGGGAAACACCCCGTCTTCCTGCTCGCTGGCATAGATCGGGATGTGCCGGTCGACCTCGAAGGAATAGTCGCTCACATATTCCCGATACCGGGCCAGATGCGTCTTGTTCAAACTGACGATCGGCGGATAGCCCGCAAGATCGTCGATGACAGCCTGCAGAACCGTTTCCGCGAGCGATTTCCAGCCCGGCTTGTAGCGCAGGATGAGAAAGAAGCCCTTCGGGATCGTCCACAGATCGAACCCTTTCGGAACATAACCGGTAAAGGGCCTCGTCCATTCATGGGCCGGATAGCCGTGAAGATTGATATGCAGATCTGCGCCGGTTTTCTCGCGGCCGACATACCGGATTTCGTTTTCGTGTCCGCGCGCGAAATATTCCAAGTCGCCGCCGCCGGCCGTGTAACGGGCTGCATGGTGCATATGATTCGGATAGGCCGCGGCCAATTGCCGAAACAGGGAATACCCGTCCGGGTTCTCCAGGGGTGACAGGATAAAGCCGCCCCTGCCCTCCTGTTTCAGGCGTTCGCCGGCCCGCAATGCGCCGACCGGCCCCGATGTTTCGTTGGCGTGCTGTCCGGCGGAAATCATGACCTGCGGTCCAGGCCCGTCAATATGGGTCGCCCAGACCGGTCGGCCGGTTTGCGAAACCGCCTCGTAGGGTTGCCCGGCAAGCGCGTCCAGGCGCTTTTTGACCTCCGCCGGTTCAAGCCAGTGCTCGGCTGTTTCCAAATCCGGCATCGAAACGGGCATGGCCGTTCCGGTGTCTGCATCTGCACGATGTGGCTCAAGCGTAATGCGGACCCGCAGCGGACCGGCCGATCCAACGATATCGGGAACGATCTGGCCCGGCTGAAACGTTCGCTCGTTCTTGTCGAGGCCGGCCCGTGTCTTGAAACATTCCAGTGCGGAAAAATAGATATCCTCGTGCATCGCCTCGGCCGTGCTGAGACATTCCCGCGCAACGCCGATGTCGCGATCGTAAAACGGCGCCTCCACGCGCACGTTCATTCTTTCAAAGAACGGCGGGGTTTGTGGCCAATTGTGTGCCTGTATTGCGGTCAGCGCCGTCTCGAACGCCTGCTGCAGGTCCGTCCGCAGCGGGCGGTCCTCATTCTTGTCGGGCGCATTCTTCGACCGGACCCGGATCCACCCGGTGCTTGACAGCATCGTCCGGCCGAGATGGTCCGGCGACCGGCTGTTGGGAACCGCAACGTCGACGGAGTCGATCAGCGCGTCCTGTTTGAACATGTCAACACGGTAGGCAAGCAGGCCGGAGGGATCCTGCTCGTCACCGGCTTCCAGATCCAGGATGCGCTCTCCGGCGAGACTTCCCACGGGATAGGCCTCCAGCAGGAATCGCCCCGCATCCACACCCTCAACCCGGGGATAACGCACCCGGATGGCGTCCGCAGCTCCGAGATCGAGCTCATCCAGGAACGCATGCACCAGCGGTTTGTAGGCCGACCGGATCGCGGCCTCGACACCGGCACGCCGCAACTTCTCCTGTGCCGCTCTGCGCCGCTCGAGGCCGTCAAACACCCAAAGCTCCACGCTCGCACCGGCATAGGCGGGATCCAGGTAGTGCTCGACCAATCCATCCAATGTCGGATCAATCGTCTCGTCGCACAAAACAACAGAATTGGCTGTCATCACCTGTCCCTCTCGTTGTGGAGCCGTTCCCTCCGCACTGCGGCGATCTTACAAACGGACAAGCCATAAAAAAACCCCGCGGACGGGTCCGCGGGGTTGGTGTTTTCGCACGGTTGTGCGGATCAGTGTGCCAGGAATGCCAACAGCAGCAGCGCCACGATGTTCGTGATCTTGATCATCGGGTTCACCGCCGGACCGGCCGTATCCTTGTAGGGGTCGCCAACCGTATCGCCGGTCACCGCGGCCTTGTGGGCTTCCGACCCCTTGCCGCCATGATTGCCGTCTTCGATATACTTCTTGGCGTTGTCCCAGGCACCACCGCCCGCCGTCATCGACAGCGCAACGAACAGACCGTTGACGATCACGCCAAGCAGCATGGCACCGAGTGCTGCAAATGCGCTTGCCTTGTCGGCAATGCCCCAGATCACGACAAAGACGACGATCGGAGACAGGACCGGAAGCAGCGACGGTACGATCATTTCCTTGATCGCCGCCTTGGTCAGCATATCGACCGCGGCGCCGTAATCGGGACGATCCTTGCCTTCCATGATGCCCGGCTTTTCGCGGAACTGCCGGCGCACTTCCTCAACCACGGCACCACCGGCACGGCCGACCGCCGTCATGGCAATGCCGCCGAACAGGTAGGGCAGCAGACCGCCGAAGAACAATCCGACCACGACGAACGGATTGGACAGCGAAAAGTCCAGCGTCTCCTGGGTGATGCCCTGGAAGAACGTGTAGGTTTCGGAATTCGCGATGAAGAACCGGAGGTCTTCCGTGTAGGCCGCAAACAGGACCAGTGCACCGAGGCCGGCAGATCCGATTGCATAACCCTTGGTCACCGCCTTGGTCGTGTTGCCGACTGCATCGAGCGCATCCGTCGTTTCACGCACTTCCGAAGGAAGGTCCGCCATTTCCGCGATCCCGCCCGCATTGTCGGTCACCGGACCGAACGCGTCGAGCGCGACGACCATGCCGGCAAGCGCCAGCATCGTGGTCACGGCAATGGCAATGCCGAACAGACCGGCCAGCGAGTAGGTGACGATAATGCCGCCGATGATGACAAGCGCGGGGACGGCGGTCGATTCCAGCGAAATCGCCAGGCCCTGGATCACGTTGGTGCCGTGACCGGTTTCCGACGCCTTGGCGATGGACTGAACCGGGCGGTAGCCGGTGCCGGTATAATATTCGGTAACCCAGATGATCAGGCCGGTAACCAGGAGGCCGGTCAGGCCGCACAGGAAAAGATCAAAAGGCGTGAATGCCAGACCGCGGGTCGGTTGCAGCACGGTATCCATGCCGCCGAAGACGATCTGGGTCACTGGCCACAGGAGAATCAGAGACAGGACAGCGGACGCCACGAAGCCCTTGTAGAGCGCACCCATGATCGAGTTGTTCGCGCCGAGTTTGACGAAGAACGTGCCGACGATCGAAGTCAGGATGCAGGCACCGCCAATTGCCAGCGGATAGATCATCGCGTTCAGACCGAGGTCGGTCGCACCGAAGAAGATCGCTGCCAGCACCATCGTCGCGACGATGGTGACCGCATAGGTCTCGAACAGGTCAGCCGCCATGCCGGCGCAGTCGCCGACATTGTCACCGACATTGTCGGCGATCGTGGCCGGGTTGCGCGGATCGTCTTCCGGGATCCCCGCTTCGACCTTGCCGACAAGGTCGCCACCGACGTCGGCGCCTTTTGTGAAGATGCCGCCGCCGAGACGGGCGAAAATCGAAATCAGCGAAGCGCCGAATCCGAGGGCAACCATGGCGTCGATGACGACGCGGTCCGTTGCACCGAAGCCCCAAAGCTCGGTCAGCACAACGAAGTAGACAGCAACGCCGAGAAGCGCCAGGCCAGCCACCAGCAAACCGGTAACCGCGCCCGACTTGAAGGCGATCTCAAGGCCTGCGGCAAGGCTCTGGCTGGATGCCTGGGCGGTCCGCACGTTTGCCCGCACCGACACCAGCATACCGATGAAGCCGGCCAGACCGGAAAGAATGGCGCCGATCGCAAATCCGAAAGCAACCAGCCAGCCAAGTTTCACGAAACCGATAAGAAGGAAAATCACCACGCCAACGATTGCGATCGTGGTGTACTGGCGCGACAGATAGGCCTGCGCACCTTCCTGAATAGCGCCGGCAATTTCCTGCATGCGCGCATTGCCGGCATCCGCCGACATCAGCGACTGTGTCGCCCAGATGCCATAGACGAGAGCCGCGGCTCCGCAAGCTATGACAAGATAAAGTTCCATCATCTTTTCTGCCCTCTCGATGATTGGCGCAACGCCGGGAGGAAAACCCACAAGACTTTTCGTAAGGGAAATGTGGCTCCGGATCGGACGCCGCCATGATCGCGCGCCACCCTAGTCGTCGGCGGTCCCGCGTCAAGCTTTTGTTTTGCTTTTTAGACTTATGTCGCAGCCGATTCGGCGATTTACACCGACTTTTGCGCCGACCCGCGGGTAAAAAACAGCAGACAGATGCAAAACGCGACTATCGGAAAGACCGCATAGTTGATGCTGTCCCACCCGAATGCATTCAACGTCCCGCCGGAAGCGAGCGACGCGGCAGCCACAAAACCGAATACGAGAAAGTCGTTCACGGCCTGCACCTTGTTGCGTTCTTCCGGCCGGTATGTGTCGGTGACCATGGCGGTTGCGCCGATGAAGGCGAAATTCCAGCCGAGCCCCAGAAGCACCAGCGCGCCCCAGAAATGGCCGATTTCGATCCCCTGCAAGGCCACCATTGCGCAAGCGCCCAGCAACACGAACCCGGTTCCGACGATCCTGACCTTGCCGTAACGGGCAATCAGCGACCCTGTGAAGAAGCTCGGGCCGAACATGGCCAAGATGTGCCACTGGATGCCCAGCGCCGCGTCGGCGGCGGTAAAGCCGCAGGCGACCATGGCGAGCGGCGCGGCCGTCATGACGAAGTTCATCAACGCGTAGGCGCAGATGCCGCTGGTCGCCGCAATCAGAAACGAGGGCTGACGCATGATTTCGCCGATTGGCCGACCACTGGATTTTCGTTCCCGGGCGGTCAGTTTCGGAATCTTCAGAAAAACCAGCACGCCCATCGTCAGCAAGGACAGGGCGGCCTGGCCGACATAGGCCCCGGCAAACATGATCGGTTGCATCAGGTCCTTGGTATGGATGACCGTTTGCGGTCCGATTATGCCGGCCAGGATGCCACCGGCCATGACCCAGGAAATCGCCTTCGGTTTGAACGCGGCGCTGGCCGTGTCGGCCGCCGCGAACCGGAACTGATGGACGAAGGCGCCATAGATGCCGGAAAAGAACGAGGCAGCGCAAAACAGGACGAACGAGTCCATCACGATGGCCTGGACCGCCCCCGCGGCTCCCAGAAACCCCGTCAGCGCGCCGCAGATAAATCCGGCGCGACGTCCGATCCTGCGCATGAGGTGGCCCGCCGGGATCGCGCCCGCGGCAATGCCCAGCACCATGGCGGTGATCGGCAGAGTGGCCAGCGACTTGTCATCGCCCAGCAGATAGGATCCGGTCAGGCCGCCGAGAGCAATAACGATTGACGCGTTTGCACCGCCAAGCGCCTGGGCAACGGCAAGGACCAGCGCGTTGCGGCGCGCAAGGCCGTCGTCGATCAGGTCATTGGAGGCGTCGGCGGAAATTGCCATTATCGTCCCTTGAACTTGCAACACACACGCCGCGGCATCCTGGATTCGGTCCGGCTGCAGCTAAAAATGTTGGAAAGATCCACTTTGAATTTTGAGCGGTTCCCCGCCATCGTCGACAACGGAAACGCCACGGGCGAATTTTGTCAACTCACCAATTCGCGTGGCAGCTATGCCGGTTGCGCGCACCGCCTCCTCAAACCGGGATGTCCGCTCGGGCGGAACTGCGCAAAGCAGTTCGTAATCGTCGCCGCCATTCAGAGCCCTGGTCCGGAAGTCCGTGGATTGGCGGATCATCGCCCTGGTCGCGGGCGAATGAGGAATGTCCTCAACGCGCACGATCGCGCCCAGCCCCGAAGCGCTGCACAGTTTCGCGAGATCGCCGACAAGGCCATCCGAAATATCCATGGCCGCACTGGCATGCGTACGAATGAGCGGCGCAAGCGCAACACGGGGCATTGGCAGCAGATATCGACGGCGCAGGTGGTCGCGCTCTTCGTCGGAAATCGCCCAGTGGGCGGTCTCTGCGGCAGCACCATGAACGGACAAGCCCAGAGCCGCGTCACCGATTGTTCCGGAAACATAAAGCGCGTCGCCGGTCTTGCCGCCAAGGCGCGTGACCATCGTGTCGCGGGGCAGTGTCCCGATCGCCGTGACGGAGATGACCAGTCCGTCCCGGGACTTCACGGTGTCGCCTCCAAGCAGACGGATAGTGTAATGATCCTGATCCTCGGCGAGGCCGCGGGCAAAAGCCTCCAGCCAATCCGGCGACCAATCGCGCGGCAAAGCCAACGACAGCAAATATGCTTTCGGCGTCGCGCCCTTGGCGGCAATATCGGAAATGTTGACGCGGAGCGCCTTGCGCGCGATCAGGTCGGGGGGGTCGTCTGCAAAAAAATGCACGCCGGCAACCAACGTGTCCTTGGTCAGGACAAGGTCTTCATCCGGTGCGGCGCGCAGCCGGGCCGCGTCGTCCATCAGGCCGAATGCCCCGTCTGGTTCCGCGAGCGGCGCGAAATATCGGGCAATCAGCTCAAATTCGCCCATCCGGTCCTGATCGTGATGCGATCCGGCCATGCCTCGACCAGACCTCAGCGCGACACGGCGCTCGGCCGGGCGCCGTGAAACTCTTCGGCACGCACGCGCCGCCCGATCTGGTCCAGGACGCCATTGATAATGCGCGGCTCGTCCTGGTCGAAAAAGGCCTGGGCAACCGTCACATATTCGGTGATGACCACGGCGGCCGGAACGTCCTTGCGCTTTGTCAGTTCGTAGGTGCCTGCCCTGAGAATCGCGCGTAGTGTCGCATCGAGCCTGGCGAGCGGCCAATTGCCCTCCAGCGCCGTGTGGATCAGCGGGTCGAGCAGACGCTGTTCGCGGATCGTCCCGGCCATGAGATCGCGGAACCAGGCAGCATCTGCGTCACGATATTGCTCGCCGTCCAGTTCCTTGCCGAGACGGAAATTTTCAAACTCGGCGACGACGGTCTGAAGATCGGTGCCTCCGACCTCCATCTGGTAGAGCGCCTGTATTGCCGCCAACCGGGCAGCGCCGCGCTTGTTCACGGGCTTGGCGCTTTTGCCGGAAGGACCGTTTTGTGCGTCCGAGGTCACAAATATACTCCCAGCCGAGCTTTCAGCCGGGCCATTTCCAGCGCAGCGTTCGCTGCAACGCCGCCCTTGTTTTTCTGGTCGCGTTTGGCACGGGCCCAGGCCTGATCGGCATTGTCCACCGTCAAAATGCCGTTGCCGATCGCCAGAACCTCATCAACCGACATGGCCATGATCGCGCGCGCCGATTCATTGGCGACAATATCATAATGTGACGTCTCGCCGCGAATAACGCACCCAAGCACGACGAATCCGGCATATTCGGTCCCATCGCTCTCGGCGGCCAGGGTCGCCATCGACAGGGCCGCCGGAATTTCCAGGACGCCCGGCACGGAAATCCGGTCGAAGGTCGCGCCGGCGGCCTCCAGGGCATCGGTCGCGCCGGCCAGCAACTCTTCCGCGATTTCGGCGTAATAGGGTGAATCGATAATCAGGAAATGCATCCGGTCTTCAGTCATGTCACTGTTTCCTTCACGAAGGCGCGGATCACAAACACGCCGACAGGGTTTTGTCCAGATTAAACTGTCTTGCCCGCAAGCGGACGTTCGCTCGTCCGGCCGCAGAGGCAAACGGCACGGATCTCAAGCCGGGTCGTGAGCCTATTCGCTCAGTCGCGCCACATAGCGCGCCATCAGATCAACTTCGAAATTGACCGCATCGCCCACTTTGGCCCTCCCCCAGGTCGTCACGGTCTGGGTGTGGGGAATGATCATCACGCTGAAGCGATTGCCGTCAACGTCATTGACGGTCAGCGAGGTCCCGTCAAGGGCCACCGAGCCCTTTGCCGCGACAAATTTCTGCAGGGCTGCAGGGATTTCAAACCAGAAGACGCTCATATCGGCGTCATCGATCCGGGAGACAATGGTTGCCAGGCCATCGACATGACCGGACACCATGTGGCCTCCCAATTCATCTCCCATCTTCAGCGCACGTTCCAGATTGAGAGCGGTTCCGGCCAGCCAGGATTTTGCCGTCGTCTTGTCGAGAGATTCCGTCGAGACATCGACTTCAAAGAAAAACGGCCGGTCATTGTCCGTGGTTCGGCCGACATTCGTGACAGTCAGGCAACAGCCGGCGCAGGAAATCGATGCACCCAGCGCAATCGTCTCCGCGTCGTAGACCGTCGCGATGCGAAACGTCTTGCCGCTGGCGCGCTCCTGCGCGTCAAGCACTTCACCGATATCGGAGACAATTCCCGTAAACATGTTTCACACCATCTCTTGCCATTTCCAGACGCCTGTTCCCAGAGCCTGTCTGGCCCGGACACCGTTCATGCCACCCGCTGAAACTGGCGCAACCGGTCCCTGCCGATCATGCGGTCGTCGATTTCGAGGTAGCGACGATTGCCGGTCACGGCCTCGATCGGCGTCGTGTTGAGCGCCGGGATTTTCCCTTCGCCGATCCGCCGCGTCGAGAAGTAGAAGTCGACCAGATCGGCCAGGTCCTCGGCGATAAGCGTTTCCGCCAGGCGGGCACCGCCCTCGATGAGCACGCTCGTCAGTCCCTGCTCGCCCAATACGGACAGGGCTGTATGCAGACACAACCGTCCGGAGCCGTCGAGCGGAGCGACGAAAATGGTGGCACCGGCATTTTCAAGCGCCACGACCCTGGCCTCGTCCGCCAGCGGAGAGACGAGGATCCACGTGGGAACAGTGGACGCACCGACGACGACATCGCTGTAAAGCGGCGTGTTCGCATTCGTGTCCAGTATCACCCGGATCGGAGACCGGTTTTCCAGTCCGGTGAGCCGGCAGGTCAGATTCGGATTGTCGGCCAGAACCGTGCCCACCCCGACCATGATCGCGTCCGATTCGGCCCGCACAAGATGGACCTCCTGCTTGACCTCGGCCCCAGTTATCGGGATCTGGCCCTGGCCGCTGCATCCAATCGCCCCATCGGAGGAGATCGCCAGTTTCATAAGCGTATGCGGCCGCCCCCGTGTTATCCGGGTGATGTGGCCGCGATTGTGCCACCGCGATTCCGCTTCGAGAATCCCGGTGACGACATCGATGCCGCCATCGCGCAGGATCTTGTAGCCGCGCCCGGCAACGCGCGGATCGGGATCGCTCAGCGCGCTGACGACCCGGGAGACGCCGGCCTCGCGCAAAGCGTTCACGCACGGGGGCGTCTTTGCATAGTGGGAACAGGGTTCAAGGGTGACGTAGCAGGTGGCGCCTCGCGCCGCGTCGCCGGCCTGTTGAAGGGCCCGTGTTTCGGCGTGGGGACGGCCGCCCGGCGCGGTGACCGCCCTGCCAACGACGCGGGCGTCGGAGCCGGAGCCCTGAACAAGAATTGCACCGACCGCGGGGTTTGGCCAGGTCTGACCGGACCCGCGGCGGGCCAGCCGCAATGCAGCCGCCATCCAGCGCTTGTCGTCATCGATCGACATTGACGGGCTCATGTCTTTTCGGTTTCAACCGGCCCCTCAACGGAGTCGGTGTTTTTCAGTTCATCGATGAATTCACCGAAATCCTTCGCCTCGCGAAAATCACGGTAAACCGATGCGAACCGGACATAGGCCACATCGTCAACCGACTTCAACCGGTCCATGACCAGATTGCCGATTTCGGCAGCCGGGACCTCACTTTCGCCCGAGCTTTCCAGTTCGCGCACGATGCCGCTGACCATTCTGTCGATATTCTCGCTTTCCACCGGCCGCTTTCGCAAGGCGACCTGCACCGAGCGCATGAGCTTTTCCCGATCGAAGGGCACCTTGCGATTGTTGCGTTTCACGACCGTCAGTTCGCGCAGCTGCACACGTTCGAAGGTCGTGAAACGTCCATTGCACACCGTGCAAAAGCGACGCCTGCGGATGGCGGTGTCATCTTCTGTCGGACGGGAATCCTTTACCTGCGTTCCCTCCGCACTGCATAACGGGCACCGCACAGTCCGCCTCCGTCAGGATGGGTAAATCGGAAAACGGCTGGTCAGAGCGGTGACCCGCTCCTTCACGGCCATCTCGACCGCCTCGTTGCCCTCGCCGCCTGCCGCGGCCATGCCGTCAACCACTTCGACGATCAGCTCACCGACCTGTTTGAACTCTGCGGCGCCGAACCCGCGGGTCGTGGCGGCCGGAGTCCCCAGGCGAACGCCCGACGTGATCATCGGCTTTTCCGGATCGTTGGGAACACCGTTCTTGTTGCAGGTGATATGCGCACGCCCCAGCGCCGCTTCGGTTGCCTTGCCCGTGACCTTCTTCGGACGCAGATCCACCAGCATCAGATGGGATTCGGTTCCGCCGGAAACGATATCCAACCCACCAGCCTGCAAGGTTTCGGACAGGACCTTGGCATTGTCGACGACATTGCGGATGTAGCGTTTGAATTCCGGCTGCAGCGCTTCCCGAAAGGCAACCGCCTTGGCGGCAACGACATGCATCAACGGCCCACCCTGCAGACCGGGGAAAACCGCGGAATTGATCTTCTTGGCGATATCCTCGTGATTGGTCAGGACGAGACCGCCACGCGGACCGCGCAACGTTTTGTGGGTCGTCGTGGTCACCACATGGGCGTGCGGCAGCGGGCTCGGATACACACCACCGGCGACAAGCCCGGCGAAATGCGCCATGTCCACAAACAGGTAAGCTCCAACGGAATCGGCAATGGCCCGGAACTTGGCGAAGTCGATGATCGGCGAATAGGCCGAGCCGCCGGCAATGATGATCTTCGGCTTGTGTTCATTGGCCAATTCGGCGACCTGATCGTAATCCAGGATGCCGTCCTGCAGGCGCACGCCGTACTGGACGGCATTGAACCACTTGCCGGACAGGTTCGGCTTGGCGCCATGGGTCAAGTGTCCCCCCGCATCCAGGCTCATGCCGAGGATGGTGTCGCCAGGTTTCGCCAGGGCAAGGAACACGGCCTGATTGGCCTGGCTTCCCGAGCTCGGTTGCACATTGGCAAACTGGCAATCGAAAAGTTTGGTCACCCGCTCGATTGCCAGATTCTCGGCAATATCGACATATTGGCAGCCGCCATAATAGCGGCGTCCCGGATAGCCTTCGGCGTATTTGTTGGTCATGATCGACCCTTGCGCTTCCAGAACGGCGCGCGAGACGATGTTCTCCGAGGCGATCAATTCGATCTCGTTCTGCTGGCGGCCCAGTTCCAGATCGATCGACCTGACCAGATCCGGGTCGGCCTCAGCAAGACCCGTGTTGAAAAAACCGTTGATTTCGGACTGGCTGGAAATGGTGTCTGAGGTCATGATGTGTGCTTTCCAAGTGGCGCCAATATCGGCAAGCGGCGGTGTTTTCGACCGCATTCGTGCACGAGACCGCCGCAATATCATAGGTGGGTCATTCAAAACAAGCGTGTCAAAACGCTTCGGAGCTTGACGGCTTGTTCCCGGCCCTGCCGGAGCCATTGTCCTGACACGGAATTCACGGCCGTGATTGTTGAAAAGCGACCTGTAGCAGCT
>JGI12316J15309_10001263_pt1 | contig 14962 bp, 19 predicted proteins | sample MarCyaLeptolynsp_FD_15309 | JGI IMG/M metagenome (IMG submission 15309) | reverse complement strand
ACCCCATAAGACGCCATGGTCGCCTCGCCGCCATTGGTCAACCAAGATTCCAACCGGTTGGCATGGGCGAGGAAGTCGAGCAGAAGCGCTTCGTGATTGCCTTTGAGAAAGTGCACCGAAAAGCCCGACGGCAAATCATCGAGTAGAATGTCGACGACGCCGCGGCTGTCCGGGCCCCGGTCGATGTAATCCCCGAGAAAGACCAGGGTCGACTTGGCCGCCTGAGCGTTTGCCGCATCCGCTTCGATCAGCCGCAACAGCGCTACCAAGAGATCGGACCGGCCGTGAATGTCGCCTACGGCATAGACCAGTTCGCTCTCTGGTACTGAAGCAGACACAAGGTTAGGCAGCATCCGATGCGGCGACCAACTCTTGATAGAGCTGCGCTGGAAAGCTGAACACGGTGCTCACGCAGTCCGCCTTGAGGCCGATGAACAGAACCAGTTCGCCGTCGCGAAGCTTGTCGTCCGCCGTGATGACGTAGAGCGTGTCCACGCGGAGCGGAGGCAGGCCCTTCAAGAAGGCCGCCCGTTCCTCGAAGGCCTCAAGGCTCTTACCTTCGAAGCGATCGTACTCGGCGTGCACGAGAGCGATCGCGCTGCGAATCTCACTCTCAGGCTTGCATGGAACAACCGCGGGCGGCGGGCCTGCGCCGTCGTAATAGGTCGTGCCGTGTGTCTGGACGACCGGCAAACGCTGCGAATAGGCTTTGAAGCCCACGAACCCCAACAGCGTGACCGCGATTGCAAGTCCGGCTGCAATCCTTGACCAAATTGGCATGGTCACTCGACCCCCGAAGGGGTCCTCCAATCGGACCAAGACGCAAAGGCTAGACCGTCTCCGGCCTAGATTTCGGCGTCGACCTCACAGCGCACCGTGTCCCGATGACCGCACTCGGGCATCTTCCACGCGATCACCTCACCGGTGATGGTGTTGACGATCGGAACCGGGCACGCGACGCGCCAGAACCGATAGCTTGAGCTGCGGTGGGTCGCGTCCCATCGGCTGCCCAACATGATACCCGCATTCCGGCACCGTTGCAGGTTGAAGGGCTGCGCGGCAGCTCCAAGGGCTGCCGCCCTGTCGAAGAGCTGAACCTCTTGGCGCCGGCACACCATCATGGAGTGCTCGGTGGCCCATTCCCGGTTCTCATAGCCGGTATAGTCCGCGTTTTGATCGGCGGGACCCGCGATGACGGTCTTGCAGACGATCAGGACGACGGCCGCTGGCATCGGTACAGGCATGGTCAGGCCCTCCCCGTGCGGTTGGCGCCCTCAGACCGGGCAGTCCAGCTGTGTGGTTTCACGGCGGGCAGCGGCGCGAAAGCTTGCACCGGCGGCAGCAGGCCCGCCATCTTGGCTAGGGTAAGAGTTCTCGGCATTTTGGCCCCCTCTCAAGGTTGCACCGAACGCCACTCCCTGGGTCCCTAAGGACCGTTGTACCTCCCTAACGCCTTCGACCGGCTCAAACGTGCCTTGGCGAGGCTTGGAATGCTGCACCGCAGCATAATGCCTGATGGTTCCACAGGTCAAGTATGCCCCAAGCCAGTTTCATGCCAGGTAAACGCCCCTGCGGCGTGCAGTACCAATTCACTGGATTTGCCCGCAATTTGCAGTTCCGGTCTCCGCTCCAAAGGCTTGGATCCGCTGTCCAAACAGACTGATCCGCCTTTGCAATCGAATGCTGCACCGCAAAAATTCGATTCGCAATAGCGAGGAGAGTCTACGCCCATCGATGGGCAGCCGATAGAGCAGGGAGGCAACAGCCAGCTCAGAACTGACCAGCCGTTGGCCAGCTGTCAGGCAATATGCCCACAATTTGGGCAGGCTCGCTTAGATACCGCGGGCCAGGTTGGACCCGTCGAAGGGCCGAATCCAGTTGGCCGTCCAGCCCAAACGGCCGTCTTCGACAAACCGCAGACCTGCCAGCATGAAGAGCCCGCCCTTGCGATTCTTCGTCTTCTCGATCTCGACCACGGCATAGCCGATATAGCGGCCGCAAACCTCGGCGCCGACGGACTTGTTCACGATGTTGATGGCGATGGGCTCGGTCTTCCCTTCCGCCAAGGTCGTCGCCAAAACAATGGCTTGATCCTCGGTTTCGCAGAGAATGGCATTGCGCTTCTCAGGCGCCGACGGGCCTTGAGCTTGAGCCTGGAGCGGTCCCTGGGCAGTCAGCATGAGACCCGCAGCAGCGGCAAGGATCAGGTGTTTCGGCATTTTGAGCCTCCTTGAAGGCGCCGGCCGTTCGCGCGCCGGCTAGCCCTCCAAGTGTCAACAATGCCCTGTGGCGGCGTCAACAATTCCTATGACCTTGGTAGGCACTTTTGCCACTGCTTTCCCGGATTGTTTTCCAAGGCCCGCCTGCCAAGGGGGGCAAGAGGGGTGCGCAAGCCCGACCGGAGCCCCGTTTGGAGGTAGACTATCGTGGCGCGACTCAGCCGACCCGGGCCCGAAGGGGGGACCTATGCTCATCGACGGTGTGATGCTCCTGTGGTTCATCCTGACCGCGATGTCGGTCGCGTTCGTCGCCATCGACATCCGCACCACCCCCGAGCATCCGGTGATGAAATGGGCCTTTATCCTATTCACCGTCTATTCGGGGCCGTTTGGGGCTTTCCTCTATGTGCTTGGCTGCCGGGAGCCCTTGCCCGGCATGCACGAGCAATATGTCTCCGCCAGATGGCGTCAGGCGCTGGGCTCCACCATGCACTGCATCGCCGGCGACGGGATCGGCATCTTGGTTGGCGCCGTGATCGGGGCGCTGATTGCGCTTCCGATGCTGGCGGACTTTGCATTGGAGTACGTGCTGGGATTTGCCTTCGGCTGGACGATCTTCCAAGCGCTGTTCATGGGCGAGATGTTCGGCACCTACGCGCGCGCCCTCAAAGGCACGTTCACTTCTGAACTGCTCTCGATGAACTGCCTCATGGGCGGCATGCTGCCTGTGTCGGCGTTGGCGTTCGCCGGCGACCCGGCAGCGCACGATCCCTCCGAACCGCTGTTTTGGTTCCGCATGTCGCTCGCCCTCATGGTTGGCGCGGCGTTTGCCTATCCGATGAACTGGTGGCTCGTGGCCCACCATTTGAAACACGGCATGCTCACCGTGCGTCCGGCCGGCGAAACCGCGAAGGCCATGCCCGGTATGGACAAGACCAAGGACATGAAGATGCAGATGGCCTCCAAGACCGGATCGGCGATCCACGCGCCCTCCCCGCCGGTTTGGGTCATGGCGATTGTGTCTTTCGCCGTCTTGGCCGCAGGCCTGACTGTCGCGCTTGTTTTTGGCGGCGACCGCTAAAGGCACGAAGGTCCTAGCGCTAAGAAACTCCCGGCGGTGTAACGGGCCAGCCCGCGCCGACATATTTGGAGAACCACGCGCTGAACAGCTCCGGCCGGGCCGCCACCTCGTCGCGGACCGTCTCCAGTCCTGCCCACCGGTAGGCCATGGCCTCTTCCGGAGCGGGCGCCACGATGCCGTCGTGGATGCCCCGAAACACATGCACCAACTCATGCTCGATCATGCCGTGATCCAGCTCGGCGCGATAACGGATGCGCCCAAGCTCTTCCAGCGGGCAATCAAACCCCATTTCGTCTTGGAGCCTTTGCCGCGCCGCCGCCGCGATGTCCTGCCCTGGTCCGGGATGTCCGCAGCAAGCATTGGTCCAAAGGCCGCCGGAGTGGTATTTGCCGAGGCTCCGCTGCTGAAGCAGAAGCGCGCCGGCGCCGTTCCAGATCATCACCGAGAACGCGCGATGCAACACACCGTCGCGATGGACCTTCAGCTTCTCGCCCGTGCCGACAACACGATCGTCATCGTCGACGAGAACCATCAAAGTCCCTGCTTCTTGCACGCCGATTGCCCTATCCATTGGGCACCACATAGTCACGGCCTCGCTCACGCCAAAGCACATGCACCTCGTCCCAGTCAGGAACCTTGGGGGTGACGAAGCCGAAGGTCTTGCCGATGGCAATGTCGGGGAAGGCTCTGATCGCCTGGCGGTGGGCGCCACGATAGAGAAACCGCCGCATGTCGGCCTCGCTCTTCCATACCGTCCGCGTGTGATGGACCCCCTGGATGGTCTTCGCCTCTGCGCTGAGAATGCCATCGGCCCGCCGGGCCTGACGCATCGACCGCAAGGCATGCCAGAAGAAGCGGAGGCCATGATGCCACCGCTTTAGCTCAAGCCCGGTGATGGAAACATAGACGTCAGACGCTGCGGTCACCGACTCAAAACCCTTCTGCCGCGCCGAACGTGCCATTGATCCTCCGTCTTGAGAAGGTCGATTTTCACCGCTGCGGCCAAGACCTCAGCCATTGCTCTGGCCCGCACACGGCCGGATGTCGTAGAAATGCAGAACGCGTACAAGACTAGGGTCCAAGCAAATCGGATCCAAGAATCCTGGAAGACAAGACCCCATGCTGACCTATCTCCTTGCCTACGTCATCGCCCTCGTGCTGTTCCTCATCGTCGACGCCATCTGGCTGACCACCATGGGGGCTTCGCTCTATCGTGCGACACTCGGTGACATTCTGGCCCCTGCGGTTCGCCTTGGTCCGGCGATTGCCTTCTATCTGCTGTTCCCGATCGGGATCGTGGTGTTCGCGGTGGCTCCCGGTTTACGGTCGGGCTCGGCGGCAGAAGCGGTGCTTTACGGCGCACTCCTCGGCCTCATCACCTATGCAACCTATGACCTCACCAACTTCGCCACACTACGCAACTGGTCATTGAAGATCACCGTGATCGACCTTGCTTACGGTGCCGTGGTGGTCGGGCTCATCGCCGGCCTGACCACGCTGATCGTGCAATGGCTGGGGCGTACGACAGCTTGAGCGATCAAGGCGGCACGGGCCTCAGCAGATAGTGGCTTACGCCCCATTCGGCGCCTCCGCGATGGCCGAACAAGCCCTCAGTGGCCAAGAAGAACAGCCGCCAGCGCCGCTGCCAGAGTTTGGCGTCATCGCCATACGTGGAACGCAGCACATCCATGACCGCGGGCGCCTGCCGGTCCATATTGGCGAGCCAGTCACGGGCCGTGTGCGCATAATGGGTTCCGCTCCAACGCCAATCCTCAACGAGTTGGAAGAGCTGGCCGAACTCGCCGATCAATCCGTGGCTCGGCATAATCCCGCCAGTGAAAAAATGTTGCGCGATCCAGTCACTGGGGTCCGTGTGATCGAAAGCGTAGGGAACGCGCGTATGACTGAAGACATGCATGAAGAAAAGCCCGCCGGGATCGAGCCAGTCTTTGACGCGCGAAAAAAGTGCCGGCCAATTCGACACGTGCTCGAACATCTCGATTGAGACGACCCGATCGAACTGTCGCTCCGGGTCGAACCGATTCACGTCGGCGGTGACCACGCGGAGGTTTCCGAGACCTTTGGCCGCCGCCTGCGCTTCGATAAAGGCCCGCTGGGAATGGGAGTTTGAGACCGCAACAATGCGGCATTGCGGAAACGCTTCCGCCATGTAGAGCGACAAGGATCCCCATCCGCAGCCAAGCTCGAGAATGCTGTGACCATCCTCTAGCCGGGCGTGAGCCACCGTCTCGGCGAGCGCCCGGTCCTCGGCCGCCGCCAACGTGGTTACACCGTCATCGTAGAGGCAACACGAGTACTTGCGCCGCGGGCCAAGCACGAGACCGAAGAAGTCCGCGGGGACCTCATAGTGCTGCTCATTCGCCGCGTCGGGATGATCTGCGATAGGCCGGGACCGCATGGCCTCGGCGAACGCGCGCGTGGCGCTCGTGCCGTCTTGCGTCATCCCACGCCGCGTCCGGGCCACCAGTGCCTCGATTCCGATCCGCGTCACCGCATCCGGAACAGGTGCCCGCTCGAAGGCGCCGATCGCCGCTTGTTTGAGGCTCATCCCGCCTCCCTAGCAGACCGTGTCGGAAGCGGGAAGAAGGCGCTCGTCCGTGCCTGGTATGCGCGATAGGCATCGCCGTGTTTGGCGACCATATGTTGCTCAAGCGGCGGAATGCCAGAGACGTGCACCAAGAGCCAATACATGCAAATGGGCGCTGCGAACGCCAGCAATCCCGCCGAGTATCCACCGCTGAGATCGATGGCAAAAAACGGAAATGCGAGCCAGAACACCCATTCGAAAAAGTAGTTTGGGTGGCGCGACCAGCGCCACAAACCGCGATCGCATATGCGCTCATCCGCCGATCGGGTCGCAAGCCACGACCGCAGCTGCCGATCGGCGACGCCTTCACCGACGATGCCGGCAACAATGACCAACAGGCCGATCCAATCGAGGAACTGCCCGAAGGGCGCCGGACTGTGAGCGGCAATGAAAACAGCCAAAGTCATGGGCACGGTTACGAGCGCCTGCTTCTGCAAGAGAATGAACATTTGACGCGAGGCATGCGGTCCCCACTGATGAAAGAGCGCTGCGTAGCGCGGATCGTCAGCACGCACCATCGACCGCTGCACGATGTGGACGCCAAGGCGCAGCGACCAGATCAACATGATGACCGCGACCACCACCTGGCGCGTCGTCAGGTCCGCGCCATTCAAGGGGACAAGGGCCGAGACGATGCCCACAAGGCCGAGGCCGAACGTCCACATGGCATCGACAAACCCGCTATTGCCCGTGCGCGACTGGATCCACCAGGCGAACGCCATAATCATGGAAAGCGCCACGAGTTGAGCGAGAACTACATAGAGGACGAACAGGAGGCTCATGGTCCTTGTCTTTGCCGAGTAGCCGGCCAACATACCAGTTGGTTCAGGTGGGGCTTTCACAAGCCCTGCGCAAGCCGCCACAAACTTGGATCAAAGCGGCATGAAGAAATCTCACGCATGAAGAAACCTCAGGCAACGCCACTGACGATCGGCATTATCGGCACAGGCATCAGCGGGCTATCCGCCGCATGGCTGCTCGCCCAGCGCTACCACGTGACGGTGTTCGAAAAAAACGCGCGTCTCGGCGGCCATTCCCACACCGTGGAGGTCGAAGGTCCCGAAGGGCCGATCCCCATCGACACCGGGTTTATCGTCTACAACACCGTCAACTATCCGAACCTGACGCAGCTGTTTCAGACGCTTGACGTTGCGACAAAATCCTCCAACATGGGTTTCGCCGTCTCCCTCGGCGGGGGCGCGTTCGAATATGCAGGAAATGGCTTGGCGAGTTTGATCGCGCAAAGACGAAATCTCTTCCGTCCGCGGTTTTGGTCCATGCTCTCCGGAATTTTGCGTTTCTACCGGAAGGCGCCTGCAGACTTGTCTTCAATCGACGATCCTGACCTGACATTGGGCGCGTATTTGCGCCAACACGGGTTTGGCGAGGCGTTCAAACGCGACCACCTGCTGCCGATGGCAGGCGCCATTTGGTCGGCACCACCGCGAGACTTGCTCGACTATCCGATCCGCGCCTTCGTCCAGTTCTTCGAGAACCACGGTTTGCTGAAGCTGGCCGGCCGCCCCGTGTGGCGCACCGTCGTGGGCGGCAGCCGGTCCTATGTGGAGAGGTTGGCGGCGGGTTTCTCGAAGCGCATTCTGCTAGGCTGTGCCGTGTCCTCCGTGCGGCGCCGCTCCGATTGCGTCGAGGTACGCGACGAGACCGGACAGATCCACACGTTCGATCACGTTGTCATCGCCAGCCACGCCGACGAGGCCTTGCGGCTGCTCGAAGACCCCTCGCCGGACGAGACGGAGGTGCTCGGCGCGTTCCGCTATAGCCGCAATGATGCCGTCCTTCATTCCGATCCCAGCCTCATGCCCCAGCGCCGCAGGGCCTGGTCGAGCTGGAACTATCTCGCCGAGACCACAGCCGACCGTGGTGATGCCTTGTGCGTGACCTATTGGATGAACGCACTCCAAGGTCTCGACTCCAAGCAAGACTACTTCGTGACCATCAATCCCCTTCACGTCCCGCACCCTGGTAGCGTGCACCACAGCCAGACCTACGATCATCCGATCTACGATGCGCTCGCACTTCGCGCCCAAGCAAAGCTGTCCCGCTTGCAGGGCGCGCGCAACACTTGGTTCTGCGGCGCCTATTTCGGCGCGGGCTTCCACGAAGACGGCTTGGCCTCCGGTTTGGCTGCCGCCGAGGCGCTGGGCGGCGTCGGGCGGCCCTGGGGCGGTCGGGTTGATCCTCGCACTACTCCGGCGGCGATAAGGACGGCCCCGGCCGAACCGGAACAGGCCGAGTTCGTACAATGACGACCCAGTCCGCGCTCTATGTGGGTCGCGTGACCCACCAACGTTTGCGTCCACGGCGCCATAGCCTTGCCTATCGCGCCTATTGGCTCTTGCTCGACCTGGACGAGCTAGAGGCGCTCAGCCACCGGTTGAAGCTTTTCTCCCACGACCGCTTCAATCTCTTCGCCTTTCATACCGCCGATCACGCAGATGGCGCGCGAACACCCTTGCGCGACACAATCGAGCGGCACCTTGCCGAGGCGAAGATCGCCTACGACGGCGGCGCGATCCGCCTGCTCACCATGCCGCGGCTCCTGGGCTACGTCTTCAATCCGCTGAGCGTCTACTTCTGCCACCAGAAAGACGGGTCGCTCGCGGCGATCCTCTACGAGGTCACGAACACCTTCGGCGAGCGCCACAGCTATTTGATCGCAGCCCCTGAAGGTCAAGACGGCGTGATACGCCAGCACTGCGCCAAGCAGTTCTATGTTTCTCCGTTCCTCGACATGGACATGCGCTACGCCTTCAGCGTGGCCGGGCCAGACGAGAAAGTCCGTGTTGTCGTGCGCGGGTCGGACAAAGAAGGCGATATCATCGTGGCTTCGCTCGTTGGCGCACGCAAGCCTCTGACCGATGCAAACCTCGCGCGCCTTGCCGCCACCTACCCCCTGATGACGCTAAAAGTCACGCTGGGGATTCACTGGGAGGCGCTTCTACTCTGGCTGAAAGGCGTCCGGCTTCAGTCGAAGCCCGCCCCGCCGGCGAAGCTGATCTCGGCCTCAGGCGCGCGCCCCATCCCGGAAAGCACTCCATGAGCTGGGACGACGCACAACCGGCACGCGCCGGCGCGCTGCGCCGGCCACGATGGCGGTGGGTTGAACCTGCCGCCGCCGTCCTCTTGCGCCGCCTAATGCGTCAAATCGAGATCGGATCGGTTACCGTAACCCTCCCCTCCGGAATGGAGGTCCGGCATGTCGGGCGCCAGCCCGGACCGCATGGCCGCCTCGTGCTTCACCGCTGGAGGTTTGTCGCGCGCATTTTGACTGGCGGGGATGTCGGCTTTGCCAGGGCCTATATGAATGGGGATTGGTCGACGCCCGACCTGAGGGCCTTATTGTCTTGCCTGCAGAAGAACGAAGAGACGATGCAGGCGGCGTGGGAAGGTTCCGCGGTCAAGAGGCTCGCCGGCCGCCTCTACCATGCCACGCGCTTGAACACGCGCCGGGGAAGCCGCCGCAATATCGAGGCGCACTACGACCTCGGCAACAGCTTCTATCGTGGCTGGCTGGATGCCGGGATGAACTATTCCTCTGCGCTCTATACGTCGGACGCGATGTCGCTGGAGGACGCCCAGAGCGCCAAGCTCGATCGCGCCATCGATTTCCTTCAGGTGAAGCCCGGCGATCGCGTGTTGGAGATCGGCTGCGGCTGGGGCGCACTCGCGGAGCGCCTGGCGACGAAAAAGGGCGTCCACGTCACCGGGATCACGCTCTCCAAAGAGCAACTCGCCTATGCGGAAGCCCGCATGCAAGAGGCTGGCGCGACCGACCACGCCTCCCTGAAACTCCAGGACTATCGCGATACCGATGGTACGTTTGACGCCATCGTCTCCATCGAGATGTTGGAGGCCGCGGGCGAGGCCTATTGGCCAGCCTATTTCGCCAAGCTGAAATCTTGCCTACGGCCGGGTGGCGTCGCCGTACTTCAGGTCATCACCATCGAGGCGAAGCGGTTTTCGGACTATCAGCGCCGCCCCGACTTCATCCAGCATTACATCTTCCCCGGAGGCATGTTGCCGACCGTGCCCTTGATCGAGCATCATGCCGCCGCGGCGGGGCTCAAAGTGCAGTCACTGGAGACCTTCGGTGAAAGCTACGCGCGCACCTTGGCGGCATGGCGCGACCGGTATTTGCGCGCCGGCCCGCCGGCCGATGCACCACAGCTGGGCACCACGCGCTTCCGCAAAATGTGGGAGTACTATCTCGCCTATTGTGAAGTTGGCTTTCACGCCGGCGCGCTCGACGTTGGTCTCTACCAGATTGTTCATGCCGGGGAGCTGTCGCCTTAGCGATACGGTAGGCTCTACAGCCTCGTTACGAGATCAAGACGGGCGCGCGGCGGATAGTGTCGTCGTTGTCTACCGCCCGCACAATGAAGTCCGCCACGTCGGCACGCGAGATAATGCCGTTGCGCCACTCCGCAGGCTTGGTGAGGACCTTGTAGCGGCCACTCAAGGGACCGTTCGTCAAGATCCCTGGCCGGACGATGGTCCAATCGAGCGCGCTGGCCTTGATCAGCCGCTCCTGCACGTCCTTGTCGTCATAGGCGCGGCCAAGGATCAAGCGGAACGGCACGCTCTGAAGCAGACCGATCGCATCGCGGCTGTCGCCCGCGCCAAAACCGGTCACGGCGATCAAGCGTTTAACGCCGCGGCGCTGCATGGCTGGCACGAGCACGCGCGTGGCCTCGGAGAACAAGCTCACCGGCTGAAACAATTGCTCGGCACTGACACCGAGGGCTTGCACGACAACGTCGACGTCTTCGAGGGCCGCGTCGATGTCGGCTTCGCTCAGCGCATCGCCAGCCCGCTTTTCGAGGCGGTCGTTGTTCAAGCGCAGCTTATCGGCGGAACGGGAGAAGGCGCGAACGCGGTGACCGGCTTCAAGAGCGGCCGTCACCGTCTCAAGGCCAATACCCTGACTGGCGCCGATGATCAGCACATGAGCCATTCAGCCGCTCCTTCGGGCCTTTCGGCCGCTAGCGGATCTTAGGCGGGCGGTCCTCAAAAACGTTCTCGTTCGCAGACCGGAACTCCTCAGCAAGCTCTCGTGCCTCGCTGATCTGTTCGCCGGTCATCTCCGCGGAAACACTCTGCTGGTTCAGGATCGCCCGCTCGCGATGCCCGAACTCCGCCGGCAAATAGCCGGACGCCGCCAGATTGAACCATTTGTAGGCTTGCACAAAGTCCTTTGAGACGCCGCGGCCATATTTGTGCAAGACGCCGAGATTGTTTTGGGCGAAGGGATGGCCATTGTCCGCGGCAAGCGCGTACCATTTGGCCGCCTCTTTATAGTCCTTGGATACACCTTCGCCGCGCTCATACATGAACCCGATGAGATACTGCGAGTGCCTGTCGCCCCGCTCCGCCAGCGGCTGCATCAACCGCATCGCTTCATCGTAGTCACCGCGGAAATATGCCGCTTGCGCCCGTTCATGCGACTGCGCACCAACGGCCGCAACACCGCCGAGGGCGATCAGACTTGCAAGAATGATCCTGATCACAGGGACCTCCCTTCAAGGGCACCGCCAGCCGTCTCAGGCCTAATGGTGAGGCACGATGGTAGTGCCGATGCGCACGATTATTGAGAACTCGATGCGCGAAAGGAACTGAAAAAAATTCACGGAGCGCCAATGCCGATTGCCTCCAAACGCCCCGTTGTGAAAGATGCCTGTCATGAGCGAACTACCTCGGGAAGACGTCCACTCGTATCCGCGCCCACCAGCGCTGGAACCTGTCCCACAGCGCATCCTCGTGCGGCTCGGGGGCGCGGTTGTAGCCGATTCCAGGCGCGCACTGCGCGTCTTGGAGACCCATCATGCTCCGACCTATTACCTGCCGCCCGAAGACGTCACCGCGACGTTGGTTCCCGTTTCGGGCCGGAGCTTTTGCGAGTGGAAGGGGTTTGCCCGGTACTTCGATGTGACGAGCGGCTCCGCGACCGCAACGCGCGCGGCCTGGAGCTATGACGATCCGGTTGAGGCTTTCAAACCGATCGCAGGATATGTGGCCTTCTATGCCGGGCTCATGGAGGAGTGCCGCGTCGGCGAGGAGCGCGTGATCGCTCAACCAGGCGAGTTCTATGGCGGCTGGGTGACGTCCAATCTCGACGGCATCCCGAAAGGCGCCCGCGGCACCGAGCATTGGTAGCACCGCGGATGAGCCCTCGAAGGCTCAGGCCCACGCAGAGTGCAGACTTCTATGGGCCGCAACGCCGACGGCCAGGAGACCGGCAAGCGGCAGAAGCAACGCCTCCGGCGCCCCCATTGTCCATAAGGTTGCGCCGGTAACTGCGCACCACAAAACCGGGAGGACGATCAGCGCCCAACGGACCCGGTCCGCCGCAAGCAATACGCCGAGGGTGGCAAGAACCGTGGGATCCGGCGCCAAGCCGAACACCTCCGCGCTCAACCACGCTCTTCCGGTAAGCGGAGCGATCAGCGGTTGCAGCAGGAGCGCGAAGACAAACAGAGCAATGCCAGCGCGGCGCGGCGGCATCATGGCTTCTTCGAAGGTCAGACGTCCCATCGCGCCGCCGATCACGGCCAAGAGGCCGGCCTGGACGGCAAAGCCCCAGGCAAAGAAGGGCGCCGCCAAATTGATCGTGGCGTACCGGTCGAAATAGCCCCAGGCGACAGCCACCCAACATGCGGCCAGCAGGCCGGCGATGACGCGGCCGCACCATCGCGGACCACGCAGCAACAAGACGAAGATCGCAAGTCCAGCGGCCAGCGCCGCAAGCTGCGCCGGCCAAAGAGCCTCGTTGTAGAGTTCGAACAACCGGTAATACGTTTCCGGCGAGAACATCAGGAGGTCCGCCGGCCGATACGTCCACCAGTCCGACATCAGACTTGGCGAATGTAGTCAATCATGCGCCGGCGCATCGCAGCATCAGGCAGCGGCTCCCGCGCCGCATCGAGATTCTCGCGAACGTGGTCGACCCGCGTCGTGGCCGGAATGGCGCAGGTCACGGCGGGATGCGAAACAACGAACTTGAGCAGGAACTGCGCCCAGCTCTTCGCCTCGATCTCATCAGCCCATGGGGGAAGCGCCTTGCCCTCGAAGCGCCGGATCAGCGCCTTCTGGCGGAACGGTCGATTGGCAATGACGGCAATGCCTCTGTCTTGCGCCAGCGGCAGCAGACGGTCCTCCACCGCCCGGTCGGCAATGTTGTAGGTGAGCTGCACGAAGTCCAGCGCGTGGGCGCGCATGATCGCTTCAAGCTCATCATGGCGCCGCCCATGGGAGGTGGTGATGCCGACATAGCGAAGCGCGCCGGCGTCCTTCATGGCGTTGAGCGTTTTGAGATGCGCTTGCCAGGACAGGAGATTGTGAACTTGGAGGAGATCGAAGCGGTCGACGCCCCATCGCGCACGGGTCTCAGCGATCTGTCCCGGCCCCTTCTCGCCCCCGGCGATCCACACTTTGTCGGTGGCGAAGACCGCCTCTCCTTGGCCGGTTCGTCTTAGGCCCTCGCCGATCACGTCCTGTGCGGAGCCGTACATCGGCGAGGAATCGATCATCCGGCCGCCGGCATCGAAGAAGGCCTGCATCACGTCCGCGCTGGACCGCCGTGCCAGAGGATCATCGCCAACATTGAATGTGATCCAGCTTCCGAGCCCCACCATGGGCAGACGCTCGCCGGAGGACGGGATGGGCTTGGCGAGGGGCTTGGCGGAAGGCTTGGCCTGCGCGGTGCGAAGCCCCGGCATCACGGCACCACACCCGGCCAAAGTAATCGATCCGAGCAGTTCTCGGCGTGTTAATGGCATTCTAGATCACTCTCCGATCCGCACACGCGCCAGCGCCTACTGGGCGACAACGCCGCCGGACAAACGCGTCCGCCTCTGAGATATGGGTCCTAGATGGCGAGACCGCAAAGGCTCGGGACTTCGCACGCGGCTAGCCGTGCGGCTCTAAGGGCTCTCGTCCACCGTCAAGGGGCTGACATAGTTCGGAGGCTTCACCGTCACGACGGAGCAGTCGATGCCGTTGAGAATGTCCTCGGCGGTGTTCCCGATGATCACGCCGGGCACGCCCGTGCGCGCCACCGTCCCCATGACGAGCAGGTCCGTCTTCTGCTCGCGGATCCGATCTGGAATGACGTCCCGCGCGTTCCCCCGCTGCAGGATCGGGACGATTTCGACCCGCCGTGCAAGATCCTGCGTCAGCCACGCGCGCGTCTCTTCGACGAGTTGATAGAGCGCGCGTTCGTGATTTGCCTGCACTCGATTGACATAGGATTCGGCGACCTTAGGCGAGTCGGACCAGCGCCGCACAAAGTCCTCTTCCGGCGCATCCCATACATGCAGCAAGGTAACGGTACCGCCCTCGCCACCCGCAATCCGAACCGCGGTCTCTATGATGCAACGATTAAGAGCCATGAGTGTCTCAGGTTCGCTCGCCGCGGACACATCGGCATCGACCGCGGCGAGAACCGTCCGAACCGACGGTGCGCTTTTCGGGTGGCACAACCAGACGGGGCAAGGACACTTGCGCAGCAAATGCCGGTCCGTACTCGAAAACAGATAGCGGTGCAGACCATCAACCTCGTCGGCCGTCTTGAAGAGCATGTCCACATTGTTGGCGAGGACATAGCGGACGGTCTCCACGTAGGGCTTCCCAACCCTGACCTCGATCATCGGATCCAGATTCGGCGCCAGGCGGTTCCAAACGCCAAGGAGCTCCTCACGATAGGCGTCAACTAGCCGGCCAACGATATCGTCATGCGAGATGTTCGTAGCGCCCGAGATATGATCGATTTCCTTCGGCAGCTCGACCACTGCCAAGGCCGAGAGTTCAGCGTCCCACGTCTTGGCAAGGGCTGCGGCGTTCGCGAACGCCCCCTGGCCGTTTTCGAAGGGCGAGCAGGCAACGAGAAGTCTGCGGAACGGAGCGAGCGTTTCGGGCTCCGCGGCGTTTGCGTTTTCCGGCGTCATGTGGCGAATCGCTCCTGGCCGTCGGGGTCGGCTGTATCGATGGGCACCGCAGGTTCCCCGCTGACGATGAGCACGGCGGCTTGCGCGGCGG
>JGI12316J15309_10006914_pt1 | contig 15008 bp, 13 predicted proteins | sample MarCyaLeptolynsp_FD_15309 | JGI IMG/M metagenome (IMG submission 15309) | reverse complement strand
TCGATGAATTCCCGCGAAGTAAGCGCTGCGACATAGCCCGCTCGCTGGATTTCCTGTTCTTCGGTGTCCATGGATTGTGAAATATCAACCGCGAGCACGAGTTCGACGTCGACCTCGTTGGCCGGATCGTATGAGAGATTTGCGGTCGAAGGCATCGCCGGCCGGAGGTCCCGGGCTTCGGCGGGAAGCATAAGCAGCATGGCCGCTGCTGGAAGAGACAGCAATTTCGCTACTGTCAGTGCACAGTCTTTTATTATGTCGAGACGCATTGTTTTCTCCTTATTCCGGTCTTTCGACCGTGTGGCCACGTCTCCCCAGTGTTATTTTTTTGTTCTGTTACTCGTCTTTACAGTCCTTGTGATTCTTGCTGAGGCGTACGAAACGCCTTGGATTAGCATCAGGTTTTACTTAGCAAGCTACGTGCCAAATCTAGCTGAAATCAATTTATCTGGCAAAATCAAATGTGCACGGAGTGCGTATATTCCACAGATAGGAATTTTCTGCCGGATTGCTAGGCAGAATTTGCCGGGTGGCGTCACAATCGCGGCATCAAGCGGCAAAATCTGCCGGGCCGAGATTTTCGGGTTAAGTTGCCTGAATGCCCTGAAATGAAGCAGTTTGCTCAAAATTCGGGAGCTTTTTTGGTTGACGAACGCGTGCGCGCTGGTCATGATCTGAATAAATTCTCACTGAGTGAAGAATTTTTCGGCGCGAACTGAAACGTCGCGTCAAAAAGACAAGAAAGGCTCGTTGAACGGGCCGGTTTCGTTGGCGGGTTCGGACACTGGTTGGTCCGGCCGTGGGAAGGTGTCGACGTATATGCAGGCGCACGAAGACGACTGGACATCCTACATGGCCATCCGCGCGGCATGGCTGTCTTTCGTGGGTGGCCGCACCCAGGGTGAAATCGCGTCTCAGCTGGGCGTTTCGCCAGCCAAGGTGCACCGGCTGATCGCCCATGCCCAGAAAGCTGGTTACGTAAAGTTTCAGGTCGACGGCAGGCCGATGGAATGCCTGCAGCTGGAAAAGGAGCTCTCGCGCTTCTTCGAACTCACGAATTGCATCATTGCTCCTGATCTTGGCGGAGGAGATGATGAAGGTGTTTTGCGCGCGGTTGCTGTCTCCGCGTCCCAGTTCCTGACAGGTCTGCTGTCCGGTCCGAACGTCAAGCGTCTTGGTGTCGGCATGGGCCGGACGATGAAGGCCTCGGTTGAGGCCCTTCCCAAAACCGCGCGCCAGGATCTGGAAATCATGTCCATTTGCGGCTCGCTCACGCGCACGCTGGCCGCGAACCCCTATGACATCGTGCAGAGAATGCAGGAACGCACGGGCGGTATCGGCTATTACCTGCCTGTGCCGTATTTCGCTGAGAGCCCGGATGAAAAGGCCATGTTCCTGACGCAGCGCAGTGTGCAGGACCTGATGGAGCGCGCGCGCCAGAGCGATGCCTTCCTGATCGGCATCGGGTCGGTCGAGAATGAGGGGCACCTGGTTCAGCGCGGGATGATTTCAAAACAGGAGCAGGAACAATTGATGTCTTGCGGCGCCGTCTGTGATTTGATGGGGCGCTTTTTGACGATTGAAGGAAAACTGGCTCCCAATTCCCTCGGCGACTGCGCCGTGGGTCTGCACTTCGACGAAGTGCGCGGGCGTCGCGTGATTGCGCTGGTGGGTGGGCAGAGCAAGGTGGATGCAACCCTTGCCGCTCTTCGCACCGGTGTCATTACCGACCTTGTCACGGACGAGACCCTCGCGAGGGCTCTGAGTGCGCGGGTCGGATTGCAACTGGCACAGTCCGCATGACGCGGCTGGGTCACGAGGGGAAACGGGTCTGACAGGAAAGCAGGCCCCCGCATGTCGGAGGACATAAACGTGAAGAAGCTTCTAACCATCGGCACGGCTCTTGCCGGACTGGCCTTTACCGTCGCAACCGCAGCGGCTGACACCAAGCCGGCCGTGCTCTACGATCTTGGTGGACGGTTCGACAAGTCGTTCAACGAAGCCGCTTACACCGGTGCTGAGAAATTCAAGCAGGACTACGGCATCGAGTACCGCGATTTCGAAATCCAGAACGACAGCCAGCGCGAGCAGGCCCTGCGTAACTTCGCGAAGCGCGGCATGAACCCGATCGTCGCCATCGGTTTCTCGCAGGCCAACGCCGTTGAGAAGGTCGCTGCGGAATTCCCGGACACGCAATTTGCGATCGTCGACATGGTCGTTGATCTGCCGAACGTTCGCTCCATCCTCTTCAAGGAACACGAAGGCTCCTACATTGTCGGCCTTCTGGCTGCCATGGCCTCCGAGACCGGCAAGGTCGGTTTCGTCGGTGGTATGGACATTCCGCTCATCAGCAAGTTCGCTTGCGGCTACAAGCAGGGTGTGGCAGCTGCCAACCCGGATGCGGAAGTGTTCGAGAACATGACCGGCACGACCGGTGCTGCCTGGAACGACCCGGTCAAGGGCGGTGAGCTGGCCAAGTCTCAGTTCGACCGTGGTGCGGATGTTGTTTATCACGCCGCTGGCGGCACCGGAATTGGTGTTCTTCAGGCAGCAGCTGACGCCGGCAAGCTTGGCATCGGTGTCGACAGCAACCAGAACGGCCTGCATCCGGGCTCCGTTCTGACCTCCATGCTGAAGCGCGTCGATATTGCCGTCTATCAGGCGTTCGAAGATGCGGAAAACGACAGCTGGTCCTCCGGCTTTGAGGTCCTCGGCCTCAAGGAAGGCGGTGTCGACTGGGCACTGGACGACAACAATGCGGAACTCGTCAATGACGAGATGAAAGCGGCCGTCGAGCAGGCGAGCCAGCAAATCATCTCCGGCGAAATCGTTGTCCACGACTACATGTCCGACGAATCCTGCCCGAACTGAGGGTTCCGGAAAAACAGCCTTCGCGCCTCGTGCGCGGAGGCCTCTACCTGATGTCGCCTGCCGCCCAAACGTTCTGCCGGGGGATCGGATGATCAGCTTGAAATCTGCACTCTTCAGCGCGGCCATGGCCGCCGCATTCACCGCATCTGCGGCGTTGGCCGATCCCGCAATCGTCTATTCGGTCGGCGGCAAGTTCGACGGATCCTTCAATGAAAGCGCCTACACGGGGGTAAAGCGGTTTCAGGAAGAAACGGGTGAACCTGTTCGCGAATTTGCCCTGGAGCGGGATTCCCAGAGCCTCCAGGCTCTGCGGAATTTTGCAAGCCGCGACAGCGAACCGGTGGTCGCAATCGGCTTCAATCAGGCCAACGCACTCGGGCAGGTCGCGCCGGACTTTCCGGAGACAGATTTCGCGATTGTCGACATGGTTGTGGATCAGCCGAATGTACGCTCTTACGTTTTCAAGGAACAGGAGGGCGCCTATATCGCGGGTCTCCTGGCGGCCATGGCAACAAAGTCCGGGACGGTCGGGTTCGTCGGCGGCATGGACATTCCGATTATCCAGCGTTTCCTGTGCGGCTACAAGCAAGGGGCGCAGGCCGCAAATCCCGAGGTTGAAGTCATCTTCAACATGACCGGCGACACGCCGGCGGCCTTCACCGATCCGGTACGCGGCGGCGAGCTCGCGATCGGTCAGATCCAGCGCGGCGCCGATGTGATCATCCAGGCGGCCGGCGGTACCGGCCTTGGCGTGCTACAGGCCGCAGCGGATGCGGATATCCTTGGCATCGGCACGGACAGCAACCAGAACGGCCTGCATCCCGGAAAGGTTCTGACTTCGATCCGCAAGCGGGTCGACAATGCGGTCTTCGACAGTTTCAAGTCCGCAAGGGACGGCTCCTTCACGCCCGGTATCCAGGTGCTCGGTCTGGCCGAAGGCGGCATGGACTGGGTGCTGGATGAAAACAATGCGGATCTCATCTCCGACGACATGAAAGCCGCCGCCGACAAGGCCGTCGCTGACATATCCGCGGGCCGTATCAAGGTGCATGATGTGGTTACCGAAGGTGCGTGTCCGCTCTGATCCGGAGTTGCGCTGCCAAGGGGCAGGAAGACAGGGGGCAGAAAGAATGACAAGAAACAAACGTCGGGCCTGGGGGGCGGCATGAGCGAAACGCCGGCAATCGAGCTGCGAAAGATAAACAAGAGTTTTGGCCCGGTTCACGCAAACAAGGATATTGACCTTGTCGTGAAGAAAGGGTCGATCCACGGCATTATCGGTGAAAATGGCGCGGGAAAATCCACGCTGATGTCGATCCTTTACGGCTTTTATCACGCCGATGACGGGGATATTCTCATCGACGGGAAGAAAGAGACCATCCCCGATTCCAAGGCGGCGATCGCGATGGGGATCGGCATGGTTCACCAGCATTTCATGCTGGTTGACAATTTCTCCGTTCTGGAAAACGTCGTCCTTGGCGCGGAAGACAGCCAATTGCTCGCAGGTGGGCTTTTTCGTGCGCGCTCCGAGTTGAAGCGGCTGGAGGAAGAATATGAACTGCGTGTGGACCCGGATACCCTGATTGAGGATCTTCCTGTCGGGCTTCAGCAACGGGTCGAGATCCTGAAAGCCCTTTACCGGAGCGCCGAGATCCTCATCCTCGATGAGCCGACAGGCGTCCTGACACCAGCCGAAGCGGACCACCTCTTCAAGATCCTCGAAGTCTTGAGAAACGAGGGCAAGACGGTTCTCTTGATCACGCACAAGCTGCGCGAAATCATGGCCATCACGGATACGGTTTCGGTCATGCGGCGCGGCGAAATGGTCGCGACTGTCGAAACCAAAGACACATCCATGGAACAGCTTGCCGAACTGATGGTCGGCCGGTCGGTGCTACTGCGTGTGGACAAGAAGCCCGCCGAGCCGAAGGCCCCGGTTATGGAAGTATCCAACCTCACTGTCACCGATAGCCGCGGCGTTCAGGTGGTCAAGGATGTGTCGTTTTCAGTTCGGGCTGGCGAAATCGTCGGCATCGCGGGGGTGTCCGGCAATGGCCAGTCGGAGCTTCTGGAAACGCTTTCCGGCATCCGCCGCGCGACGTCCGGAACTCTGAAGATCCACGGCGAGACGATCGATCTGAGTACGAGCACGCTCGACGCTGCCGACATGCGCGAAAAGAGCATGGGCCACGTGCCTGAAGACCGGCACCGGATGGGGCTGATCAACAGCTTCACCGAATACGAAAATTCCATCCTCGGATATCACCGCGATCCGGCCTATTCCAAAGGCGTTCTGATGGATCTTGGCGCCATCAAGAAAAACGCGGTTGCCGAGATCGAGAAATACGACATTCGCCCGCCGAACCCGATGCTGAAGACCGCGAATTTCTCAGGCGGCAACCAGCAGAAGATCGTGCTGGCGCGCGAGATCGAACGGGATCCGGAGGTGCTTCTTGTCGGCCAGCCGACACGTGGCGTCGATATCGGCGCGATCGAATTTATCCACCGGCGCCTGGTGGAACTCCGCGACGCGGAAAAGGGTGTTCTGCTTGTTTCGGTTGAACTGGACGAGATCCGGGCGCTGTCCGATCGGGTCCTGGTGATGTTCGACGGCAGGATCGTCGGGGAACGCGGCGCCAACGCGGAAGAAGGTGACCTCGGGCTGCTGATGGCCGGTGTCGACAATTCCCAGTCTGTCCAGGGAGGTGTGCAATGACCGCCGGTCAGCTTCCGCGCTGGGTCGATCTCGGCCTGATTCCCTTTCTGAACCTTGCCGCAGCGTTTCTCGTGTCGGGCCTTGTCGTCGTCCTGATCGGCGAGAACCCGCTCGAAGCGGTCCAGATCCTCGTCTGGGGATCGCTCGGCTATGGCGAAGGCATTGGTTTCACGCTGTTCTATGCGACCAACTTCATCTTCACGGGGTTGGCAGTTGCCGTCGCGTTCCATGCGGGTCTTTTCAACATCGGCGGCGAGGGGCAGGCCTATCTCGGTGGCCTCGGTGTCGCCTTTGCCTGTCTCGCGCTCGACAGCGTTGTGCCCTGGTACATTACCTTGCCCTTTGCCGTCATCGGCTCAGCCCTGACGGGCGCTGCCTGGGCTTTCATTCCGGCCTGGCTGCAGGCAACCCGGGGCAGCCACGTGGTCATCACAACCATCATGTTCAACTTCATCGCATCGTCGCTGATGGTCTACCTGCTCAACGGCATGCTGAAGGAACAGGGTTCCATGCAGCCGGAGACCAGAACTTTTGAAGATGGCGGACGGCTGCCGTTCCTCAATGACATTTTCCCGTCCTTCGGATTTGGCTATGCGCCGGTCAACCTGTCGCTTTTCCTGGCGCTGGCGGCCTGCCTGCTCGTCTGGCTCTTGATCTGGCGTACGAAACTCGGTTTTGAAATCAGGTCCTTCGGCGCCAATGCCACGGCCGCTGTCTATGCCGGCATCTCACCCGTCCGCACGATCGTCATCACCATGCTGATTTCCGGCGGCCTTGCCGGCATGATGGCGATCAACGAGATCATGGGGTCTCAGCACCGTCTCCTGATCGACTTCGTGACGGGTTACGGCTTTGTCGGAATCGCCGTCGCGCTGATGGGCCGGGCGCATCCGGTCGGTATCATACTGGCGGCGATTCTCTTCGGGATGCTGTACCAGGGCGGTGCCGAGCTATCCTTCGAGATGCCGAATATCACCCGCGACATGATCATCGTCATTCAGGGCCTCGTGATCCTGTTTGCCGGCGCGCTTGAGTACATGTTCAGGCCTGCGATCATCCGATTGTTCACGCCTTCCCAGGCACTCAAGGCCAAGGAGGCGTAGGCATGTTTGAAGATTTCATCCTGATCCTCGATTCAACCGTTCGCCTGTCCACGCCGCTGCTGCTTGCCTGTCTGGCCGGGCTTTATTCGGAACGTTCCGGGGTGGTCGATATTGGCCTTGAAGGAAAGATGCTCGGTGCTGCATTCGGGGCAGGGGCGGTCGCCTATATCACTGCCAACGCCTGGCTTGGTCTGCTGGCAGGGATCGGTGTTTCCGTGTCTCTCGGACTTCTGCACGGCTTCGCGTCGATCTCAAACCGCGGCAACCAGATCGTTTCGGGCGTTGCCATCAACTTCCTGGCAGCCGGTCTGACGGCGCTTCTCGGCCAGACCTGGTTCCGCCAGGGCGGCCGCACGCCGGCCCTTCCCGAAGGTGGCCGCTTCACCGACGTGATCTGGCCAGTGTCCGAGCAGCTGCGCGACGTCCCGGTGATCGGGCCGATCTACGCAGAGCTTCTGTCCGGCCACAATATCCTCGTCTACGCAGCCTTCCTGGCTGTGCCGCTGACATGGTGGATCCTGTTCCGGACGCGTTTCGGTCTGCGCCTGCGCGCCGTAGGCGAAAATCCGGCGGCGGTTGATACAGCGGGTATCTCAGTGACTTGGCTGCGCTATCGCGCCGTGATCGCCTGCGGCATCCTGTGCGGCTTTGCCGGGGCCTATCTCTCCATCGCTCAGGGCGCCGGTTTCGGTGTCAATATGACCGCTGGCAAGGGCTTCATTGCGCTGGCGGCCCTGATCTTTGCCAAGTGGCGTCCCGCAAGTGCGATGCTGACATGCCTCCTGTTCGGTTTCCTGGATGCCGTCGCGATCCGGATGCAGGGCCAGGAACTGCCCGGTGTCGGCGAGATCCCGGTCCAGTTCTTCCAGGCTCTGCCCTATATCCTGACCGTCATCTTGCTGGCTGGCTTCATCGGCAAGGCGATCCCGCCAAAGGCGGCTGGTATCCCCTATCTCAAGGAGCGGTCATGAGCGATCTGGACGCGCTTTTCGAGGCTGCGAAGGCAGTTCGCGAAAAGGCCTACGCACCCTACTCGAACTTTCTCGTGGGCGCTGCTTTCAGAACGCCTGACGGGACGATCTTCACGGGTTGCAACGTCGAGAATGCGTCTTATCCCGTTAGCGTCTGTGCCGAGGGCGGTGCGGTCAGCGCCATGATCGCTGGCGGCTACAGGGAGATCGAGGAGGCGGTCGTCATTGGCGACGCCGCGCTTTGTACGCCGTGCGGTGTCTGCCGCCAGCGTTTCGCCGAATTCGGCACGGACAATCTCGTTGTCCATGTCGCGGATCTGAATGGCATCAAACGCAGTTTCACCCTGGAGGAACTGCTGCCTGCCGCTTTTGAACTAGAGCAAAAATAGAAGGACTGACCCACCATGAGTGGTTACGGCCGTGAATGCGCGGACATTGTCCGTGCTGCCCGTCAGGGTTCCTACAAAATTGGCATGATCCTCGGGTCCGGGCTGGGCGCCCTGGCTGAAGAGGTCGAAGATGCCGTTCGCATCCCATACGGTCACCTGACCGAATTCCCGGTCTCGACGGTGACGTCCCACTCCAGTGAACTTGTCGCCGGGACGCTGGCAGGTGTGCCGGTCGTGATCCTGTCCGGCCGGGCGCACTACTATGAAAGCGGCGACCCGACGGTCATGCGCACGCCAGTGGAGACCCTCAAGGAGCTTGGCTGTGAAATCCTGCTGGCAACCAACGCCGCCGGCTCGTTGAGAGAAGAGGTCGCCCCCGGTTCACCGATGCTGATTTCCGATCACATCAACTGGTCCGGCAAGAACCCATTGATCGGAGAAGAGGACGAAAAGCGGTTTCTTGATCTGAGCGCCGCCTATGACAAGGACCTCCAGGCCGCGATGAGGAAGGTCGCCGCCGAGACCGGCGAGCCGATCGCCGACGGTGTCTACATGTGGTTCTCCGGCCCTTCGTTCGAAACACCGGCAGAGATCCGTGCCGCCCGGATGCTGGGCGCCGATGCTGTCGGCATGTCGACCGTGCCGGAAGTCATTGTTGCCAGGTTCCTGGGCCTGCGCGTGGTCGCCATGTCGATCATCACGAACTACGGCGCCGGTATGCAGACGCACGAACTTTCCCATGACGAAACCAAGAGCGTCGCACTGACAGGCATGGAACGCATGAAACAGCTGGTGCGGGCATTCGTGAAGGAGGTCGGCCAATGAGCGACAGAATTGAAAACGCCAAGCGCGCCCTGGGTCTGGTCGACCTGACCAACCTGAACGACGATTGCACGCCGGAGGACATCTCCAAACTGGCGGAACGCACGGTGACCGATCATGGCTCGGTTGCCGCCGTGTGCGTCTGGCCGCGTTTCGTCGCTCAGGCGGTGAAGGAACTGACCGGGACGGGCGTCAAAGTGGCAACGGTGGTGAATTTTCCGCAAGGCGGTGTCGACACGAGTGCCGTTGTTGGCGAAACGCTCAAAGCTATCGAAGACGGTGCCGACGAGATCGATCACGTCATGGCCTACGACGCCTTTGTTGCAGGTCGGAAAGGGTTCGTTGAAGAACAGATCGTCAGGGTCAGGGAAGCTGTCCCGGCTCCAGCCATTTTGAAAGTAATTCTGGAGACCGGCGAAATCAGGGATCCGCTTCTGATCCATGCGGCCTCGAATATAGCCATTGCCGCCGGGGCAGACTTCATCAAGACCTCCACGGGCAAGGTCAAGGTCAACGCAACCCTCGAGGCGGCAGAGGTCATGCTCACCGCGATCGAGGAAGCCCGCCGTGACGACGCCGAACGCGTGATCGGTTTCAAGCCTGCAGGCGGCATCAGGACGAGCGAGGATGCCGAGGCCTATCTCGCACTTGCCGACCGGATACTGGGTCACAACTGGGCCTCCGCTTCCACTTTCCGTTTCGGGGCAAGCGGTCTCCTTGACGCCCTGATCGCGACGATCGAAGGCAAGGAGCCGGCAACCGGCCAGGGCTACTAACGGCACCAAAAAGGATAGAACAACATGCTGCCGCAGGAACTCATTCGGAAGAAACGCGACGGGGGTGCGCTCGACGCGGAGGAAATCGCATTTTTCGTCAAGGGTCTCGCAGATGGATCGGTGACGGAGGGCCAGGTATCCGCCCTTGCCATGGCTGTCTTTTTCAAGGGGCTCAGCATCGATGAGCGCGTCGCGCTCACGCTTGCCATGCGCGACAGCGGCGACGTCATGAACTGGCAGGAAATCGACGCCCCGGTTCTGGACAAGCATTCGACCGGCGGTGTCGGCGACAACGTTTCGCTGATGCTTGCACCCGCGCTTGCCGCATGCGGCGCTGCCGTGCCGATGATTTCAGGGCGCGGCCTCGGACACACCGGCGGCACGCTCGATAAGTTCGACACCATCCCGGGGTACCAGACACAGCCGGACAATCTGTTGTTCAAGAAAGTGGTGCGGGACATCGGCTGTGCGGTCATCGGCCAGACGGGCAATCTGGCGCCCGCTGACAAGCGTTTCTATGCCATTCGCGATGTGACGGCGACGGTGGAAAGCATCGACCTGATCACCGCATCTATTCTGTCGAAGAAACTGGCCGCCGGGCTGGAAGGTCTCGTGCTGGACGTGAAATGGGGGACCGGCGCGTTCATGGCGTCTCTGGACGAGGCGCGTGCGCTTGCCGAGAGCCTTGTTCTTGTTGCCAACGGAGCTGGCCTCAAGACGACCGCTTTGCTGACGGATATGAACGAACCGCTGGCGTCGGCCGCCGGAAACGCTGTTGAGATGCAGAACGCGGTCGACTTTCTCAAGGGAACCGCGGTCGACAACCGGTTGTGGGACGTGACCGTCGCCCAGGGTGGTGAATTGCTCGCCACGGGCGGCATCGCGCCGACGGCGGAGGCCGGAGCGGAAATGATGCGCGAGGCATTTGACAGCGGCAAGGCTGCCGAGAAATTCGCGCAGATGGTGCACGCCTTGGGCGGTCCCGCGGACTTTATGGAAAAGAGCGAGCTCTATCTCGCCAAGGCGCCGGTCCAGGCACCGGTCTATGGAGACGTGGACGGTGTCGTGACGGCGGTGGATGCACGCGCCGTCGGCGTCGCGGTTGTCGCCCTTGGTGGCGGACGCCGTGCCGCCGCTGACGTGATCGATCCGTCCGTCGGCTTGACCGACCTTGCCGGGATCGGAAACACGGTGGATGCGGATGCGCCACTGGCGATCGTGCACGCACGCACCGAAGAAGAGGCCGAAGCGGCGGCGATTGAAGTCCGAAACGCCTATTCTGTCGGATCGGCCATGGATGTCGAAGACCATCCGAGTGTGGTCGATCGGATCGCGCCCTGATCAGCTGCCTGCCGGTTCTTGCCGGCGACCCTCCGGTTCCGATGACCGGCAAGAGTTAACTGAGGAGAAACCCATGCCTCGAGCAATCCTGTGTGTGCTGGACAGTTTCGGCATCGGCGGTGCGGCGGATGCCGCAGCGTTTGGTGATGCCGGATCCGACACGCTGGGGCACATTGCCGGATCTTGCGCGCGCGGCGAGGGCGACAGGGAAGGCTTGCGCAGCGGGCTTCTGTCCGTGCCGAACATGGATCGTCTGGGCCTTGGGGCGGCTGGGCGCCTGTCGACCGGCAAGGACGTTCCGGGCCTTGATTACACAGGTGCGCCCGAAGCGCTCTGGGGCTTTGCCGCTGAAGTTTCGAACGGCAAGGACACGCCCTCCGGTCATTGGGAGATCGCGGGCGTTCCCGTGCGCTTCGACTGGGGGTACTTTCCGGACACCGTACCGACATTCCCTGCCGAACTGATCGACCCGATCTGTGATGCAGCGAAGCTGAAGGGTGTTCTGGGCAACAAGCACGCCTCTGGAACGGAGATCATTGCCGAACTGGGCGAGGAACACGTCGCGACCGGAAAGCCGATCTTCTATACCTCGGCGGACTCCGTCATTCAGATCGCAGCGCACGAGCAGCATTTCGGTCTGGACCGGCTCCTGAAGCTGTGTGAGACAACACGCGAGTTTGCTGACCCCTATAACATCGGCCGAGTTATAGCGCGTCCTTTCTTGGGCGACAGCGCACAGACCTTCGAACGAACCCCCAACAGACGCGACTATTCCGTGCTGCCACCCGAACCGACGCTGCTCGACCGTCTGACCGAAGCGGGCCGCACCGTTATAGGCGTGGGCAAGATCTCAGACATCTTTGCGCACCAGGGTGTTGCGAAAGTGCTCAAGGGGGCCGGCAACGACCAGCTTTTCGATCGGACGCTCGAGGCGATGGATATGGCGGAAGACGGCGACCTCGTCTTCTCCAATTTCATCGATTTCGATTCTCTCTACGGCCACCGGCGGGACGTTCCCGGTTACGCGGCCGCGCTTGAGCATTTCGATCGTCGGCTTCCGGAAATGATATCACGGCTGAAGCACGGCGATCTGCTGGTTCTGACCGCCGATCATGGCTGTGATCCGACCTGGGCCGGCACCGATCACACACGGGAACATGTCCCGGTGATCGCAACCGGCCCCGGCGTGACGGGCCGGAGCATTGGCGGCAGAAAGACCTACGCGGATATCGGCGAGAGTATTGCCGATCATCTCGGAATTGCGATAGGTCCTCATGGGGCAAGTTTTCTTTGAGCCCGACAAGCGCAGGGAGGCCTGGCTGAAAAGCCAAGCCCGATCTTCCGGAGACAAGTGAAACGTGAACGTTCCCAAGGCTGAATTGCATTGTCACATCGAAGGGGCGGCCCCGCCGAGCCTGGTGCGCAGGCTGGCCAGGCAGCATGATGTCGACGTCAGTGAGGTCATTGATGGCAAGGGAAGGTATGTCTGGTCGGACTTTACCAGCTTTCTGAAAGCCTATGATGTCTCAAGCTCCGTTTTCAAGACGCCGTCGGACTATGCGCTTCTTGCCGAAACATACTTTCGCATGCTTGCAGCAGAAGGTGCGATCTATGGCGAAATCACGATCTCGCCGGATCATGCGCAGGCTGCCGGATTGTCCTACAGGTCATACGTCGAAGGACTTGCGAGCGGGATCGAAAGGGCAAAGACGGAAACTGCGATCGAAGGCCGCATGATTGCAACCGGCGTGCGCCATTTCGGCACCGCCTCGGTGGAGCGTGTTGTTAAGGAAGTGATCGCAAACCCTCATCCGCTGGTGACTGGTTTCGGCCTTGCGGGTGATGAACGTTCCGGGCATCCCGCCAATTTTTCCAAAGCATTCCGCATGGCTGCCGAGGCGGGTCTTGGGACGACCGCGCATGCCGGTGAATTCGGCGGACCGGACAGCGTCATTGCGGCTCTCGAGTTTTTGCGGGTCAAGCGCATCGGACACGGGGTCAGGGCGATCGAGGACAAGGAACTGGTCAAGAGGCTCGCAGACGAAGAAGTCGTTCTGGAGGTTTGCCCGGGATCCAATGTTGCGCTCGGCGTCTATTCTCACCTGCGCTTTCATCCCGTCAACATCCTGCGACGGGAAGGGGTAAAGATTACGCTAAATTCCGATGATCCGCCTTTCTTCGGCACGACGCTCGGCAAGGAGTATAACTCGGTCGCGAAAACCTTCGGCTGGTCATTTGAAGACCAGATCGCTGTTACGCGGACGGCGATCGAAGCCGCGTTTTGTGATGCCGCGACGCGGAACCGGCTGCTGGTGAGGCTGGACAGCGCCGCGCGGGAAGACGGCGAAAACTGACGGAGACGAGCGCATATGGCGAACGAGAGTTCAGTACTGGCATTTTTTGATCCGCGTGAAATTCGCCGCCGTTCGCATGGTCTGCTCGATCTCGCCGCGGACGCGAAGCTCAAACATGTCCAGGTAGATCTGTCGCGGCTTGGCGATGCCCTGTTGACGCTGCTCGAAACCACCAAGGAAACCTATCCCGACTTTCATATCCCGCCTTACGGTGTCTGGCGACACTTTGAAGTTGGTGGCATAGACCGATGGGCGGCGCTGGCAGGCGCGCGATCGTTCGAAGGCGCGGAACACATGCTGACCGCCGCCGCCGATCTTGCAATCCTTGCGGCTTACATGAAAACCATGCATCCGCGCGGATGGTCGTTCGAAGACCCCATGACCGGGACACGTGTTTCCGGCAAACACGCCTCGTCGCTTGCGGCGTTTCACATGTTCGCCGCCGGATCGTTTTCCAGCGAGATGACGGACCCCTACCGCGTCGATGCCGAAACGCTTATTCGCATGGACAAGGACGAGCTTGCGTCGGGCCTGCAGTGGGATCTTCAGGACGACACGGATCTGCTGGAAGCCATGCAGAAGCATCTCAAGCGCCTGGGCGAGGCGCTGGCACTGCGGTCTGATCTCTTTTCGGAAGGGTATTTTACACGTCCGGGTCTTCTCATGGTTCAGGCCGCACGGGACGCAGAGGGTACCGTCAGTGCGCAAAACCTCCTGGACAGGTTGCTTGAAGCCCTTGCACCTGTCTGGGCGGGTGGAGCGGAAAGCGGCGACATCTCGCTCGGTGACAGCTTTGCGCACTCGGCGCTGGACGGAACGGAGTATGGCACGGTTTATCCCTTCCACACGACAGCACAGGAAATGGTCTATTCGCTGGTGGAGCCCTATGCGTGGGCCGGTCTGGAAGTTGCGGATCTCGAGCTTTTGACCGCGCCTGCGGACGACACGCATGCCGCGCTTTTTGTCCAGACGGGTGTGTTGACAATCAAGGAAGGCCCGCAGGCCCCCACAGAGGAGAGTGTACGCGACCGGATGGTTGAAATCCGTGGCGTGGCAACGGCCCTGACCGACAGGCTTGCGGATCTCTTGCGGGCGGAACTTGAAGTGCCGGAAGCTCAGTTACCCCTGACCTGCATCCTGGAAGGGGGAACGAGCCGCGCCGGCGCGCGCGCTTTAGAGCAGTCAGACGGCGAATTGGAAAAACTCGGGCGCTTTCTCAATCCCGGCGGTGTCTTCTGGTTGCCATTCGGGGCGTAACGTCCGGAGTTCACTTTCCTGTCGGGCCGGGTGAGTGCGCCTACCATTCAAGTCAACACTGAGCCGTGTTTCGCTCAAAACTCTCTCGTACGCCTGGTCGCGGCCGACCTTGAGCCGCCTGCGCTGCCTTTGTTCTGCTGAACTGGGCTCTCACTAGGTTTCCGGTGACCGGCTGTTACCTTCACTAAACGGCGCTGCAATCGAGCGCCGTTAACTGTGGAATGTCTTCCGTCACAGGGAAACTGACCCCTTACCGCACAGATTGTCCTTGGGGACGGCAACGAGTTTGCCGCGCAGAACACCGACGAGGATAGTCTGATGCAACCAGCGCCAATCGATTTCGCCAAATGCTGTGCGATCACATTGCAAACCGTGGGGCGGGGACAAAACCTCTCGCGGCTCTTCGCG
>JGI12316J15309_10000058_pt1 | contig 15046 bp, 11 predicted proteins | sample MarCyaLeptolynsp_FD_15309 | JGI IMG/M metagenome (IMG submission 15309) | reverse complement strand
ACCGCAAGCGGCTTCCTTCGTCACACGTGCTCTACAGAGTTTCAAAGAACCGAGGATTCCACCGACTCTTTCGAGCCCATGTCCCTCCACGAGGTCTGCCCCGGCGAACCCGCTCCCCCGAAAGAGAACGACCCCGTGGGGCCCGTGCTGCGCTCCGTTGCCGCCTCCCGAGAGAGACGTCGTCGGCGTCAACGAGGGCAACTATGCGTCACGGACTCCGACGAGGCAACACAAAAATGAACTTTCTGTGACTTTTATGTGAACGCATTAAAATTAAAGCGGTCTTTCTTGCCACTACGATGGCGGCGCAGGGGTCATTCGTAGAATGGCCCGCGCTTCGGGAAGTGGTGCGCCCACTCTTCGGGGGCCCGCTTCAGCCAGTCGGCAGCTGCCTTCTGAAGGTGTTCGTGGTTGGGCTGATCCATCAGCCCGCGCTTCAGTTGGCCGTCCAACTCCAACGCAAGCGTCTTCGGGAGGCCCCACCCCAGAAGCAGCGGCCGCACGTTGTCCACCTGTCGCGCGACCTCGTCCCAATCCCCGCGCCGCGCCGCCCGGACCGCCATGGTCTGGCGGAACCACCCCTTTGCAGGACGGGTCACGGCAATACCCGCCAGCTCCTCGAACGCCTGCTCCAGCCGTTCGACCCAGTGGGCCCCATCGTCTCCAAGCGTGACCTGTGCCACAAACGACGTGATCGCGTGCCTGAACTGGAGCTCCGGGTAGACCCACGCCCGCAGCAGCCGTTCGGCGTCATTGAGCAGGTCCAGAGCCTCCCGGCAGCGATCGTCCTGTACAGCGACGAACGCTCGGACCAGCACGGTACTGGTCAGGCGCCCGGGCCGCCCGGTCCGCCTCGCCAGCTCACGGGCCTCCTCGAACAGTGGCACCGCCGCGTCATAGCCATCCGTAATCCCACGCGCGAGCCCGAGCGTCTCCACCAGATGCACTCGCTTGCCCGAGGGGTAGTTGCGCGATGCGTGCTCGACCTCGCCTACAATCCGACGCAGCTTATCGAAGTAGCCCTGGCGACCCGAACTGTGCGAGAGGATCGCGGCCCACACCAGCCGCTGCTGGATGTAGCTGGCGTCGGGCCTGTCGGGCGCGCTCGCCAGCAACTCGCCAGCCAGGCGGAACGTCTCGTCCAGGTCGAACGATGTGGTGTTGGCGAAGAAGAGCCGAGCTCGCTCGTGGGCGCGACGCCCAGACGTGGTGGCGGCCTCGGCGTGCTGCTCCATCCCCTCATAGGCCGCAAGGGCCTCATCGCGTCGGCCCAGCTCGGTCAGTACGCTGTAACGAATCTCGAGTCCCTTGAGCGACTGGTCGGCGTCGCCACCGCCCACCACAGGCTCCACGAGCTCCAACGCCCACTCGAGCTCGGTTCGCTCCCGAGCCATCTGCGCAAGGTCGAGCCGCACGAGCCCGGCGCGCAAATCGTCAGCAGGCAGATGCTCCAGAGTCTGGACGCCACAGTCGACCGCACGTTGGATATCTCCGACGGCCATCTCATACGCCATCGCCCGCAGCCACCAGTCGACCGCATCGCTCAGCTTGCTGGCTGCGGCGAAGTGACGCCCGATAGCCCAGGCCTCACGCTCGACGCTGCCCGCCTCCTCCCCCATGGCCTGCCGCAGTTCCGCCGCGCGCAGGTGCAGCTTTCGGGCCTTCCGTCCCGTGAATCGCGCGGCCACCGCCTCTTCCAGAAGCGGCCACTGGAACGCCACCGTCTCGGACTGATGATCCTCTTCCAGGATGCCAAGCCCAATGACGGCGTCGAGCAAATCATCGAAGTCCCCGTCGAGCCCCTCCCAGGTCCGCTCCAGCATCTCGATGGACACCGGTGACCCCAACAGCGCCACCCGCTGAAGCAGCGCCTCGAGCAACTCCCGGTCTTCCCGGCCGACCAGCGACGACTCCATCTGATCGAGCATCAGCGCGCTCAGGCGGTCGGGCAGGCTGCCGCCACTGGTGCTGGGCGGAACCACGGCGCTGTCCGTCACACGCTCAGCGGCACCGGACCGGACCAGCAGCTCGGCAAACAGCGGATTGCCTCCTGCACGGGCGGCCAGATGCTCGGCCATCGCCAGGCCGATAGCATGACGACCGGCCAGAATGTCGGCCAGGACCTCGACGGCCAGGGGCTTGAGCGACAACCGCCGTGCGAGCCCGTCGTGCCGGGTCAGCGGCCGCAACGCCTTCACCAACTCGGCGTCTGCATCGCTGCGCGACGTCGCCAGCACGAGCATGGGTAGCGGTTCGTATGCCGACTCGATGGCCGCCATCTCCAGGAAACCTGCGACTTGTTCTCGACCTTGGCGGGTATGGACGTCCTCGAACAGCACCACGAGCGGCAGACGCCGGCCCATGATGCGCAGCACCCGAAGCACCAGGGCGTGATTCGACGCACCGCCCACACCCTCACCGTCCAGCTCCCGAGGCCCGCCACGCGCCGGACGGACAAAGGCCATCAGCTCATCCAGCTCTCCCTGGTCGAAGGCACCGTGGCGCTGCAAAAACCCCTTCGCCCGCGCCTCTACCTCGACCCTTGGGCGGCCAACCACGTCCAGCGCACGCTCCACCAGCGCACGCAAGCCTCCGGCCGCCGAGGTCGACGCCCCGAAGGTGCACTGCAGGTGTTGAAACCGCCCCGTCTCCACCAGCCTCGTTGCGATGTACTCGACCAGGTGGGACTTGCCAATGCCCACCGGACCGCGGACCAGCGCGACGCGGAATTCGTCCGCCTCAGCATCGTCGGCCAGCTCGAGCAACTGTTCCGCCTCGGCCTTGCGACCCATCGGGACAAGCAACGCGGGTGTCGAGTGGGCGGTGGCAGCGCTCGCTTCAGCGGACGGCGACACGACCGTCGCCGCGTCGTGCAGCACCTCAGTGTGGCCCTCGGCCCCCGTATCGCGCAATCGCGCCCAGGCCGCTGCATCCAGGGCAAGCCGCTGGCTCCAGGGCTCGAGCGCCCGCGTGACGGCCGCCGCGCTCACCGGTCGCTCCATCGGCGCACGCGCCACGAGGCTCTCTACCAAGCCCCACAGGCCCGCTGGCCAGTCGCTGAGGTTGCCTGGCGGGGGGACATCCTTGTGCAGCTTCTCCAGCAAGATCTGGAGCGGCGTTCCGAGGAACGGCAGATGCTGTGCGAACACCTCATAGAGCATGACGCCGACGGGGTAGAGGTCGGCCTGGGGTCCGATGAAAAGCGCACCGCTGGCCTGCTCGGGCGCCATGTAGTGGGGCGTCCCCAGCATGGTCCCCTCTTCGGTCAGGCGCGGCTCATCGGCCCGCGGCTCGGTCATGCCGGCGATGCCGAAGTCGGTCAGCTTGGCGACCAGCGCCCCATCGCTGCGACGTCCAATCAGGATATTGTCGGGCTTGACGTCTCGGTGAAGGACGCCGCGGGCATGGACATGGGCTAGAGCCTCCAGCACCTGCTGGAGCAGAGCTACGATGGCCCCGGTGGGAAGCTCCAAAAGAAGCTTGGTGAGCGGTACCCCATCCACGAGCTCCATGGACAGATAGAGCCGCTCCGCATGGCCACGGGCGTAGCAGAACACCGGCACAATGTGGGGATGCTTGAGCCCCGAGGCCAGTCGCGCCTCGCGCAAGAAGCGCGCCCTCACGGCCTCGGACGAGTGCGAGTTCAGCAACTTGATGGCGACCTGGCGGCCGTTCTCCTGCTGATCGGCGGCCCGATAGACCTCACCCATGCCGCCGCGTCCCAGCACCCGCTCGAGCAGGTACCGGTTGTCGATCAGTGCGCCTACGTGGGTTGCCTCGGCCACGCCTTCACTTTGGCCTCAAACGTCGGCGCCGTCGAGGCGGATGGCCACCACGTCGTCTCCGCTGCCTGTCAACGCGACCTTGCCATCACGCAGGGCGAGTGCGTCGTTGCCGAAGACCTCTGCGCGCCAGCCGTGCAGGGCAGCAACCTCATCGGCGGGTTTCCCCAGCACAATGGCATCCAGGTCCTTACGGGTCGCCACCAGACGCATGGCCACATCGTGCTCGTCACAGCGGAGTCTCAGCAACGCCTGAAGCAAAGCGACGAGGCTGTCGTTGATGGGTTTGGTGGGGCGCTTCTTGGGAACCTCGGGCCACTGGTCCTGGGGCAGGGCCAACGCGCGGGTCACGCACGCCAGCAGGGCCGCGCCATCGCGACCGTGGGCCATCTTTGCGCTCAATCCCCGTACGCGCTCCAACGCCTTGGCGTCCTTGGGGAGCTGCTGAGCGATCTCCAGCAAAGGCTCGTCCTTGACGACCCAGCGGCGCGGGAGATCGCGCCGGACCGCCTGCTCTTCGCGCCAGCGACCCAGCTCGCGCAGCACCGCGAGCATCTTGGCCTTGGGCCGACGGACCTTGATGCGCTTGTAGGCCAGGTCCGGATCGGTGCGGTAGCGGGCCTCGTCCATCAGCCCCGCGAGGTCCTCGGCGATCCAGTCGCTGCGGCCAGAGGCTGCGAGCTCGGCCGTGAGTTGCTCATACACATCACACAGGTGGGTCACATCCGACAGCGCGTAGTCCAACTGCCGGTCCGTCAGCGGGCGCCGGCTCCAATCCGTGCTCTGGGAGGCCTTGTCCACCTGGATGCCGAGCATCGACTCCACGAGCTTGGCGTAACCTGGTTGCTCCCCGTGTCCAGTGACGCCCGCGGCGATCTGCGTGTCGAACACCGGCGTGGGCAAGGCGCCCGTCTCGTGCAGGAAGATCTCCAGGTCCTGGGGCGCCGCGTGAAAGACCTTCACCACCTCCGGGTTGGCAAGCAACTCGCCAAGAGGACGCAGGTCGAGACCGTCGACCAGGGTATCGATGGCCGCGACCTTGTCCTTGTAGGCGACCTGCACCAGGCACAGCAGCGGGTAGTAGGTCTTCTCGCGAACGAACTCGGTGTCTACGGCGACGTAGGGTGCGCCATCGAGGGAGGAGATGAAGTCGGCCAGGGCGTCGGAATCGGTGATGAGCATCGGGCCGACGCTATCACCCGTCAGCCCCCGGTGCGACTTCCGCGTTCCGGATGGCCACCAAACAGAACGTCCGGCCGGGCGTGGCTTGTGACTCCAGGATGGTCAGCTCGCCGCCCACACGCCGCATGATTTCGTGGTCGTACTCCATCATGCGGTGGCACGCGGGCACATCGCCCGTCCCTCGCAGCGCACACGGCGAGTGAATCTCGGCGTACATCGTGCCTCCCTTGATCTCGGTCAGGCGGTAGTCCGCGAGCGCAGGTGCCGCGCGCTGCCACTGTTCGAAGACCTCCGGTAGCGAGCCTGCCGGTCGGGTGTCCACACGACGCATCGCGATTCGCGCCAGGGTGCGCATGAGGCCGCCAGAGGGACCGGCGAGCCATTCCTGTCGATTTGGCCAGGCCACCGCCTTGCGAGCGGCGGCGACGACCCTTGGGTTCTCTGCAATGGACATGACGTTTCCTCCGTGATCACCAGTGACACGAAGTGGCGCTGATGAGCAGCCTTTAGGAGCCCGAAGGGCGATACATCTAATAGTTGAAGGACGATAGAGCGCTTGGTCGGCGCCAGCCGAGCAAGTGCTCGTGTCATCCTGATCATCAGTGACACGCAGTGGCGCTGATGAGCAGCCTTTAGGAGCCCGAAGGGCGATACATCTAATAGTTGAAGGACGATAGAGCGCTTGGTCGGCGCCAGCCGAGCAAGTGCTCGTGTCATCCTGATCATCAGTGACACGCAGTGGCGCTGATGAGCACTTTAGGAGCCCGAAGGGCGATACATCTAATAGTTGAAGGATGATAGAGCGCTTGGTCGGCGCCAGCCGAGCAAGCGCTCGTGTCATCCTGATCATCAGTGACCCGCAGTGGCGCTGATGAGCAATCTTTAGGAGCCCGAAGGGCGATACATCTAATAGTTGAAGGATGATAGAGCGCTTGGTCGGCGCCAGCCGAGCAAGCGCTCGTGTCATCCTGATCAGACGGCTACGCGAACAGGACTCGGACCAAGGTCGGCGCGCTCGACCAGGAACTTCTGAATGAGCTCGGCGACCACATCGGGGCGCTCGAGTACGATGGTGTGACCGGCGTCCTCGAGCGTCTCCAGGCGCGCGTCGGGAAGGGCTCGCGCGAGGCGGGCCAGCTTGGATCGGGTCACGATGGGGTCTTTGGCGCCGCGCATCAGTAACGTGGGCTTGGTGACGGACCCGATAGCCCGGGTGAGGTTGGGACGGGTCCCCCAGGCCCGCAGGCTCCAGACCAGGTCCGACACGTGGTTGCGTTCACGAAACGCCCGCGCGCCTTGCTTCAGTTCGTCGCGGTGCTCGCGGCGCCATTGCGCGCTGTATGCGGCCGGGTCGAGCATCCCGGGGACCACGCGCAAGACCGCGTCGTCACCGACCAGCAGCGCCAGAAGGCGCATCGACCAGGCAGACACCAGGGTCCCAACCTCCATGAGGGCGCGATTGGCGGGCGGATTCAGGTCCCCGTCCAGGATGATGATGGCTCGCGCCGCGTCCGGGTGGTCCACAGCGAATTGCTGCACCACCGCCGCGCCCAGCGAGTGGCCCACAACCACTGGCGCCTCGGGCAGCGCCAGGTGCTCGACGAGCCCCGAGAGGTCGGAGGCGAGATCCCGCAAGCTGTACCGCCCGGATGCGGGCTCCGACCGGCCATGGCCACGAAGATCGTAGGCGACCAGCCGGAAGCTCCCTTCCAGGCACCGCATGAGCGGCTCGAAGACCGTGTGGTCGAATCCCCACCCGTGGGCGAGGACCACCGTCGGCCCGGAGCCCCGCTCCACGTAGTGGATGTTCTGACCGTTGACCTGCGCGTGCTTCCGGAACGTATCTACTGCTTTCATGGGCTCTCTCCTCCTGCTCTGTCTCAAACGTGGGGCGAATCTGACCCTCTAGAACTTCGCGCCGAGCACCTTCACCGGCATGATCTGCGGGGCTTCGGCCAGCAGCGCCGACGCGTTGGCCATGAGGGCTTCGGCGATGGGCCCCTGGAGGTGGGACTGCCTGTCGGCGTCGTTTTCGAACGCGTCGGCGATGAAGAACGTCGTTTCGTCCGCCTGGTAGGCGAACCACGCCGGGGTACGGTCCTCGGCCTGGGCCAGGGGCAACGCCGAGGCCAGGAAGTCGGCGACCTCCTGTCCACGATCGGGCTTGGCGACGAGACGAACGACGAGACCTACTTCAACCATGTCAACTCTCCTTGCTCTGTGCGGCTTTCGAGGCCGTGTGTTGCGAAATGATGGACGCAAGATAGGCAGGAGAGGCGCCCCGACCAGTGTCGTAATCGACAACAAAGATTCAATTTGCGACAATGCCTGCATGCATATACAGCTGCTGCTCCTGGATGGGGTCTTCGACACTGGATTGGCGTCCCTGCTCGACGCGATGGCGATCGCCAACCTGCTGGGCGCCTCCTCGGGGGCATCCTTCCACGTGTCTCGCCGAGGCGTTCGGGCTCGTGTGGCGACAGCCCACGGCCACCGGGTCGAGCTCGACGGTAAGGTGGATGTCGAGCAGCTTCCCGATGTGGTGGTGGTACCTGCGCTGGGATGCCTGACTCCGGAGACCCTACAAGCCGCGCTTTCGCGTCCCGACGTACGAGACGCTGCACGGTTCGTGGCGACGTGCAGCAAGGCGGGCGTCCAGGTCGCAGCGGCGTGTACCGGCACATTCGTCGTCGCTTCCAGCGGAGTACTGGACGGTCGGGTCTCGACAACGACGTGGTGGCTCGAGGCCCTGTTTCGACAGCGCTATCCGGCCGTCGAGGTGGACGCGTCGCGGATGCTGGTGGAGCAGCCCGGCGTGGTCACGGCCGGCGCGGCTCTCGGACACGTGGACCTGGCGCTGTGGCTGGTGCGCCAGGTCAGCCCCCAGCTGGCCCACGAGGTCGCCCGCTACCTGTTGTTCGATGACCGGATGCTGCAGTCGGCCTTCGCGATGGTAGACCACCTGGCCCACGACGACCCCATGGTGGCGCGCTTCGAAGCGTGGACGCGGGCCCATCTCGCAGACTTCTCCATCGGCGAAGCGGCGCGGGCCGTGGGTACCACCCAGCGTACCCTGCAACGACGGATTCGAAAGGTCCTGGGACGCACCCCGATCGACTACGTCCGCGACATCCGGGTGCAGCGAGCGGTGCATCGGCTGCGGACGTCGGATGCCACCATCGACGCGATCGCCGACGAGGTGGGCTACGCCGATGGCGTCACGCTGCGCACCGTCCTGCGCAAGAAGACCGGCAAGGGCCTACGCGAGCTGAGGCGCGGAGGGACCTGACCTTGGGGGGTGCCCTGTTGCAACCCGGCCGACCGTCGTACCATCACGGGACACGCAAGAAGGGACGGTGAAGCGATGAGCACCGGTATGTGGATACTCGTGGTGTTCCTGGGCTTTCTGGTGGCCGTGGCCATCTATGACCTGGTTCAGACCAAGCACGCTATCTTGAAGAACTTCCCGGTCATCGGGCACCTGCGCTACATCCTCGAGTCGATCGGGCCGGAGCTGCGGCAGTACATCGTCACCTCCAACGACGAGGAGCGCCCCTTCAGCCGCGACGAGCGCAGCTGGGTCTATGCGTCGGCCAAGAAGCAGAACAACTACTTCGGCTTCGGCACCGACAACGCCATCGAAGGCTCGCCCAACTACATGATCATCAAGCAGTGCACCTTCCCACTGCCAGAGCCGCACAAGGGCGACGACAACTACGACCCCCTGCACAACATCCCCTGCGCCAAGGTCCTGGGGGGCTGGCGAAACCGTGAGAAGGCCTTTCGCCCCCAGTCCATCATCAACCTCTCGGCGATGAGCTACGGCTCTCTGTCAGCCCGAGCCACCGAAGCCATCAACCGCGGGTGTGCACAGTCGAACAGCCTCCACAACACCGGCGAGGGTGGCGTCTCCGCGCACCATGACCACGGCGCGGGCCTCATCTGGCAGCTGGGCACCGGCTACTTCGGAGCGCGGGACGCCGACGGGAACTTCTCGTTGGACCGCGTCGTAGAGGTCTGCAAGGCGCACAACGTCAAGGCCGTCGAGATCAAACTGAGCCAGGGCGCCAAACCCGGCCGAGGCGGCGTGCTTCCCGCCGAGAAGATCACCGAAGAGATCTCGCGCATCCGTGGCATTCCCATGGGCAAGAACTGCATCAGCCCCGCGTACCACCGCGCCTTCAGCGACGTGCCGGGGCTTATCGAGACGGTCGAGCGGATCGCCGATGCGACCGGTCTGCCGGTGGGCATCAAGTCGGCCGTGGGGCGCCATGACTTCTGGGTCGACCTGGCCGACGCGATGGAGAAGACGGGCCGTGGCCCGGATTACATCCAGATCGATGGCGGCGAAGGGGGCACGGGAGCCGCCCCCCTGGTGTTCTCCGACCACGTCTCGCTCCCCTGGCGTCAGGCGTTTCCGCGCGTGTATTCGACCTTTGCAGAGCGGGGCCTGCACCAGGAGATCATCTTCATCGGCTCGGGACGCCTCGGCTTCCCCAACAACGCCTTCCTGGCGTTCTCCATAGGCGCCGACATGGTGGCGGTGGCGCGCGAGGCCATGATGGCGATCGGCTGCATCCAGGCGCAGCGGTGCCAGAACGGGCACTGTCCGACCGGCGTGGCGACCCACAACAAGTGGCTGGTGCGCGGCCTCGATCCCACCAACAAGGCCGATCGCCTGGCCAACTACATGGTGATCTTCCGCAAGGAGCTCATGTGGCTGGCGCGGGCCTGTGGCTATCCCCACCCTGGGTTCGTCCAGGGTGGCGACGTCGAGATCCTCAAGGAGTCGTACGGCGGCGTCTCGCCCACCGAACTCTTCGGCTACAAGCCTGGTTGGGAGCTGCCGAAGCAAGCCGACCTCGACGCCGTCGCAGCACTCATGCCCAAGGGACAGACGTAGCTCACCGCGGACTGAGCGTCGGTGGGCCGTCCCCGAAGCTCGACCCCAAATAGTCGAAGATCTGCTTTCGGACCGGGTGGTTGAAGTAGATGGCGTAGTGCCCGACGTTGGGCAGCTGGATGAGACCGCCGGTGACACCGTTGGGCAGGTTGCCGCTGGCGGGCAGGGGCGTGGCCTCAATGCTCTGCAGGTTCAGCCCCTCGATCTCGCGTCCCACCGGTTCGGCGATGGAGAGTCCGGCAGCTGACGCCAGAGCCTCCATCGAGGGCGGCGGCGTCAGCGGGTCCTGGAAGCCCTCCAGCATGACGAAGCTGTGGGCGCGGCCACCGGCGGGCGGCTCCAGGAAGATGTGGCGCGCGGAATGCAGCGGGTCAGCGGGGTCCAGAAGGGGCTGGATGACCGCGCTGGTGATGGGGTGTCCCAGGTCGAGGGTCTCGACCTTGTCGTCGATGCCCAGCGCGAGGCCCACGAGGCCGGCGATGTCGGTGCCGTCGAGGTTCAACTCGAGCATGGTGATGGCGCCGCCGCCGCCGCCTTCGGACAGCAGGCCGGCGCCGATGACGGGCTCCAGTGGCAAGAGCAACGCCCCGATTTGAGCCCCCTCGGAGTGGCCCGCGAACGCGATGCGCGTCGGGTCGAACGCGATGTCGGGCCCAAAGTCCGCCTCGGTGATCAGTCGGGCCAGAGCGATGTTGTCGAGCACTCCCTGCCTGAGGATCTCCCGCCCGGCGATGATGTTGTTGACCGCCAATGCCACGATGAGGTCGCGGTCGTCCTGAGTCGTCGGGTTGCGTTCACCCTGCAGTGGCGGGTCGATCCCGATGACCGCCACGCCGTGCTCGGCCATGGGTTCTGCAGCCACCGTCACGAAACCCCGGTAGTTCTCGCCGAGGCCGTGGTTGTACATGACCACAGGCCAGCCTTCGGCGGGCGGGTCTCCTGAAGGCACGCTGATGGCCATGCGCAAGTCCACCGGGTTCCGTGCATCGACCGTCAGCTTGCCCTCTCCGAAGGTCATGTAGGGTGAGGTCCCAGACAGCAGCTCCTCACTGGTCCAAGTTCCCTCGTAGACGTCGCAGTTGGAGAGGGTCTCGACGAGCTGGAGGTCTTTCACCGTCGGCGCGGGCATCTCGTCGCGCATGAAGTCTGCGAAGGCCCGCAGGTCCGCCATCGGGTCGGCGGTTGTATATATGGTGACGGCGACCACGTCGCTCCAGGCCACCCCGGCGGTCTGCAGGACATCCGGCAGAGGCGCCATCAGTGTGACGAGAGGGTCGTCGGTGCGACCGATGAGTCCGGGGAGTTGGGCCACCACGGCAGGGGCGGTGAGCGCCGCGCCATTGGGACCCGTCACGGCAGAGGTGATGACCGCGGCGTAGGTGGTCCCTGGGCGGGGCGGAAGCTGGTAGAGGGGGTGAAAGGCAACGACCTGGTCGGACCAGTATCCGCCGCCCTCCCCGCTGTAGCTGAAGGTGACCGGGATGCGGTCACCGTAGGCGGGTGAGTCCGGCGTGATGTCGATCAGGAACGCGCTCGCGTCATTGGCGAGGCTCGCTTCGACCGTAGCAGGCAGCGTGCTGGCGTCGACCGGGTCGCGGAATCCGACGTAGACGGAACTCAACGGCCCGAAACCAGGCACCCCCTTATGAACCTCATCGATCGCCATATTCAACAGGTCGACATCTGAGTCCGGTGCGAACGTCGACAGGTCAGGCGTACCCGCGGCGGTCAGTCGCAGGTCGCTCGGAAAGGGGAAGTCGGCGAACCCGGCGCCGGCGCGGTCAAACCGGACCGAGCCCGGGTCGGTAGGGACCTCGACAGGCTCGAGCGTGTCGACGATGGCGTCCGCGGTCGTATCGACGACCACGTCTGGTGTGGTTGGCGCCGTCGGCTCGGCCTCCGGACAGGCCGGGAGCACCACGAGCAGCGCCGTGCAGAGAGTGCGTGTGGTAAGCATGGACTTCATGTTGCGTGTTGGAATCGCGACGTCATGCCACCCGTTGGCCTCTCCGTGAAGCACGTTTTTGTCATCATCGCCGCCCTCTCCGTCTGCCCTTCCGCCAGCGCGAGCCGTGCAAGCACCGGGCTGCGGTCCCTGACCGACATCCCAACGCCCAACGGGTTTGCCCGCACCGAGCTGCCGAAGAAGAGTTTCGGAGCGTGGCTTCGTGAATTGAAGCTGCTACCCGCAGGTACCCGCGTGAAACTGTTCGACGGCCGGCTCAAGGGCAATCAGAGCGCACACCACGCCGTCGTCGACCTGAGCATCGGCAAACGCGACCTGCAGCAGTGTGCCGACGCCATCATCCGTCTGCGTAGCGAGTACCTGTGGGACCGCGGCAGAGCGGACACGATCGCCTTTCGCTTCACCAACAGGACCCTCGTGCCGTGGAAGAAGTGGCGCCAGGGCTGGCGGACCCGCATCAAGGGGAACAAGGTCAGCTGGGTGAAGAGGGCAGGCGCCAGCCGCTCACGGGACACCTTTGCAGGCTATCTTCGTACGATCATGGCATATGCAGGTACCGCGTCCCTGAGCCGCGACCTCAAGAGCCGCCGTATCGCACAGCTCGAGCCAGGTGACTCCCTCATTCAGGGAGGGTTCCCAGGCCACGGTGTGCTCGTACTCGACGAGGCCCGCTCCGCCAGCGGCGAGCGTGTGGTGCTGCTGGGTCAGTCGTTCATGCCCGCGCAGAACTTCCACGTGTTGAAGAACCCGACAGACCGGCGCCTGTCTCCCTGGTTCCGTGTCAGCGATTTGAACACGGGACTCAAGACCCCCGAATGGCGCGCCTTCACGGCCAAAGACATCCGGACGTTTGGCGACTAGTTTGGCGAGCGCTTGGGTGCGCATCGGAAGTTGCTGATACAATGCCGTGATGAGCGACCTCGACGAACGACCCGCGAGCGACGACCCCTGGGGCGGTCACGCGTCCATCTACGACCGACTGTTTGCACCGGTCACCGGCCACATCGCCCGGAGCATGGTGACGATGGTCGAGCAGCGACTCCCCGACAACGCCCAGCTCCTCGACATCGCCTGCGGCAGCGGCGCTCTGCTCATGCCAGCCATCGAGCTGGTGGAGCGACGTCGGGCAGCCGGCGGTTCGGAGTTCGTGGTCGGCTGCGACTTCTCGCCGGGGATGCTGGAACGTGCCCGCGAAAAGGCCTCCCGTGCCTATGCCAGTGATGTGTTCCGGTGCGAGGTCCAGGACGGGCAGGCGCTGAGCTATGGCGACGCGAGCTTCGACGCTGCCTTCTCGTGCTTTGGGATCTTCCTGTTCGAAGACCGAAACGCAGGCTGGGAGGAGGCTGCGCGCATCCTGGCTCCGGGCGGGGTATTTGCGACGAGCACCTGGATGGCGCCCGAACTCAACGAGATGTTCCGTGTCCAGTTCGCGCCGGTCCTGGAGACGCTGCCAGACCGGCTCACACAGAACCCCACTCCGCCGGGCTGGATGCTGGTCGCCGAAGCGGCGGCCCTGGGCGCGGAGGTCGAGCAGGCAGGCTTCGTCGATGTCGAGGTCCGACCGTTCCACACCCATTTCGTGCTCCCCGGGGTTGATGACGCCTGGAACGCCATGCTTGACAACCCCGCGGCGGGCGCCCTGATTCGCCAATGTGACGAGGCCGAGAGGACGGCGGTGGAGGACCACTTCCGTCGCCACCTGACGGCTTACGCGGGCGGCATCGACCGCCCCATCGTGGTGGAAGCATCGTGCAACATTCTGACGGGCCGGAAGGCCTGATTCAGGCATTCACCCGGGCGACGAATTCCTCGCTGAGCTGCCACAGCCGCTCGGCGGCCTCCTCGTCCTTGGCGTAGTCCTTGAGCTTCTCCGTCTTGTTCTTGCTCGATACCCAGTAGGCTCCGCTGGTTTGGCCGGCCTCCTCGCTCGTTGCGCAGTGCATGGCGACCTTGGCGCCCGCTTTTGGCCCCTTGAGGAACGGCCCGAAAAGCCAGGACAGCACGCGGTATGGCCCGCGGGTGTCGCCATCTTTGCCGAACCCACTTCGGATGGTGCCCGGGTGCAGCGCGTGGGTCACGACCCCCGTCCCCTCCAGACGCTTGGCCAGGACGCGGGTGAAGAAGATGTTCGCCAGCTTGCTCTCGCCGTAGGCTCGAAAGCCGCTGAACTTGCGGCTTTCCCAGTTGAGGTCGTCCAGCTCCAGTCCGTCCTTGGCGATGAGATACGCCTCGGAGGCCACGTTGATGACGCGGGAGGGAGCGCTGGCTTTGAGCCGGTCCAGCAGCAGGTTGGTCAGGAGGAAGTGGCCAAGGTGGTTGATCCCGAAGGTCTGCTCAAAGCCTTCCTCCGTGGTGCGCCGCTCAGTGAGGATGAGGCCCGCGTTGTTGATGAGCACCTCCAGCCGATCGTGGCGCTCCATCACTTCCGTCGCCGCCTTCCGGATCGACGCAAAGGAGGCCAGGTCGAGCTGAAGCAGCTCCACGTTGCCGTTGCCACTCTTCTCTTTGACCGCTTCGACTGCCGCTTGGCCCTTCTCGACGCTGCGCGCCGCCATCAGCAACGTCGCACCTTCGGCGGCCGCCATGTGCGCTGTTGCCAGGCCAATCCCACTGTTCGCGCCGGTGATCAGCACGACCTTTCCATCAAGTAGTCCGCTCATGGTCGACGCTATAGCGCAGACTTCGGTCTTCCGACAGCCTCTCTCGTGCCCGAACAACCCGTGCCCGTGCCCGAACAACCCGTGCCCGCTTGCTGAGCTCGCCCTGTTGCGCGGTGCTTAAGCTCCGAGCACTGTTTTGCGGGCTTCCCTTCGCGGTGTGCTGATCTGGCTTCAGTTGGAAGCTTTTCGGGCACGGGCACGGGCACGGGCACGGGCACGGGGTAGCTCGCTGGACCATGTAGACGTGGCTGCAGAAACGACAAAACCCCCGACCGCTTTCGCAGTCGGGGGTTTTGTAGTGCTGACGCCGCAGAGCACAACCCGAGTTTCCTCTTCAGAGAACCTCTTTCCAGAAGCGTTCGAGCGCTGTCTCCACCAGGTCACCCTGCCAGAGACACCCTTCACACGATTGGCTCGACTTCGGAGTATTTCGAACAACTCGCGCTGCATCCGTATCGGTTGAATGCATCCCGCCGTGGCCTTGCTTCTCAGATGTGTCACTTCCCGAAAGAAATGCTGAGACCCGGTCCTGCGCGGTCTTTGTCGCGTGCTG
>JGI12316J15309_10005067_pt1 | contig 15075 bp, 15 predicted proteins | sample MarCyaLeptolynsp_FD_15309 | JGI IMG/M metagenome (IMG submission 15309) | reverse complement strand
GTGAGGTGCCGTTTTTCAAAGGGACCGCCCGGCTGGATCGCGGCACGCCGAACCGAATACGTTAAGGTTTGGGGCCAAAACCCACTGCAGGGCGCGCTCGCTTGTCAGTCACCACGTCTGGGGCAAAGAAGGCGCCGATTTCGGGGCGCCATGAGCGAGCCCGCAATGCCGACCCTATCGAAATCGTCCAACCAGATATCCCGAATTATCACGTTATAATACTATTTTTCCTTATTTTAGAGAAAAATATGAATGCTTTATCATTGAGTTCGATCCTGATCGGCGGCGCACCGCTTCCCAACCGGACAATATCGGAATCCGATGGTTGACACAAAATTCTCACATCAGTTTTTCTGCCTTGCTTGGTGCAACGCAAGGGGACAAAACGGCATGTTAATATAATTTTCGAATTCAGAAATCATTGTCAATTTGAGATTAGTTTTCTATTTCAAAGAAGGTAGATAAAAATTTTTGATATTTTTCTTATGGTGTATTTTTTTGCGTTTTACTTACACTTGTAGCGCTTCGGTAAGCTTGTATTTTCCGGTGAGGAATCTAAATTTCGTTTGTCGGTGGTTAGCGGAAAGTTGCTGCAATCAACTGCCAATACCATGATCATGGTATTTTCGTTTATCCGGCCACGACTAATGTGTTGAAACGAGACCATAGACACGGAAATGTCGAGAATTTTGACTCTGAGCAATGTGCCTGGATGTGAATTGAGATGCATATGGAATTGCTCTCTCTAAATATTTCGTTTTTTTTCGTGTTAATTACAATTTAAATTAGAAAAAATTCGTAATTAGGAGATGTGACGAATGATGAGAGTTCTTCAAGGGGCTGCCTTGCTGACGGCGGGGATCCTGGTTTGTCTTGTCCAGCCGGACAGTGCTGCGGCCCAGACTGGAGCCGGCTGCGAACTGCGCGGCAACGTTTACTCCTCCGGGCAGGAAGCTGCGGAAGTTACCTTCTCAAGCCAGCGTCCGGAAGATACCCACATCTACTGGATCGATAGCAATGGTCAGGAATCCTTCACCCTCACAGTGGGCGCCAATCAGAGTCAATTGATGCCGACGACGGTCGGGCACTACTTTTCCGTATGGGATCAGAATACCCAGACCTGTCTCGGGGTTTTCGCCGTGAATACCGCCATCAGCTCAATTCTGATTGACGGTAGCGGGGGGGTGATTGACACGTCCGCCAATCAGTCGGGCGTTCGCCCGAGCCAGCCGCCTGCCGATCGGGACAGCGGTTCCGGGGAATTCATCCAACCAGGCGATCAGGGACAGTTTTCCGGCAGCAATCAATCCTCCGCAAACGGGGCCGGCAATGCCGCCCAGCCGGGGCTTGCCAAACACAATGAATTGCGCGCGCAGCATTGTGTGCCTGCCCTCCAGTGGGATGCCCAGATTGCGGCGGTTGCCCAAGCCTGGGCCAACCAGTGCGTCTGGCAGCACAGTGGCAACCGGTCCTATGGCGAGAATCTGGCCATGGCGACAAGCGGATATCAGTCGGTCGGGCAGATGGTCCAGAGTTGGTACGACGAAATTAGCCAGTATAACTTTGGCACCGGACAATACAGCGACCAGACGGGGCATTTCACCCAGGTTGTCTGGCGAGGGTCTACGAAGCTCGGGTGTGGCGTCGCGTCCTGCAACGGCAACGATCTTCTTGTCTGCAACTATGCGGGGCCGGGAAATATCCAGGGTCAGTTTCAGCAAAACGTTTCCCCTCGGTGCCAATAGGCAAACCGGCCGGCGCGCGGTTCCTCTCTCGTGCTTTCGCGCATCCCGGCATCCGTTCGAGACATTTCAATACAATCGGGTGCCGGGCAGCGAGCGAAAAACGCTGATCTGTCGCGCTCCCGCCCCGACTTCAGACAGGAGGAATGAATGCGTTTGAATTGGATAACCTGCCTTCTGGCGGCATTCGTCTTGGTCGCGGGTTTGAACCCCGCCTCCGAGGTCCGGGCCCAGGGATGTCAATTGCACCTTGGCAACGACATTTATGCGATCGGAGGCAGTCAGAACAGTGGGACCGCCTGCCAGCCGGGGGGCCTGTTCTATTTCGATATTTCCACCAGTACCTGGGAACCCATGGTCGATCTCAATGGAAACACGATCATGGCGCGCGACATAAAAGGCAGTGTCACGCGGTACGGAAATCTGCTGGCCGTGATCGAACATACGTCCGGTTCACTCATCCTGCGATACGGAGTTGCCAACACGCAGTTTTACGACAATTCCCATGTCGCGAGAGGGTTTGTCGCCTATATGAACAACCAGTATGTGTATCCGAAGTCCCTGGATTCGGTGTCCGACGACGGCAATCAGGTCAGTGTTCAATTGACGATGGGGGACAACAGGCGATGCGCGGCCGTGGCAGATGCCAACGGCGTGATCGGTACGCAGTGGGGCTGTACGGGAGCGCCGGCCGCGGTCGGGAGCCAACCCTCCGCTGCTAAAAAACCAGCCGGCCTTGCCCACATTCCCGCCCTTGCAGATCCGACGTCGCATGAGACCTTCATCCAGTTTTTCATGCAATTTCGCGATGCCGTTCGGCGGCGTGACACGGCGTACATCAACGGGACCCTTGGCTGGAATTTCGTATGGGAACGCGATTTCAATGACTCAGTCCGTCCCTCGGATCTGCCCGATACCATTTTCGCCAAGATACTGCGTGACCAGGGATGGGAAACGCTGGACGAGGTCATGAAATCCCCCAGTGGCAGCGCCCACAATGAGCGGCCGCTGGAAGTCTGCACGCCGAGCGTGTTGACGGAGGATTCCTGGCAGTACGCTCACTTCTGCTTCCAGCAACAGGGCGGGGAATGGAAAGTGACCTCGTTCGTCGGTGCGGGGGATTAGAGCCGTTCATCCGATCCGGTCGGCTCGATTTCGAGCGGCCGGATAACGTTACAGCCAGGCTTTGCAGCAATTCCCGATTGGAGAAACGAATGCGATTGAATTGGATTACCGGCCTGCTGACGGCCGTTGTTCTGGCCACCGGGTTCATCCCGGTTTCCCAGAGCCATGCATGCCAACTGACCCTCGGCAATGACACCTTCGCCATCGGAGGCAATCAGACCGGTGGGGCCGCATGTTCGCCGGGGCCGCTGTTCTTCTTCGACCGGCCGACGAATGCCTGGGTTCCCATGGTCGATCTTGACGGCAACGGGATCATGGCACGGGACATCAAGGGCAGCGTGACGCGGTTTGGCAATCTGCTCGCCGTGACCGAACATACATCCGGCTCCCTCATCCTGCGCTACGGGGTCGCAAACGCCCAATTTTATGACAATTCCAGTGTCGCAAGAGGGTTCGTCGCCTGGCGCAACAATCAATATGTGTATCCGAAATCCTTGGATTCCGTCTCGGCAAGCAACAATCAGATCAGCGTTCAGGTCACGTTGCAGGACAATACCCGCTGTACGGCGACCGCAGATGCAGACGGTGTAATCGGTGGGCAATGGGGGTGTGGGGCCGCAGGTGCCGTTGTCAGCAGCACGCTGGCCGTGGATCAGCTTCCGCCTGCCGGAAAAAAGCCGGCGCCTGCGAAAAAAGCCGCCGGTCTCGCCCATATTCCGGCATTGGCGGCGCCGGCGTCGCATGAAACCTTCATCCAGTTCTTTTCAGTGTTCCGTGACGCCGTCAAACAACGAGATCAGGACTACATCATGGCCACCCTCGGTTTCAATTTCACCTGGGAAGTGGAACCAACAGGCCTGGTCCAGCCGACGGACACGCCCGACGATATTTTTCTGAAAGTGCTGCAACATCGCGGATGGAGCGCCCTCGACGAGGTGATGAAATCGCCCAGTGGCAGCGCTCATTGGGAGCGGTCCCGGGAAGTCTGTACGCCGAGCGTGATGACCGCCGATACCTGGCAACAGGACCACCTGTGTTTCCAGCAGCAGGACGGGGGCGAATGGAAAGTCGTCTCGTATATCGCAGCCCAGAATTAGAACCTGTTTGCTTTTGCCCTTACGGCGCCGGCGGAGATGCTCCGACGATCGTATCGGCAGGACATCCTGCAACCGAATTGCGAAGCGTCGCGGTGATTTCGCTGGACACTGTTTCATAGCCGCGGATTTTTGAAGGAAGGAAAGACGATGAAAATCATAGCTCACTGGAAAAAGACCTCTTTGATTCTGGGTGTTCTGGCGTTCTGTGCAGGGCAGGCACAGGCCTGCGGTTTCAAAGACGGAACGTTCCTGGTCTCAGACGTTGCGAGCGGCCAACTGATCGGCACGGCGGAGCTCCACGTTTATGGGGCCGCCAATTTTCAGGTCATACACAAAGTAAAGGGTGTGGAGCAGGCGATCTATCATTCATCTGCGTGCAACGGTTCGGAGGCGGAGCTTGCACTGGCCAACAACAGCAGCAACAGCTGGAAGCCTCAAACCCTAAGTTACAGGCTCGACGGATCGACGATATTCGCGACGGCGTTCGATGACCGGAATGCGCAAAACGTCGTATGGTACGACTGGAAAATGGTGAACGAAAACGATGCCTTCACCGTCCCCAGCAAGTGACAAACGGGCCGCTCGCACGGCTCTTGCCGATTTCGACGATGGTGTCGGGCGGTGTGCGAAGCTGAGAATGATGGCGCACGGCATCGATGGTCGTTCATTTTAGGTTTCTGCGGCGGTTCTTCAGTCACATTGAAACAGGTCCGTTTTGCATCAAGAACGTGTCGCCCTGATGTGACGCGTTCGGATATCCGGGGCAATCAGCAGATCGTGCCCGGCCTGCGCCCCGGAATTGCCGTGCAGTTCCTCAGTTGGTATGAAACCGGCGGAGCACTGTCGAACGGAGCACGGCATGAAACTGTATGATGGCGGGCGGGCACCCAATCCCCGTCGTGTGCGCATCTTTCTCGCGGAGAAAGGCGTTTCCGTTCCCGTTATGCCCGTCGATATCATGGCATTGGAGCAGAAATCACCTGCTGTCATGGCGCTCAATCCGCTCATGCGCGTCCCAATCCTGGAACTTGACGATGGAACGGCTTTGTCGGAGTCGGTCGCCATCTGTCGATATTTCGAAGAACTGCATCCCGAGCCCGCGCTGATGGGAACCGACGCTTTCGACCGGGCCAATGTTGAAATGTGGAACCGGCGCATGGAGCTCAATCTCGGCGCGGCGATTGGCGCGGTCGCGCGCCATGGCAACAAGGGCATGGCGACACTGGAGCCGGTTCAGGTTCCTGAATGGGCCGACTTCAATCGCGGGCTGGTGCCGGGCCTTCTGTCATGGCTGAACGAGGAACTCGCCGGGCGAGAATTCATCGCCGGGTCGCGCTACACCATTGCGGATATCACCGCGCTCTGCATGATCGATTTCATGAAGGTAACGAAAATGCCGATTGGCGAGTCCAATCAACACCTGTTGCGCTGGCATCAATCGGTGTCGGGGCGACCAAGCGCGAAGGCCTGAACCGGACGGGCGATGACCAGACTGGAAAAGCTTGCCTCAGAAATCAGGGCCTGCCGGATTTGCGTGGAAAGGCCGGAGAGTACGGCCCTGCCGCATGAGCCGCGGCCGGTTGTCAGGCTGTCGGCGACCGCCAGGATCTGCATTTGCGCCCAGGCGCCGGGGATCCGGGTTCACAATTCGGGACTGCCGTTTTCAGACCCGTCGGGTGACCGGTTGCGCGACTGGATGGGAATAGACGAAGCGACCTTCTACGATGTTTCCAGGGTTGCAACGGTGCCGATGGGTTTCTGCTTTCCCGGTCACGATGCCAAGGGCGGCGACCTGCCGCCGCGCGCGGAATGCGCGCGCACCTGGCATGACCGGATCTTTGAAGAAATGCCGCATACAGAATCCGGTTCGGCGAACCCGTCGAAACTGCTCCTCATTATCGGCCAGTATGCGCACGCCTATCATCTCGGCCCCCGCCGCCGCAAAACCCTAACCGAAACGGTGCGCGCCTGGCGGGATTATCTGGATGGCGCGGGCGGTCTGGTGCGTTTTGCCCTGCCGCACCCGTCCTGGCGCAACGCCGGCTGGCTGAAGAAAAACCCCTGGTTTGAGGCCGAACTGCTTCCGGTTTTGCGCAAAGAGGTCGCCCGGCGATTGTGATCTTCCCGCCAACAATCCAGTGCATGCGGCCTAGAATCATGTCCGTTTGGAAAAAAATTCTAACATTTTCGATTAAAAACGCATATGTAGGAAAAAAATTCTAACGTAGAGCGGATTGTTTCATGATCGATAGACTGGACAAAAAGATCCTTTCCATCCTGCAGGAAGATTCAACGGTGCCGGTTGCCGAAATCGGTCGCCGCGTGGGCCTCTCGACGACGCCGTGCTGGCGCCGGATTCAGAAAATGGAGGAGGAGGGCGTCATTCGCAAACGTGTTGCCGTCCTCGACCCGAAAGCCGTCAATGCCGAGGTCAATGTCTTTGTCGCCATCACCACCAACCAGCACACCGACGACTGGCTGAAACGGTTCGCCGTGACCATGCAGGAATTTCCCGAAGTGGTGGAATTCTACCGGATGGCGGGCCAGGTCGACTATCTGCTGCGGGTCGCCGTCCCCAACATCGCGGCCTACGATTCCTTCTACAAGCGGCTGATCTCGAAGATCGACATTGCCGATGTGTCCTCGACCTTCGCCATGGAGCAGATCAAATACACAACCGCATTGCCGCTGAATTTCGTCGCCAACACACCGGAATGACGAACCTGCCGTCGGACAGGGTCAGCCTTTCCCATCGCTTACAGCTTGTCGTGTGAAATCCGATTCACGCAACAAGCTGCAGACCCTTTGGTGCGCAAATCGTTTTCGATTGATCTGAGTAAACCTCAACGGCTCTAGACCTCGAACCGCGAGCGTTAACGAAACATTATCAATTCCCTTGTGAATTTTTCCAATACACGCGATGACATTAAAAGAAATTACGATGAGAAAGAACGCGTGGGATGAGCGATTCAGCGCAAGATGGTGTGGGTGTTGGCGATTATCGGTTATTGAGAGCCGAAATCCGGGAGATCGAAACCCGCATTCAGGCCATTCAAGGCTCGGTAACGTCCGTCGACAACGACCTGCGCGACGAGTTCGAGGCCTTGACCCGGCGCCTCTCGGAGCTTGAATATGTCGTCCGGTGTCGCCGTCCGCAGACTGTTTCCAGCGATCGCGGGACCAGCACGATCGTTCTGGTTGTCACCTTTGCACTATGCGCGTACCTCATCTACACAGTGGCGATCCCGAAGGTACATGATCTCGGGGTTCATTCAGCGATCCTGGATGCGGCCAGAACGATCCGGGACGCACTGTCCTGACGTGCCGGACTGAACACACGCCGCAGGTGATCGGTCGGTCGGGTATTCATTGGCGCCGCAAGACACTTCCGCGACGCCGAAAGTCCGGTCGGTTTCGATGTCGGGCACATATCGATGATTGCGGGCTACGAAGGCTGCGTTGTTGGACAACGCGCTTTTTCAGCTTTTTACTGGTATCGAAAGGCGCACGCATGTCCCATTCTCCATCCGATCAATGGTAATGCTCCCGTTGACTTCAATTGCTCGCCTGCGCATGTTTTTGAGCCCATGACCTTCCAAGACAGACCTTTCCACGCCACAACCGTTGTCCCCAATTTCGATGTTCAACTGGTCGAGCTCTGCGCCGGAAAGTGAAAATGCAATAGTGACTTTGCTTGCACCCGAATGTTTTGCCGCATTCGTAACGGCTTCCTGCATGATGCGAATGATGTTCAGGGCGTGCGATGGCGTCAGTCCGTCAATGAGTGGAATTTCGATCATCTTCCATTCAAGCTCAATGCCGCGAAGCGCAAGAAGTTGTTCGGAGCGTTCACGAAAGGTCCCCATGAGGCCGGTAATGTCGTCCTCCACACCGAGGGAGTTGATCATGGTTCTCAGGTCATCAAGTGCCGAACGGGCGGACAGTTCGATCTTGCGGCTCTCGTCCCCGGAGTTTTCCGACATGGCAATGATCGACATGAGCTGTCCCCCCAAGCCATCATGAACATCGCGCATGATCCGCTGGCGTTCCTGGTACAGGGTTTGTTGTCTCATGATGACCTGCCGCTCATCGAATATCTCGCGAAGTTCTTCTTCCTTTAGTCTGATCCTGTCCTCCAGCGTTCCAACGAGGCTATCCACCTCATTCATTGACAGAATTAGTTTGTGAATGAAAACAAAGCTCAGTGCAGGAAGAATGAGGATATACACAACCCGAAAGTGGAGAAAATTGCTGTCCTGTTTAATATTCATGATGACGAACGTGTCGTTAACAGCAAGACTGACCGCGCCAATGATTGAGATGAGGATTGCAATTACATCCCAGCGTCGCTCCATAACAGCTGAGCGGATCAGGATATAAAGGATTGCAACACATATAATCAGGCTGAATGGAACAACAATAATCAGTTCAAAGTAATGAAACGACGATTTCGGCAAAGTCGTGTAAGCCAGTGTGGCCGAGGCCGGCAGCAACAGAATATATCGGTCCCCAATGGGTAACCGGTAGTTTGCAAGGCTTGCGACAAACAAAAGACCAAACGCTGAAAGCCAGAAATTTGTCACATAACCCAAAAAAACGACAAGCATTGAGATATCCGTCGACGCCGGCAGATAAATCGGAATTCCGTGGATGCAACTGATAATGAGTATGAATGCGCAATAAAGTGCCGATTTCTCGCGTGGGCGAGAGATCCAGAGAAATATCAGCAGCAAGGAAAGCAAGACCTGCCACATTACCATGAGTATGGGAATCCAAACGGCGCGGATATTGTGCCAGTGGAAGCTGCTCCTGAGTTTTTCGACCTCACCGACATAGACGGGCCCCAAATATCCGACCAGTTTTCCACCGGGTTCGAGCATGATCTCGATCACGTTGGAATCCCGCTTTAATACGTTTGGATAGATTGGCGCGTAATATGGCAGGCTCTGGTCGAGAACGTGTTCGACACCCAGTAAGCCGCCTGTCGTCAATTCGACACCATTTACGAAGGCTGTCAGATAGCCTGAGTAACTGGAAATGAACACCGCAAACCTCTGGCCTGCTCCGGGATGTTCGAATGTAGCGCGGTATCGGGCTGTCGCAGTGGGGCGTTCGGGGAAATTTCTCCAGTTGTCCGGCAGAGAAATCGGCTTGGCGATTTCGGTTTTCGGATCCTGATTGAAAACCATTGACTCAATGGGATCCACGCCCTGCGGTTGGGGCAGAAGTTCGAGTACAAAGGAAGCCGTCATGAAAAGAACGGCGAGGGCCCAAAAACCCAAAATAATCCGGGTCTTGTCCATTGAGGACAGGAAATCAGATCGAAAGTGGCCAATCTCAGTCAATTAATGCTTATCAATCCGCGTTGTATGGCTTCAAAAACCGCTTCACTGCGCGAGTTTACTTCAAGCTTGCGATAGATGTTTTTTATGTGCGTCGGGACTGTGTTGCTCGAAATCCCGAGCCGCTCGGCAACATCCTTGTATGTGAAGCCTTTTGCGATCCCCCAAAGTATGTCCATTTCGCGATCCGTTAACAGATCTTTCGAATTATTGACCGTCGGTGCCTTTTGAACAACCTTGATGATGAACCGCGCCACCGAGGTCGAAATGGGTGATCGTCCGGCGCGAAGCTCCCGGACCGAATTGGCTATATCAAATGCCGTCGCATCTTTCAGCAAAAATCCGGAAGCGCCTGAGGCAATTGCCGTCACAACGCTCTGTTCATCTCCGAGCACCGAAATCACCATGATTTCCATATCGGGAAGAAGTTTCCTGCCCAGACGAATGAGATCAAATCCGCTTCCATCAGGCAGTTTCAAATCCGTAATGAGGATGTCGGCTTCCAGCTTGGCCAGTGCCGCCGCGCCTTCGGCAAATGTCGGGCACGCTGCAACAAGTTTGAAGTCCGGCTGCGTCGAAAGGCTTCTGATCAGGGACTGTCTCATCGCCGGATCGTCTTCGACCATTATGATGTCAACCACGCCGTCGGTCATTGTGTCACCAGAAACCAAGATTCAAAGAACGGCCGAGACAGATTGCGGCTTATTCGAGGACCAAGAGGTGGCAAATACGCCGTTTCGAGCGCGTGACTCGAATATGCGTGTGCGGCACCCGTTGAGTACAGGCGGACTCGGAGTTGAACTGCGAACACGATCAATCAAGCTCATCATAGGATGTCTCGGAGACTCGGGACAACACCCGTTCTCATATCTGCAGGATCATATAATCTCCAGGTTGGCCTGTACGCGCCAGTGCGGTGGACGTTTCTGCATTGGGTATCAGGATTGCATCGCATTCACCCCTTAAATGTGCGCTGAACGCCTGATCCGCATCGGGAAACGGAAGGGGCGTGTGCGACATATTATTGGATTGAAAGAACGTGCTTACGGCCGTTTCCTCCATTGAGCCGGGGACGACACAGACAACCGCTCCGTCCAACTCCAGGGCATTTTGAACACCCAGATAGGTAGAGACGAAAAACGCCCAGTGCCCAGTCTGAGAGGGCCTGGGGGCGGTGGGAGCCGGTGCAGCCTGCCCGGGTGTATGAGGGAGGACGGGGCTGGCCTGGCCGGGCGCGGGAGGCAGACCTGGCGTGGCCTGACCGGGTGTGGGAGGCAGGCCCGACGCGGCCTGGCCGGGTGTGGGAGGCAGGCCCGACGCGGCCTGGCCGGGTGTGGGAGGCAGGCCCGACGCGGCCTGGCCGGGTGCGGGAGGCAGACCCGCCGCGGCCTGGCCGGGTGCGGGAGGCAGACCTGGCGTGGCCTGGCCGGGTGCGGGAGGCAGACCTGGCGTGGCCTGACCGGGTGTGGGAGGCAGACCTGGCGTGGCCTGACCAGGTGCGCGCGGCAGGCCCGGCGTTGCCTGACCGGGTGCACGCGGCAGACCCGGCGTTGCCTGACCGGGTGCGGGAGGAAGGCCCGATGCGGCTTGGCCGGGTGCGGGAGGCAGGCCCGATGTGGCTTGGCCGGGTGCGGGAGGCAGGCCCTGTGTGGCTTGACTGGGCGCACGGGGGGCGGCGCTTTGAACCACGCATTGTGAGTTGGACCAGGTGAAGCCCTGCGGACACGAAGGCGTAACTGCTTTTTGAGCACAAATTGTGCCGGAAAGCACGTACCCTTCAGGACAGCTTGGCCTCACTACATTTTGTGCATTCGCGCCTCTGGGTGCCAGCGTATGGCAGGCGAAAACCATCAGGCCCAATATCATTCCAGCTGGAAGAAAAAACCGTTTAGCCACTGTAACGCTGTGCATCTAAATTCCTCTATTCATGTAATGATACGATATATTGGGATTTTGGGACCTGAAACATTTTATTTTTACTTATTTCAAAGCTATAATTTGCTCTTATACTGATATTTTTATCTGTTTTTTAAATTTCATGTTAGAATTATTGATCAGATGCTTTTAGATTATCAATCCCATAAACATGGGATATCGACATCCTTGAATTGGGTTAGCGTTTGTTTTCGGATGTTCGCCCGATCCATCGAATCTGGTGCCTGGATCGGTTGAATCTGCCGTTCAAGACCGCCTTGCTGCTGCGCGGGTTGATGGCAGGCCTCGTCGTATCGCACTCAGAGAAGGCAGTTCCGTACCGCGCGATATTGTCCGGGATGACTGCCTGTTTGCGAAACCGCGGCAGTCACCGGAGGAGGAAGAGGGCTCTCCGGATGATTTACTGCAAATCGGAACCCAGTTCGTCGTCAGGGCCGTAGTGTGCCGCACTGTAAGTTGACCATCGAAGAGAATTTCAAATGAGCAATTATTTTGAACCCCTAAACATCGCGGTCCGCGGTGCGTTTCAACGTCTGTTCGCTGCGCTGTCTGCTGTTTTTTGCTTTGCAGTTGCATTTGCCGTAGCGCCCAACGAACTCGCCGCTCAACAGTATTACGCGCAAGTTCACGGGTGGACCGTCAATCTGGTCGACTATGGTCAGGGACCAGGGTGCACCATGTTTCGTACGGCTGGCGATAACACGCTGTTCTTGCGGCGGCAAACCGGCCAATGGCAAATCGGTGTTCGGTCGGCCCGGGCGCCAGGTAGTGATACGATCATCAACATAGATACCGGCCGGTCACGTGAGATGTGGAATGCCGTCGTGGTTCCGGGGGGCTATGCAGTGATTTCCATAACGCCCCAATGGGTTCGTAGCATCGCGCAGGCGCAATTTGTCCAGACCGCAGCAGACGGTGATCGATTGCGTCAGATTTCGGTTGCCGGGGTCGCAGCGGCGATGACAAAAATCGAAGAGTGCGACGCCACGCCGGTGGCACAGGGGATACCGCAGTCAGCCAATCCCCCAGCACACAAAAAAAACGCGTCTTCCAACAAATCGGGTAGTTCCCGATTGTACGCCACTGTCAAAGGTTGGGAAATTTACACTGACGTCCCCGGGTGCACCGCGCAAAACCCTGGTGAAGTCATTGTGGCTCTTCACACGCCGCCCGGCGGTGGATGGGAGCTCCATATTGAAGATCTTGAGGGCCGTGCCAACGATATGTCATTTCCGGCACAGATCGAAGTGGATGGCCGGACATTCAAGGACACGTTTTTTACGTTTAATGGACAATATTATGGATCTCTCGAACTGGACCTGCGCAAGGCTTTGGCGGCCGGAAAACAAGCGAATTTCATTTGGGCTGAATACAACCTCCCACTCGACTTGCACGGCATAACAGCCGCATTCCTGAAGGTGGAAGAATGCTGGCACAAATTGACCGGCTACAACCCGCAAGTGTCCAGTAGAGCTGGCACCTACGCATTCAAATGATAGCCGTTGTTCGTGACATCACTCCTCAATCGGCCGGTTGGCTGCAAGCCTGTTCGAGTTCAAGAATATTGCCCTCCGGGTCACGCGCATAGGTGATCAGGACGGGCATTTCCTCCGATCCGAAGTTCGTGATTTCACCGACCCTCGATCCCCCCGCGTCGACAATTGCCGAGAGTGCGCCGCGGAGATCCTCCGTTTCGAAGGAAAGGTGCCCGAAACCGGGTTCATTGACCCGCGGCAGGCTCCGGTCATGCGTGACCTTGTGCTGATGCAGTTCAAGGAACGGGGTCTCGCATCCCGGCAGCGTCAGCCAGATCGCGTATATCTCGGACTGGGCAAGGCCGTTGCCCCGGGACACCTTTTCGCCCGACAAGAGTGTCGGTTGACGAAGGATTTCGCATTTGAAGACGGTCACATAGAAGGCAGCGAGCCTGTCCGCGTCCCGGGCAACCAGATTGATGTGAACAAGTCTCATGGTTTCGACGCCCCCGCTGACGGAAAGACGCGTGCGCAGGGTCTCGGTTTTCCGCTTTAGGTACCTTCCGCATCCGAGCGACCCGTTTCGTGGCCCGCCATGCCGCCGGAGACCTCCTCCGTCGCCTCGGCCGACAATTCTTCCGGCAGGACCAGATTGAGAACGATGGCAATGATGGCCGCCGGCAGGAGGCCGCTCGTCATCAGGATGCGCAACGTGTCGGGCAGATATTGAACCGCTTTCGGATCCAGTTGCAGGCCGAGGCCGATCGACAGGGCGATTGCGAAGATCACCATGTTGCGGCGGTTCCAGTGGACGTCCGAGAGCATCGAGATGCCGGCCGCGACCACCATTCCGAACATGACGATGACGCCGCCGCCGAGGACTTCGATCGGGATCGTGCGGATGACCGCGCCGACCTTCGGCACCAGACCGCACAGGATCAGGAACAGGGCGCCGATGGTCACCACGTGACGGCTCATGATGCCGGTCATGGCGATCAGGCCGACATTCTGGCTGAAGGACGTGTTGGGCAGGCCGCCGAAAATCCCGGCAATCGCAGTGCCGAACCCGTCGGCGAAGGTGGCGCCCTGGATTTCCCTGTCGGTGGCCTCGCGGCCGGCGCCGCCCTTGGTGATGCCGGACACGTCGCCGACGGTCTCGACAGCCGACACGAACGACATCAGGCAGAAGCCGACGGCGGCGGCGACGCTGAATTCGAAACCGTAGGCAAACGGCGCCGGCAGGGCGAAGGGGGCGGCGCGGCTGACGCTTGTCGCGATGCCCTCGAAACTCACCATGCCGACCATGATCCCGTAGACATAGCCGACCAGGATGCCGATGACGACAGCGGAAACGGCGAGCATGCCGCGGGCGAAGAACTTCAGGCCGAGGGTCACGAAAATCACGACAAGCGCCGCCGACCAGTTCAACAGGCTGCCATATTCGGGTTTGCCGATGGCCGGGACGCCGCCCGCCGCATATTGAATGCCGACCTTGACCAGGGCCAGGCCGATCATGGTCACGACGAGGCCTGTGACCAGCGGCGGCAGGGCGAACCGGATCCGGCCGATGAACACCCCGAGTATCGCATGGAACAGGCCGCCGACCAGAACGCCGCCGAACAGGGCGGGCAGGGCATCGACACCCTTGCCGGCGACGAGCGGTATCATGATCGGAATGAAGGCAAAGCTGGTGCCCTGCACGATCGGCAGCTTGGCCCCGACCGGGCCCGCCCCGATCGTCTGCAAAAGCGTCGCGACGCCGGCGAACAGCATCGACATCTGGATCATGTAGGTCATGTCGGGGAACCCTTGCGCCCCCGCATCCGACCCGAAACCGAACCCGGCGGCTCCGGCGATGATGATGGCCGGCGTCACGTTCGAGATGAACATGGCCAGCACATGCTGAATGCCGAGCGGAACCGCTTTCTGCAGGGCCGGCGTGTAGTTCGGATCGCGCAGTTGCTCCGGTGTGCCGATTGACGTGTCTGTCATTGATTGTCCCCTATCTGTCTGCACTCGCGCAATGAGGCATGGCTTCTGCGGCCAAAATCCTCAAGACCCGCGCGTTCGAGCACCGGCGCCATTACCGATCCGGCATCGCACCCGGACTTTCATAACGCCCTGGGTCGGACGACCGTGCTCATTGTCCGGCTTCGCGAATGATCGTCGCGACCTGATCGTAACCGCGCGACAGGGCATGTTGCAACGCCGTAACGCCATCATGATCGCCGATCGAGACGTCGGCCCCGGCTTCCACGAGGGCCTTGACGGTCGCTGTGTGATTGGGGCCGCCGTCTCCCAGGACGACGGCTTCGATCAGGGCGGTCCAATTGAGATTGTTGATGTGATCAAGCGGCGC
>JGI12316J15309_10001132_pt1 | contig 15193 bp, 16 predicted proteins | sample MarCyaLeptolynsp_FD_15309 | JGI IMG/M metagenome (IMG submission 15309) | reverse complement strand
CTGACAGGAGGGAGAACGGGAGCGCTGCCGTGGCAGCCCGGCCGTTGTGATCAGAAACTGTATCGAGTGCCGCTCATGAGCAGCGCTCCCGTTACGGATGGTCTTCGGCTCAGACATGAGACGGTGGCACGAGGCGTTACCTCGCGAACCTCCACCGCAGCCCTCCTACCGGTCACACACACATCCAAAACGCGGGCTAGTCCTCACGCCTTGCCATGCATGCAGGTCCACCGGGGCGGTCTTATTCCATGCGCCGGGCCGAGCCTTTGCCGCCTGCCGGAAGCCACGTCCGTTACCCGTGATCCACCCGTCAGGCCATCCGCCCCCATGCTCAAGCCCGGTCGGTCCGGGATGCCCTCAAGCACGAGGCACACCCAGTATGGGGCCGCCTGAAAGACCGGGGATAGATTCTTCAAAAATTTGACTCCAAGCCCTGAACCGTGGTTCATTTCATGAAGACCTGAACGGAGTTTCATTTCTTGGCGTATCGCAAGACCGGCAAAGTGGTGGCCCAGCTTGAGGCCAATCGGACGCGCATCCTCGATGCCGCGCGGGCGCTGGTGTTTTCCGGCGGGTTTCAGGCTGCCAGCATGGCTGCGGTTGCTGCCAAGGCCGGTGTCGCCACGGGCACGCTGTACCGCTATTTCGCCTCCCGCGAGGCGCTGCTGCTGGACGTGTTCCGTGCCATCTCGGACGTGGAAATGTCCCGCCTTGAGGACATCGCTGCCGGTCCGGGTCTCCCCGCCGCCCGGCTGCGGGACGTGGTGCACGGCTTTGCCAGCCGCGCCGTCCGGGGCGCCCGGCAGACCTATTCGCTGCTGGCGGAACCGCTCGACGGGGCGCTGGCGGAAGAACGCCTTGCCTACCGCCGCCGCCACGCCGCCATTTTCGAACGGCTGATCCGCGAGGCACAGGCGGCCGGAGAAGTCGCCCCGATTGACGCCCATGTGACAGCGGCCGCCATCGCCGGGGCCATTCCGTCCGCCCTGACGCTGCACGGCCCTGACAATGTGCCGGATGCCGATGCGCTCAGTGCCGCCGTCCTGCGCATGTCCGGCCTTGATCCGTACACAGACACATCATCTTCACCTGAGGAACTGACCCATGATCAATCCGCTTGATCTTCTGACCCAACAGCAACTGGACGAGGTCAAACAGCGCTCCGACCTCAAGGGCATCTGGGTTGTCGCCTTCAGCTGGATGCTGATCTTCGGCGCGATGGCGATGTTCACCCTCTGGCCGAACCCGCTGACCTTCATTGCCGCCGTCATCATCATCGGCACGCGGCAGCTGGGCCTTGCCATCGGCATGCATGATGGGGCGCATGGCGTTCTGACCAAGAGCCCCGCCCTCAACATGTTCCTGTCGCAGTGGCTGTGTGCCTATCCGATGCTGGCGGAGACCATGTCGTACCGCCGCTATCACCTGACGCACCACATGAACACGCAGCAGGAGAATGATCCCGACCTGATCCTCTCCAAGCCGTTCCCGATCACGCGCAAGAGTTTCCGCCGCAAGTTCATCCGCGACATCACCGGGCAGACCGGCTACCAGCAGCGCAAGGCGCAGATTCTCAATGCGCTGGGGGACCCCTCCCTGCCGTGGGACAAGCGCATTGACCACTTTGCGGCCAAGCTCGGGCCCGCCGTGTTCACGAACCTTGTGCTTTTCACCCTCCTGGCGCTGGCCGGCCAGTGGCATCTCTACTTCCTGCTGTGGGTGCTGCCGATGCTCACCTGGCATCAGGCGGTGACGCGCATCCGCAACATCGCCGAACACGCCATGGTGCCGGACAATGACGATCCATTCCGCAATGCACGCACCACCAAGGCCAACTGGTTCATGCGGCTGGTGCTGGCGCCGGGCTTCGTGAACTATCACGTGGAGCACCACCTCTTCATGTGGGTGCCCTGCTACAATCTGCCGAAGCTGCACAAGTACCTGATCGCCAACGGCCACGGCGACAAGATGGAAATCAAGGACAGCTATTTCGATGTGATCAAAATGGCGACGTCGCGGCCCGATGATGAAGACCGGCCCGGCGAGATGGTGCACAACGCCCGCACGCGGCGCGTCGCCGGCATTGTGTCGGAAGGATTCAGCGAAGCGGATACGAACGCCACACCACCGGCGGCACCGAATGCCGCCTGACGCTTCTACCGTCCGCACGGCGGAAGCCGACCCAAAGGCCTATGTGGTCGGCAATTCGGTGCTTCAGACGGCTCCGCTGGTACCGGAAATCCAGCTGCACCTGGCAGACGAACGCGCACCTCTGTGGAACAAGACCCAAAGAGATTTGTGGGATGACGGCATTGTGCTGCCTTACTGGGCCTTTGCGTGGGCGGGCGGGCAGGCGCTGGCGCGGCTGCTGCTGGATGAGCCCGAAAGGGTTCGCGGTAAACGCGTGCTCGATTTTGCCTCCGGCAGCGCCATCAGCGGTATCGCTGCCATGATGGCGGGCGCGTCTTACGTGCTGGCCGCCGACATTGATCCTCTTGCCGCCATTGCCGCGCAGATGAATGCTGAGGCCAACGGGGTGGCGGTTGATACGTCGATGGATGATCTCGTCGGCACCAGCCTTGCGGACTTCGACGTCATCATCGCAGGCGACATCTGTTACGAGCAGTCCGTCGCCGAGCGGGTGCGGGACTGGCTGGGTGTGGAAGCGCGCGCGGGCCGCGAGGTTCTCATTGGTGATCCCGGCCGCACCTTCCTACCGCGCAAGGATCTTGAACCGGTCATCGGCTACGGCGTCAAATCCGCCCGCGATCTGGACGACACGGATGTGCGCAATGCGCGGGTCTGGCGGTTTGCCGCCGGCTGACTAAACTGCCCCCATCAAATCAAGAACACACATTCGGGTGACACCATGGTTGGAACACAGGCAGAAGCCGTCGGGCTCTATATCGGCCTCAATCTCATTTTGACACTGGTACTGGCCATTCTGGTGGTCCGGCAGCGTGCCAAGCATGAGATCAGCCTCGGCACCGGCGGCAATGATGACATGGAGCGCGCCATGCGGGCCCACGGCAACAATGTGGAATATGTCGCCATTGCCCTGCCGGGCCTGATCGCGCTGGCGCTGCTGGGTGCCTCGACCACACTCATCCATGCGGCCGGCCTGCTCGTGACGGTGGGCCGCGTCGGCCATGCCATCGGCATCACCAATGAGGTCACGATCTTCCGTCAGATCGGCACGCTCGCCACATGGATCGGCGTGCTTGCGCTGGGTGGCGGCTGTCTGTGGATCGTTCTGGCCTAGCGACGCTCAGGGCCGCGCCGGTTTGCCGGTCGAGCCCCAGCTTTCATAGTTCGTGTGCCAGGTGGCGGCGGTGACGATTTCGGGTTCCTGACCGTGGTCGAGATACCAGCTGTCCACCGCCCACTGCACGCCGGTTTCCTGATCGATGATGGTCGGCGCCATATGGGGGAGGCTGTCGATGATATCCCCCTTGTGGAGCCGGCCGCCCAGCCGGTGCTTCCTGACGAGGCCATCCGCCATCAACAGCTTGAGATAGGTGGTGGTGTTGACGGTCTCGTCGGCGCAGTCGAGCTGGTTCTGCAGCCAGAAGTTCGAGTAGGTGCCGCCAAGGTCGGCATCGGTGCCGGTCTGGGCGCCCGCCAGCTTTTCAAGACGGGACACGGCCTTGCCGATCAGCCTGCGCTCTTCTTCGGCGTTGGCCGGTGCAGAGGCAAAAATCGCCCTTACGCCGTCCCACTGCCCCTCGGACAGGTGCACATCGTGGCGCTCATAGCAGCCATGGCCCGAACAGATGACGAAATGCTCCGGCGACGGCTGGCCGCCGGGGTGCAGATCATAAATCCGCTTGGCGATCGGCTGGTCCCGGCCTCCGGCACAGGCCGCCAGAAGGGTGGCCAGAGCCCCCGCCACCAGTGTTACCCGCAAAATGCGCCCGCTTGGCCTTCCAAAACCCATCCCAGCCCCCAAAAACTTCGGCGAATCTGCTGCCTGAGGGGCGCATGACCCGCCCAATCAGGCTATATGAGGACTTATAGCCCATCCGCGCGCTATACCAGCCTCACAGCCGCGTGAGCCCTCACCGGTTTAGCCCTTCTTTTGTCCCTGTTCAGGCCACCCGCACCCTATGACCATTCCTTCCAAGACCGATCTCGAGCTTGCCGCCACCGCCGTCACAAAACTCATGGCCGCCGGTGCCGATGCGGCGGACGCCATCGCCGCTGCGGGCACATCCCTGGGCGTGTCGTTCCGCATGGGCAAGCTTGAAGACGTGGAGCGCTCGGAAGGCACCGACCTGGGCATCCGCGCCATGGTGAAGGGCGAGAACGGGGCCATGCGTCAGGCGGTCGTGTCCCTGACCGATACCAGCGGCCCGGCGCTTGATGAAGCGGTTGAACGCGTCATCGCCATGGCCCGCATCGCACCGGACGACCCCTATTGCGGCCTCGCCGACAAGGACCGGCTCGCCAGGGACATCGCCGACCTTGATCTCGATGATGGTCAGGAGCCCGACGCCGACACCCTGGCCGCCCGCGCGGAAGCTGCTGAGAAAGCAGCCCTTGATGTGGAAGGCGTGACCAACTCCATGGGCGCCGGAGCCGGCTGGAGCCGGTCACAGGTGGCGCTCGTCACCAGCGACGGGTTTGAAGGCACATATTCAGGCAGCTCACATTCTGTCTCCTGTTCGGTCCTGGCCGGGGAAGGCACGGGCATGGAGCGGGACTATGACTACACGTCGTCGCGGCATCTGTCGGAGCTTGATGCGCCGGAGACTGTCGGCAAGAGCGCGGCGGACAAGGCAGTGAAGCGCCTCAACCCGCGCAAGATGAAAAGCCAGGCGGTGCCGGTCGTCTATGACCCCCGGGTGTCGGGAGGCCTCGTCGGGCATCTGGCGGGCGCTGTCTCCGGCGCGTCGGTCGCGCGCGGCACCAGTTTTCTCAAGGACAGGATGGGCGAACAGGTGATGGCCTCGGGTCTCGTGATTGTCGATGACCCGCACATCATCCGCGGCCGGTCTTCCAAGCCCTTTGACGGCGAAGGCGTGACGGCTGAGAAGCTGGCACTTGTGGATGACGGCGTGCTCAAGAGCTGGATCATGGATTCATCCTCCGCCCGCCAGCTGGGGCTTGAAACGACCGGCCGTGCGGCGCGCGGCACCGGAGGCCCTCCCGGCCCCTCCACTACCAATCTCTACATGGAAGCGGGCACACAATCGGTGGAAGAGCTGATCGCCGACATAAAGGAAGGCTTCTACGTCACCGAGCTCATCGGCATGGGCGTCAACGGCATTACCGGCGACTATTCGCGCGGCGCCGCCGGCTACTGGATTGAAGACGGCGAACTGACCTTCCCGGTGACCGAGATCACTGTTGCGGGCAATCTCAAGGACATGTTCATGGCGATGACGCCTGCCAGTGATCTTGTGTTCCGCTATGGCACCAACGCCCCCACCATGCGTGTGGAAGGCATGACCATTGCGGGTGCCTGATGTGAAGAGTGGGCTTGATCTCGTTTCTGACCACGCCATCCTGCTTGATGCCGTCCGCGAAGGCGGCGCGCTGGCGCTCGCGCACTTCAAAGCCGGCGTCACGTCGCAGAACAAGGAAGACGGCACCCCGGTCACCGAAGCGGACTTTGCCGTTGATGCCCTGCTCAAACAACGTTTGCGTGCGGCCCAGCCTGACTATGGCTGGCTGTCGGAAGAAACCGAAGACGACGACGCGCGCCTCGCCACCACGCGCCAGTGGATGGTGGACCCGATCGACGGCACCCGCGCCTTCATCAAGGGCCGCCCGCACTTCGCCGTCGTCGCGGCGCTCATCGATCAGGGGCGTCCGGTGTCCGGTGTCATTTACAACCCGGCGACGGATGAGCTGTTTGAAGCGCAGGCGGGCAAGGGTGCGCTGCTGAACGGCAAACCCATTTCCGTCACCGATGTGCCCGAGGTGGAAGGCTGCCGCATGCTCGGTGCCGAAGACATGTTCCGGCACCCGGCCTGGCCCCAGAAATGGCCGCCTATGGAGATTGCGCAGCGCAATTCCATTGCCTATCGCGGGGCTCTGGTCGCCTCAGGCGATTTCGACGCCATGCTGGTGATGAACTGGAAGAATGACTGGGACCTGGCCGCAGCAGACCTGATTGTCCACGAAGCGGGCGGGCACATGACCAGCCATACCGGGGACCGATTCACCTATAATGGCAAAGACCCGCGCCACCGCACGGTGGTCGCGGCGGGGCCTGCGTTGCATAAGGCCCTTCATGACCGTATTGGTGCCATCAAGCTGCCGGGCTAGGTCCGGTACCTGTTGCGGAGAGACATGACAGCATGAGCGATGACAACACAGAGCAGCTGCTGCACCTGGTGATGGGCGGACGCCTCACGGATCTCGCGGGCACCGAGTTTGAGGACCTCTCGAAGGTAGACATCGTGGGTGTGTACCCCAACTACGCCAAGGCGCATGAAGCGTGGAAGGCGGCTGCCCAGCGTACGGTGGATGACGCGCAGATGCGCTACTTCATCGTGCATCTGCACAAGCTGCTTGATCCCGACACCGACACTAATACTGACGCAGACTGCCCGGACTAGAGGCGGAGCAAGTCCCTGTTCAAGAAGATTGCCAGATCGGCCCTTGTCGCGGGCCTCATCGCCACGCTGGCGTCGTGGTACATCCGCTTCATGCTGTGGACCAGCCGCATCGAGGTGGAGAACGGCCACATCCCGGAACAGTTCTGGGCGGCGGACAAGCCGTTCATCGTCGCCTTCTGGCACGGACAGATGCTCATCATCATCGATTGCTGGCGGTGTGAGAAACCCATCAGCATGCTGATTTCCCAAAATGTTGATGGCGAGATGATTGCACAGACCCTGGCCAAGCTCGACATCGGCGCGGTGCGCGGCTCGTCAGACAAGGCGGGCAAGGACAAGGGCGGGCGCGCTGCTCTACGTGGCATGCTGAAGATGCTCAAGGACGGCGACAGCATCGGCATCACGCCGGACGGCCCGCGCGGCCCCGGCATGCAGTCCAAGGAAGGGTTGATTGTTCTGGCGCGCCTGTCCGGCGTCCCGATCCTGCCTGTCGCGGGGGCCAGCAACCGCGCGAAGATCATGAACAGCTGGGACCGGTTCGCGCTGCACCTGCCCTTTTCGCGCGGGGTCATCAAATGGGGAGAGCCGATTTATGTCGCCCGCGACGCAGATGCGGATTCCATGGAGGCCACCCGCACCGACCTCGATACAGTTCTTCAAAGCCTGAGTGCGGAGACCCGCCGTCAAATGGGGCATGAACCGCTGGAGCCGAAAACATGAGCGGCGCACCGGCACCACTTACCTCGGGCCTCAGGGTCTATCGGGGCCTGACACGCCTGCTCAGCCCGCTGGTCCCCGCCTATCTGCGCCGCCGCATGAAACGCGGCAAGGAAGATCCTCAGCGCATCGGTGAGCGGCTGGGGACACCCGGCCTGCCCCGCCCCGACGGACCGCTGGTCTGGGTGCATGCGGCAAGTGTCGGCGAGAGCCTCTCCGTCCTGTCGCTGATTGATCGCATTCTGGCGGCACAGCCCGGCCTCACACTGCTGGTCACCTCCGGAACCGTCACATCCGCCCGCCTGCTGGGTGAGCGATTGCCGGAGCGGGCATTGCACCAGTTCGTGCCGGTGGATACGCCCGGCGCGGTCACCGGTTTTCTCACCCACTGGCAACCCGATGCAGCCGTGCTGGTGGAAAGCGAACTGTGGCCCAATCTCATCACACTCACCCAGGCGCAGGGCATCCCGCTGGCGCTGATCAATGCGCGCATGTCGGCATCGTCCGTGCGCGGCTGGCGCTGGTGGACGGGCGCGGCGCGCGCCATCACCGGCAGCTTTGATCTTGTGCTGACCCAGGATGAAACTGCCGCCACCCGCCTCAAGCTGCTGGGTGCCACCGGCGCCAGGGCCGTCGGGAACCTGAAGGTGGACGCCGCACCGCCACCCGCGTCGGATGAGCTGCTTGCGGAGGTCACGCAACTGGTCGCCGGGCGGCCCTCATGGATCGCGGCGAGCACCCATCCCGGCGAGGAACGCATCATCGCCGACGCGCACCAGCTGCTCAAACGGGCCATTCCCGATCTGTTGACGGTCATCGTGCCGCGCCATCCAGAGCGCGGCGGCGAGATCATACGGTTGCTGACGGACATGCAGCTGACGACCGCGCAGCGCAGCCGCAGGGACAACGTCACCGGCACGACCGACATCTATCTGGCAGACACGCTCGGTGAGCTGGGCGGTTTCTTCCGTCTCCTGACGATTGTGTTCATGGGGGGATCGCTGGTGCGCGTCGGCGGCCACAACCCGATTGAACCTGCTCTGCTGGGGGCCGCGATCCTCACCGGGCCGCATGTGCACAACTTCGAAGACATTTACCGCGCCTTTGACGCGGCGAAGGCCAGCGAGACTGTGACAGACCCGGCGTCCCTCGCAGCAGCCATCGGGCGGCTGATGGCGGACGGGGCCCTTGCCGGTGCGCGCCTGACAGCGGCGGCTGAAACAGCGGGCAGCCTCACCGGTGCGCTCGAGACAACCCTCGACAATCTGCTGCCCTTCATTGAGGCTGCTACGTCAGCGAAAGACATTGGTGATGAGGTGGTGAATGCGCGCGCCTAGACACTGGCAGAACGCAGACCACTGGCTGGCAAAAGCGCTGATGCCGGTTGCGTCCGTCTATGCGTCCATCAGCGGGTTACGCAGCCGCATGGTGGTGCCCCGGCGTGCGAGCATCCCCGTGGTGTGCATCGGCAACATCACTGCAGGGGGCACCGGCAAAACACCCGTCTCCATCGCCATCGCCAAGCGGCTTGCGGCGCTGGGGCACCGCCCGGCCTTCCTGACGCGCGGCTATGGCGGCCGTCTGTCCGGCCCTTTGGTGGTGGATGCGGACCGGGCCCATGCGGTTGATGTGGGGGATGAAGCCCTGCTGCTGGCCCGCAGCTTTCCCACGATCGTGTCCGCCAACCGCCCGAAGGGTGCTGACATGGCCGGGTTTGAGGGCGCCGGTGTGGTGGTGATGGATGACGGCTTCCAGAACCCTTCCCTGCACAAGGACGCGAGCCTTGTGGTGGTGGATGCCAGCAGCGGTCTTGGCAACGGGCTGCTGATCCCCGCCGGGCCGTTGCGTGAAACAGCCGAGCAGGCGATTTCGCGTGCAGACGGTCTGATCATCATGGGACAAAGCAAAGAGCGCGGCAGCAGAACCGAAGAAATCATCGCCCTTGCCCGCGCGCGCGACCTGCCGGTTTTTGGCGGAGCACTCGTGCCCACCGGCGACACAGACCAGTGGCGCGGCAAGCGGGTGATTGCCTTTGCGGGCATCGGGCGGCCGGAGAAGTTCTTCGACACGCTCGAAGGCCTTGGTGCGGACATCCGCGAGACACAGGTCTTCGGCGACCATCATGCCTTTACCGACGACGAAGCCCAGGCACTGCTGAGCCGCGCGCGTGACGGCGCGCTGACGCTGGTGACAACAGAAAAGGACATGGCGCGTCTTGCAGGCTCGGGCCATTCCGGAGCCCTTGCGGAACTGCGTGCGCACGCCCAGACACTGCCGGTGGAAGTCACTTTCGATGACCCGGACGCGCTTGACCAGCTGCTGAAGGCACGTATCAATGCCGCCTCGCAGGCGGGCGACTACAAGGCATTTAACCGATGAGCGGGTGGCAGCACAGGCTGGAAGCGGCAGGCTTTTCGCTCCTCATGGGGGCGTTCAGGGCACTTGGCCGGGAGCGCGCGTCAGCCCTTGGCGGATGGCTGTTCCGCACCGTCGGCCCGAAAATCTCCCGCCACAAAAAGGCCGACGCCAGCATGGCCCGTGTGCTGCCGGAACTGACCACAGAGCAACGCGCCGAATACCTCTCGCAGATGTGGGACAATCTGGGCCGGGTCGCCGGCGAGTATCCGCATCTGGGCAGCTTCACCACCGGCGGGCCAGACGCTGACATCGAGGTACTTGGCACCGATGTTCTCAACAGTTTCGCCGAAGACGGCAAGTCCGCCATTTTCGTTTCCGGCCATTTTGCCAACTGGGAGCTGATGCCGCTGACCGTGGCGCGGGCCGGGGTGGAAGGCGCAGAAATCTACCGCGCGCCGAATAACCCCGCTGTGGATGCGTGGATCACCAATGCCCGCCAGCAACACATCATGGCGCATCAGGTGCCCAAGGGGCCGTCGGGCGCGCGTGAACTCGTGAAGTGCCTCAGATCCGGCGTCAGCCTGTGCATGCTGTCAGACCAGAAAATGAATGACGGCATAGAGAGCGTCTTCTTCGGGCGCCCCGCCATGTCGCCCGCCGCACCAGCCACCATGTCGCTCCGTTACGATGTGCCGATTGTACCCGTCACATTTGAGCGGGTATACGGAACAAAATTCCGCATCCGCTTCTGGCCACCGCTTGAGCATGACAAGACCGGCGACATGCAGGCGGACATTGCCGCGATCACGCTCAAGGTAAACCGGTTTCTGGAAGACTGGATCCGGCAGCGGCCGGGCATGTGGCTGTGGCTGCACAACCGGTGGCCGAAAGACTAGCCCGAACGCCCCCTTACTCGGGCATCGGTCCTGCGACCAGTTGTGGATCGAGCCGCTCGCTACCCCAGTTCATGCGCCAGTCCAGATGTGGCCCGGTGGCCCGACCGGTAGCACCGACAGTGCCGATCTGCTCACCCTGCGCCACCACCTGCCCCACTTCCACATCCACGGAGTGCAGGTGAAACAGCGTCGAGTTGACCGAATGCCCGTGGTCGATGATGACGATACCGCCGGTGAAGAAGTGATCACTCTCCGCCAGGCGCACGGTGCCGGTGGCAGGCGACAGGACCGGCGTGCCCGTGGGTGCGGCGATATCAATGCCGAAATGCGGGCGGCGCGGCTCGCCGTTCAGCACACGCTGTGAGCCATAAACGCCCGAGATGCGCCCCTTGGTGGGCCAGATAAATCCGTTGAGAAAGTTTTCGTCGCGGCTCGTGGCGCGGCGCGCTGCAGCCACCTGTGCATTATCAGCGCGGATACGCTTGAGCGTTGCCTCAGAAAAGCCGCCGACCTTGCCCGGCGGCAAACCGTCGATGCGCTGAATGTCATAGTCGCGCTTGGCGATTTCCAGCGGCCAGACGTCCTGCTCATCGCTGCCGGTCTTCATCACCGCAAGCAGAGCCGACGGCCCGTGGTCGCGGCCAAAGCCGATGACGAATTTTCCCGTATCGGTTACTGCCAGCGCCTCGCCATCCAGCGTGACTTCGCTGCCGGGCTCGACCGTTCCAATGACCATGCCGCCTTGACGTAATTCGCCGTCCAGCTCGAGGGCCATCGCCGGGCCCGTGGCCACAATCAGCGCGGCGGCAAGCGCAACCAGACTCCGCAAGCTAGACTTAAGCAACGCCCAGATCCCTCTTCACCATGGCTTCGGGGCCAGCATAGGGCTCCTGCCGGTCGACGCTCCAGTAGCGCAGTTCGTCGAGCGCAATACGCTGGCCTGTCACGGCGCAGGTCACATAGGACCCTGGTGCCAGAACATCATAGTCCGCATCAAGATAGCGAAGGCGGGCTTCGCCGCCCATCTGGCTGTCAAACCGGTTCAAGGGTCAGTCCTCATTCAAAGTCCCAATTGTCGCCACTCTTATCACGGGCGATATGGGCAGGAACAGGGCAGCCTAGAAGAGCTCGCCCTGGCCTCTCTTGCCCGCAGGGGCAGCCTTCTTGGCTGACGAGACTTTCGCGGCGGGCCGTTTAACGGGTGGTTCTTCCAGTGTCTGAACGGCGACCCGGTCTGCATCAGCAAATTCAAGATCGAACCGTCCGGCGGCGCGGGCGGCGTCACCGGAGCGGATGGGCTTGCCGTCACCATCAAGCGCCAGGGCAAAGCCGCGCTCCAGCACACTCTTGTGAGAGAGTGTGTCGAGCAGCCGCCCGGCCTGGTCGAGACGCTTGCGGTTCTTCTCCACCTGCGCCGTGAAGACACGCGGAAGGCGTTCCGCCACAGGCTCAAGCGCGCGCCTGGCCGTCTGCGTTGCCACGTCCCGGCGGCGCAGCAGTCGCTCGCCCAAGGCATCAAGGTCCTTGCGGGACTGGGCCAGCTGGGCCTGCGGGCGGCGGGCTTCCAGACGTCCGGCCCAGGTCGCGAGAGTCGTCCGTCTGGTCTCAAAGATGCGGCCGCGATGGCTGACGAGCCGCTCGCCCGCCACATCCAGCCGCTGACGCTGGATTTCCACCAGCCGCTCGGGCCGCGGCAAAGCGCGGGCAAGGCTGCGCACATCATTGCGGGCCTGTTCCAGCCGCCGGGTCATCACCCGGTGCTGACGGGCGCCCTGGTCCAACACCTGCGCCACAAGGTCCGCGCGGACCGGGACTGCATGTTCCGCAGCCGCCGTCGGCGTGGGGGCGCGCAGGTCCGAGGCAAAATCAATCAGCGTCGTGTCCGTCTCATGGCCGACGGCGGAGATCAGCGGGATGTCGCTTTCAAACGCCGCGCGCACCACGACTTCCTCATTGAAGGGCCACAGATCCTCGACGCTGCCACCACCACGCGCAACGATGATCAGGTCAGGCCGCGGAATGTCGCCGCCGGGCTCAAGCGCGTTGAATCCCTTGATGCCCGCCGCTACTTCTGCGGCTGCGGTTTCGCCCTGCACCCGCGTCGGCCAGATCAGCACATGACGGGGAAAGCGGTCGCGCAGGCGGTGCAGGATATCGCGGATGACAGCGCCTGAGGGCGACGTTACTACGCCGATCACCTCCGGCAGGAAGGGCAGCGGCCTCTTGTGCTCTGCATCGAACAGGCCTTCAGCGGCCAGTTTCTTGCGCCGGTCTTCCAGGAGCTTCATCAGCGCTCCGACACCGGCGGGCTCGATCGACTCAATGACGATCTGGTACTTGGATTGGCCGGGGAAGGTGGTGAGGCGGCCGGTGGCGATCACCTCAAGGCCCTGCTCGGGCTGGGTGGCCAGCCGCGAGGCGTTGCCTTTCCAGATGACACCGGACAGGACGGCGCGGTCGTCCTTCAGGTCCAGATAGACATGGCCGGAGGCAGGCCGCGAGACACGGCCGATCTCCCCGCGCACCCGCACATGGCCGAACTGGTCCTCGACCATGCGTTTGACGGCGCCGGATATCTCCGAAACGGAGTATTCCGGTGCGTTGCCGAGGGTGGGTTCGGCGAGAGAATCAGTAGCCATTTGGATGCGAATCCGCTTCAACGTGGGGTGGGTTCTAAGCGCGCGAGGCTTCGTGCTAGAACCCGGTCAGCATACCGCCTGGATCACGCATTAGCCATGCAACATCCCAAAGCGGTGTCCCCTTTTCACCTCCTTTTGGCGGGCAAATCAGAAATGAAAGTACTGGTGGTAGGTTCAGGCGGACGCGAGCATGCCCTGTGCTGGAAGCTGGCCCAGAGCCCCAAGCTTACAAAGCTGTACGCGGCGCCCGGCAATGCGGGCATGGACGCGGTCGCCGAGTGCGTGCCCATCGGTGCCGAAGACATCGATGCGCTGGTGAATTTTGCCCGCGACACGGCGATTGATCTCGTGGTGGTGGGCCCGGAAGGTCCGCTGGTGCTCGGTCTGACGGACAGGCTGGAAGACGCCGGCATCCGCACCTTCGGCCCCAGCGGCAAGGCCGCGCAGCTGGAAGGCTCCAAGAGCTTCACCAAGGATCTGTGCCGCCGCGCCAACATTCCCACCGCCGCCTATGCCCACTTCACCAATGCAGATGATGCGCTGGCCTATGTGCGCGAACAGGGCGCGCCCATCGTGGTCAAAGCAGACGGGCTTGCCGCCGGCAAGGGCGTGACCGTGGCCATGGAACTGGCCGATGCCGAAGCCGCCATCACGGAAGCGTTTGACGGGCGCTTTGGAGAGGCGGGCGCGGAAGTGGTCGTTGAAGCGTTTCTGGAAGGCGAGGAAGCCAGCTTCTTTGTCATCTGTGACGGGGAGCGCGCTCTGCCACTGGCCACCGCGCAGGATCACAAGCGCGTCGGCGATGGGGATACCGGTCCTAACACGGGCGGCATGGGGGCTTACTCCCCTGCCCCGGTGATGACGCAGGACATGATCGACTTCACCATGACCCGGATGATCGAGCCGACACTGGCGACGCTCAAGGCGGACGGCATGCCCTACAAGGGCGTGATCTTCGCCGGGCTGATGATCACCGACACGGGTCCTGAACTGATTGAATACAACGCACGCTTCGGGGACCCGGAATGCCAGGTGCTGATGATGCGTATGCAGAGCGATCTGCTGCCGCTGCTTGATGCCGCCGCGCAGGGCAACCTGTCCGGTGCGAGCGTCGCCTGGCATGACGACCCGGCGCTGAGTGTGGTGATGGCCGCCAAGGGCTATCCCGGTGCTTACGACAAGGGCACGCACATCAACAAGCTGGACGAGGCTGCAGCCCCTGACAATGTTGAGGTTTTCCATGCCGGAACCTCCCGCACGGACGGGCAGGTCGTGGCGACAGGTGGCCGCGTCCTGAATGTCACCGCCATGGGCGCCTCAGTGGCGAAAGCGCAGGCGCTGGCCTATGCTGCGGTAGATACAATTGACTGGCCTGAAGGCTTTAGCCGCCGCGATATCGGCTGGCGCGCGCTCCAAAGAGAAATGGATGACCGCGAAAACGCCTGAGGGCCCCTACGACATTTGAGACATACGACACCAAGAAACGACAACAGGGAGTATCCCGATGAGTGATGCAGCAGCATCGGATGACCGCCAGGAGATGTTCTCCGGCACCAAGGGTGTGGCGGACAATCACAAGTTTGATGAAGCAAAACTGTTTGAATATCTGAACGACACGGTGAAGGGCTTTGAAGGCCCGCTGGAAGTTCGCGAGTTCAAGGGCGGCCAGTCCAACCCGACCTATCAGCTGGTCACGCCGAAGAAGAAATATGTCCTGCGCCGCAAACCACCGGGCAAGCTGCTGCCGTCTGCCCACGCGGTTGATCGCGAGTTCAAGGTCATCTCCGCGCTTGGCGACACCAACGTGCCGGTGCCCGAGGCGTACACCTTGTGCGAAGACGATGATGTCATCGGCACGATGTTCTACGTCATGGAAATGGTGGAAGGCCGCATCCTGTGGGAAGCGCTGCTGCCGAATGAATCCAAGGAAAGCCGCGGGCAGATCTATGACGCGATGAACGACACCATCGCCAAGCTGCACATGGTCGACTACGAAAAGGTCGGCCTGGGCGACTTC
>JGI12316J15309_10001314_pt1 | contig 15209 bp, 13 predicted proteins | sample MarCyaLeptolynsp_FD_15309 | JGI IMG/M metagenome (IMG submission 15309) | reverse complement strand
CATCAGCGCCGACGATCTGCGCAAACGTCTCCTGATCACCTTGAACCACGAAGTGGAGGTGCTCGAACATCAGTTCGCCCGCAACAAGGTCGACACATTGTCCGGCGAGGCGCGATTCCTCGACGCCCATACGATCGAGGTGCGCGGCGGCGAAGGCGAAACCACGACTTTCAGCGCCGACCGGTTTCTGCTGTCGGTCGGCACCCGGCCGTTTCGGCCCGATTACATCCCCTTTGACGGCACGTCGATCATCGACAGCGACGAGATCCTCGAGATCACCGACCTGCCCCGGTCGATCACGGTGATCGGCGCCGGCGTGATCGGCATCGAATATGCCTCGATCTTTTCCGCCCTCGATACCCACGTGACCCTGGTCGAGCCGCGCGACTCCATGCTCGATTTCGTCGACAGGGAACTGATCGAGGATTTTACCTATCAATTGCGCGACCGGGGCATGAAGATCATGTTCGGCAACGCGGTCAAATCGGTCTCCAAAACCGACGGCGTCTGCGAGGTCGGTCTGGAAAACGGCCGCCGGATCAGGACGGAGATGGTTCTGTTTGCCGCCGGACGCATCGGATCGACGGACAGGCTCAACATCGAAGCCTGCGGCCTTGAAGCCGATCATCGCGGCCGGCTGTCGGTCGATCCGAAGACATTTCAGACCGCTGTGCCGCATATCTATGCCGCCGGCGACGTGGTCGGGTTCCCGAGCCTTGCTTCGACATCGATGGAACAGGGGCGGATCGCCGCCTGCCATGCGTTTGACGCCCAGATGCAGAAACCGCCGGAATTTTTCCCGTACGGCATCTATTCGGTCCCGGAAATTTCCACCTGCGGCATGTCGGAGGAAGAGGTGATCGAACGCGGCATCGCCTACGAATCAGGCGTCGCCCGCTTTCGCGAAACCTCCCGGGGCCACATTATGGGCCTCGACACCGGCCTCCTGAAGATGATTTTTTCCCTGAAGACACGGCGTTTGCTCGGCGTTCATATCGTTGGGGAAGGTGCAACCGAACTGGTGCATATCGGCCAGGCGGTTTTGAACCTGCAGGGAACGCTCGACTATTTCGTCGAGAACACCTTCAACTATCCGACCCTTGCCGAAGCCTACAAGATCGCCGCTCTCGATGCGTACAACCGGATGAGCTGACCAGGGTCTTGATTTCCGCTGCGGTTCAAATTATTAAAAAATGCATATTAAATGCATAATAAAGATCTCAACATGACCCGACCAGAGCTTGACGTCCGTCCGAAACCGGCCAGGATCCCGGCCCATCCCTCCATCACCCGTGCCCAGATCGCCGAACTGGTCGACACGTTCTATGCCGAGGTCCGGGCCCATCCGCGATTGGGGCCCCTGTTCGAAGACCGCATCGGCGGCAACTGGGAACCGCATCTGGACAAGATGAAACTGTTCTGGGCCTCGGTGCTTTTGCGCACGGGAGACTATAAGGGAAAACCGGTCCCGGCCCACATGCAGCTCTCCAACGTCCAGTCCGAGGATTTCCGCGCCTGGCTCGACACCTTCCGGCCGGTGGCGGAATCGATCTTCGAACCGGCCGCAGCCGAAATAGCCATTGCGACGGCAAACCGGATCGCTCAAAGCCTCTGGCTGGCTATGTTCGGCACGATCCACAATGCACCGCCGCAATGGATGCGATAATTGCAAAGCTTCTTGCCGCGGAATTGACCTGTCCTAGCCCGGTTATCCCCACCGGGTCGACGTAACAGATGACGTCCCGAACAAGTTGATTATAAGTTGGCCTCGTCACTGGGCGGGTGAGCAATGCGCATGGTGCATCGGCTCCCCCTGCGTCAGCAGAAAACAAAAAATTTGACCAATTGGGCAAAATTTGTGCATTATCCCGGTAATGATAAGAGTGGGAGACGTTGAATGACTATGAAATCGCATTGGAGCCGGCGGGCCGCGCTGGCAGTGATGGCGGGGGGACTCGCGGTCGGCGCGATGGCCGCGCAGACCGGACCGGCTCTGGCGGAAAAGCTGAAAGTGGCGGCAATCTATACGCTGCCGGTGGAACAGCAATGGATCGGACGCATTCACAAGGCGCTGAACGCGGCCAAGGATCGCGGCGACATCGAATATGTCTATTCCGAAAATGTCGCGAACACCGACTATGAACGGGTGATGCGCGAATATGCCGAACAGGGCATGAGCCTGGTGGTCGGCGAGGCGTTCGCGGTCGAACGCGCCGCGCGCAAGGTTGCGGCCGATTATCCCGACACATCGTTCCTGATGGGTTCGTCCTTCGGACCGGCCAAACCGAATTTCGCCGTCTTCGACAATTGGATCCACGAACCGAGCTACCTGTCGGGCATGGTCGCCGGTGCGGCGACGAAGTCGAATGTCATCGGCATGGTCGGCGGCTATGCAATCCCAGAAGTCAACCGCCTGATGCACGCCTTCATGGACGGGGCCCGTGAGGTCAATCCGGACGTCAAGTTTCTCGTCAACTTCATCGACAGCTGGTACGACCCGCCGAAAGCCAAGGAAAGCGCGTTTGCCATGATGGATGCCGGGGCGGACATCATGTATGCGGAGCGGTTCGGGGTTTCCGATGCGGCCGTCGAACGCGGCGTCAAGGCGATCGGCAATGTGATCGACACGTCCGGCGACTATCCCGGAACCATCCTGGCGTCCGCGCTATGGCACATGGAGCCGACCATCGACCGCGCCATTGCGGCGGTAAAGGGCGGCACCTTCGAACCGGCCGATTACGGCCAGTACAGCTTTGTCGCCTATGGCGGCGCCTCCCTGGTCATGGATGAGAAGCTCGTCCCGGCCGACATGGTCGCCAAGGTGCGCGCCAAGGAGAAGGAAATCCTCGACGGGTTCTTCCGCGTCAACGTCAACGACGCGCCGCCCGTATCCGACAAATAGACAATTGGGGCCGGGCCTGCGCCCGGTCCCTTCGACCTCTTTGGTTCCAGAGCCGGGCAAGGATGCCCGCTTTGAATTCAGCCGACCGAATCGACCGTCATTCGAAGTCGGTACAGAGAGACGTTTCCTTCAATCGGTCCCTGTGCGCGGTGTCCCGGTCATGACAGACAGCCCCGTTCTATCGCTCCGCGGCCTGAGCAAACGATTCGGCACGATCCTGGCCAACGATTCGGTCAGCCTCGATCTGCATCGCGGCGAAATTCTGGCGCTTCTCGGCGAGAACGGCGCCGGCAAAACCACCTTGATGAACATGCTCTTCGGCCATTATCTGCCCGATTCGGGCGAGGTCCTGGTCGCCGACGCGGCCGGCGCGCTGGCGCCGCTGCCGCTCGGCCAGCCGCAGGCTGCGCTGGCCGCCGGCATCGGCATGGTGCATCAGCACTTCACCCTGGCGGAGAACCTGACCGCCCTCGACAATATCCTGCTCGGTTCGGAATCCCTGTTCTCGCTCAGCCGCAACCGCGACGCCGCGATCCTCAAGATCGAGGCGATCATGGCGCAATCCGGACTGACGGCGCCGCTGCACGAGCCGGTCTCGCGGCTGTCGGTCGGAGAACGCCAGCGGGTCGAGATCCTCAAGGCGCTGTATCGCGACGCCCGCATCCTGGTTCTCGACGAGCCGACGGCCGTGCTGACGCCGCAGGAGGCCGACACCCTGTTTGCCAATATCGGCCGGCTCGCGGCAGACGGTCTCTCGGTTATCTTCATTTCCCACAAACTGCGCGAAGTGTTTGCCTTCTCGCACCGGATCGCGGTGTTGCGCGGCGGCCGCAAGGTCGGCGAACTGTCAAGCGACGACGCCGACGAAGCCTCGGTTGCCCGGCTCATGGTCGGCCAGGACGTTCCCCGCAACGACCGCGAGACGATGCAGCCGGGCGCGCCGGTCTTTGCCCTGAACAAGGTCGACGTCTCCGGCCGGGATGCGCGCAACAGCCTGCACGCGGTCGACCTGACAGTGCACGCCCATGAAATTGTCGGGATCGCCGGCGTCTCCGGCAATGGCCAGTCGGCGCTCGCCGCCCTGGTGTCCGGACTGCTCGTGCCCGACTCCGGTACCGTTGAGATGAACGGCAAGGCGATCGACCGATTCACGCCGTCCGATTTCATCGACCATGGCGTCGGCCGCATTCCCGAAGACCGGCACCATGACGGGGTCGTCGGCGCGATGAGCGTGTCGGAAAACCTGGTCATTGAGCGGCTCGGCGATGCGGGCGTTCAGAAATTCGGTTTTCTGCGGCGCAACGCGATCCGCAACGAGGCGAAAACGGCGGTGGCGGAATACGACGTGCGCGGCCCGGGCATCGACGCCAAAGCCCGGCTTCTGTCGGGCGGCAACATCCAGAAACTGATTCTCGCCCGTGTCTTCGAACGGGCGCCCAACCTGATACTCGCAAACCAGCCCACACGCGGCCTCGATCTCGGCGCTGCCGGCGAGGTTGCGCGCCGCCTTGCCGAAGCCCGCGCCCGCGGCGCGGGCATTATCCTGATTTCGGAGGATCTCGACGAGATCCTGTCGCTCGCCGACCGGATCCTGGTCATTCACGACGGGCATCTGGTAGAGACGTCGAGCCATGACCGGCAGGCGATCGGCCTGATGATGGCGGGAGAGGCGGCATGATCCGGATCGAACCCCGCACCACGCCGTCGCGCCTTTTGACAGCAGGCGTTCCCGTGCTCGCGGCAATCATCGCCCTGTTGCTGGCCGCGATCCCGCTGCTGCTGGCCGGCGCCGATGTGGGCGCGGCCTACGGACTGATGGCAACCGGCGTCTTCGGCTCGGTGTTTTCGTTTTCCGAAATGCTGACCCGGGCGACGCCTCTGATCTTCACCGGTCTGGCCGCCGCACTCGCGTTCCGCGCCAAACTCTGGAACATCGGCGCGGAGGGGCAACTCTATCTCGGCGCGCTTGCAGCCGTCGCCGTCGGCACCGGCGCCGTCGATGCGCCGGCCATCGTTCTCATTCCACTCGTCATGCTCGCCGGAGCCGCCGCGGGCGCGGCCGGCATGGCCGGCCCGGCCCTTTTGAAGATCCGGTTTGGCGCCGACGAGGTCGTGACGACCCTGTTGCTCAATTTCATCATACTGATCTTCGTCCAGATGATGCTGGAAGGCCCGTTCAAGGACCCGATGGGGCTCGGCTGGCCGCAATCCGAACCGATTGTCGACAATGCCGTGCTGCCGCCGCTGATGGACCGAATGCGGGTCCATTCCGGGCTGCTGATCGGGCTTGTCGCCGCGCTGATCGCCCATATCGTGCTGGCCCGCACGGTCTGGGGCTACAAGGTCCGCGCCGTCGGCGAAAACGCCGCCGCCGCCCGCCATGCCGGGATCTCCGTCACCCGCACCATGATGGGCGCCGCTCTCGTTTCCGGCGCACTGGCCGGCCTCGCCGGGGTCGGCGAGGTTGCCGGCCTCAAGGGCTATCTGACCGCCGACCTGTCGCCCGGATTCGGCTATGCCGGCATCGTCGTCGCCATGCTCGCGGGCCTGTCGCCGCTCGGCGTCGTCATCTCGTCCCTGTTCATCGCCTCCATCTTTGTCGGCGCCGACAGCATGAGCCGGGCGCTTGGCGTGTCCTCTTACCTGGCCGATCTGGTCGTTGCGCTGTCGCTGTTGTGCGTGCTCGTCGGCGGGTTTGCCTCGCGCTACCGCTTCGTCCGGTCGGGAGCCGCGTAATGGATATTCTGGAAATCTTTCTCAACGCCAATTTCTGGGCCGCGGCCCTGCGCATCGCGACGCCGCTGATCTTCGGCGTGCTCGGCGCCCTGATCTGCGAACGCGCCGGCGTGCTCAATCTCGGCATCGAGGGCATCTTCGCCGCCGGCGCCATGGCCGGATGGATGGCGGTCTGGCTCGGCGCGGGCCTGTGGGGCGGCGTGCTGGTGGCGGCCATTGCCGGCGCCTTCTTCGGGCTGATCCATGCAATCCTGACAATCCCGCTCGGCCTGTCGCAGCACGTGTCCGGTCTCGGCGTGACGCTCCTGGCCACATCGAGCGCCTATTTCGCCTATCGCACCGCCCTGCCCGACGTCACCACGCCGCCGCGGATCGTTCCGTTCAAGGCCCTCGACATCCCGCTCCTGTCCGACATTCCGTTCCTCGGGCCGGTCCTGTTTCAGCAGACGGCCCTGACCTGGCTAGCGCTTCTGATGGTATTCCTTGTCTGGTGGCTTCTGGAAAAGACCCCGCTCGGCCTTGCCATTCGTGCGGTCGGCGACAATCCCGACGCCGTCGACGCACAGGGGCTTTCGGTCTACAAGCTGCGCATCGGCGCCGTTGTCGCCGGTTCGGCGCTGATGGCAATCGGCGGCGCCTTTCTGACCATGTCGGCGTTCGACGCCTTCTTTTTCGGCATGGTCAACGGCCGCGGCTGGATCTGCATCGCGCTGGTCATCTTCGCCTCCTGGCGGCCGGGCAAGGCCCTGATCGGAGCGCTTTTGTTCGGCGCCTTCGATGCGTTTCAGGTTCGTCTGCAGACCGAAGTCGGCGCATTTCTGCCAAGCCAGGTGTTCCTGATGGCGCCCTATATCCTGTCGATCATCGCGCTGGTGATCGCCGCGCGCGGCGCGGAATATCCACGCGCCCTGCTGGTTCCATGGTTCAAGGGCCAGCGATAAACAGCCGAACCTGTCCGGAGCCCGTCATGACCTTCGATCTCATCGTCCGCAACGCCAACCTGCCCGACGGCCGCTTGGGCATGGACATAGCCTGCCGGAACGGATCGATCGCCGCGATCGACCGGTCGATTGCCGCCGAAGCCAGACGCGAAATCGACGCAACCGGCCGTCTCGTCGCGCCGCCCTTCGTCGATCCGCATTTCCACATGGACGCCACCCTGTCGCTCGGCCGGCCGCGCATGAACCGGTCCGGCACGCTTCTGGAGGGCATCGCGCTGTGGGGCGAACTCAAACCGGTCCAGACCGTGGAAGAAATTGTCGAACGGGCCATGCGCTATTGCGACCTGGCGGTCTCGATGGGCATGGGCGCGATCCGCTCCCATGTCGATGTCTGCGACGACAGCCTGAAGGGCGTCGAGGCACTGATAGAGGTGCGGCGCCGGGTTGCGCCCTATCTCGACCTGCAGCTGGTCGCGTTTCCCCAGGACGGGCTGTTTCGTTCAGCGACCGCTGAGGACAATCTCCTGCGCGCGCTCGACCTGGGCGTCGACATTGTCGGCGGCATTCCGCATTTCGAGCGCACCATGGAGGACGGAACCCGCTCGGTGCGCCGTCTGTGCGAGATCGCGGAACAGCGCGGCCTGCGGGTCGACATGCATTGCGACGAAACCGACGATCCGATGAGCCGGCACGTCGAAACGCTGGCTTATGAAACCCAGCGTCTTGGCTTGCAGGGCCGCGTCGCCGGTTCGCACCTGACCTCCATGCATTCGATGGACAATTATTATGTCTCCAAGCTGTTGCCGCTGATGGCCGAGGCCGGCCTGGCGGCAATCCCCAATCCGCTGATCAACATCCTGATCCAGGGCCGCCACGACACCTATCCCAAACGCCGGGGCCAGACCCGGGTGCGCGAATTGCGCGACACCGGCATTTCTGTCGGCTTCGGCTCCGACTGCGTGATGGACCCCTGGTATTCCCTTGGCCGCGCCGACATGCTCGACGTCGCGGCAATGGGCCTGCATGTCGGTCAATTGTCGAGCCGCGAGGACATGGCCTGGTGTTTCGACGCCGTCACCGTCAATTCCGCCGAGATCATGGGGCTGGAAAATTATGGCGTGTCCGAGGGCGCCAGGGCGAATTTCTCGATCCTGCAGGCCTTCGACAAGGTCGAGGCGATCCGGTTGCGGGCAACGCGCCTGTTTGTGGTTCGCGCGGGCAAGGTGATCGCCGAAACGCCGGCTTCCTCCTGCACCCTGTCGCTGGACGGCAGGCCGTCCAGCCTCGACCCAGCGGCCTATCGTCCGGTCCAGGCCGGCGAATAGTGCGCTCTCACGCCACCCTGTCGCCTTTCTTCACCTTAACCGCCCGGTTGTCGACCGCCGGCAGCATGCGCGCGGGGTCGCGCGTTACCACGACATCGATAACGCTCGGCCGTTCCGTCTCGGCGAACGCGGAGGTCAGGGCGGCGCCGAGCTCTTCGGGATTCTCGACCCGCACGCCGTGACAGCCCATGGCTTCGGCCACACGGGCATAATCGGTTTCAGCCAGATCCGAAGACTGGTAATTGCCTTCGCCATACATGAGATGTTGCAGCGCCTTGACGTAGCCGGAGGCGGCATTGTTGACGACGACGATGGTCACGCCGAGTTTCATCCGGCGCGCCGTCTCCAGTTCGCCGAGCACCATGTTGAAGCCGCCATCGCCGGTCAGGCCGACGACGATCGCGTCCGGCGCGGCCAATTGCGCGCCCATCGCGCCCGGCAGCCCGTAACCGATCGAGGCAAAGCCCCGGTCGGGCACGAACGCACGCCCGGCTTTCTTGGTGTCGAACAGGAGCCCGCCCCAATGGGCGGCGAAACCGCCGTCGGCGATGAGGTAGCCATCGGCCGGAAGATGCCGGTTCAGTTCGGTGATCAGGCGCGCCATGTGCACCGGGCTTTCGGCCGAATAAAGCCGCTCGGAAACGTCGGTGCGCCAGGCCGCCATCTTTTCCGGAATTTCGGCGAGATAGTCCCGCCTTGCCGCGGTCCGGTCGGCCGCTCCCGCTTTCAAAAGGTCGTACAGGTCGGCAAGCCCGGCCCTGGCGTCTCCCCACAGCTTGACCGTCGGCTGATAGGTCCGCCCCATTTCCTCCGCCACATTGTCGAGATGGATGACGGTCATGCCCGGCGCCGGGATCGTGTAGCGTTTGGTTGCGATCTCGCCGAGCTTGCAGCCGACGACCAGCAGGCAGTCGCTCGCCGCGATCAGAGCGTTGGCGATCCGGTCATAGCGTCCGAACAGGCCGGCATTGAGCGGGCTGGTGCATGCGATCGCACCCTTGCCCGTCAGGGTGTGGGCAACCGGAATGCCGCAGGTTTCGGCAAGCGCCGTCACCTGTGCCGCGGCGCCGGAAAGATGGACGCCGCCACCGCACAGGATCATCGGCCGTTTCGCGGCCGCCAGCAACGCGGCGGCCTTTGCCGCGTTTTCCGCATCCGGCCGGCAGCGTAGGGCCGGTGCCATGATATGGGCCGGGTCGCATTCGAAATCCCCGTCCTCGAAGCCCCACGTGCCGTGGGCAATGTCTTCCGGCACGTCGACCACCACCGGTCCGGGGCGCCCCGACGTTGCAATCGCAAACGCCCGCCGCATGATTTCCGGAATCCGGTGCACCGCTTCGATCCGCAGCAGTTCCTTGCAGGCCGGCCGCAGGATCGTCACCTGATCGGTTTCCTGGGTCATGTTCTTGCCGGCATGGTCGCGTTGCGCATCGCCGACGATGGCCACCATCGGCGAGCCGGCATTCAGCGCCTCGACCAGTCCGGTCACCAGATTGGTTGCGCCGGGTCCGAGCGTCGCGTCCACCAGCCCGACCCGACCGGAAATCTTGGCATAGGCATCTGCGGCGAAGACCGCGCAGCGCTCGTCGTTTATCAGGTTGTGGTTGAGACCGAGGCGGCGGGCCGCATCGTAGAACGGCAAAAGCTGAAACCCGCCCATGCCAAACATCGGCCCGGCCTCGTGCGCCTGCAGCATCCGGACAAGGGCTTCGCCCCCCGTCATTTCATTGGTATCGGTATGGTTGCTCATGGCGTCTGTTTTTCCAGGGTTTGGCGGGCCGCATCGGCAATCATGGCCGGCGTAACCCGCAATTGATCTTCCAGATTGGTGGCATAGGAGACAAGCGAGCGCGGCGCCCCCAGCCGCCGGACCGGCGCCTTCAGCGCATCCCCGGCCCGTTCCGCGATTGTCGCAACCACTTCCGCGCCGAAGCCGCTGACCGCAACCGATTCGTGGGCAACGACAAGCCGGCCGGTCTTGCGCACGCTCGCCAGCACCGCCTGTTTGTCCCATGGCCACAGGCTGACCAGATCGATCAGGTCTGCGTCGACACCCTCGGCGGCGAGCATCTCGGCCGCTTCCAACGCCAGATTGGCGGTCGCCGACCAGCTGACGATGGTCACGTCCGCACCGCTCCTGCGGATCCGGGCGGTGCCGATCGGCGGATCCGCATCGACGTCGACCTCGCCTTCCATCTGCCAGATGTTCTTGTGTTCCAGATAGACGACGGGATCGTCGCAGGCGATGGCCGCCTTCATCATCGAATAATTGTCCTGCGGCGTGCTCGGGCAGATCACCACCAGGCCGGGAACATGCACATAAAGGCTTTCCAGGCACTGGGAATGCTGGGCCGCGGAGGACCGCCACATGCCCATCGGCTTGCGGATCACCATCGGCGCGCGCGACTGACCGCCGAACATGAACCGCGCCTTGGCGATCTGATTGACCAGTTCATCGGTCGCGCACAGCGCAAAGTCGGCAAAGCGCATTTCGACCACCGGTCGTGTCCCGACCAGGGCAGCACCGAAGGCCGCCCCCATGATCGCGGCTTCCGAAATCGGCGCGTCCGAAATCCGCGCCGCACCGAATTCCTCGCGCAGGCCCTTGTACTGGCCGAACACGCCGCCGCGCCCGAGATCCTCGCCGACGCACCAGACCCGGCTGTCGGCGCGCATGGCGTCGCGGACCGCCAGCTTGGCGGCATCGCCATAGGTCATCACCGCCATCAGAACGCCTCCCCTGCCGGACTGCCGATATCCTGGACATCGTCATAGACCGAAGCCAGCGCGGGAAACGGCGCCGCGGCCGCCTCGGCGAGCACGGCGATCATCTCTTCCTGCGCCGCCGCGCGCAGCCCATCGAGGTCCGTTGCACTCACGCCCGCGGCGGCCAGAACGTCGCGCTGCCGGGCGATCGGATCGTTGGTCGCGGCCATCCGGCCGGCCTCGCCCTCCGGCCGGTAGGTGGCCGGATCGAAATAGGTATGGCCGTCGAGCCGGTAGGTCAGCGCATGCAGGAATTCCGGCTTGCCGGTCTGCCGGATCCGCGCCGCGATCTCGCGGGCGCAATCGGCAATCGCCTCGACATCGTTGCCGTCGACCTCGGTGGTTGCGATGCCCATCGCCGCCGCCCGCGCCGCCGCGCCTTCGCCCGCCGTCATGGTTGCGGTGCGCGTCGTCGCCGAATACAGATTGTCTTCGCACACGAACAGGATCGGCAGATCGAACACGCCGGCCCAGTTCAGGCCCTCCAGGAACGGGCCGCGATTGATCGCTCCGTCACCGAAAATATCGACGACGATCTGGTCGCCGCCCAAGAGCTTCACACCATGCGCGGCCCCCGCGGCGATGGTGATGTTGGCGGCAACGACGCCGTTCGCCCCGAGCATTCCAACGTCGAAATCGGCAATGTGCATGGACCCGCCCTTGCCGCCGCAACAGCCGCCCTCGCGTCCGAGCAACTCCTTCATCATCGCCGCCGGATCGGCGCCCTTTGCCAGGGTGTGGCCATGGCCGCGATGGGTCGACAGAAGATAATCGTCGCGCCGCAGGGCGTGCATGATGCCGGCGGGAATCGCTTCCTGACCGATCGACAGATGGATCGGTCCGGGAACGATCTTGTCGCGAACTGCGGCGGCGCGCGCCTGTTCCTCGAACGCCCGGATCCGTTCCATCATCGTCAGCAGCGCCGTGCCGCGTTCGGCATCGTAGTTGGGCGTCATGGCCTCGCACCTCCGTCAAGCGCCCCGAGATCGCGGCGGATACGCTCCGCCTCCCGTTGCAGGGCAGGCAGCAGCGTTCCGGCAATACGCTCCGCCGTCATCCGGTCCTTGATCGCACCGATGGCAAGGCCCCCGACCAGGCGTCCCGCCGGTGTTTCCACAGGCACGGCAATCGCGCTCATCCCCGGCACCACGCCGCCGTCATTCAGGGCATAACCCTTGTTCACAAACAATGTCCTCTGCTGCTCCAGTTGCTCAGGGGTGTATCCATATTCCGCCAGCCAGGCGCGGTTCGCCCGCGCGACCGCCGCGCGCCGGCCGTCCGGCATGCAGCAATAAAGCGCGAGCGCGCCGGCCCCCACACCAAGCGGCCGCCGGTCACCGCGATCGAGCGTCAGGGTGCGGATCGGGAAAGCGCCGACATGCCGGGCGACGCAGACCGAGGCCCGACCCTCCGGCACCGAGAGGAAGATCGTGTCCTCCGACAGATCCGCCAGCCGCCGCATCGCCCGTTCGGCGACGGCGGCGAGATCGACATGTTCGGCGCGGCGGGCAATGGCGGCCAGCGCAGTGCCCAGCCGGTAGGTCCGGTCCTCGGGATCCTGGACGACGAAGTTCACGTCCTGCAGCGAAGCAAGCACCCGGTGTGTCGTGGTTTTGGTCAAGCGGGTTCGGGCGACCAGTTCGCTCAGGCCGCCGCCGTCCGGCATTGCGGACAGGGCGTCCAGCACTCGCGCGGCCCGCGCAATCGATCCGACAGGCAGGTCGGCGGCTTTCATGGCGTCTCCCTAGCGTTCCGATTATCGGAACAATATTCCTACATTATTGGACCGCACTTGATCCGACCTGTCAACCGGCATAAACCTTTGTCATGGACGAAACCCTGCTCCTGAACTCGATCACGGACGTGACAGCGGCAATGGCCGGTCAGATCGCCGTCAGCGGATCGCATGGCGGTCTCTACCCGGCGGCGATCGCGTCGCGGGCGGGGCTGCGCGCCGTCGTTTTCAACGATGCGGGCGGCGGCCTGGACAATGCCGGCGCCGCCGGGCTCACGGCGCTCGCCTCGGTGGGCATGGCGGCGGTTTGCGCCGATTGCATGACCTGCCTGATCGGGTCGGCCGGCGATACGCTGGACAACGGAATTGTCAGACAGGCCAATCCTGTCGCGAGCGATCTCGGCGTCGCAATCGGGATGCCTGTACAGCTGGCGGTTCCCCTGCTCCAGACAGCGCCCGTCCCGGCAGGGCGCTTGCCGCCGGTGGTCGAAGCCCGGCGAACGGTGTCGGTCGGCCGGGCAAAGGTCCTGGCCGTTGATTCCGCCTCCCTGGTTGCGCCTGAAGACGCCGGAGAAGTGATCGTGACCGGGTCTCACGGCGGTCTGATCGGCGGCGACCCGGCCAGAGCCCTGAAGGCGGCGGCCAGGCTGGCGGTTTTCAACGATGCCGGCATCGGCAGGGATGGCATCGGCACGAGCCGGTTACCGGCGCTGAACCGGCGCGGCATCGCCGCCCTGACCGTCTCCCATGCGAGCTGTCGGATCGGCGATGCGGGATCGGCACTTGCCACCGGTCGGATTTCGGCATGCAACGACCTGGCGCTGACGATGGGCGCGCGGATCGGGGACGATCTTGCTGCATTCCTGGCGCGGCACTGCAGTCCGGACACCCTATAGTCCTGCTGGCACCTCGGCACCGAATCGTACGACACTGGAACAACGCGTCGAGTCCGGGCCGGACGCCGGACAGGATCGTCCCGCGTGACGTCCGACAGGCCTGCGACAAGGGAAAGGCGGAACCGCATGACAAGACACGAGTTCGATACCTATTGCGAAAGCCTGAAGGCCAGCACCCATGTCGTGCAGTGGGGCGGATCGTCGGTATGGAAACTGGGCGGCAAGATTTTTGCCATCTGCTCGCAATGGGGAGCGGGCAATCATTCCAAGATCAGTTTCAAGGCGAGCGACCTCGCCTATTCGATTCTGATCGAACAGCCCGGCATCGTCCCCGCGCCTTATCTCGCCCGCGCGAAATGGGTTCAGGTTGAGTCCGAAGACGCCATGAGCGACGATGATCTCAAGGATTACATTTCTGCCGCCTACACCATTATTCTCGGCAAACTGACGCGGAAACAACGCAGGGAGCTCGATCTCGAAGCCGCTTGATGCGACGCTTGATTATTAAAAATTTGCACATATTGAGAATTTATAATAATTTCTGTGCCGTTGAAATCCGGGACCCGTGCCATGACCTCCAGTCCGATCGGACCGAATGCCTGGTTGCATCACGTTCAGATCAAAGCCGAACAGCCGCAGACGCTTGCCGAATTCCATTCCCGCGCGTTGATGATGCGGGTCGCTCCCCTGGGCGATCAGTGGATGTGCGAAGGCCCCTTGCGCCGGGTGCTGTTTTGTAAAGGGCAGAAGCGGCAACTCGGCTTTGCCGCGTTTGCGTTCGACACGTCCGAGACGCTGGAATCCTATCGCGATCAGCTCGCGAGGGCGGGAGCAGCGATCGAAGCGTCGCCGAGCCCGCTGTTCGATGAACGCGCCTTTTGCGTGAGGGATCCCGATGGAAACGCGTCCGTGTTCGGGACCGCGGCGCGGGATGCCCCCGCCGATGCCGGCGCGCCGGACGCCCGTTTGCAACATGTGACCGTACGAACCCCATCGGTCGCACCGCTTGTCCGGCATTATTCCGGGACGCTCGGTTTCTTTCTCGCCGACGTCGTGGAAGCCGGGGAAGCGGACCTGCGCACGGCATTTTTCGCCTCCGATGCCGAACATCATTCGGTGGCTGCTTTCAAAAGCGACCGGGCCCTGCTCGATCATTATTCCTATGAATTGTCGGGATGGGACATGATCCGCGACTGGGCCGATCATCTGGCCTCGCTCGACCTGACCCTGCGCTGGGGCCCCGGGCGGCACGGCCCCGGCAACAACCTGTTCATGTTTCTGGAAGATCCGGAAGGAAACTGGATCGAGTTCTCCGCCGAACTGGAACGCATGGATGCGACCCGCGTCACCGGACATTGGCCGCATGCTCCCAAAACCCTCAACCGATGGGGCAATGCGATCATGCGGAGTTGAAGCCGGTAAGATTTGCGGAAAATCAAAAAGGCGGAGCGGAAACGCGCTTCAATGGATGCCGTTCCGCGCTGCGGACACATTGTGAACAGGATTTGCACGCGGGGCGGATTGTCACCAGAATGCGCGGCGAAATTGATTTGGAGACATTATGAAGCTTGTAACATTTGAAGTCGGCGGCACGCTCGGCTACGGCGTGGTTGAAGGCACCGACATCGTCGATGTCTCGGCCATCATGATGGACAGGTTCCCGGACCTGAAAAGCCTCGTCGCCTCCGGCGACGCCGTGGCGGCCCTGTCCGGCGTCGATCTCAGGGCCGCGACCCGGCACAATCTCGACAGCGTCACCCTGAAGCCGGTCATCCCGAACCCGGACAAGATCATCTGTGTCGGACTGAACTACGAAATGCACCGTCAGGAAACCGGCCGCGACGAATCCAGATATCCGGTTCTGTTCACCCGCTTCGCCAACTCGCAGATGGGCCACGGCGAACCGCT
>JGI12316J15309_10017321_pt1 | contig 15291 bp, 15 predicted proteins | sample MarCyaLeptolynsp_FD_15309 | JGI IMG/M metagenome (IMG submission 15309) | reverse complement strand
GCGAGCGCTGAACCGGAAATGAACAGGGCGCCCAGCAGGACTGCGAGTGGTGTCTTTTTCATTTGACTTCTCCTAGTTGCTGTTGCTGACGGCTCGAATGGCACCTGTTCAGTGTCGGTTTCGACCGTCGATGGAAAACATCTAGGAGGCAAATGCGACGCCGCTTTGCACTTTCGGCGGTGAAACTGTGATGATTTTTTGATCATATCGTGGTGGTCTTCCGCCGGTTTGAACAGCTCCGAAATCCGCAGTCAGGTGAATGCCAGTCCAGTGGCCGCAAGGATCATCAAGGCAAGTCCGACGTTCACTGCACGCTCGGCCGAGGGGCGCATCCTCACCTGTTTCAACGCGACGCCGATCAGAAGCCAGGCGATATCCACGACCATCATGACCACAACGCACAATATCCATTTGACCGCGGAATCGGCCTGCTGATTGCCGGCGATGATGGCATGGGAAGCGAACAATGACAGGAAGGCGACATAGGCCTTGGGGTTTGATATCCCGAGGAACAGTCCGGCTGCCGGCGACGACGGCGTTCGACCTCGGTTTTCGTCCGGTCCGACCGGCGCCGTTGCAATCTTGTAGGCGAGAAAGACGAGATAGAGTGCGGCGCCGACACTCATTGCAAGCAGGGCCGAGGGTACGAGTTGCATGAGCGAGAAAAATCCCAATGCGCTGGCTCCCGCCGCAAGCGCCAGGCCGACCTGCAGGCCCGCATAATATCGAAGCCCGTGCGCTAGGCCATCCGCCCGCCCGACCGCGAGCAGGGATGCAATGGCCGGGCCGGGCGACCCGAGGAGCGCGATTGCCGAGGTTGTGAACAATGCAAGTGCGAGCCAATCCATTGGTCTTCCTTTCCACGGTGCATTTGACGTTGCGGAAAATAGGTCACGGCTGCCATAGTAGGCCAACTAATTTTGCTTCTGATAATCATAAGGAAATGGAATGATGTCGGCGAGGCAACGCAATATCGATATCAGCGTTCTTCGCGCTTTCGTTGCCGCGGCCGAAACCGGTCGTATGACGGCCGCTGCGAAAGTGGTGAATGTGACCCAGTCCGCCGTCAGCCAGAAAATTAAGCGGCTGGAGGATCTGTTCGATCTCAGATTGTTCGAACGTCGGGCCGACTCGCTGCGATTGACCGCAGATGGTGAACGACTGATATCGCGGGCCTATCGTCTGATCGCCTTGAATGATGAGGTTGTCAGCGAGATGCGCGGCGGCGATTTCTCAGGCGAGGTTCGACTTGGGGTTCCGCACGATGTCGTGGCGATGATGATGCCGCCGATCCTGCGGGCGTTTCGCCGCGATTATCCGAACGTGCTCGTCACGCTTGTGAGCGATACATCACAGGCGCTGCGCGCCATGATGCGCGACAAGGCAATCGATCTTGCGCTGATGACGGAGCCGCATCGCGGCGGTGACCGTCAGTTCCTGATGGTCGATCACCTGGTCTGGGCCGGGGCCAAGGGCGGAGATGCGTCGCAACGGCGCCCGCTCTCGGTCGCACTCGGGCCGGAACCCTGTGCCTTTCGCACGTCTGCGACGGAAGCTCTCAACAAAGCGGGCATCGAGTGGCGCGCCGTATGCCAGGTCGGCAGTCTGGAACCGGTTTTCGCGACCTTGCAGGCCGATATGGCAGTTGCGCCGTTTCTGGCGCATACGATTCCCGATCACCTGGCGATCGTAAGTGATCCGGGTTTGCCGCAATTGCCGGCGTTCCACATCAATCTCAATATGCCGTCAACAGGGCTTTCTGAGGTCGCCGAAGAGTTGGGGCGCCGCATCCAGGATCATTTCTACAGGTATTACAGTTCGGGGGCTGATTAGAATCCCTGAGGCGTTGATGCTTGCCGGTCAAGTACGTATACATGAATACGTCCCGCCATCGCTCACCAATATCGAGATTTAAAGAAAAATGTTCGACTCCCACACAATGCCGGTCTGGATCGCGTTGATCATTATCATCGCTATTCTGATTCCCTGCGTTTCGGCATTGCGGGTTTATTCGCGGTATCGCCGTGTCGCCAAGACGCTTCCGGCGCCGAGAGTTATTCAGCAGATCAAGCCGGGCACGCTGGATGAAAAGCGGGACAACCTGGCGTCTGGTCTGTTGACCGACTGGCAAAATCTGCCCGAGGAGGATCGCGAAACCACCCGAGAAGCGCTTTGGACGGCAATGCTGCTGGAAGCGGTGTCGGACGGCAACATCGACCCCCGTGAACTGGAATTTGTTGCCGATCTGTTTGAGCGCATGGGCTCCGACGGTGCCGGTCGGGAACCGGTCGTCGAAGCCGCCGAACGGGTCCATACTGATCAGAAAGCGGCTCTGCGCGCCATTTCCGGTGCCAGTGGCATAAGCGATCCGGCCAAGGAATACATCCTCGCGGGCGCTTTCTTGGTCAGCCTTTCAGACCACGCTTTGGCGGAAAGCGAAACTGACTGTATGGGGGACATCGCCGACGCTTTGGCCATTAGCCAGCGTGACCGCAAAGTCATGTTCAAGGGCATCGCCAATCGCCTCGACGTCTGACTATGTGATTGTCGGGGAGGCAGACGGCGCGATCGGAAATGGCCGGCCGGGCCACGTCTTGTCTGGCTTCCGGCTTGCAAAGTGGTTCGAAGGTACGGCGGCGCATGCCGAATGCCTCACTGGCTGTGCCGTTGGTCTTGAAAGCCGAAACGAAGGCGTCGAAACCGGGTGAACGTCGCGCGCAGGTTGCACGAACGAATTTCGATGGTCATGATAGATGTCAAATCTTGGGGATCCAGCAATGCGAACCAATCGTATTGCTACCAGCTGGCGATTGTGCGGAGGCACTGGCGCATGTGAGGCAAATGCGAAGAAAAATCGCGCCCATCCGGTTGATCTCGCGAAAGTGTGTGCGACCGGTTGGTCGAATTTTGCTGCGCTTTGCCGCTCTTGACCTATTTTGTCACTAGCAAGCCAGATCCGCTCCTTGGGCGTTGCTTTCGGTTCGGGTGTGGACGGGGATTTATTGTGAGGAGACTGAAAATGACTGGACCCAATTCGCTTTCCAGACGAACATTACTGACGGCCGCCGCAGGGGGGGCTGTGCTTGCCGCCACCGGCGCAACCGTCAACACGGCATCGGCGACCGCTCCCATGCTCGGCGCGACGCGGCCGAATGTCTATCGCTTCAAGCTCGGTGGCTTCGAGGTGACGACGATCCTGGATGGCGCCATTGTGCTTGATGGGCCGCACCCGATTTTTGGCCAGAATGTCACCGCTGAGGAAGTTCAGGCGCTTGCGGAAAAGAACCTGCTTCCCGGCACCAGGATGGAAATCGGCTTCACCCCGGTCATCGTCAATACGGGATCCGAACTGATCATGTTTGATGCCGGCAACGGGGTCGCCCGCCGGCCGAATGCAGGCCTTTTGGCGGCGACGCTTGCCCAGGCCGGATATTCGCCCGATCAGATCGATATCGTCGCGCTCACCCACTTCCATCCCGACCATATCGGCGGGCTTATGGAAGACGGCGCGCCGCTGTTCCCCAATGCCCGTTATGTCGCCGGTGACACCGAGTACAATTTCTGGACCAGCGCCGATCGTGTCGGCACGGGCGGTGAACGGGTTCATAAACTGGCGGAATCGAACGTCAAACCGCTGGCCGAGAAAATGACCTTCATCGGCAATGAGGATTCCGTGGCGTCCGGCGTTACCGCGATCGATTCGTCGGGACATACGCCGGGTCACCTTGCCTACCATCTGGAAAGCGACGGCAAGCGCCTTCTGCTCGGCGGCGACTTCTGCAACCATTATATTGTTTCGCTCGAACGCCCGGACTGGCACGTGCGTTTCGATATGGACAAGGAAAAGGCCGGTGCCACCCGCAAACGGCTTCTCGACATGATCGCGACGGACAAGATCCCGTTCACGGGCTACCACATGCCGTTCCCGGCTGTTGGTTTTGTCGAAAAGAAGGATGGCGGCTTCCGCTACGTACCGGCGACATACCAGATGAATATCTGACGATCACTGCTCAATATGAGCCTGTCCAAGGCCCGCCCTTGCAAAAAATGCAGGGGCGGGTTTTTGTGTGCGTGCGCCTTCAATAAAGGCCCGCCTTCAATAGAGGAATGTCCATGTCCAACGCCTGTCTCGTCAATGTCACCCGGGGAACCTTGATCGAGTCCCGGCATTCCGGCGCTATTGCGGTCGCCGACGCCGACGGCAGACTCGTCTGGTCGACAGGGGACGTTGAACGGCCCGTCTTTCCCAGGTCGGCAATCAAGGGATTGCAGGCCTTACCCTTGGTGGAGACAGGTGCCGCCGAAGCCTTTGGTCTGTCGGGTGCGGAGCTCGCACTTGCCTGTTCCTCCCACAAGAGCGAGGCGCAACACGTGACGGCTGCGGCCTCGGTGCTTGAGAAGTGCGGTTTGGCGGAGGATGCGCTCGAGTGCGGCTCCCATTGGCCGCGACGGATCGAAGACCAGAAGGCATTGATCCTGGCCGGCCGCGGACCCGGCGCCCTGCACAACAATTGTTCCGGCAAACATTCCGGCTTCCTGTGTCTTTCACGACATTTGGGCGCTGATCCGACCGGATATATCAAGCCTGGCCACCGGGTGCAGCAAACCGTTCGCGCCTGTCTTGAAGACATGACCGGGGCGGCCCACGCCGAAGATCATTGCGGCACCGATGGCTGCTCGATCCCGACCTACGCGGTGCCGTTATCCGCTCTGGCAACTGCGTTTGCCGTCTTCGGCACCGGACAAGGCCTCTCCGGTGATCGCGCCAGGGCGGCGTCAGCCTTGCGCGCGGCCTGTGCCGGACATCCCTTTTTTGTTTCCGGAACAGGGGGCTTCTGCACCGATATCATGAACCGTTTCGGCGAACGGGTGTTTGTCAAGACCGGTGCCGAGGGTGTGTTTTGCGCGACGTTTCCCGAACAGGGACTTGGAATTGCCTTGAAATGCGACGATGGGGCGACCCGTGCTTCAGAAGTCATGATGGCCCAGATTATCGCCGCTTTCCTTCCGCTGACGGCCGATGAGGAAACCTTCCTGGAGCCGTTTACAAAGGTACCGTCAACCAACTGGAACGGTCTGCATGTGGGAACGGTAAGTGCGAGCGCGGACTTTCTGGGATCACTGCGTAACGCTCGTGAAAATACTATCTGAAAGACTGCCGTTTTGTCAGTATTCGCACTTACTCACCAATCGCTTATTTGATAGGGTGCACCAAGTGTGAGCGAGGATTGAAAATTGGCGTCTGGCATGGACTCTTCCAAGATATTTCATTTCGTGATGATCAAGCCGACACATTACGATGATGACGGCTATCCGATACAATGGTTTCGCTCGGCCATTCCATCCAATTCCCTGGCCAGCGTCAACGGCATGGCGCTCGACTGTGAGGCCCGCAAGGTGCTTGGCGATGATGTGGAGATGCGCTTTACCACAATCGATGAAACCAACACGAGGGTGCGACCGGAAAAGATCGCCAGGGAAATCCGTCGCGCCGGCGGCCGTGCGCTGATCGGTCTGATCGGCGTCCAATCCAATCAGTTTCCGCACGCGGTCGATCTTGCGCGCGCCTTCAAACGGGAAGGCCTGCAGGTTGCGATCGGTGGTTTTCACGTGTCCGGCTGCCTGTCCATGCTTCCCGAAATGCCCTCGGAAATGGTCGAGGCGCAAAACGAGGGATTCACGTTTTTTGCCGGCGAGTTGGAGGAAACCCGGCTCGACGAATTTTTCCAGGATGCCTGGAACGGAACGCTGAAACCGCTCTACAATTTCATGAACGACCTGCCGACGATCACCGGCACTCCGATCCCGTTCCTGAAGCCGCAACATGTCCTGAAGACGCTGGACGGACGGTCCAGTTTCGATCTCGGTCGCGGCTGTCCGTTCCAATGTTCCTTCTGCACGATCATCAACGTTCAGGGGCGCAAGAGTCGCTTCCGCTCCGCTGATGATCTGGAACGCATCATCCGCGAAAACTATGCCCAGAAGATCAAACGCTTCTTCATCACCGATGACAATTTCGCCCGCAACAAGGATTGGGAGGTGTTTCTCGACCGACTGATCAAGTTGCGCGAGGAAGAGGGGCTCGGTATCAAATTTGTCATCCAGGTCGACACCCTGTGTCACAGATTGCCGAACTTCATTGAGAAATGCGTGCGGGCTGGCGTCAACCGGGTTTTCATCGGGCTGGAGAACATCAATCCCGACAATCTGATCGCCGCCAAAAAACGCCAGAACAAAATTACCGAATACCGCAAGATGATCCAGGAATGGCACCGGTTCGGTGTCATGACCTATGCCGGCTACATCCTCGGTTTTCCTGCCGACACCAAGGAATCGATCCTGCACGACATCGAGATCATCAAGAAGGAGCTGCCGCTCGATCTTCTGGAGTTCTTCTTCCTGACGCCATTGCCCGGTTCCGAGGACCATAAGACGCTTCTGTCCAAGGGCGAATGGATGGATCCCGACCTCAACAAATACGACCTGCACCACCGGGTCAGCCACCATTCCAAGATGAGCGATCAAGAGTGGGAAGAGGCCTATTGGGAAGCCTGGGACGCCTATTACACGCCTGATCATATCCGCACTGTCGTCCGTCGGGCCGCTTCGTTGAAACATGGCCGCGCCAAGAGCAAGTTCCGGTTGATGTACTGGTTCTACATCATGCTGAAATATGAACGGGTGCATCCGCTCGAGGGCGGGTTTTTCCGACGCAAGCATCGGCGCGACCGTCGTCCCGGATTGCCGGTGGAATCGCGTCTGGTTTTCTATCCGAAATTCTACTGGGAAACGGCGGCGAAATTCGGCGGTCAACTCGGCCTGCTCCTGAAGCTGTTGCCGTCGTTCTTCAGCATCATCCGGGACCCGAAACGGTTCGAATATACCGACCTTGCGATCGAACCCGCCACGGATGAAGATCTGGAAGAACTGGCCATGTTCCAGGAGACCGTCGGCGCGACGGCCGCAATCAAGCGCCAGAAACGCAACGAAGCCAATATCGAACTTGCCCGTTCCAATGTGGCGTAATCGTTGGAAATGCGCTAACACGGCGGAAATCAGTCCGAACTGATCGAACAGGCGACGGGAACAGGCATGAACGCGACAGCAATTCAATCGTCCCGGGCGGCACAGCCGTCCGGGTCCGCGAAGATCTTTCATCTGGTGATGATCAAGCCGACCCATTACGATGACGACGGCTATCCGATCCAGTGGGTCCGGTCGGCGATCCCCTCGAATACCCTTGCGGCCCTGAACGGCCTTGCCGAGGATTGCCGGGCGCGAAAAGTGCTTGGGGACGAGGTCGATATCCGCCTGCATACGTTCGATGAGACCAACAAGCGTGTCCGCCCGCACAAGATCATCGACATGATCCGCCGTGACGGTGGCAAGGCGCTGATTGCGCTGGTCGGTGTGCAGTCCAATCAATTTCCGCGCGCCATGGACATTGCCAAGCCCTATCGCGAGGCCGGCCTGCAGGTCGCCGTCGGCGGCTTTCACATTTCGGGCTGCATCTCCATGCTGCCGGAAATGCCGGCTGAAATGGTCAAGGCGCAGGACGACGGGATCACGTTTTTTGCCGGCGAGGCCGAAGAGGGCAGGCTTGATCAGGTCTTCCAGGATGCCTGGAACGGCACTCTCCCGCCCATATACAATTTCATGAATGACCTGCCGACCCTCCAGGATCAGCCGGCGCCGATTCTGCCGGAAAAGCACATCCGGCGTACCTATGGATCCCATTCCAGTTTCGATCTCGGGCGCGGCTGTCCGTTCCAATGTTCGTTCTGTACGATCATCAACGTTCAGGGCCGCAAGAGCCGGTTCCGGTCCGCCGACGATCTGGAAAAGGTCATCCGGGCCAATTATGCGCAAAAGATCGACCGGTTTTTCATCACCGACGACAATTTCGCACGCAACAAGGATTGGGAATCGTTTTTCGACCGGCTGATCCAGTTGCGTGAAGTCGACAAGATGGATGTGAAATTTGTCATCCAGGTCGACACGCTGTGCCACAAGATCCCGAATTTCATCGAGAAGGCGGCGCGAGCCGGCGTCAACCGGGTCTTCATCGGTCTGGAGAATATCAATCCCGACAATCTCCTGGCGGCCAAGAAGCGTCAGAACAAGATCACCGAATACCGCGACATGATCCAGATGTGGCGCGACAACGGCGCCACGACCTATGCCGGCTACATTCTCGGTTTTCCCAACGACACCAAGGAATCGATCCTGCAGGACGTGGAAACGCTGAAGCGCGAATTGCCGCTTGATCTTGTCGAGTTCTTCTTCCTGACGCCGTTGCCGGGATCAGAGGATCACAAGACGCTCTTGTCGAAGAACATCTGGATGGATCCGGATCTCAACAAATACGATCTCGACCACCGGGTCTCGCACCACCCGAAAATGTCGGACAGTGAGTGGGAGGAAGCCTACGAGGAGGCCTGGGCATCTTACTATTCCTTCGAACACATCGAAACCGTGCTCAAGCGCGCCGCCGCCCATCCGCGGGGTCGCCCGGGCAACAAGCTGGTGCTCCTACTCTATTTCCACTTCATGGTGACCTATGAGGGCATTCACCCGCTTGAAGGCGGGTTCCTGCGCATCAAGCACCGGCGTGACCGCCGCTCCGGTCTGCCCATTGAAAATCCGTTTGTGTTCTACCCGAAATATATCTGGGAACTGCTGCGCAAGCACTGGACCTATGGCAGCCTGGTCTGGAAATTCTATCGGATCTACAAGTCGGTCAAAAAGAACCCCGATCGCCGATCCTACATGGATCTGGCGACCACGCCGAACGCCGAGGACGATCTCGACAGCCTGGAAATGTTCACCGGAACCCGTGGCGGAGAGGCCGCGGTGGCGAAGACAAGACGTCAGAAGGAAATTATTGCTGCCGCGCGGGAAGCCGCGGAATAGCCCTGAACCAGGGCCGATTCTGGCGAAACACGAAGCGCCCCTTTGTACCCTTTGTACGGATCAAGTCGCATGGTCGACTTGTTCTGTGAGCAATCCGGCAAGGATTCCGGCGCGTCCGAGAATAAACTCTCTTAGCGCACGGTCGTAATCCGCACTGACGGCTTCGCGGATTGCCGGATGCGAACCAAGCCTGGCACGCCAGACTGCTGTATTGGGCTTGCTGTCGAGGATCCCGAAATCGCTGATCCTGTCGAACGTGTCAAAATAGCGAAAGATCGGGCCGTAGACCGCATCGACCAGGCTGAAGTCCTTGCCGCAAAACCATGGTCCGTCCTCAAGAGCGGATTCCACCCTGTCGAACAGCGCGGCGAGACGCGCCGTTTCGTCTTGAAAAACATCTGCTTCCCGGGTGGAATAAAATCGCGCAATTGCGTTGAGAATTGCTGAGCCGAATTCGATCCAGGATCTGTGACTGGCCCGTTGCAATGGATCGGCCGGATGGAGCGGATTGCCCTCGGTTTCTTCAAGAAATTCCAGGATAACATTGGATTCAAACAGAACCGTTTCCCCGTTTACCAGGAGCAGGGGGACCTTGCCGAGCGGCTACAGCTTGACGAACCAATCCGGCTTGGCGGCGAGATCGATGGTGCGCCGACGGAACGGAACCTGTTTTACCCGAAGTGCAATCGCTACCCGTTGTGCGTAGGGGCAGAGTGCATGACTGACAAGTGTAGGGGATTGCATGGTTGGTTCTCCCGTGTGCGGTCTATTATCAATGCAATTGCATGCATATAATCAAGTGAATGCATTTGCATCTAATAACAATGGCGTGATAGGAACATTGAGAAACAATTGCCCAAAAAGGCCGATTTGGGAGACCGGTATGAGCGCAGAGGATGAGTTGGAATCGACGTTTGTGGTTGCGTGGGCCCGCTTGTTGCGGGTGAGCCAGGCCCTGCTTGCTGCGGCGGATGCGGATCTCAAGTCAAAGGGGTTTCCGCCGCTCGCCTGGTATGACGCAATGTTGGAATTGAAACGTGCCGGCGACGCGGGCCTGCGGCCTTTCGAGTTGCAGCGCGAAATGCTGCTGGCCCAATACAATATTTCCCGATTGATCGACAGGTTGGTTGGTGCAGGCTATGTCGACCGACGAAGCGCAGTGTCCGATGGGCGCGGGCAGATCCTGACGATTACCGAGGCGGGCAGGGCGCAGTTGAAATCCATGTGGCCGACCTACCAATCGATCATCAAACATGCATTCGCCGATCGTCTTGACGCACAGGAGGCCGCGGCCCTGACAAGCATCCTTGCAAAACTGGAAACAGCGCCCCGCGATTGAGGCGCTGTCCGTTGTCCCGGTGGTTCGGATATCTTGCTCAGGCCGTGCGCCTGGAATTCTTCACCACGACCTTTGTCCCAACCGGCACCCGATTGTACAGGTCGATGATGTCATGGTTCAGCAATCGGACACAGCCGCTTGAGACGGCGTTGCCGATGCTCGATTCCTGAGCCGTGCCATGCAGACGGTAAAGTGTATCCTTGCCGTTTTCGAACAGGTAGAGCGCTCTCGAACCCAGAGCATTGCTGAGGCCTGGCGGCTGTCCGCCGTTCTTTTCGCTATATTTGCGCAGTTCCGGTTGCCGCGCGATCATCTCCTTCGGCGGAAACCATTTTGGCCATTCCTGCTTGCTTTCGATGATCGCATTGCCGCTCCACGAAAAACCCTGGCGGCCGAGGCCGACGTCGTAGCGCAAAGCCTGGCCGCGTGCCATGGTCAGGTAGAGGTGATACGTGTCGGTGTCGACAATGATCGTTCCAACCGGCTCCTGGGAGGAATATCGGACCACGCGGCGGCCGAAACCCGGTTTGACGGTAGAGAAATTGACGGCAGGGATGGGGAACGGCTCATCGACAATGGGGCCATAGTTCGACTGCTGAAGCGCCGGCGACAGCGATTGTTTTTGTGTACTGCTGGATGAGCAGGCCCCCAAGAGCATCGCCCCGGATGCCGTAAGGATATGTCTGCGTGTAAACTGGACCATGACCTGAGTCTGCCGGAATTGAGGAATTCGGAATATCTATTCATTGCGGAAATATGGTTGATAAAGTGTTTATTCAATGATTGTGCACGAGACTGTGTAGTCGTCGCCAAGCGCTGTTTGCGGCAGGATGAGGCGCACGGATCGCGAAATTTGGGTAACAGGGCAGGGCATTCCCTTTTCGTCCTCGACGTGCGGCCTCAAAACCCTTATGAGCGCTGAATGCTCACCTTTACCGCTGCGGTATTTTTCCTCCTGATCACGCCGGGTCCCGGTGTCCTGTCGGCGGCCGGCGTTGGGTCCGCCTTCGGATATCGACCGGGCGTGCGATACATTGCCGGTCTTTTCATCGGTACCAACATGGTCGCGTTTGCGGTCATCTCCGGGCTCGCGGCAATCGTACTGGCAATGCCCGAAATCCGAACAGTTCTTCTGATTGCGTCCGGTTGTTATCTGCTTTACCTGGCCGCGCGCATCGCCTTGTCGGGGAGCAGGATCTCTTTCATGCAGGTGGCGCGCGCTCCGGGCATTTGGGGCGGCATCACTCTGCAGGCGATCAATCCTAAAGCCTATACCGTCAATACCTATCTGTTCACCGGGTTTGCGTTTTGGCCTGAAAGCCTGGCCACGGAAACGCTGATCAAACTGGTCATCATCAACGCCATCTGGATACCCATCCATTTTCTCTGGCTCGGTGCCGGTGTCTGGCTGCATCGTCTGGACCTGCCGGCTCATATCCAGTTTCGGATCAACATTGCGATGGCTTTGTCCATGCTGGCAGTCGTTGGGTTGGCGGCCTTCGGGCCGAAATAGGCCCGGGATCTGCAGAGTTCTCCAAGGCCATTGTCAGTTGCGTTCGGGGCGGTGAACATCCTTTCTTGACAGAGCGTCGTCACAACGCGAAGCTCCGCCGACATTCCCCCAAAATCAAAGGAAATGGGCAAAATGGCTATCAAGAGAATCAAGGTCGGCGATCGTATGAGTCAGGCCGTTGTCTACAATGGAATCGTAACCACGGCCGGTCAGGTGGCTCAGGGTGCGCCGGGCGCATCCGTTGCCGATCAGACCACCGATATTCTCGCCAGCATTGATGCGCTCCTGGCCGAGGCCGGTACTGACAAGTCCAAGGCCTTGTCGGCAACAATCTGGCTGTCCGATATTTCTACTTTCGCCGAAATGAACGCGGTATGGGATGCCTGGGTTTCGCCGGGCAACACGCCGACACGCGCGTGTGTGGAATCGAAACTGGCCGCCCCGCAATTCACTGTCGAAATCGCGGTGTCCGCTGCCGTCGACTGACCCCGCAGACCCGGCGGGGATGCTGGCGGCCCTTTCTCTGAAACGGCTGCTTGATTGTCTGCTGAGACCAGGTTGTACTTGAAGGTCCGCCGCCACCCGCCAGCCGTTTGGAGACCAGCCATGCGGATTGTGATCCTGGGTGCCGGAATCATAGGCGTGACCGCGGCCTATCAGCTTTTGAAGGACGGGCATGCGGTCACGATCGTCGATAAGGCCGATGGTCCGGCGACCTTTACCAGTTACGGAAATGCCGGCCTGGTGGCGCCCGGACATGCTTATGCCTGGTCGTCGCCAACGGCGCCTGGCATGATGCTGCGCTCCCTATGGCGCGGCGATCAGGCGATCCGCTTCAAGCCAAGGCTGTCGCCGCGCCAATGGACCTGGGTCGGGCGGTTTCTTGGTCAGTGCAACGACAGGAGTGCGGGGATCAACACCGGTCACAAGGCGCGTTTGTGCCTTTATTCACAATCAGTCCTGCGGCAGGTCGTCGGCGAAACCGGTATCGACTATGACGCTCAGAAAGGCGGGCTGATTTATTTCTATCGGACCCGGTCTGCCTTCGACGCCGCAGCCGCGCGTGCTCAGATCCTGCGTGACGAAGGCATCGCGATCGAGGTGCTGGACGCCGATCAGACGGTGGCGCGCGACCCCGGTCTGGCGTCCGCGCGCGATCAACTTGCCGGCGCACTGTTAGCGCCGGACGACGAAAGCGGCGATTGCAACTTGTTCGCGATCGCGCTTGCCGGAAAATGTGCGGATCTGGGCGCTACGTTCCGTTATGGCGAAACGGTCTTGCGGATCAAGACCGAAGCCGATGCGGTTGTCGGCATCGAAACCGACAAGGGCGACATTACGGCCGATGCCTTTGTCTTGTGCCTTGGTGTGTTCAGCCCGGATCTTGCAAGACAAATCGGCCTTCGATTACCGATCTATCCGGTCAAGGGATATTCGGCGACGTTGCGCATTGTCGATCGCGACCGTGCGCCCCGGTTCGGCGGCGTCGACGAGGAGAACCTGCTCGCCTATTGTCCGATGGGCGCACGTGTCAGGGTGACGGCAACGGCGGAAATTTCGGACTATTCCAATACACACAAACCGGCGGATTTTCGCGAAATGCTGTCAAAGGCAAAAAGGCTGTTCGACGGTGCCGCCGATTTTGCCAATCCGGAATGCTGGGCCGGATTGCGGCCGATGACGCCAACCGGTGTTCCGATTATCGACCGGTCCCCCTACGCCAATTTCTGGTTGAATACCGGACATGGACATATGGGCTGGACGATGGCCAACGGTTCGGCGAAACTGCTCGCGGATCTCGTGGGTCAGAGAAATCCGGAAATCGATCGGGAGGGAATGCGATATGACGCCTGACATGGATGCTATGCCTTCCCCTGGGGCGAACGAATGTGAAATCATCGAACATCTTCCGTTCACCACCGATGCCGGGATTGGCGCCCGCGCGCGGATCGGGCTTGTCGTTCTGGCATCCGATTATACGGTTGAACACGAATTTCGGCAGATCTTCACGCAGCCCGGCGTCGACTTTTACGAGGCGCGCATTCGCAATTCGCCGCAGGTCACGCCGGAAACGCTTGCCGCAATGGGGCCTCTCCTGACCGATACGGTCGATCTGATACTGCCGGGAAGCGAACTCGACGTGGTCGCCTTCGGTTGCACCTCCGCCTCGATGGTTCTGGGAGAGGAGCGGGTCACGGAATGCATCCGCGCCGCGCGCCCATCGGCGAGGGCAACCAATCCCATATCCGCAGCCTTTGCCGCCTTCGATGCATTCGGTGCGAGGCGGATCGCCATGCTCACGCCCTACCGACGGGACGTCAACGACATTGTCCGCGCCTACGTTGAGGAGCGCGGCTACACCGTACCGGTTTTCGGGTCGTTCAACGAAGAGATGGACAATGTCGTGTCCTCCATCGACACGAAAAGCCTGCGCAGCGCAATAGACACGATTACACGGGGCCGCGATGTCGACGCGGTATTTGTATCCTGTACATCTGTCAGGCTGCTCGACGCGGTGGTCGATATTGAACAGGACCTGGGAATACCGGTCACATCGTCGAACCACGCGCTCGCGTGGCATTGCATGCGCCTTGCCGGGGTTGAAGACCGGATTGACGGTATGGGAAGTCTGTTTCGGCTCTGACGATGATTTCGGCTGCCTGACGGACGCCCCCGGCTTGTCGTGGATTGCGCGATCTGTCTCGCAACGCCAAAAAATTGTGTCTCACAGGATTTTTGACCGCTTGTGGCGGTGTTGATTGATTCCCGACAGGCTGGAAAGGTCTTGTTGAGCATCGGCACACGGCGTCGTTCGCTGTTCAACGCAGATTACCGAATTTTAAATCTTGTCGACCATTCTGAATTCTGATGGGGCGGGAAGTAACATGGTTTCACTTTTAAACTTGAGAGTTATACCTAGTATAATTGTCGAAGTAACCGATTGGTATTGGGGGGTGCGCCTTGGGCAATGCGCGCAAACCCTTCGGCAAGTTGGCCGGATACTTTCATAAGATGGGTGTGGATCAACCTTGCCGATCGGCTTCGTCGATTGCTTCCGATGGCGCCCGGACGACGGCGGAGGCATACATTTCCGCCTGCCGCAGATTCTCCCTGTACAGACGACTGAAAACGCCGATCTGGGTGTTTGATATCGACAACAATTGCCTTGTCTTTGCCAACGAGGCCGCCAGCAGGTTGTGGGAGGCCGAGACTGAAGACGAATTGCGGCTGCGCAATTTCGACGATATGTCCACGACGGTCAGGGAGCGGTTGAAACAGTACCAGGAAGCTTTCGTCACCGATGATCGAAGTTTTTCCGAACTCTGGACCCTGTTCCCCAAAGGGCATCCCGTTCATGTGAAGGTTGTCTATACCGGGTTCCGTCTTGATGACGGTCGCGTGGCCATGATGTGTGAGGCGCAAACCGACCTGGACGAGGAACCGGAAACCATCCGCAGCGCAGAAGCCCTGATGCATACGGATGTCATGATCGCATTGTTCAGCGTCGATGGCGAAGCCCTTTATA
>JGI12316J15309_10001214_pt1 | contig 15292 bp, 8 predicted proteins | sample MarCyaLeptolynsp_FD_15309 | JGI IMG/M metagenome (IMG submission 15309) | reverse complement strand
GGTGGGGCGGGCGACGACACCCTGAGCGGTGGCGCCGGCAACGACACCCTGAGCGGCGGTGACGGGCGCGACCGGCTCGACGGCGGCGAGGGCGACGACCTCTATCGCTGGTCCGGCGACCAGAGCGGCGGCATCCGGAACTATCAGGTCGGCGATCCCGAGAACCCGCTGACCGATGGCAGCATCACCGACGCCGAGAGTCACGATCCGGGCGATGCCAGTCACGCCCGCTACGACACCTATGTCGACACGGGCACCGACGACAGTGACACGCTGCTCGGCACCGATGGCGATGATGACATCGTCCTGCATTTCGGTGGCCAGCGCCTGTCCGGCATCGAGGTGATCGACGCCGGTGACGGCAATGACGTGATCGACCTCGCCAGCCACCAGTACACCGCCGGCGACAGCACGCTGATCGGCGGGCGCGGCGACGACGCGGTCTGGGGCAATGTCGGCGACGACGAGATCTCCGGCGGCGAGGGCAATGACTGGGTCGCCGGGAATTCCGGTGACGACACGCTCTCCGGCGGGGCGGGTAACGACCGGCTGGACGGCCTGGCCGATGACGACGTGCTGTCCGGCGGGGCCGGCAGCGATTCCCTGGCCGGCGGCGGTGGCAGCGACACCCTGGCGGGCGGCACCGGCGAGGATGTCTTCACCGGATCGCTGGCCGATCTCGATGGCGACCTGATCACCGACTACGCCGAGGGCGAGGAGATCCGGATCTCCGACGTCACCGATGGCGAGACTCCGATCGCGCTGACCGTCGCCGATGGCGCGACCACGGTGGCGATCGGCGACGACGGCAACGGCGCGCCGCTGTCGAGCTTCCGGGTGACCGGCAGCTTCGAGGGCTGGGAGCTCGTCGAGACCGGCGACGGCGTCACGCTGCGGCTGAGCGTCGAGCCGAATGACCCGTACGGCGCGACCGATGGCGACGACACCCTGATCGGCACGCCGGAGCAGGACACCATCAGCGGCTTTGCCGGCAACGACCTGATCAACGCCAAGTCGGCGGACGACGTGGTGTACGGCGGCGCCGGGGCCGATACCCTGAACGGTCAGCACGGTGACGACCTGCTCTCCGGCGGCGCGGGCGGCGACCGGCTGCGCGGTGGCGACGGGGCCGATACCCTCGACGGCGGCGGTGACGGCGACAACCTGCGCGGCGACAACGGCTCCGACCTGGCGCGCGGCGGCGACGGTGATGACACCATCCATGGCGGCGGCGACGCCGACACGTTGTCCGGCGGCGCCGGCAGCGATGTCCTGAATGGTGGGACCGGCAACGACCAGGTGCTCGGCGGCGAGGGGGCCGACAATCTGCGCGGCCATGTCGGCGACGACGAGATCTCCGGCGGCGCGGGCAACGACCGGCTTGGTGGCGACAACGGCACCGATACCCTGTTCGGCGGGGCGGGTGATGACACCCTGAACGGTGGCGGCGACGCGGATACGCTGTCGGGCGGCGTTGGCGACGACCGCTTGCACGGCGGCACCGGCAACGACCTGCTGCTCGGGGGCGAGGGCGCCGACGACCTGCGCGGCCAGAACGATGACGACACCCTGCGCGGCGGGGAAAGCGGCGACACGCTGCGCGGCGACAACGGATCGGACCTGCTGTCCGGCGGCGCCGGCGATGACGCGCTGAACGGTGGCAACGGCACCGACCTGCTCTCCGGCGGCGACGGCGACGACACCCTGAACGGCGGCGGCGATGCCGACACGCTCAGCGGTGGGATCGGCGCGGACCGGCTGAACGGCGGCACCGGCAACGACGTGCTGCTAGGCGGCGAGGGCGCGGACCACCTGCGCGGCCACCATGACGACGACACCCTGACCGGTGGTGCCGGCAACGACACGCTCGGCGGCGACAACGGCGCCGACCTGCTGTCCGGCGGCGCCGGCGACGATCGCCTGAACGGCGGGCGCGGCGCCGACGTCCTGTCCGGTGGCATCGGCGACGACACCCTGCAGGGCGGCGGCGGTAACGACACCCTGTCCGGCGGCACCGGTGATGACAGCTTGGCCGGCTCGCGCGACGACGACGCGCTGCTCGGTGGCGACGGCGACGACACGCTCAAGGGCGGCGGTGGCAGCGATCTCCTGGTCGGCGGCACCGGCAACGACCTCGTCTTCGGGGGCGGCGACAGCGATACCTTGTCCGGCGGGGACGGCGACGACACGCTGAAGGGCAACACCGGTGCGGACCTGATCCTCGGCGGCGCCGGGGCCGACTCGATCCATGCCGGCGCCGATGACGATACGGTTTCCGGCGGCGCCGGTGACGACACCCTGAAGGGCGGCGGCGGCAACGACCTGCTGTCCGGCGGCGCCGGGGCGGACGATATCCGCGGCTGGCGCCAGGATGACACCCTGGATGGCGGCGACGGCGACGACACGCTGCGCGGCTATGACGGCGCCGACGAGCTGTCCGGCGGGGACGGCAACGACCTGCTCCTGGGCGGCACCGGCGACGACGCGCTGAACGGCGGCGACGGTGCCGACACCCTGTCCGGTGGGGCCGGCAGCGACACCCTGACCGGCGGCGCCGGCGAGGACGTGTTCGCCGGCCGCTGGCAGAATCTGAACGCCGACCGGATCGCCGACTATGACGGCGACGACGATGTCGTGCGGGTTTCCGGCGTGAACCCGAACCGTCTCGAGGTCTCGCTCTCGGTCGAGGATGGCGTGACAACCGTCGCCCTGGACCGTAACGGCGACGGCACGGCCGAGTCGTCCTTCGAGGTCGAGGGCACCTTCGTCGACGCCCAGATCGACTCGGTCGAGGGCGGTGGCGCCGACATCACGCTCACCGCCGGCGCGCCGCTGCAGCGCCTGACCCTGACGGCGATGGGCCGTGCCGATCTCGATGGCGACGGCGATCTCGAGCAGATCTGGCGGCTGCGCAATCCGAATGACGAGGCGATCGAGGCGACGGCCGACCTGTACGGCGTCGACGACCCGCAGGATGGTCCGGTCACGGCACCGCCGGGCGACAGCTTCTTCTGGAGCGAGGCCGGCAGCGGCACCATGGTCGTGCGCTACGAGACCGACGGCACGCCGCGGCAGGAGACCAAGGCCTCCAACCCGAACGAGGCCGATCTCGACTACCTGGAATCGGCCGGTTTCGTGAACCCGTTCGCGCCGTCCGGCCTGACCGGCACCGAGGGCGATGACACCCTGGTCGGCACCAACGACGCAGAGGTGATCTCCGGCCTCGGCGGCGACGACCTGATCTCCGGCGGCGGCGGCGGCGATACCCTGTCCGGCGGCACCGGTGATGACACGATCATCGGCGATGGCGACGAGGCCCCGGCGGCGTTCGAGATCGACGCCTCGAACTACGCGGCAACCGACGGCGGCTACGCGGTCACCGGCCGCAAGATCGTCGACGGCGCGCTGACCGACGCGAGTGTCGATCATGTCTCGACATCCGGCGACAGCCTCGGCGTCGATGGCAATACCGGCGGTCCGTCGGTCCAGCTTGGCTATGATGCGGCGACCGGGATCTCGGAAGAGCTGATCATCGAGCTGGCGAGCCCGGCCAGCGCGGCCACGGTCGAGGTCGACCGCCTGTTCCCGAACGAGGGTCAGGGCGGCGAGGTCGGCCATTGGGCGGCTTACCGGAACGGCGAGCTGATCGACGAGGGCGATATCGACACCACGGCGCTGACCGGCATCTCGACCACCGTCGAGATCGCGCCGGACGCCGCCTTCGACAAGCTGGTGTTCACCGCCCTTCCCTATGGCGGCGAGAGCCAGACCGGGACCGGCGACAGCAGCGACTACCTGATCTCCGGCATCACCGTGACGCCGGAGGCGGCGGACAACACCGACGGCGACGTGCTGGTCGGCGGCGGGGGCAACGACGTCCTGATCGGCGGCGCCGGCAACGACGCGCTGTACGGCGGCGCCGGTGACGAGAGCCTGATCGGCGGCGACGGCAACGACACGCTGTATGTCGACAGCATCGATGACCTGGACGGCGCGACCGTCGACGGCATCGAGCATCTGGTGGTCGGCGGCGACAGCGGGCCGGCGGACGGCTGGAACCTACTGATCAACGGCGATTTCGAGAGCACGCCGACCGAGCTCACCAATATCTGGACCATGTTCCAGGAGATCGAGGGCTGGACGGCGGTCGACACCGATCCGGACATCCCCGGCACCTCGCCGATGGAGATCCAGAACGGCCGCATCGGCGGCGCGCCGGTGTCGCCGGATGGCTGGGAAGCCGGCAACAACGTGCTTGAGCTCGATAGCGGCCCGGAAGAGGGCGGCCAGCCGGTCAACAACAACAACGCGCTGATCGAACAGACCTTCACGGTGTTCAACGACGGCACCTACACCCTCTCCTTCGACTACGCGGCGCGCCAGTTCGCCGGCCGCACGTCGGAGACCAGCGGGTTCGACATCCTGATCGACGGCGAGGTCGTCTACAGCCAGGAGGACGCGCCGCACGAGTGGGTGAGCGACTGGCTGACCCTGGAACTGGGGGTCGGCGAGCACACGATCGGCCTGCTCGGCACCCTGCGCGAGGACCGTCACGGCGCCCTGCTCGACAACATCGAGCTGGTTTCCGGCGACGAGCCGTCCCGCAACCTGCTGAAGGTGGTCGGCACCCTCGGCGACGACACCATGCAGGGCACCTCGGGCAACGACACCATCGACGGCCGCGACGGCGACGACACCGTCTCCGGCGGCCTCGGCGACGACGTGCTGTCCGGCGGCGCGGGCAACGACGCGCTGTCCGGCGGTGCCGGCGACGACATCCTGTACGGCGGCGACGGCGATACCGCGCTGGTCGGCGGCGAAGGCTTCGACACCGTCTACATCGACTCCATCGACCAGCTCGATGGCGTGACCGTCGACGGTGTCGAGCGGTTGATCATCGGCGGCGAGGCTGGGCCGGGCGCGGGCGTCAACTTCCTGCTGAACGCCGATTTCGAGAACACGCCGGCGCTGAACCACGGCAATTGGGGCACCTTCACCGAGATCGAGGGCTGGCTGGCCGAGGACGCCACCCCGCTGGTGGTCGGTACCGCGCCGATCGAGATCCAGGAGGGCCGGGTCGGCGGCGCGCCGAGCAGCCCGCAGGGTTGGGAATCCGACAACCAGGTGCTGGAGCTCGACAGCCACGCCGAGCACGGGGCCCAGTCCGGCGACACCAACGCCCGGGTCACCCAGGCCTTCACCATCCAGGACGCCGGCACCCACACGCTGTCCTTCGACTTCGCGGCCCGCCAGCGCGGCAGCGAGATCGCCGAGACCAGCGAGTTCTCGATCGAGATCGACGGCGAGACGGTCTACACCCAGACCAACGCTGTGCGGACATGGCACAGCGACGTGCTCACCCTCGACCTGGGAGTCGGCGAGCACACGATCTCCTTCGTCGGCGCCGATGCCGATGGCGGATCGGACAGCTACGGGGCGCTGATCGACAACATCGAGCTGGTGCTGGGCACCGAGCCGGTCCGGGATCTGCTGCCGCGCCTCGAGCACACCGCCGACGACGCGGCGGTGCTGGCGGCCCGCGGCGAGGACGGCATGCTGCGCGCCGTCGAGATCGATGGCGACGGCGCCACCGTAATCGACACCCGGGTGATCGCCGAGGGCGAGCGGATCCTGGCCGAGGGCGACTTCAACGGCGACGGCGCCGATGACGAGCTGCTGATCCAGAACACCAGCACCGGCGCCACCGCGGTGGTCGGCGTCGATGCCGGCGGCATCACCGAGCAGGGCGGCCAAAGCGGGATCGCGGCCGACGCGGATGTTGCCGCGGTCGGCGACTTCGACGGCGACGGCACCGACGACCTGTTGCTGCGCGACAGCGATGCGAGCAACGTCGCCGTCTGGCAGCTTGGCGACGACGGGACGGCGACCGGCGGTCTCGCCCAGACGGTCGGCGCCGACTGGACGATGGCCGGCACCGGCGATTTCGACGGCGACGGTGCCTATGACGTGCTGTGGCGCGACGACACGACCGGCGGCCTGGTGGTCTGGAGCGACCTCACGGCATCCGGCGGCGCGACCGCGGGACTGGAGCTGAGCCTGGATCCGTCGAGCGAGATCCTCGGCGTCGGCGATTTCGGCGGCGACGGTCGCGACGACATCCTGCTGCGCGACAGCAGTGGCACCGTCAGTCTCTGGGAGATGGCCGGCGGGGCCGTCGCCAGCAGCACCGAGGTGGCGGATGTCGACCCCGTGTGGCAGGTCGACGTGGTCGGCGACTTCACCGGCGACGAGCGGGTGGACGTCGTCTGGCGCTCCGGCGACACCGCGACGCTGTGGGAGATGAACGGTGCGACCGTGGTCGAGGACGACACCGTGGCGGTCGAGGCCGACTGGCGGATCGCGTCGATCGAGGATGTCACGCCGGCGCTGACCCGCGAGCTGATCCTGAACAACGATGCCGGCGAACTGGCGGTGATCGAGGTCAACGAGGACGGAACCCCGGTGCTCGAGATCCTCTCCGACACCCCCAACGATTGGGTCCTGGTTTGAGATTTGTGGGGTTAGCCGACAGGAACGTTCCGATCGGGTCGGTCAGGCGTGCAGAATCGCACAGTTCCATACGATTTTGCCGGCCGCTTGACCGACGCTCGCGTTTACCTCATCGGCGGACAATGCTAGCTTCCAAAGTCTGCTCGGGCGTGTCGGGCGGGATGCTACCGGGTGGGACGACCAAGACAGGAAGACCATGGCGCTGAGCCAAACCCAAAACCGATCGCGTGGGCCGAGCCAGGAATACCTTCTGCTCGATTACCTGCAACGCCTGGGGCGCAACCTCGAAGGGCGGATGGCCGTGCACATCCACCTGTCGCGACTGCGCCCGCAGAACCGTCAGGACCACCATATCCGGATCGCCGCCGCGACCTTCGAGGGCATGGTCAACAATTATGAGGGGCAGATCTTCATCCTCTCGAACATGGACCTGTTCTTCATCTGTAAGGACGCCGCGATCGAGGATATCGACGCCGCGATCATGAAGGTGCGGTACCTGTTCAGCGAGGATCCGCTGAGTCAGGGCGACGAGGAAGAGGATCTCGCGCGGTTCTGCACCTGGTTCAACGTCGAGACCCAGCACGACGAACTGCTCGACCTGGTCAAGTCCATGCACCGGGAGCGCGAGCGCAAGGCGCGCCTCGCCGTCGCCAGCGAGAAGGGCCAGCAGAAAACCAAGGGCTCGCGCAAGCAGCTCGACCCGGAGCAGCTTGGCAAGCTGGAGAACTTCCTGCGCCGCGCCGACTTGTCGAACCTAATGCGCCGCCAGCCGGTCTGCGCCATCACGCCGGGCAACATGAACCCGCAGCCGGTGTTCCGCGAGCTGTACATCTCGATCGCCGACCTGCAGCAGTCGGTGCTGCCTGAGTTCGACCTCGCCTCGAACCTGTGGCTGTTCCAGCACCTGACCCAGACGCTCGACTCGCGCATGCTGTCGATGCTGGTGCGCAATGACGACACCTCGATCGCCAGTTCGTTCAGCATCAACCTGAATGTCGGCACCATCCTGTCGCCGCCGTTCCTGAACTTCGACAGCTCGCTGAAGGCGATCGCGCGCGGCACCGTGGTGATCGAGCTGCAGAAGATCGACATCTTCGGCGACATGGGCGCCTATATGTTCGCCCGCGACTTCATGCGCGAGCGCGGCTACCGCATCTGCCTCGATGGGCTGAACCACCTGACGCTGCAGTTCATCGATCGGGAGCGGCTGGGCCTCGACCTGCTGAAGCTGATCTGGACCCCGGACATGGCGGACGACCTGTCCGGCTCGCGCACCAGCGAGCTGAAGGACCATATCGACCGCTGCGGCCGTGCCCGCATCATCCTGAGCCGCTGCGACAGCGACGAGGCGATCCGTTTCGGTCAGTCGCTCGGCATCACGATGTATCAGGGCCGCTACGTCGACAAGCTGCTGACCCAGGAAGGCCGGATCGGCTGATCCGCGTCAGGCGGGCGGGACCAGGACGATCTTCCCCGCCGTCGACTTCTCCAGGAACGCCTTTTGCGCCGACACGATCTCGGCGAGGGGATACGTCGCCGCGACCCGCGGGCGCAAGGCGCCGCGATTGATGAGCTCCACCAGCTCCGCGAACACCGCCTTCGGCGTGAAGGTGCAGCCGAGCACCGTCAGGTCGTTCAGGTACAGCGTGCGCAGGTCCACCTCGACCACTGGCCCGGCGATGGCGCCGGAGACGGCGTAGCGGCCGCCGGGGACGAGGGCGGCGATCACCCCCGCCCATGCCGGCCCACCCACGAGGTCGATCACCACGGTGTAGGCCCGCGCCGGCGGCACGGCGTCGCGATCGATCACCCGGGTGGCCCCGGCTGCCCGCACGGCATCGTGCTTGGCGGCGCTGGCGATTCCGGTCACCTCGGCCCCGCGCAACCGCGCCAGCGTCACCGCCGCCAAACCGACGCCGCCGGAGGCGCCGGTGACCAGGACCCGGTCGCGCGCGGTGACGCCGGCGCGGCTGATCAGGTTCAGCGCGGTGCCGTAGGCGCAGGGCAAGGCGGCGATCTCGATGTCGGAGAGAGGCGATGCGCTGACGTCGAACAGTTGGTCCGCCGGCACGGCGCAATACTGGGCGAAGGCGCCGTCATATTCGGAGCCGATCGCCTGGAACCGCGTCGGCTCGGCCTCGGTGGGGATGGCCTGGTTGGTGGCGCAGGTGACCCGGACGCCGACGGCGGGTCCCGCCGTCCCGGCGCCGAGCGCGACCACATGGCCGCAGAGATCGGCTCCCTGGATGCGCGGGAAGGCCAGGGCGCCGCCCCATCCCCCGTCCTCGATGCCGGCCCCGTCCTCGATGCCGGCGTCGTCCGCCACCCCGTCGGTCGCTCCCGACACGCTCTTCGAGTACCAGCCGATCCGGGTGTTGATGTCGGTATTGTTCACCCCGGCGGCGGCGACACGCACCAACGCCTCTCCAGGCCCGGGTCGCGGCACCGGAACATTATCCCGCACGGCGAGGCGATCGTAGCCGCCATGGCCGGTCAGGAGCGCCGCCGTCATCCGCGCGGGCAAGGGATCGGGTGAGAAGTCGGTCACGGGCGCCCCCTCTGCCCCTTGCTCACCAGATCGGACGGCAAGGTGTAGAGCAAATTCACATGCATGGTCGCGATCGCTGGCGGTCGCGTCAAAACATGATTTGCACTAATCGCGGGGGGCGTGCTTCGCCAGGATGCGCTGCAGGGTTCGGCGGTGCATCTTCAATCGCCGGGCCGTCTCCGAGACGTTGCGGTCGCACTGCTCGTAGACGCGCTGGATATGCTCCCACCGCACACGATCCGCCGACATCGGGTTCTCCGGCGGCGGCGGCAGCGCGTCGTCGTGGTCGAGCAGGGCGGCGGTGATGGCGTCGGCATCGGCCGGCTTCGGCAGGTAGTCGAGCACGCCGGCTTTCACGGCAGCGACAGCGCTGGCGATGTTGCCGTAGCCGGTCAGCATGATGATGCGGGAATCGGTTCGCGCGTCGCGCAGGGCGGCGACGATGTCGAGACCGTTTCCGTCGGCAAGTCGCAGGTCCAGAATGGCATAGGCCGGTTGTTCGCGGCGTGCGATCCCAACGCCTTCCTCGACCGTCTCGGCGAGCCGCACGTCAAAGCCCCGGCGCTCCATCGCCCGACCGAGACGGTTTCGCAGCGGCGCGTCGTCATCGACGATCAGCAGCGACGCATCGCCGTCGCCGGGCGCGGTCAGCGCTTTTGCCTCGGGTTGGTCAGCTATCATGATCATACTCATGGTACGCGTTCTCTCATCGTCCGGATCAGCGGGTCATATCCGGGATTTTATATAGGTTCCAATATCCCTTCTTACCAGAAGGATTTATGCCGGTCGCGCCAACGACAGATCGCCGGCGACCATCCTCGATGCCCGTGCGGTAACATTCTTCATGGAAGATGGTGCAATGATTGAGTTTTGCGTTAACCGGTATTGAGAACGCCGTCCGGCCAGCGGATGACGACGCGGGCACCGCCTTCACGCCGATTGGAGAACTCGACCGCCGCACCGGTACGCCCCAGCAGGGTGATGGCGATGAACACGCCCAGTCCCATGTGCCCGTCGCGGTTGCCGCGCCCCGACACGTAGGGCTCGCCGAGGCGGGTCAGCAGGGTGAGCGGGAAGCCGGGCCCGTCATCCTCGATGGTGATGGTCAGCGAGCGGGCGCCGACCAGGATCGCCACCTCGACCGTCGCCTGGGCGAACTGGACCGCGTTCTGAATGAAGGCGCCGATGCCATGCAGGAGTTCCGGGCTCGGCACCACCGTCGGCACCTCCCGGTCCGGGTCGTCGCCGCCGTCGCGGTCCTGGACCTCCACGATCACCGCCACGTCGTCGCGCTGGTGCGAGGCCGCCGCTTGCTCCACCAGCGCGTCGACCGGGATGGCGGTGAACGGCTGACCGGCATCCGGGGTCGGATCGCGCCCCAGGCTCGCCAGGATCTCGCGGCACCGCCGGCTCTCCGACAGCAGCAGCTGGGCGTCCTCCGACAGGTCGCTGTCCTTGGGCAGCTCCCGGGCCAACTCGCGGGCGACCACGGCGATGGTGGCGAGCGGGCTGCCCAGCTCATGGGCGGCGGCGGCGGCGATGCCGCCCATCGCGGCCATGCGCTGCTCGCGGGCCAGGGCTTGCTGGGTCGCGGCCAGCGCCGTAGAGAGCTGGCGCGCCTCCTCCGCCACCCACCAGGCGTAGGCCGCGTTGAACACCAGGGCAATCACCAGCGCGCACCAGATGCCGGTCACGTACAGGTCGGGGAGGGCGAACTCGGACTCGCTCCACGGCAGCGGGAAATGGGTCATCGCCAGGACCGTGGCGCAGAGCAGGGCGAGCAGGCAGAGATTAACCGTCGACTTCCGCCCGAGAATGGTCGCCGACACGGTCACGGGCGCCAGCATCATCAGCGCGAACGGGTTCTCGAGGCCGCCGGTGAGATAGAGCAGGAGCGAGAGCTGGGCGATGTCGAAGGCGAGGTAGAACGCCGCTTCCCCCTCGCGCAGGCGCTCCCGCCCGTCGCGCCGCATCTGCAGGCGCAGGTTCAGCAGCGCCGAGATCGCCACCACGGAGAGGCTGAGCGCCATCGGCAACGGCGACCCGAGCCCGAAGGCGACGAGCACCAGGGCCGCCACCTGCCCGGCCAGCGCCACCCAGCGGATGACCACCAGCGTGCGCACGCTGACGGTTCGCGTCGTGATCGGACGACTGGGATCCAGGGTGTCGAGCATCGCGGTCATGAACCAAACAATGGCGCGTGACGGGCGCGTTTTCCAGGCCGCCACCTTTCCAGAGCGAAGACGGCGGTCTAAGGTCCCGCGTCCCGTCGCAAGCAACCCCGATATCCCGATGGATCCCGCCCTTGAGGTCAGCCACCTGACCAAGACGTTCGGCGCCGTGCGTGCCGTCGACGACATCAGCTTCGCGGTCGCGGCCGGCACGACCGTGGGCCTGCTCGGCGGCAATGGCGCCGGCAAGACGACCACGATCTCGATGCTGCTCGGCCTGCTGGTGCCGAGCTCGGGCGAGGTGCGGGCCCTGGGCCACGATCTGGCGCGGGCGCGCTACGCGGTGCTGCATCGCATGAACTTCTCCTCGCCCTATGTCGAGCTACCGCATCGCCTGACGGTGGCGCAGAACCTGACCGTCTATGCCGAACTGTACGGCGTGGCGGACCCGCGCGGCCGGGTGGCGGAGCTGGCGGCGCGGCTGGACTTCGAGGCGCTAATGGATCGTCCCGCTGGCAAGCTCTCGGCAGGGCAAAAGACCCGTGTGGCGCTGGCCAAGGCGCTGGTCAACCGTCCCGACCTCCTGCTGCTGGACGAGCCGACGGCCTCGCTCGACCCCGACACCGGGGACTGGGTGCGGCGCTACCTCGAGGAGTATCGGGCGGAGACGGGGGCGACGATCCTGCTGGCGTCGCACAACATGGCGGAGGTGGAGCGGCTCTGCGACGACGTGCTGATGATGCGGTCCGGCCGCATCGTCGACCGCGGCAGTCCGCGGGCGTTGCTCGACCGGTACGGCCGACACACCATGGAGGACGTTTTCCTCGACATCGCCCGCGATCGGCGGGCGGATCGGGATGAGGCCGGCCTGGAGGAGGCCGGATCATGAGCGCGCTGCCGGATATCACCCTGGCCGACAGGGGCGTGGCGGCCTCGGCGCGCCGGGTCTCCGCCATGGTGCGGCGCTACTGGTACCTGATCCGCGGCTCCTGGCCGCGCCTGGCCGAACTCGCCTACTGGCCGACCGTGCAGATGATTCTGTGGGGCCTGGTCTCGCAGTTCTTCATGACCCAGTCGAGCTGGCTCGCCCAGGCCGGCGGTGTACTGATCGCCGGGGTGCTGCTCTGGGACGTGCTGTTCCGCGGCCAGATCGGCTTCACGATCTGCTTCCTGGAGGAGATGTGGTCGCGCAATCTCGGCCACCTGTTCGTCAGTCCGCTGCGACCCTGGGAGCTGGTGGCGGCGCTGACCGTGATGAGCGTGATCCGCACCCTTCTCGGCGGCGTGTTCGCGGCGGCGATCGCGATCCTGCTCTACGGCTTCTCGATCTTCGACCTCGGCCTGCCGCTGCTCGCCTTCTTCCTGGCGCTGATGGCCATGGGCTGGGGCATCGGCATGGTGATCACCGCCATCGTGCTGCGCGCCGGCCTGGGGGCGGAGTCGCTGGCCTGGGTCGCGATGTTCGCGCTGGCGCCGATCAGCGCCGTCTATTATCCGGTCGAGACCCTGCCGGAATCGGTGCGCTGGCTCGCCTGGATCACCCCCTCCGCCCATGTCTTCGAGGGCATGCGGTCGGTCATGGTCGAGGGCGTGTTCCGTTGGGACCTGCTCGGCCGCGCGGTGCTGCTGGACGCGGTATATCTGGCGATCGGCGGCGCCACCTTCGCCTGGGCCTTCGCCAAGGCGCGGGAAGAGGGCCGGTTGCTGCAGACGGGGGAATGACGCTCAGGCCGCGACCAGCTTGGCCGCCGCCGGGTGCTCGGCCAGCGCCAGGCGGGTGTGCTCGCGGGCCAGCAGAAGGGTGGTCAGGTGCAGCCCGTTCGCCTTCCAGGCGCCGGCCATCACCTCGGCCAGGGCGGTGGCCGGATCGACCGTCATCACCGCGATCGTCTCCCCGGGATCGAGGTTCTGGGTGCCCGTCGGCACCACCCCGAGGGCGAGGTAGATGTGGCAGGTGTTGGTCGCCGTCGCCGGGTTCGCCCAGAAGGTCGGCAGCGTGATCCAGGTGCCGCCTTCGTAGCCGGTCTCCTCCATCAGCTCCCGCGGCATCGCGATCGCCGGATCCTCGCCGGTCTCCACCGTGCCCGAGGGCAGGCCGCGCACGACCTCGCCGGAGGCGTGGCGATACTCCTCGACGAGCACGAGATCTCCCGCCTCGGTAAGGGCGGCGACCATGCACCAGTCGTTGAACTCGAGCACGTGATAGGGATCGAGAATGCTGCCGCGCTCGGTGACGCAGCGATCCATGCGGTGGCGGATGAAACGGTCGGAGAACGCCATCCGGCTGTTCTCGACGGTCCAGGGCGCCGGCTTCACCGTCACGAACCGGCCCCGGAAACCCCGGCCGACGCGAAGGTCGCCATGCCGGCATGGCAGTCGGCGGCGGCGCGCAGGATGCCGATCGCCAGGGTCGCGCCGCTCGCCTCGCCGAGGCGCATGGCGAAGTCGAACAGCGGCTCCTTGTCGAGGATCTTGAGCAGCCTCGTGTGACCCGGCTCGACCGAGCGGTGCGCGACGAGGCAGTGGTCGAGCGCGGTCGGGTCGACCTTCCACAGCACCGAGGCCGCGACGGTGCAGGCGAAGCCGTCCAGCACCACCGGCGTGCGCGCCAGCCGCGCCGCCATCACCGCGCCGGCGATCGCCGCCAGCTCCAGCCCGCCCAGCGCCGCCAGCTTGTCCAGCGGGTCCGTCAGATGCGCGTGCTTGGCCACACCCTCGGCCACCACCTCGGTCTTGCGCGCCAAAGCGTCGCCCGACACGCCGGTGCCGCGTCCGACCCAGTCCGAGGCCTCGCCGCCGAACAGTGCGCAGGCGAGGGCGGCGGCCGAGGTGGTGTTGGCGATGCCCATCTCGCCGAGGCACAGCGCGTCCAGGTTCGGCTCGACCGCCATCATCCCGTAAGCCATGGCCCGCGCGCAGGCGCCGTCGTCCATCGCCGGCCCCTGGGTGAAGTCCTCGGTCGGCTGGTCGAGCGCCATCTCGTAGACGCGCAGGTCGGCGTCGAACGCCTCGCAGAGCTGGTTCACCGCCGCGCCGCCGTTCACGAAGTTCTGCACCATCTGCGCCGTCACCTCGGCCGGGAAGGCCGACACGCCGCGGGCCGCGACGCCATGGTTGGCGGCGAACACCGCCGTGCGCGGGTGCCGCATCTGCGCCGGATGCCGGCCCTGCCAGGTCGCCAGCCAGCTTGCCAGCTCCTCCAGGCGACCGAGTGAGCCGCGCGGCTTGGTCAGCTGGACCTCGCGCTCCGCGGCGGCGGTGGCGGCTTCCAGATCGGGGCTGGGCAGTTCCTTGATCAGGGCGCGGATCTCGTCGAGCGAGGCGTCGGCGGGGTCGAAACCGGTGTGGGACATGGGTCCTCTTGTCGTGTTGCGATGGCGCAGGTTGTTGCGGTGTCGGGCGAAGGCTATACCCGCTCGACCGACGCGACGCAAAGCCGGACCGACGCCGCATGACGGACAGTTCCTCTTCCCGCGATTCCAGCGCCGATCCTGGCGCCGATCCTGGCACCGATCCCGGCACCGATCCCGGGTCCGGCGCGCCGACGGCCCGCTGGGTCGATGAGGTCGCGCTGGCGATGGCATTCCTCACCCGCCTGCCGTGGCCCGGGACGATCCGCGAGACGCGGCCGCTGATGGCGGCGAGCTGGGCCTTCCCGCTCGTCGGCATCGCCGTCGGCCTGATCGCGGCCCTGGCCTTCGCGGCGGCATCGGCCATGACCCTGCCGGGCCTTGCCGCCGCCCTGGTCGCGCTGGCCGCCGCCGCCCTTGCCACCGGGGCGCTGCACGAGGACGGACTGGCCGATCTCGCCGACGGGTTCGGCGGCGGGCGCGACGCGGAGGCGAAGCGCCGCATCATGCGGGACAGCCGCATCGGCAGCTACGGCGTTCTGGCGCTGGTCCTGTCGGTGGGCTTCAAGGCGGCCTGCCTGGCCGAACTGTCGGCCGCCGACGCGCTGCCGGCCCTGGTCGCGACCCACGCGCTGGCCCGTGGCGTGATCCCCGGTCTCGCCCGCGCCCTGCCCTTCGCCGCGGGCGACGGCCTGGCGCGCAGTGCCGGAAAG
>JGI12316J15309_10018929_pt1 | contig 15324 bp, 10 predicted proteins | sample MarCyaLeptolynsp_FD_15309 | JGI IMG/M metagenome (IMG submission 15309) | reverse complement strand
TCCTGGTGGGACGTTCAAGCGAACCTGCAATACCGTCTGACGTCGAACCTGGTTCTGACGGCTGAAGGACAGTGGCGCAACGTGAATGTTACGGGTCTGCGTGACTCCGATGCCTTCTCGACCATTCTCCGCGCACAGCTCGACTTCTAAGTCCAAGCGACAAGCGTAGAATTCGGAGCCCGGTGAGGAAACTCACCGGGCTCTTTTGATTCGGCGACACGGAAGCGCCAACGAGCGCGATGATGTCCGGTTGCCTCGCTCTCGATCGAACATCATCGATGTCTGTTCGTCTCTCGATGGTCGGATTTGGTCTACGTGGGCAAATTGAAGCGCCCAGCGAAAGAAAAGTCTTAATGATTGGTCTCGGCGTGGCTGTCCAGAAACCTTGCGATCCGGCATTGGGTCTCCTGGTCCCACAACAGCGGCGCGTGCCCCTGTTTTGGAACCACGTAGAGTTCCACCCGATGACTGTCTCGTCCCATCGCCTGGAAGGTCGTCTGTTCGAGCAGGGTCGAGTTCGCGCCGCGCAGGACGAGAACCGGATTTGCGGCCAGTGTTCGAAATTGCGGCCAGATGGAAATCGGCGATGTTGTCGACGTGAATGGTTCCAGCGTCGTCGCAAGCGCGGTGTCGAAGGCCAGGGCAGGGGCGCCATCGCGGTCGTCGAACAATTGGCGTGCAAACCGGATCCAGTCGCCGGCATCCAGGGCCTCGAACCCATCAGCCATGGAGGCTTTCAGGTCGCGTGCGGCCTCTTGCCAGTTCTCCGGCACCTTTTTCCCGGACACATAATCCTTGATGCCGGCCAGATAGGAGACCTGGATGACAGGCCCGATATCATTCAGCACGACGTTTTTCAGAACCCCTGGACGCATGGCGCCGATTGCCATGCACAGGAGGCCGCCACGCGAGGTTCCGATAAAGTCGGCTTCCTCAATGCCGCGCGCGGTCATGCCTGCAAGAACGTCGCCGGCTTCCACCTGCGGTGTGTAGGTTGCCGCAGGCGCATGGTCGGACTTCCCTCGACCGCGATAGTCGAATGAGATCACACGGCGTGGATGCGGGCTGCGCGATGACAGGTATCGAGCAACCGCGTCGAAATCACGTACGTTGCGGGTCAATCCGGGAAGGCAGATAACCGGGGCAAGGTCTGTGATTCTCGGCCCATAGTCGCGGCCGGACAATCGCGTCCCGTCCGTGGATCGATAAAAAAATTCTTCGCCGCCCAGTTCCATGTTGTCGCCACGCATTAACCGCGTTTCAAATCTTTGGTGATCTGCAGCGTGTCGCGTTCGAAACGCGCCCGGTAAATCACCAGATTTTCCATGATCCGCTGAACGTAATTGCGGGTTTCGGTAAATGGAATGCGTTCGATCCAGTCGATCGTATCGACTCGGTTCGTGCGCGGATCGCCATAGGCTTTCATCCATTTGTGGGAACGGCTGCTGCCCGCATTGTACGCCGCAAAGGTCAGCACGTAGGAGCCGTTAAAGGAGTCGAGCAATTCACCAAGATGGGCTGCGCCAAGCGTGGCGTTGTAGGCGGCGTCGCTGGTCAGTCGCCCCTTGGAGTAGGACAGACCGGCCTTCTTCGCCGTAGCGCGCGCGGTCGCCGGCATCAATTGCAGCAGGCCACGGGCGCCGGCGCTGCTGATTGCCTGCGGATTGAAGGCGCTTTCCTGGCGGGCGATGGCATAGACCACCGGTTTGCCGACCTTCTTGTGAACCTTGGCCTTGCGGGGGATCGCCGCCGTCGGGAAGGCCAGAAGGTCGGCATCGATACCACGCGATACGGCAGTTTTGCCGACCATCAGTGCAATCTGATGGCGGCCGGTCGACTGGGCCATTTGGGTGACCAGCGCAAGCTCGCCGGCGCTCGTCATGGTTTTGCCGAGTGTCCTGTAAAATTGCGGCGTCAGCTCCCCGAATTTTGCGTTTTCAAGCCGCTTGATTGCCAGAACGAGCTCATTGCGTGCGAAGGCGTGGCGGTCGCGTTGGGTCGGTTTCGGCACCTTGGACAGGCCCAAGCGCGAATTACCGAGTTTCTCACGCGCCAACTGGCCATAGAATGCGGTCCTGTATTCGGCCGCGGCCTGGTAGTGGGCCTTTGCTGCCGATTTGTCTTTGCCGGCTTCCGCGGCACGCCCCATCCAATAAAGGGCACGCGACCGGGTGATCGGGGTTTTGCCGATCTTCTCGATTTCGCGGAAATGGGGCAGCGCCTGTTTGGGGTTCTTGACGAACCGCAGGGCATACCAGCCGGCGTGAAATTCCGCTTCGGCCCGCTTCGCCGGGCTTTCGGCAACGTGCGCGGCCGCGATTTTGTAGGCATCGCGCGCCCGTCCCATATCAAGAGCAAGCCGGGATACGATGCGTCGCTCGACCCACCATTCGTCGCCGTCGATCAGGGCCGATTTCTTGCTTGGCGCACCAAGCATGACCTTGATTGCTTCTTTGTCTTTCTTGGCCCGGCGTAAATATTTGATTTGTGCAAAGGCATATCCCGGGTCGGAGCGTTGCGAGCGCGGAACCGCCTTCAACAGCGCTGCTGCTTTTTTCGATTTCCGGATGACGGCGATCCACGCATCCATGAGTTTGCGCTGATCGCGCGAAAGATAACGGGCCAAACGCAGGGCGCCGTTTGCACGGTCATTGTATAAAAGCATATAGGCGCGAGCCTTGTGGTCGGCCCGTTTAAGCAGGGAGCCGAATTTGCTGATGACCCGTTTTTCGAGGCTGTTCGACAGGATTTCGCTTCGCCACATTTCGGTGATGAGCGCGCGCGCCTTGGCCTTGTCTCCCTTTTGCAGGTAGGCGTCGGCGAGAAGCATCGTCCCCGACGAAGACAGGGGGGTGAGGCCCCGGAACGCGCTAATCACCCTGTTGGCAGGCGGTTTTTCCCGTGCGAGCGCCTGTTCTGCGCGCCGACGCAGAAGTTTTTGTGACGGCCAGTTCGGCGCGGCAATCGTGAATCGGGTGATCGTGTCCGATGATACGGCCGGGCTGCCGCTGCGGGCGATCCGCCAGTCGACGATCTTGCGGTCGATCGGATCCTTGAGCGATTTCCTGATGGCGCGGGCTTCGCTGATTTTGCCGGCGCCAACGGCGCGCAGCGCAGCGCGCAGACGTTCGGAATTGCCACCTTTCAAGGCGGGCAACGATGTTGGCCTGGTGTCGGTGGACAGGGCCGCATGTTCGGTATGCGATCCGCTGGCCGACGTTCCTTGTCGCGGAGACACCGACGGGCGCGGTCTGGGAACCGGTGCATTTGCCTTCGAAAACAGGCTGAATTCAGGCAGATCCATGAAGCTGGTGGCGGGCAGGGCGCGGACTGCGCCTGAGCCGAGAATCGCGAAAGCGGCAAGTCCGGCCACAGCGAAACATGAGGTTTTCAATGGAATCCGGCCGGCAATTCTGGGCATGGTACGACTCCGCTCTTTACTAGTCACTTAGTGACGGTTCGCTAAAGTGAAAGCTCCGGGTCGAAAAAAGTCGAACGATCGTGACCGAAACGCGACAATTTCCGGGCCGGCCAAGTGAGTCCGATTTCCCGTTCCTGCCCGATCAATATTGCGATCGGAAATATTGTCACGGGGGAGGACACTCGACATAAATGCGACAATAGACCGAACACGGTAAACGTTTCTTTTCGATTGTCCGGGGAAACCCGGACTTCTCTCCCTATCCAGGATCTGCGTCGCATTCAGTCGTTTGCTTCGCAAGGAGCGGACCCGAAAAGCGCAGTGGTACTGCGGTTGAGGGACGCAACGCGGCGAGCGGACGACTGAGTGCGACCCTCCGGGCGCCGCCGTACTGGCGACAGGATGCGTCAAGCCGCTTGCCCGATGCCCCGCATCGCGCTGCGCGGTTTTCCTGCCCTGTCGCCAGTACGACGACGCGCAGACCCTGGAAAGGGAGAGAAGTCCGGGTTAACCGCGCTTTCAGCCCGGATGTAACGAACAAGTGTAATCGCTTGTCCCGATACCGAGTCGGGTCTATGGTGCGCGCCGCTTAGGGCGCCAGACCGCAACTGGCGAACCGGTATTGGAAGGATCGTATTGCGGCGGGGAGTTTCATCATGTTCACAGGTTCAATTCCGGCGCTCGTCACGCCGATGAAAGACGGCGCGCTCGATGAACCCGCCTTGCGGAATTTCGTTGAATGGCAGCTCTCCGAGGGCAGCCACGGGCTTGTTCCGGTCGGGACGACAGGCGAATCGCCGACCCTGAGCCACGATGAGCACAAGCGTGTGGTGGATATCTGTGTCGAGGTCGCGGCCGGACGGGTGCCCGTGATCGCCGGGGCCGGCTCCAACAACACAGCCGAGGCCATCGATCTCGCCAGGCACGCAGAAGGGGCCGGCGCCAATGGTCTTTTGATTGTCACGCCCTATTACAACAAGCCGAGCCAGCGTGGGCTCTACGAACATTTCAAGGCGATCGCATCCGAGGTTACCTTGCCGATTATTATTTACAACATTCCGCCGCGGTCTGTCGTGGACATGTCGGTTGAAACGATGGCGCGGCTGTTTGAGGACTGCGAGAACATTACCGGTGTCAAGGATGCGACAGCCAACATCCTGCGGATCAGTCAGCAACGCTCGGCGATGGGACCGGAATTCAATCAATTGTCCGGCGAGGATGCGACAGCACTCGCTGTGATGGCGCATGGCGGACATGGTTGTATTTCCGTTACCGCAAACGTTGCTCCGCGCCTGTGCGCCGAGTTCCAGACATCGTGCATGCAGGGCAATTACGCCAAGGCGCTGGAATATCAGGACCGGCTGATGCCGCTGCACCGTGCCCTGTTCCTTGAGCCCAACCCGACGGGATCAAAATACGCCTTGTCGATTCTCGGCAAGATGGAGAACGAGGTTCGGCTGCCAATGGTGCCCGTCAGCGAAGAGACCCAGGCCGAAATTCGCGCCGCGATGGTCCATGCCGGGCTCATCAACGCCTGAGGACCGCAAAAGCCTGAAGATCAGAAAAGTTGGCGGCGGACAGTCGGGCCTCCTGGGCCAGGTGCCCGCTCCAGGAACGGTAAGAACATATGGCCCCGCCCAAAAACAAGACGCCAGACAATTTCAAAACCATTGCCGACAACAGAAAGGCACGGTTCAATTTTGAGATTGTCGATACGTTTGAAGCCGGCATCGAATTGAAGGGGACGGAGGTCAAATCACTGCGCAATGGCAAAAGCAATATTGGCGAATCCTATGCCGCTGCCCATGGCGACGAGTTGTATCTCTACAATGCCTACATTCCCGAATATCTGCAGGCGAACCGGTTCAACCATGAAACCAGACGCCCGCGACGCCTGTTGATGCACAAGCGCGAAATCGGCAAACTCATAGGCGCCACGCAACGCGAGGGCATGACGCTGGTTCCGCTGAAACTCTATTTCAACGAGCGCGGTCGCGCCAAGCTGCAACTGGCGCTGGCTCGCGGCAAGAAAACCCATGACAAGCGCGAAACCGCAAAGCGCCGGGATTGGGAACGCGACAAGGCGCGGATCATGCGCGAACGGGGCTGATATCAGCCGCGAAAGACAGTGGCGAGGACTTTGATCTTCGATCGGGTATTTTCAATACAGTCATTCATTAGCGGCTGTGGACACGCCGGTTGATCGGGATATTGTGCCAATCTTACTGACCGGGTTCGGCGTCTCGGTAAACAGAACCTCAAATTCATCGCTCCTGCCGCCATCGCGGTAACACGTCATGGATCGACCAACCAAGCCTGCTGCGTAGCGGACGATGGCAGTACGGTCTCGCTTTGGTTTTTCGCGGGCATGTCGTAAGCGACGTCAGACTACCATCTTGTTTTTCGGTCTGGCGCGGCCTTTTCAAACTGTTCATGGTCTGCGCGTTTATGCAGGATCCGGTGACCGGGGTTCTTTGACCGAAAACAGAACGAGCAGACCGGCGAGCAAGAGGGCGAGGACGACGACCAGGCCGGCCCGCTGTGAACCGGACCATTGCGCGACTATGCCGAGAACGAGAGGGCCGACGAAAGCTGTAGCCTTACCCGCCAGGGAGTAGAGCCCGAACATCTCGGTCTCGATCCCATCAGGCGCAAGCCGTGCCATCAGCGACCGGCCCGCTGCTTGTGCCGGTCCGACGAAGAGACCCAAAATGGTTGCGACTGCCCAAAACAACAGAAGCGATTCAGCCAGTATCAACCCGCCGATACCAACAAGAAGACCGCCAAGCGAAAGCAGGATCGTGTTCCTGGAACCGATTGCATCGTCAAGCCAGGCGAATGCTGCAGTACCGGCGCCAGCGGCAACGTTCAGGACGATACCGAAGGTGAGGATATCAGTTGGTGTCATACCGAATTCGGCCGCCGCGTAGATTCCGCTGAAGGCAAAAAGCGTGACGAGCCCGTCCGTGTAGAGCATATGTGAAATCAGAAATCGGAAAATTGACGGTGAGCGACGCAATATGGAAACGGCGTTGGGGAGCTGCCGAAGCCCGGCCTTGGCCGCCGCGACTGTGCTTAGCCCCGAATTTGGGCGGTCTGGTACCAGTAGAAACAAGGGTATCGAGAAAACTGCAAACCACATCGCGGCCAGCACCGCGGTAGCCCTGACAGGCTCGGCACCTTCGGCATCGAGATCAAGACGAGCTGGTCCACCGTCATGCACAAACCACAGACAAAGGATCAGACAAGCCAGACCTCCTGCATAGCCTGAAGCCCAACCCCAACCTGAAACACGGCCAAGCAATTTGCGTGGCGCAAGGCTCTTCAGCATTGCGTCGTAGAAAACAATTGCGATTTGGCAAGAGATTGACGCCATAACATAGAGGCCGAGGGCGAGAAGCACAAAATCCGGCGCCGGCCGAACGAACCACAACAGGGCCGTGAACCCTGCACAGGCGGCCGTGAATGCACCAAGCCATGGTTTTCTAGCGCCTGAAAAGTCCACAATAGCGCCGAGCATTGGGCTGACGATCGCAACGATGAGACCGGCCACAGCGACAGCGCGGCTCCACAGGACGGTACCTTCGATCGGGTTCGACGCAACGGCCTGTGCAAAGTAGGCTGCGAATATGAACGTACTTATGACGGTCGAAAACGCAGAATTGGCCCAGTCATAGGAGCACCAGGCAGCAATCGGCACCCATTTGCGGCGCAGGGCAGTCCGTTCGATCCTCCGCATCGTTTCGCGCCCGGTATCGGTCTCATTCATCACCGCTACCTGCAAAGACCACCTCAGTCTCCGCCATATCGGGTTCGTTGCAATGGGCCAGGATGCCGGCCCGCACCTCGTCTCTCAGCTTGATGGTTGCAGTGAAATCGTCACCGCCTGGCACCACCGGTTCAAGCACCTCAACGCCTACGGAACCGCGGCGTGGAAACCATTGGTCGCCGCGCAGGATCGAGCGGGTGCCGGTGATCGCGATCGGCAGTACCGGTGTTTTCGTATCGCAGGCTATGGCGAAAGCACCGAGGCGAAACTGCAACAGTCCCGGCATTCTGAAGAATGTCGCTTCCGGAAAAACCACCAGCTTTTGTCCACTGCGAACAAGGTCCTTGTAGGCTTCGACTTGATTCAGGCTCGCCTGGGCAAGGGCCCGGTCGGCGAATAGCGTGCCGAGCCGTTTGAGGAAGGGACCTGCGACATATTGCTGGGACAGTTCCTGTTTGGCGATGAATGTCGATTCGCCCGGCAGAACGGCCGCCAACACAACCGCATCGAAGTAGCTCGAATGATTTGCGGCAAGAACACCGGTATTCAAGGCAAGGCGTTCGGCGCCGGATACCGAAAGTTTAATACGTGTTAGGCGGAGCATAAGCCGTGCGGTTGACCGTATGAACGACCATCGCCATTTCCGTTTCGGCAAGACCAAGACGGCAATCCAAGCAATGGCGGCAAGAACAATCAGTACCGACCACCACCATCCAGCATATGCAATGTCACTGAACGCTCTCAACAGGCGCCGCAGTCGGGGCATGCCGGACATGATGCCAAGACGCAGCACTTGCAACCAAAGGGCGCGGCGCGGTTGCCCAAGTTTCCCCGATTCATACAATTCGCGCATGGTAGACCGTCGAATCTTGCCGCTTGACGTCTTGGGCACGGATTGCGGCGAAGACAGAATTATCTCGTCTGCGGGCATTCCGAGAATGTCGACTACGGTTAGGCCGATCTTGTGCTCCAGTTTGGCACGGATTTCCGGGTCTGTTGTGTGTGTTTCGGCCACAACAACCAGCCGTTCCGAGCCGGTTGTTGCTTCGGCGGTCGCAAAAGCGGCGACGCAGCCTTTGCGGATGTCGGTAATGTTTCCGATCGCCTCCTCGATCTCTTCCGGGTAGATGTTGCGGCCACCCTTGATGATGATGTCCTTCACTCTGCCGGTGATGAAGATGTTGCCTTCTGCGACATAGGCAAGATCGTTGCTGTCGAGCCATCCATCGTGGAACAGAGTTTCGGTCTTTTTCGGATTGCGGAAGTAGCCGCGCGTGGATGACGGTCCTTTGAACTCCAGCCGCCCCTGCTGGCGTTCAGCGACTTCACGCCCCAGTGCGTCCACGATCTTGATTTCGTTTCCTGGCAACGGAACACCACTTGAAACAAATGCCATTGGGGATGCTTCATCGGCGCCAGCCGGTACCGCCTGTTCAAATTTCGATAACGCTTCACGACTAACCTGGTCGACGATCGGCTCGTCGCCGACCTTTGAGAATGCGAGGCCGACCGCATTTTCTGCCAACCCGTAAACCGGTGTCATTGCTTCGGGCCGGAATCCATAGGGCTTGAAGCGTTCAGTAAAGCGGCGAATGGTGTCGGCGCTGACCGATTCTGCACCGTTGGCGACCATGCGAAGCGAACTGAGGTCGAGTCCCTCGATTGCACTGTCATCGACCTTGTTGACGCAGAATTCGAACGCAAAGTTTGGCGCGGCGGTGAGCGTTGCGGAGTTGCGATGTATTGCCCACAGCCAGTTTTCCGGCCTAACGATGAAGCGCAGCGGTGACATGATGACGACGGGTACGGCATAATAGAGGCTGCCGAACCAGGCGCCGATAAGCCCAAGGTCGTGGTAGAGCGGCAGCCAGCTAACGAAAATGTCGTTCGATGATGCACCAATCGCATCCCCCATCGCCCGTATGTTGGCAAGCAGATTGGCGTGTGTCAGCATAACGCCCTTGGGATCGCCGGTGCTGCCGGATGTGTATTGAAGCATGGCGAGGTCGTCTGCCTGACACGGAAGCGCTAAAGAGCTGTCGCTGCGTTCTCGAAGGTCCTGAACCGTCGATACGCCGCGTAGCGTGTCAATCTGACCTCCAAGCAGGGTCGCCAGCACTTTGCCTTCTTCGGGGATGACGAGGAGGGCTGCCTGGGAGTTCCGCAGTATGCCTGCTTGACGTCGCAGGTGCTCTTCCAACTGCGAGAGGCGAACCGGGGGATACATTGGCACAGGAACGGCGCCGGCGAGCAGCGTGCCGAAAAAGATCTCAAAGAATTCGCGTCCCGTTGGCAGCATGATGCCGACAAACTCGCCAGGCATCAGTCCCCATGAACGCAAAGCGCCCGCCAAGCGGCCTGCCGCGACTGACAGATCGCGATAGGTGATCGTCTCGGTCTCACTATAGCCATCGGACAGCAGGATATGCGGCCGATCCGGGTTGTGACGGACATGCCAGTCCAGAACACCGCTGAGTGTGGTTTCCGCCCGTGGATTGCTTTCGACCATGCTGCTGGGCAGCAGATCTGTCTTTCTGGAAATGAGACTGTCTGCCATTGATCCGGATTTGGCGATTTCGTTAATCAGATCGAGTGGCGTTTCCAAACGCCCGAACAGATCATCCGGCAATCGAAGCTTGAATTCCTTTTCTGTCCTCAACAGAAGTTCGGACAGTCCGAGACTGTCGAAACCCAGATCGCGCTGCAATGACGACTGCACTGTTGCATGCAGTTTGCGACGCGGATTGAGCTCATGTGCCAATGTTTCAACGAGTGTTAGAACGCGCTGTTCCAAACCCAATGCCCCATTGGGACCCTTATTGTCGGCTGACAATTCCTTGTTCGCCATTTCAATTTCAACCGTCTGTAAGGCCGTGACCTGTTTGTTTCCTCGAAACGCACTATTGCAGACCGAACCGACTGGACCTTTGAGACAGGTCAAGCGGCAATGGGTGGCAATTACCCGGGCAAAAAAATTGTATGAGGCGCCTATTCGTGCCCGACAAACAAGCCCTCAATTTGTTTTTTGAACTGTGCGGAGACCGCGTCGCGATTGACCTTCAGTGTCACAGATAACAGACCATCGTCGGCGGTCCAGGGTTCGAAGCTGGCGTTCGTCCGTCTGATTTGCGCGTATTCCGGAAACGGGCGGCATAGTGCGCCTATGTGTTCACACAAGGCTTGTTCGGAGGCAGGTGCGTTCGGGGCTTTCGGATCAAGCCCCTTTTTTTCGGCAAACTCGTTCCATCGATCGGCTTCAAGCACAACGAGGGCGGCAACGATGGGCCGTTTGTCGCCGATGACCAAGGCCTGTTCAAACAACGGATCCATGATGATCTGGCTTTCAATCTCCGCGGGCGCCACCTTTTCTCCCGTTGACAGGACAATCAGGTCTCGCATGCGTCCATGGATGTAAAGGCGGCCATCCTGCAACTCACCGACATCTCCGGTGTGCAGCCAGCCATCTTTGTCCAGCGCCCTGGCGGTATCGTCTGGGCGCCTCCAGTACCCGGACATGACCGAGCCGGAACGCATCAGGATCTCGCCCGTTCCGGCGATCCGTATTTCCACGCCGTCAAGAGGGGCCCCGACTGCGCCCGGCTGATAGTCTGCCGGCCTGTCGCCGCTGACGGGGCCCGCCGCTTCCGCAAGCCCGTAGCCTTCCAGTAACGGCAGGCCAATTGTGCACAACGACCGTGCCAGATCGGCGGATAGCGGGGCGCCGCCACAGACGGTGAGCCGCAGGCGCCCGCCCAAACTGTTGACGAGTTTGCGGCCAACAAAGTGCTTGATCAAAAAACGCTGGGCGCGCTCGGCCAACGTGTTGTTGCCAGTGTCCGGTCCAAGCACCGCAACCCGACGGATCAACCAGCGGCCAAGGGGATTTTTCATTGCGGACGTTACGACGCCTTTCCAGATCCGTTCAAGGATACGCGGCACCGCCATCACAATTGTCGGTCTAATGGTCGCGAAATCTTCAGGCAGGTCGGCGATCGATCGTGCAAAGGCGGTCTGTCCCCCGCACATAATTGCGAGATAGTATTCCGTCGTTCGTTCATAGATGTGGGCCATGGGCAGGAAAGACAGGAAGACGTCCTCCAGATAACCGGGAATGCGCTGCAGTGTGGCACTTGCGGCCAATACGATGTTGCCATGTGTCAAAACCACGCCCTTCGGACGCCCGGTCGTGCCGGAAGTGTAGGTGATGGTGGCAATGGTCTCGCTGGTAATCCTGGCCGTGGCCGGTTCAGGTTGTGTCGGCAACCACGCTTCAACATGAACCATGCCATCGGCTGTGCCAGCGGCGCGTTCCATGCAAACCGTCCGTTCAAGAACCGGGAAGCGATCCTGCAAGGGTTGCAATGCCCGCCAGTCTTCCAACTGCCCGACAAGCAGCAGTCTGGGCTCGGCATCAGCGAGCCGGTCTGCCCAATTGTGAGGTCCATCGGTGGTATGAAGCGGCACGCTCACAAGGCCGGTAGACAGGGCCGCGAGGTCAAAGCATACCCACTCTACGCTGTTTTTTAACAGAACGGCCACGCGGTCGCCCGGCTTCAGTCCTGATGCAACCAGCCCACCGCGCCATCGTCCGACTAACTCGTCGATGTCACGCCAACTAAAACTGCGCCACTCATTGGCCGTCGCATCGTATTGCCGGTAAGCCGTTGCATCGGGTGTCCGCCGGACACGCTCGTTGAAAAGCTCCGTTAAGGAGAGCGTTGTATCCGCGCTTATGATGTCTACGGTCTGCGACACGCACAATGCCTCCAACTTCCAATTGTCTCCAACGGCAATTGTCCCGTTTCTTTTCGACCAACAGTTTGGAACCCTTGCCTGCCCTATCCGCCGAGCGACTGAGCCAATTAAGCGCCGCGTCGTGCGCGTCATCGTGACCGCGCCCTGCCAGGTGGCTGAAAAACGATATTCGAAATGCAATTACGTACAAGAGTTCACGTTGACGCGGTATTTTATTCTATAAAGAGTCGTAACTGGGCACGTTCACACGTTTGTTGCGAGGCCAACAGATCATTCGGGCTTTTTCTGAAGTTCGTGCTGGTTTTCACTGCAATCCGAAATACGTCCAGGCGCCGCTCGCGGCTGGCGATATCGAAACGATCTGCTTCTGACCGCCGCAGACATGTTAGAGCTTTTGCAGATATGCTCGCGATCCGCGCGCAGGCTATCGGAACCATCGATTGTCTCGATTGCAAAATCAACCGGGAGCGGCCCGATTCCTATGCGCGGTCGTGGCAAACGGTACCGGCCCAAGGCGCCCGGGAAGCCGTTTGCCAACGACGCACAGTATTCTGCGGTCGGTTCGAAATCGCCGGGACCTTGCTGTTCTTGTCCAGGCATTTGCAGCTGTCCTCAACATGAACCGATCAAGTTCCTGGTCGGCGATGTTGTTGAAGTCATCCGATAGACCGGTCTTCGGTCATTTGCCCATCGGCGCGTGGCTCATGACTTCTTGCCATTCCCTATCGCCTTCCCGGAACGCTTGCGCCCGATCTTTTTTGTGTCACAGCCTATTGGCTTGGTCTTCTTCGTGGCAGTGCCGAGATCCCATTTTGCGATGACCTCAATTCTATGGACTTGCAGGACCCTTCGGCGCGACTTTTATTGAGTCACGTCGTTTCCTTAACCGACCGATTTCGATTTAATCAGCTGGGCACGGAAAACCAGGCATTGCAGGCAAAACCAATCACCGGTGAATTTCTTGATAAAGTCGCGCTGAGGTGCCCACTTGAGTTTTTGCGATCGCAGTTGTAGCGCGACGGTCGAAAGCGGGGAGCCCTCGTTCTACGAAAAAGACACTATCCAGGGCTCGGTTGGAACCGGGTCATCGCAGCTTCTCCTTCCGATGTGGGGAGACGGCCGCATCAGCATATTGTTGGGTGACGTGGCATAACAGGTCATTGTTTCTCACCTTTGGCACGAGTCCGGGCAATTGAAACCGAATATCGCGGGAGCAGCCTTGAACAAAGCCGCTGCCCGAAACTCATTTCCCGACATGCTTTGCAACGCGACGGAACACGGCTTGAAACATTTCCGGTGTCAGGCGTCCGGTATTGGTGTTGTAACGTGAGCAATGATAACTGTCGAAGAGGATCAGGTCATTCCGGATCTCGTCGACCCGGTGCTCGCCGCCGTGCGAAAACGGGTAATGCGAACGTTTCAGGCCGAGCGTCGTCAGTGTCGTGTCATGGGCGATGCGGCCCAGCATGACCAGGGCTTTCAATTGGTCGAACGAGGCAATCGTGCGTTCCAGGTAGGGGCGGCAGGCCTTGATCTCGGCGCCGATCGGTTTGTTCTCGGGCGGAACGCAACGCACGGCATTGGTGATCGCGGTGTTGACCAAAGTCAGGCCGTCGTCGGGCCTGGCATCATAGGTGCCGCGGGCAAGCCCGAATGCACCCAGCGTCTGGTAAAGCAGGTCGCCGGCATAGTCGCCGGTAAAGGGGCGTCCGGTCTGGTTTGCGCCGCGCAATCCCGGTGCCAGACCGACGATAAGCACTTTGACATTGCTGGACGTGAACGTTGGCACCGGTGCATTGAACCAGGACGGTTCCTGATCACGGTACCTGTTGCGAAACGCAACCAACCGCTCGCAATCCGGACAGTTCCGGTCAGGATCGAGCGGCAGGACGGCCGATTTGCTGTTATGGGTGTCGATCACGACGGCGGTATCCGTAGGCTTCCGAACCCGGCTATCAGATATCTTCGTACTCGTCGTCCGGATCGACCCGCTGGCGCGGCGGCCGGGCCGGACGTTCGCTCGGATCGCGCCCGATCTTGTTGGAAATGTCGGCAAGATCGATGAAATGGTCGGCCTGGCGCCGGAGGTCGTCGGCGATCATGGGAGGCTGGGTCTGCAATGTTGAGACCACGCTGACTTTGCGGCCGCGCCGTTGCAGGGCCTCGACCAGTTTGCGGAAATCGCCGTCGCCGGAAAACAGGACGAAATGATCGACCGATTCCGACAATTCCATTGCGTCGACCGCCAGTTCGATGTCCATGTTGCCTTTGACCTTGCGGCGGCCCTGAGCGTCAAAGAACTCCTTCGCCGCCTTGGTCACGACGTGATAGCCGTTATAGTCCAGCCAATCGATCAGCGGGCGAATCGACGAATATTCCTGATCTTCGACCAGCGCCGTATAATAAAGCGTTCTGAGCAGATATCCCTTGCCTTCGAATTCCTTCAAAAGGCGTTTGTAATCGATGTCGAAACCCAGCGTTTTGGCGGTCGCATAGAGATTTGCGCCATCGATGAACAGGGCTATTTTTTCTCGTGGATCGAACATGCGCATCCTCAACAATCAAAATTATTCGTTTTTGGTATGTGCAATGGCCAGTCAATATCTCAAGTGGCGTCCCTGATTCCATTTTTCAATGCAATTCGGGGCATTACAAATAGTTGGTCAGGCATTGATTTCACCGCCCAACCTGTTCAATCGACCGCTCACCTGGAGACTCTCCGGCAGCATTTCAAAACGAATGCAACGCACTGGTAGCCCACTTTCCCGCGAGCAACAAGGGTAAGATGGAATTTTTACCGCGTTGCAACAGAATTGTGCCGAATGTCCTTGAAGAATGGTAAGCCTTATCATATACGCTTGAGAGCTTCCGCACATCAGGAGAATGACCATGGCCCGCGTTACGGTCGAGGATTGCATCGATAAGGTCGACAACCGGTTTGAGTTGGTTTTGCTTGCCGGGCACCGGGCTCGCATGATTTCGAGCGGTTCCCAGATTACAGTCGATCGCGACAACGACAAGAACCCGGTCGTGGCCTTGCGCGAAATTGCGCAGGAGACCGTCAATCCTGAAGACCTGAAGGAAGACCTCATCCATTCGCTGCAGCGCTATGTGGAGGTTGATGAGCCGGAACCGGAAGTCGTTCCGCTGCTTGGCAATGAACCGGTTGCCGCCGACGCCCCGGCAGAGGATGGCGTCACATTTGATCGCATGAGCGAAGAAGACCTGTTGCGTGGCCTGGAAGGTCTGGTTCCACCTGACAAGACGGATGATTATTAACGGTCCTGGCCAGCCAGCGCAGGTGAAAGCAATTTGCGGCCATGATGCGCCAGTATGAACTTGTCGAGCGTGTTTCGCGCTACAATCCGAATTGCGATGA
>JGI12316J15309_10001491_pt1 | contig 15337 bp, 14 predicted proteins | sample MarCyaLeptolynsp_FD_15309 | JGI IMG/M metagenome (IMG submission 15309) | reverse complement strand
CCGGAATGGGTGGAAAACGGCGCAAGGCCTAACCGGCGGTGATGGAGAGCTTTGACGGCTGATAAATCGCGGGGGGATGGGCGCGCAGCGTATTTGCGTTAGTGGTTGCGCGCATTGGTCTGGTCAGACTGGGCTTACGCCAATGCATGCCGATGGCATTGATCGTCTTTTACCCTGCGCGCGCGGGTGACTGCTGGCGCTTTATTGGCAGTGCCTGTTATGCCGAAACACGCAGGTAGTAAGTGATGCTAAACTCAGATCGCATCACTCAAAAAGCAGTCCATGGATTGGCTGGTTTTTCAGCTGCCGCACTCAAATTTTTCGCAAACTGCATAACCATACGACGTGTATGGCCTTATGAATATGTTAACAGAATATAAAAATAGAGCTTTTGAGAATACTGGTGCCGATACATTAGCGGCAGCTTTTGTGGGAATGAGACAGATCGGTTTTGGTCCACCGCCACTGACAAAACCATGTTCTGCTGAGTCGTCGCCAGTGACCTTTCAAACGTGGGAAAGGCAATGTTTGGAAATTGGTTTCCGCCGAGTGAAATCACTGATCGGTTGAGTTTTTTTGTTAATCAGGAACTGCACGACTGCCGTGCTCAAGCTGACCTCTTCGGCGGATACAGAAGCTATTTGCAGCTCAGTGCAGGGCTGTTCAGCGGGCGTCTTCTGTCAGTTGACGTTGGCGACCTGAGGCTCCTGATAGAGTACAGCAATCACAGGCTTGAAAAAGAAGTCAAGCTGGAAGGCGATTGTTTTTCGTTTGTGACCGCGGTCGCCCTCAAGCCTCCGGACATTGCATTTGGCGGTGTCACGAGGTCAACGGATTGGGTGCATGTGTGCCCGCCCGAATGTGAACGCATTGCGCTCACGCCGTCCAACACACTGTTTGTTTCCGCGAAGTTAAAGGCTACCGCTTTGCTGGAGCATGAGGCCCTGCTACCGGAAGTCGGCGACTGGCTCTGCGAACTGCGTAATAACCCAGCTTTTGTCACATCCGCCTCGCTTGCAAATCGTCTCCGCTCGAACACCCTGGCATCGCTGGAATGCCTGGCATCGGATGCAGGACACGACTACCGCATCGCTATGAGGCAAGCGTTCGTCTCCGGCCTTGTGACCGGTTTAAACTTCGAATGCCTGCGGCAAAACATGATCGGAACGTCTGGGTCCACGACATCGCGGAAGCGCTTTCTTGCGACTAGGAAGTTGCTTTTGGGTGAACATGAGGACGTGGCCAAGAAGCTCAAGGCGGCATCAAAAAACCTTGGATCCCAGCGTGTTATTGAACAAGCTTTTTCGGACCAGGTGAATATGGGGCCAATGAGCTATGCGAGAGTCGTCAGACTGCACAATGCCAGACAAAAGTTGCTTGATGCGAACTTGGAGAACGAGAGCATCGGAAACATCGCTGCGGAGGAAGGCTTTTGGGAGTGGAGCAGGTTCACGACTTACTACCGCCGGCAGTTTGGCGAGCTGCCGTCTGAAACCAGAGCCAGATTTCGCTAGGCGATTGCAAGATGGGGCAGCCGTCGACATGTGGCTGTTGCGACAGTTTGGATGCCTAAAGGCAGCGCTTCACCAGTGCATGCCGGAGGCCGAGTACTCAACCCGGCGCAACCTGGAAAGTGCTTAAGAGGGACGATAGATGAGATCAGACTGGCTACCGTCAGAGAGCTTTAGCCGTTCGAGCGGTATTTTCTTTCGAGCGACGCATCGTGATTTCGATCAGCAAGCTGCCCTCTACAAGAACATCGACATGCGCTACCGGCAGTTAACGCGCGGTCGATTTGACGGAGCCTTGTTTTCTGCACCATTGGGCAGATCCGCGATCCATATGGAATACTGCAGCCAATCGATCGAAAAGGAGTACTTTCTAAGTTCGAATAGCTTTTCAATCTCACTCTTGATGGATGAGTTACCTTCGCTCGTCAGGGGGCAAAGTTACACCAACGAACATATTCTTGTCTTGCCACCGAACGGCGAGAATTTTTGTGTGACGCCGCCCAGATGTACGTTGTTGATCATAACCATTGATGCGGATGCGCTCCTTCAAAGTCTTGCGCTTGTTCCACAGGTCGTAGATTGGTTCAGGTCACTTGGTACGGGCGGCCAATGCATCCAGTCCCAGTGGCTATCCGACAGGTTGAAGGCAGACGCCTTTATGGCTTTGGAGAGTGCTGGTGGCGCCGCCGCGCGCAATCGGCTTCGGGCTGTCGATGAAAACATGATTTTCAGTGTCGCGAATTCGTTTTCCATGGAATGGATCAAACATCAGTCGATAACCCAGTATCAGATTGGCCCAGCTTACGAGCGTTTCAGACGGGAACGTCACCGGCTGATCAATCAAGTCGTTGCAGAGCAGACTGCCAGTTTGAACCTTCCGGCATTGGCGGGATCGAAACGGTCGGTTGAACGGGCGTTCGCAAAGCATGTGCAACTTGGTCCGCTGGCTTATTCAAGACTGCTAAGACTGCACCAGGCGCGCCATCATCTGCGCGACCGGTCCAGGTTGAACGACAGCATTGGTGACATCGCAGCGGACACAGGCTTTTGGGACTGGAGCCGTTTCAGCAACTACTACCGCAAGCAGTTTGGTGAACTACCCTCTGAAACGCGACAGAAGTACGAAAGCAGTCTCAGGTAACTGGTCAAGGCACCGGTGAAACTGACCTGAGCTGCCAGTTTTCTGCGGTGTCGGTGGTCAAATTTTTTGCTCTTCGCAAAAACTGGCAGCGTCGGCGATCGTTTAGTGCGTTACCGCAAGAATACGGTCGGGTTTTTCGGCAGGACGTTTTGAGATGTATTGATGCTGATGATGTCTTTCAGGATGGCGAGGGATTGCAGGGTAAAGCTGCTCGGGTCCTCAGTCAGCCGGTGCGTGCGAATGCCGAAACGCTCGCCGTCGACCGTTACATCAATCGCACTGCCGAAGCCGAAGGGGCCTGTCACGACCTCAAAGACCGGGATTTTCTGCCCGTCCGGTCCGATCAGCCGCGGCCCCGATCGATGCCGGTGCATGGAGCGGATGGCGCTGCCGAGATATTGCAGGATCTCGTTCGATGAACGGAGCGCGTAGTCGCTGTCCTTTCCGAAGATCAGGGTCGTTGAGGATGCATCCTGCCGGGTGGGTTTTGCCGCTGATTTTTTCGATCCGTCTTTCGCGGTCGCGGTCTGTACCGCCGGTGTGCTCACGGCCGTCTTCTCCTGATGCAGCTGTTCCTGCGCGATCAGCGTGATCGCACCTGGCGCGCTGTTTCGCAACAGGGCAGGCTGCAAGATGGTGATGGCTTCCATCAGGTGCCGGAAGCGCACATGGGAACAGTGGTTGGTCGGGTCGCTGCGCAGCAGCACCTTCTCCTGGCTGTCGGCCCTGAGCGGGCCAGCGCAGGCGGCTTCGGCGACCGTTTGCGGATAATGAGTGCAGACCGCGCGCAGTTCCCTTGAATAGGTATGGGCTTCGCGGCTGCAGGCCTCAAGCGCGGTCTTGCGGATGCGCACAACTGTCGCCTCGGGGATCAGGATCCACTTGACCGCGAGCACGGACAGAAGATCAAGCCGCTGGCGAGAACGGCCTTCGGCCAGGAGAAAGAACAGCTTCGGGCTCAGCGGTGTAAGCATCGCCTGCACGAATGTCTCCGATTCAAGTGAGGAGACATTTGCGTTACGGCCGAAGTCGCGGCTCGTGCTGGTACTCAGATCAAGTTCACTGAGAAAGAGTTCCCCCAATTCGCCGCTAATGGAGAAGTCATTGCTGATGGACATGTCCGAATTGGCGGAATAGTCGCCGACGGCGGAAAAATAGGTTGGAAGGCCCTTGGCGGAGCGAATGACGTTGGCAAGCAGCAGGTCGTTGTAGGAGCTCTCCAGGCCGCGATTGTAGTAGACGCCGCTTTCAGTAACGATGTTGCCGGCACAAGCACCAAGCAAAACGGACAGGACAAGAAAAAGAGCCGGCTGCGAGCGCAGAAATCGTCCGGGCCGGCCGCGCCGGAAGCTATTGCTGGTGCCCATAAACAACGGTTTCAAGTGCGGGGGGATTCGCATTGCGGCAGGGTCCAGACCGGGGCGCTACTTGTTGGCAAAATCGTAGTGAACGTCGGTGTCGTTGCAATTGTTGTAGTCGCCCCGCAGATCCGAGGGCGTGACGAGCTTGCAATCCGAACCATTTGAATCGACGTGATACTTGAGCTCGACTTGGGCACCATTGCCGGTGGCAACGAGATAGGTCACGTTCATCATGACGTCGGAAAATGAATCCTCGTCGAAGTGGAACTTGACGAGGCCCATCTGGCCTCTTTTGACCGTTGTCTGTACGGTGTCGACATGCACCTGCTTGTGCTCCGCGTTGCCGTTGGTGAAGTCGTAGGCTGTCTGGTTGCTGATATGGAGCGTGATGTGCCGCTTGCCGCCGGCAAGGGCTGTTGTGGACAGCGCGGCCAGTAGGGCCCCGATCAGCAGAACCGTCTTTTTCATGTGAGTTTGCCTCCTTGAAAGACGTGGTTTTCCCGGATGCGGTGCAACCGGTCTGCGGGAAACACAGTTGTTTCCCGCAGACCGGGCCGGAAGGGAGCGGATCGGAACGCTCCGGCGGCTTCGCCGTTCAGCAGCCGTTCAATGCCCGGCGATCAGTGGGTAGGCCTCACGGCACCTCACGGCTGAGCTTGGGATCGGCACAGGTGCCCTTCAAATGCGCTTCTGTCTGGCCCGACTGGATGTCGGATGCGGACATGTGAAGCTCCTGGTTCGGGCAGCCAGAGATTTTGACGTGGAACTCGTAGTCGCATGTCGGATTGTAATAGATGTAAAAGCCGTCGCCGCTCGCGACATTGGCGCTATGCGTCTGGTCGTCCTGTTCGCAACCGTTTTGCATCTGCTGATTCACCTCCACCGAGGTGACAACAACGCCCGCTGAGTTCTTGAAGCCGCCCTTCGCCTGAGGAACACCCGTGGGAACGGGGAAGCTGATATTGTCCGACGCGTTTGCGCCGGTCACACTTGCGAGTGCAAAGAGGGAGGAAAATGCGAGGATCTTAAGTCTGATCATAGGGTATCTGCCTTCTGTCTGGCAAAATGGATGCATTGTCCGGACTGTGCTTGTTGGGTTAATTGCCCTGGCATTTGGCTCGACCGGATGTTTGCAGGGTGGGCATTGTGCCCGCATGCGCCGTCCGGAAGCAGGTTGGCGGGCACAGATTGCTTTTCACTGAGACCCGGCCATTGCCGGCCGCTCGTGGTTCGCTTTCTGTGCCGGCGTCCCCCGATTCCGCCTGGCGCAATCCTATAGGTATCGCAACCCTCAATTGAAAGCTATGCATATAGCGCAATTTTTGAGCGTATGTGTTTTGTGCGTAGTTCACGGATTTTCTCTTGCTTCTGCGCTAGCAGGCTGAGACTAACTTTACGAGAAAAGTAAATAAAAATAGTAAGTTAACCGAAATTTTTGCACGCGAACGGCCGGACAGAGCGCTGCATCTCTAAATACGCTTTATGTAGTTAACGCAACTTTTGGTAGAGACTCGGGCCACTCTCACCATGACCTTCCGTCATCCTGGGCAAATGATCTCTGGTCCGGGATCTGAGAGGGCGCGTCCGGTAGGGTGATTGAAGTGTTCAAGAATGATGAAGTCACGGTTACAAGCCCCGATCAAACCGGTGTCGCAGGCCAGCGCGGTGATTACCAGTAGACTTCTCCCTTGAAAGGGAAACAGCCCGTTTCGCAGGAGTAGGCGCTACCGTAACCAGAGGCGCGAGTCGTGGCTGGCCAATGGAAACACGCATTGGTCCTGCCATCGCTTGACCATGGCGTACATGTCGTTGCTTACAGGCGTGACGGGGCGCGCAGGATTTGTCGCCAGGGGACTGTCTGGACCGGGGCCACGGCTTGGTCGGCTGCTGTGTGGTCAGCGGGTGGCGACGCCATATTTTGCCAGGAACAGATCGACGCTTTCCTCGATGATCCTGCCGATCTCCTCCCGGCCCGGAACACGGGCGGCATAGATGTTCGGGAAAAAGGCGCGCGACTTGATGAGACCCAGAAACTGTTCCGCGGCAACGGCGGGATCGCCCGCCTTCAACTTGCCTTCCTCGGTTGCGCGCTGGATGAACTCAGCGAACACGACCAGTTTGGTCATGCGGGCGTTCATGTCGGCAGCCAGTTCCGGATCACGAATGGTTTCGCTCATGATCATGCGGGCAAGGCTCATGAAACATGGATTGATCATCAATTCGCCCTCCGCCCAGCCCAATCGGACAAGCGCGTCACGGATCGGCAAATCCGGGTCATAGGGCAGTTCGAGGGCTGAGTTGATCTGGTCGGCAAGGCATTGGTTGATCGCCCGGAACAGGACGTCCTTGCTTTCAAAATGATTATAGACGGTCCGCTTGGAAACATGCGCGCGTTCTGAAATGCGGTCCATGCTCGCCCCGGCATAGCCCTTTTCCTGAAACTCCGCGATGGCGGCTTCCACAATCTGCTTTTTTTTCTGATCGGATACGGACATCTCGTGCTCAGTTCAGCCCCGGTTGCATTCTTTTTCTTTTCCTCGCCCCGTCCTTTTTTCCCAAAAAAAGCGCTCTATGTAAACTAGGGCGTTTACAGACGCCGAAGTCGGCATTACACTGCACAGTGTAGTTTACACCCCTTAGCCAGAAAAGGCCAGCCAAGGGAGATGACCTCATGTCAATAACATTGAAAATCAACGGGGAAACGCGCACGCTCGACGCCGATCCCGAAAGCCCGCTGCTGTGGGCCCTGCGAGACGAACTGGGAATGACCGGCACGAAATTCGGCTGCGGAATTGCGTCTTGCGGCGCCTGCACCGTGCATTGGGACGGTGTGCCGATCCGGTCCTGCCAGACTTACGTCGGCGATTTGGACGGCGCTGAAATCACAACCATCGAAGGCATCAACGGCAAGGCTGCAGAAGCGATCCAGTCGGCCTGGAATGAACTCGACGTACCGCAATGCGGCTATTGCCAGTCGGGCCAGATCATGGCGGCCACAGCGCTCCTGAGCGAAACGCCGAAACCGACGGACGAAGACATCGATGCCGCCATGGACGGCAATGTCTGCCGCTGCGCCACCTACGCCCGTATCCGCAAGGCGATCCACCTTGCAGCCGACAAGATGGAGGGTTGATCCATGTTGCATCTGTTGCAGAAGCCGCTTGAAGCAGCCGCGCCGTCACGGCGCACGTTCCTGAAAATGTCCGCCGGAACCGTCGGCGGTCTGGTCCTGGCGATGAACCTGCCGCGCGCTGCCCAGGCAGCTGCCGGTGAGGGCGAACTCATTCAGCCATTCGTGCATATTCGCCCGGACAACACGGTTGTCGTTCTGTCCAAACACCTGGACAAGGGGCAGGGCACGGCAACCGGTCTGACGACGCTGGTCGCCGACGAACTCGACGCGTCCTGGGAACAGGTCAGTGCCGAGCACGCGCCGTCCAACCCGCAGGTCTATGCCAACACCCTGTTCGGGGTTCAGGGGACGGGCGGATCAACCGCCATGGCCAATTCCTTCATGCAGTACCGGCAGGCAGGCGCCGCCGCGAAGGCGATGATCGTCGCCGCGGCTGCTCAGGAGTGGGGTGTTCCGGCTGGTGAAATCACGGTGTCCAATGGCGTTGTCAGCCATGCGTCTGGCAAGTCAGCCACGCTCGGTGAACTGGCCGGTCTTGCCGCGCAGCAGGATGTCCCGGCGGAACCTGTGCTGAAGACCCCGGATCAATGGGTCTATATCGGCAAGTCGTTCCCGCGCGTCGACGTGAAGAACAAGACGGTCGGTGCTCCCAACACCTACACAATGGACTTTCAGCGGGACGACCTGCTTGTTGCCGTCGTGGCCCGTTCGCCCAGGTTCGGCGGCAAGCTGAAGTCGTTCGACGCGACCGAAGCCAAGGCTGTGCCGGGTGTTGTCAACGTGCTGCAGATCCCGAACGGTGTCGCTGTGATTGCCGAATCCACGTGGCCGGCGATCAAGGCGCGCGATCTTCTGGAAATCGAATGGGACGACGGCGAAGCGGAAACCCGATCGAGCGATGCCATGATGGCGGAGCTGAAGGACATGACCGCGAAGCCGGGCCTCAAGGTTCGGGAGGACGGGGATGCTGACGCCGCTCTTGACGGAGCTGCGCGCGTGATCGAAGCCGATTTCGAGTTTCCGTTCCTGGCACATGGCGCCATGGAGCCGCTCGACGCCGCGCTTCTTTATGACGGTGAAACCGCCGAACTCTGGCTCGGCTCGCAGATCCAGACGATCGATCACAATGTGGCGGCAACGATCCTCGAGGTCCCGTTCGAAAAAGTGAAGATCAACACGCTGTGGGCGGGCGGATCGTTCGGCCGGCGTGCGCAGGCGGACAGTCATCCGGTCGCGGAAGTCGCCTTCCTGGCGAAGGCGATGCTGGCGGCGGGCATGGACCCGGCACCCGTCAAGATCGTGTGGACCCGCGAGGACGATATGGCCGGCGGCTATTACCGTCCGATGTCGGCGCACAAGATCAAGGTCGGGCTGGACGCGGACAACAACGTCACCGCATTCAAGTACCACATCGCGGCCAAGTCGATCATCAAGGGCACGCCCTTCGAGGCGATGCTGATGAAGGACGGTGTCGATCACAACATGACGGAGGGCGCACACGACACGACCTACGCGTTCCCGCTCATGAACATGGATCAGTCCTACCAGGAAACCCAGGTTCCGGTCCTGTGGTGGCGGTCCGTGGGCCACACCCACACGGCCTACGTGATGGAGACCATGGTCGACCGCATTGCCAAGGAAGCGGGCAAGGACCCGGTCGCGTATCGCCTTGAGCTTCTCAAGGATGATCCGCGCAAGGCGAATGTCCTGAAACTCGCCGCTGAGAAGGCCGGCTGGGACACGCCGGCTCCGGAAGGACGCCACCGTGGTGTCGCCGTGCACAAGTCGTTCGGCTCGTATGTTGCTGAAGTGGCGGAAGTCTCCTTCCGCGACGACGGCACGGTGAAGGTCGAGAAAGTGGTCGCGGCGGTCGATTGCGGTACGCCGATCAATCCGGACAACATCCGGGCGCAGGTCGAGGGCGGTATCGGCTACGGACTGGGGGCGATCCTGCGCAACCAGGTCACGCTCGCCGATGGCGTTGTCGAAGAAACCAACTTCGACACCTATGAGCCGATCCGCATCTCCGACATGCCGGAGATCGAGGTACATATCGTTGCGTCCAACGAAGCGCCGACCGGCATCGGTGAACCGGGGACACCGCCGATCGGACCTGCCGTTGCCAATGCGATTGCGGCGGCGAAGGGCGATTGGGTGACCAACCTGCCTCTGACGAAAGCCGGTCTGGTCTGACCACCGGTCTCAGGCACGCAAAAAAACGAAAGGCCGCCGGAAGGCGGCCTTTTTTCGTCTTGCCAACGCGGAAGCCTAATTCGCGATCCGGTATTCCTCGGGCACGAAAAACGTGAAGTCGCGCTCGGCCACGCCGAGATGGCAATCGTGGCAATAAGTCATGAGGTGGGGATTATCGCCAGTGGTGTCGCCGAAAATCGACCCGTCCGGTATCACCATGAAGTAGCGCCAGTCTGCCGTGTCCGGACTGGTGCCTTCGGGGAGTTTTTCCATTCCGAACATTGCGCCGGGGAAAACACGGCCGTCACCGGTAACCGTAATGCTGTCCTTGGCGAGCACCGAGCCGACCGGCAGTTTTTCGCCTTCCTTCAGGACCGCATAGTTGATCGCAATGGCATTGGCATAGTTGTTGACGTAGCGCTGGCCATGGGTCGCGGAGACGAAGGGCGCGTCGTTGAAGATTTCCCAGGACTGGTAGTTCCCGATTTCATCCAGTTCCGACCCGGCATAGAGACCTGCCATGCGGTCCTTCAGGCCATTGTAGATCTCGCGAGCTTCGTCTTTGGTCAACTCGGCCGGGTCTTCGATCGCGATGTGGCTGTCGGACGGCTCCGATTGCGCCAGCGCGTCCACGAGAACCGCGGACAGAATTAGCAGGGCCACAAATATCAATACGGTTTTGCTCATAATGCACTTCCTTCGCAAAAAACGGCATCAGGGGCCAATGCAGGTGAAGTGGTTGCTGGCAATGGTAATACAAGCTTCCTGCAAAGACTTGAAAGAAATGAGGGGCTTCACCGCCTTGTGTGCAGTCTTTACCCGCTCCGGCCGCCAGAAGACCCCGTCTGGCTGAAAATGGGACTGTCGTGTGCCAATGGCCTGCGCGTTGTGCCGAGGGAACAATCGGCAAATCTACGCAGATGCACTCCGCCAGGAAGAAATGACGTGATCAACCTGCCCGAAACGTTCAGGAAGCAGCGCGCGCTTCGCGGTCCTTCTTGCGCATGCGTTCGGACGCCGACTTGAGCTGGCCGCAGGCTGCGAAAATGTCGCGGCCGCGCGGCGTGCGGATGGGTGAAGCATATCCGGCCCGGTTGACGATATCCGCGAATTCCTCGATCCGCTCCCAGTCCGAACATTCGTATTCGGAGCCCGGCCAGGGATTAAACGGGATGAGGTTGATCTTCGCCGGAATGCCCTTGAGCAGGCGCACAAGGTCCAGGGCGTCCTGGTTGCTGTCGTTGACACCCTTCAGCATTACGTACTCGAATGTGATCCGCTTGGCGTTTGACAGCCCGGGGTAATTGCGGCAGGCGTCCAGAAGTGCCTCGATGTTCCACTTCTTGTTGATCGGAACCAGAACATCGCGAAGCTCGTCGCGGACGGCGTGAAGCGATATCGCCAGCATGCAGCCGATTTCATCTCCGGTGCGAAAAATCTCCGGGACGACGCCGGACGTCGACAAGGTGATGCGGCGTTTGGACAATGACAGGCCATCGCCATCGGACGCAATCAGAAGCGCTTTCTTGACGTTGTCGAAATTGTAGAGCGGCTCGCCCATGCCCATCATGACGATGTTGGAAACAAGACGGCCTTCGCTCGGAACAATCGCGCCCTGAGGCGTGTCGGCATCGGGAAAGTCGCCAAGGCGGTCCCGCGCCATCAATACCTGCGAGAGAATTTCCTCCGCGGTGAGATTGCGGACGAGCTTCTGCGTGCCGGTGTGGCAGAATGTGCATGTCAGCGTGCAGCCGACCTGCGACGAGACGCAGAGCGTGCCGCGCCCCTCTTCCGGGATATAGACCGTTTCGACTTCAACCGGGCGGCCGGCGCCGCGCGGAGGGAACCGAAACAGCCACTTGCGCGTGCCGTCGACCGAGATCTGTTCTGAGACGATTTCCGGCCGGGCGATGGTGAAGGCCTCGTCCAGTTGCCGGCGCAGATCCTTGGCTATGTTCGTCATCTCGGCAAAGTCGGAGACGCCGCGCACGTAAAGCCAGTGCCAGAGCTGGGAGGCGCGCATGCGCCACTGTTTCTGCGGCACGCCGATTGTGCCGAGCGCTTCGCCGAGTTCTTCGCGGGAAAGACCCACAAGCGTCGGCTTGTCCTCTCCTGAGGAGGCTTGCGCCACTGTCGCAGTCATTGTTGGCGCGTTCGGATTGTCCCGCGCGATGTCGAGCGTCATTGCCATGATGTGATCCGTATCCTGTCCGGCGATCTTCAACGCGCTGCTTCAAGCAGCCGCGGCGGCCGGACCGCCTGCATCGGCAGGCTCTGTCTCAAGCGCTTCCAAAACCACATATGAGCTGAAAAATCAAGGTGCCAGGCAAAGCCGATTGCATGCAATGGCGGCTCCCGGCCGGAGAGCTCCGGCCGAGGCTATTCCGCGACGGAATGGCGTTTTCTTAGCGGCAGGCCTGTGCGGCCGTATCAATGGCTGCAGTGACGCCGGACAGCGAAAACTTGTAGGTCGTCCGGGTTCCGCGGCTCGATTCCCCGTTGACCGTCATTTCGCGGCCCGCCTTCATCGCGGCAACAAGCTGGGCTTCGGTCGCGGCATTTTCGACCCAGGCTCCGTCGTTGTTGGTGAAAAGCGTAAAGGCCTTTCCGTCAACGTCGACGTTGACGGAGGATTTGTCCTTGAACGGATATCCGACAACGAGGCTGGGTTCGGAAGAGACACCTTCCGCAGGGCGCGACGTCACGAAGAAGAAGACTTCACCGTGATTCCGGTCACCCGGCAGCATAGTGGTCGGCTTCGTGAGCGCGTAGCAAACCTTGCCACCGCCGCTCGGCGTCGTGTACGCCGCCCAGTCCTTGTGTTGCTTCAAAAGCGTCGGGGTCTGCGCGAAAGCTGCTGCACTTGAAACGGCCAGGCCTGCGAGGGCCAGTACCAGCGATTTTGCTTTCATCATCTCCACACCATCTGGCTATGAGTTTTCGTCAAATTTGATGCAATTGCCGTCTGTCTTATAAACCTAGCTTTAATGATAACTTAAAGCTGGTTACGAAAGGGTTGAAGCCTTGGCCGGGCAATTGCGGGTTTTTGACGTTCCTGCCGATTGATCTCGATTATTCCTGTTTCCCCTATTGGCTCTTGCGGTTAATCGCGGCAACAGTGTGGCAGAAACGTCTGAACCCTCTTTCGAAAAGTTTCGAACCTGCTAAAGAATAGGGTTGGACAGGGAGCATGACGGCTTTTGGTGCAAGCGCAGTATTTTTCAGAACTGATCGTCAAGGTCGCGGCTGACCGCGACAAGAACGCATTTGTTGAATTGTTTGATCATTTTGCCCCGCGATTGAAGGGCTACCTGATGAAACAAGGCGCAGACGCGGCGGTGGCGGAAGAAATCGCGCAGGACGTCATGGTCACGCTCTGGCGCAAGGCCGATCTGTTCGATCCGAGGAAATCGTCCGCCAGCACCTGGCTGTTTCGCGTGGCGCGCAACCGGCGCATCGACCGTTTGCGGCGGCAAAAGACCGCAGACCTGGATCCTGAAGAACCCGCGCTCCAGCCGGCGCCGCTTCCCGACGTCTCGGAAGAGATGGACGCACGGCTGCGGGAAGAGCGGGTGAGGGCTGCAATAACAAAGCTGCCGGAAGAGCAGATGGAAGTCGTCAGGCTCGCGTTTTTTCTCGGCCAGTCCCACAGCGAGATTTCCGAGACAACCGGATTGCCGCTCGGAACCGTCAAATCGCGCATTCGCCTCGCCTTCGGCAGGCTGCGTCAGCTGATCGAGGCCGACGAGGCGGTCGATGTGGATTAGCCAGGCGTGCATCGCTCTCGCTGTCGCGCTGCTTTTCACTGGTCCGGGCCATGCGGGGTCTCTTCCCGAAGGGTTTGTTTATCTCAAGGATTACGTTCCCGATATCCGACAGGAGATCCGGTATGCCGGCCGGAAAAATTTCATGCGCAAAAGGTTGCCGGGGTACAACGCCGGTGAATGTGTTCTGACCGAAGCGGCGGCGAAAGCGCTCGGCAGAGTGCAGAATGCGGCTGTCAGCAAGGGTTTTTCCCTGGTGGTCTTCGATTGCTACCGGCCACAAAGTGCGGTGGATGCGATGGTTGCCTGGGTCGCATCGGGGAAGGGAACGGATCCGGCCTATTTTCCAAATGTTTCGCGCGGACAACTGATTCGGCAGGGCTACATCGGCGCCAAGAGCAGTCATGCGCGCGGCTCAACGGTTGATGTGGGTCTTGATTCTCTCTCCGCTGCAACACCGCCACAAGAGGCCAATCGTGTTTGCGCCCGGTCTGACCGGGGCACCGTCGATTTCGGGACACCGTTTGATTGTTTCGACCCGGCAAGCCGGACCGAATCCGGTGCGGTTTCAAAGACGGCGCAGGCCTACCGCCGGGATCTTGTCGCGCTCATGCGCAAGGGTGGATTTCGCAATTATCCGGGCGAATGGTGGCACTTCACCTTGTCGAATGAGCCTTTTCCCGGCCGTTCCTTCGATTTTGCCATCGACAGGCGATAACCCAATCCCAGGTTCAGTCGGCAAACACCGGAACAAATTCCGAAACGGCCGTATCGGTGTACCTGGAACCTGGAAAAACGCTTTCGATCCGCAACTCCAGCCAGGTCGCTTCAACCGGCTGTGCAAAGCTGAAGCTGCTTGCCCGCATGGTGTCGGGCAGCGAAATGACCTGGCTGTCTCCACTGGAAAGGGTCACGCGGGCTGTTCGGACCCTTGAATTTTTGCCGAAGATGTCGCGATTCTTCGCATAACCGTTGACGATTTCAAACCCGGCGAGTTGCCGTGGCCGGTCGAAGGCCAGCACGATCCGCTCTCCCGATCCGTTGCCAGATACGCCCTCGACCCATGCGGTCGATAAATTGCCGTCGAACAAATTGTTGGGACCGTAGCGGTTGCCAAGCTGGGGATCCAGTATCGAGCTTGCGCAGACATCGAAGGCACCGTTGGAACGAGACGCGGAGACGCAGTGATTTCCGGCAAGTCTGGGCAACGGCCCATGGCTTGTCTCGGGCGTATTGAGAGCCAGCCCAGCGGGTTTCGAGGGCGTTTTGGGAGCCGCGCCGGGCTCGGATTTTCCGCCGAAGTAGAATTCGCCGATCAAGGCCTCGTTCAGCCAGGGAAGTTGTCGCTGGCCCGTTGACACATAGACACTCTCCCGGACCTTGCCCATCAGGTGACGCACTTCGAGGTTGGGCGTGTCGATCAATCGGGCGAGGGCCTCTGTGAACGGACTGTTGTTTCCTGTCCCGTCGAGTGCCACGTCGCCGGGTGCGGTCGCAAAGGCGATCATCATGCCGGCGGCATTGGCTTCCAGGCGCGCGAGACCGTTCGAGGTGCCCCTGGACAGGGAGCGCGGCAGGGGATTGTTCCGGCAGGCATCGAAAAAAACGAGCTTCAGCCGCGCCCCGGAAATTTCCATAATCTCCAGAAGGTCGTTGGCCTTGATTGCCTGACCGGGAAGATCCGTTGAAGCGATGATGTCGGCGTCGATGGGAAGGAGCCAGTTGCGTCCGTTCACCTGAACACCGTGTCCGGCATAGTAGACAAGCGCGACGTCCGCTCCCTGGGCCTTTCGCCCGAACTCGGTGAGGGCTGCGGCAAAGGCAGCCTTGTCCCCGTCAATGAGACGAACGACATCAAAGCCCAGTCTCGACAGCTTGCTGCTCATCAGGTTGGCGTCGTTCGGAGGATTGCGCAGCGACGACATTGTCCGATAGGCGCCGTTTCCAATGATGAGCGCAACCCTGTCCGACGACGCCTGCGCTGCACCGAATGGCAGGCTGAAAAACAGAACGCACAGTATCGGCGCGAGATATTTGAAACGAAAACCCATTGATGTCCCCCGGCAATCCATCCAAGAAAACCGCCCGTTGCCGCCAAATGCAAGACTTTGCGCCTGTGTGTGGCCGCAGGATGCGCAAAAACAGCTCTTGACCTCAACTTAGGTTGAACCCCTAGGTAGGGGCGGCATTGAGCAAAATCCTGTTCTCAAAAGAGTTAAACCACTCATGACAGC
>JGI12316J15309_10000403_pt1 | contig 15498 bp, 13 predicted proteins | sample MarCyaLeptolynsp_FD_15309 | JGI IMG/M metagenome (IMG submission 15309) | reverse complement strand
GGGATCGTGCCAAATGGCATAAAGGTGAAACCGTCAGAACGTTCTTGAGTCAGCATCCCCATATTCAAACCATGCATTTCCCGCCGGGCTCACCCCAACTCAATCCACAAGAACATGTTTGGGAACGAACTCGCGATGCGGTCAGCCACAATCACACCCGCAAAGATTTCCCCGCTCTTGTCAACGCTTTCTCACAATATCTGAGTCAGACACTCTTTCAATTTGACTGGATTGAACGCTATGCACCATCTATTTTATTTGAGGTCTAATTGATATGTCCATAAGCACACATATCACTACAATATGGACAGTGAAAAAATAAAAATCGCACGTATTGTCTCTAGTTTCCCTAATTATCCTACCAATCTAGGCATTGAGACAATCGAGGAATTTGCTGAAGCCTATGGCATAAAAATGCCTGACGAACCCAATTGACACATCTCTAACCAACCCCCAACGCTATCAGCTTAACATTTTTGTTATAATACATGAGTTGGTAAACATATGTATGAGGAATCACATGTTTGAATTGATACCGTTGGAAGTCTGGGTTTTAATCCTGATGGGGTTGGCTTATCTGGTGGCTAGCATCAAGTTTGATGTGAGTTTTGCGATCACGGTTTCCAAAGCCGAAAATGGCGAACTCAAAAAGAAATTGTCTAATTTGCTGATGATGTTGGCTCGGCGTCCAAGTGGTGCATCCAGTACCGAAAAAGCCCCTAAGCCAGATACTAGCAAACCCGCTACGGCTTGGCAATCCCCTAAATTAGCGGCTCTTCCGCAAAAGACGTAGATTTATCTTTGCCATTTTTAAAAGAGTGAAATCTATAATGTATGCGTGGTTTCCCTAATCATTTGGGGGTTCATGGACGAGACTTAGAGTAGATCCTCAGGTCGTAACATAAAATGCGGGTGAACCATCATATCGGGGAACTCCATTTAGTTCAGGCATCATTGTAGATAGCAGGGCATCCTCAATTTGAATATTGCTTTCAATACAATTATTCTCTCTGATTTTGCCCTTTTTGTCTTAACTTGATGCCTAGAGTTGTTTTATAGTATCGTTATGAGTCCCCTAATCACTATAGTCTTCCAACTCTTGCCGTGCGATCTCGCGGCGTAAAATTTTACCAACCGCACTCCGTGGAATCACATCAACAAATCGATAGCGGGTGGGCACTTCATAACGCGCAAGTTTACCTTCAGCAAATTTCATAAGGTCTTCAGGTGTGGCCGAAGCACCTTCTTTGAGGACAATCCATGCTTTGAGAGCTTCTTGGCCTTCTTTTTCAGGATGTGGAATGGTCGCAACGCCAACTTCTAAGACGGCAGGATGATCCATTAGTGCATCTTCCACATTACGCGGATAGACATTAAACCCGCCAATGAGGGCCATGTCTTTCTTGCGATCAACGATATAACAATAACCATCTTCATCCATACGAGCAATGTCCCCTGTATGGAGCCAGATTTTGCCGGTTTCATCTTTGCGGAGCGTGTTTTCCGTTTCTGTTGGCATGTTGTAGTAACCCAACATCAGATGAGGGCCGTGCATACACAATTCCCCAACTTCCCCAACGGGCAAAATTTCTTCAGGATTTTCAACCGAAACCACTTTAATTTCCATATCCGGCAAGGGCAAGCCAATAGAACCAACGCGATTTTCGCCTCGGATAGGGTTACCATGTGTTGCCGTAGGGGCTTCACTCATGCCATAGCCTTCAACAATCACACCGCCAGTAATGCGTTCAAATTCTTCTTTGGTAGCGGGGGGTAATGGCGCAGACCCGCTAAAACACATATCAATGGAACCGAGATCAACGTCACCATTTCTAACCTTTGGATGGTTATTGATGGCGTTATACAATGCAGGTACTCCGGGGAAGATGCTGGGTTTAAAGACATCTGCACAGTCGATTAGATCATCAATGTCACGAGCATTGGGGACAAGAATAACTGTGCCACCCATTGAAATCCCCGAACTGACGACAACCACAATCCCGAACGCATGGAACATAGGAATCGCGCCTAAGAAGATGGATTGGCCGGGTTCTTCCGACCCAAATAACCATGCTTTGCTCATCGCTGTATTTGCGACCAAGGCATAGTGCGTTGCCATCGCTGCCTTAGAAACCCCCGTTGTGCCACCGGTATATTGGAACAAACACAGATCGTCTTTGGTGACCTCAACATTGGCTTTTTGGCCTTGATACTTGGCCAAAACATCTTGGAACCAATGATCTTGAGGGCGTTTTTCAATGGCATGACCGTCTTTCTTTTCGCGGGCAACGGTGAATAAAAATTTTGCTGTGCTTGGCAAGTATTCTTTAATATTTGTCACAATAACATGTTTGAGTTTGGTTTTGGGTTGGATGTCAACAATAGTGTTGTAAAACAGGCTCAGGGTGATAACAAATTCAGCTTCACAGTCATTGATTTGGTAGGCCATCTTATCCGCTGGATAGGTTGGGTTCGTTGCTGAAACACACCCACCTGCTTTTAAAATGCCATAAAAGGCAATCAAAAATTGGGTGGAATTAGGCATCACAATCGCAACGCGATCCCCTTTTTTGAGTCCCATGTCAACCAATGCTGCCGCCATCGCATCCGCTGCTTCATTGACGGCTTTATAGCTGACTTCATTGGCGACACGTCCTAAAAGGGGTAACCTTGCTGAAGCAATTGCCAAGGGACGATTGGGGTACTTGCGAGCGCCTTCTTCCAAAAACCAATGTAACGGTTTTTCTGGATAGGGGGCTAGTGTGTGCGGTACACCGGGGTCATAATGTTTAACCCACGGCTTGTCATCATAAGTAATCATGTAAAAATCCTTTAATCAGTTAAATTGTTAAATAGATATTGGCATAAATTTTAGCAAACTACCGCTAAAATGATGAATAAGTTGCTTAATTGGGGGGATATTATCAATTTTCTCGAAAGTTAGCCGTTGAAATAATTGCTAAAAATGTCTCTTCCCAATTTTCCCAAAAATCAGCAACGGTTCCAACAAAAATATATTGTTGAGGGGCTTCTTCTGTCCCAAATTCCACATGGATAACTCCAAGGCCTTGCCCTTCCCGAGTAGTTCCAAAGCTATAAGTCGCATCATACCCAAGCGCGGTTATGGATGTTGGCTCGCTCCAGTTGTTAGCAAATAACACTTCCATGACTTGCCCCGCATCATCAAATGAATCCCAGTCGCCCATCACACCGACTGTAGCACCTTGATTAACCCGCAAGTAGCTAATACCTTCATAATCCGGTGAACCAAACCCAAATCCGCCATCCACCCTTACTAAACGATTATATGCCCACCCTTCGGGCAGGTTTAATCTGAGATCATACGGTTCAACTTCAACCGTTAAATCTGGAACCGTTGGTTCATTGTCAGGACTATCAATAAATTGAATGTAAATAAATGCTCCCCCAAAAACGATGATGATGAGTACTAAACCGATTGTAATAATACGGTCACGAGATATGGTTATGGTCATTGGTTGTAGGTCTCCACTAATTGTGTGCTCGATATATTCAATATGTTCAACTTCATCGGTTGATGTTTATATCCCAAAACGAGATTCTAAATCTGTAAAGAGAACATCTAACCCGTTATAAGCTGAAACTAGGCCCTGACGATTGGTAATATTCGCTTGGTATTGTGGCTGATGGTCAAAAAAATGTTGTAGATCATTCTGAGTAATGGTGTTTCGGCCAACACCCAACGCATTATGTTCAATGATATAAGCACAAAATCGTTGATCAAAGGTATTTGCTGGTAATGTATAAACAGGTTTACCTAAAAACATCAGTTCTGAGAGCAGATTATGTCCCGCAGTGGTCACGACCCCTTGAGAGTTTAATAAATTTTGCAAAAAACGGTCACCATCAAATGCTTCAAAACGGATATTACCGATTGAATCTTGAGTATATTTTTGAAAGACCACAAATTCAATATCTTTGAATTGATTAAAAATCTGGTAGATAACCTCTTTTGATTGCTGGAGTTGAACATGTGGCGAAAAATAGACCGTTACTTGTTGGGTTAATGATAACGGTTCCTGTGAAGTGTTGTTAATCGCCTCATAAAAACGTTGCCGTAAAATGGGTGGCATCAATTGTACAGGAAAGGATGGATCTGTTTCCCACGGTAATTGAAAAAATGAGGTTGCATACCGTACCTCAGCTTTTGGGAAAAACATCGACAACCGACTTTTTTCTTCTAACCGCGAAAATCCCACAATATCAGGTAATTGATAGCCCGCAAATTTACTTTGCTGGTCAATCGTCACCAGTGGAATATCCTGTGCATAGGCAAATTGAGCAGCAACGAGTTCATAATCCGAAATAACGACATCCGGTTTACCTTGAAAATAATCAAGAACACCTTGCATAGCACCATAATTGAGGCGTATATCATCATCAAAGCGATTAAAGGGCTCATTGGCGGTTCTGCCAAAATCAATCCCTGTATCGGTCACATGGATAATGGGCACTCGGATCTCAAAAGCTTGATTTTGTGAAAAATGCTTTTCGACGTATGACTTACTATTGAGAAACACGAATAGCACGACATCATGCCCTCGCTCATTCAATTTTGCTAAGACATCTGCTTGTCTAGCGCTGTGTCCGTTACCAAAACCACATATACCAAGCAATATTTTCATTGATATCTATCGTCTTTAGTTGAGCGACACAAAATCACCACAACACCGCTCAACATGGCGTTGTGATGAAAAACATGACACTCAGATTGTTTAATCATATACTGAATTTTATTATATAAAGTGTGGTAAAAGCCGTTACCCCTGAAGCGTAATCCGCCCCTGCCACGCATAGTTCTGTGTACTATTTTGCTGAGCTAATTGCACATCAAAAAACATCCCCCCCGCAATATGAACATCCGTCATCGAAACCATTTGCATAGCTTCTACCCGAAAGCGGATGCTACCCATTTGTTGAGGAGCGGCAAAGGCAATATGTTGTGGGGCTGGCGTTGCACCTTTTTCCAATTCGATGGTGAGTTCAGTGGGGGAAAGCGTGCCACCGGTGACATCAACTCGTAAAATTAACTGCCCACTGACGGGGGAGGGGCTATCAAACCCCAGTTGCAAGGTCGCATCGCCTACATAAGCAATCGGATTTGGCATTACAGCGTATAAGAGTTCATGATAATCTTGGGTTGTGGTTGCTTCGGTTGCTCCCGCTTGGGCAGCATCAAATTGCTGTAAATCTCCGATAGCCTTGGTGCCTTTGTCGGTTAAAGCATAGCCATAATTGCCATCATGGTTGACATATCCTTGCGTAACCAAGCCACGAATTCCCTTGCTGATTGACCGTGAGCTTAAGCCTGAGTCAGCTTCCATCGTGCTAGTGGTTGCAAAATCTAACCCCGCCCGCCCCATATACCGTAAAATATCCAATGCTTGACGAGGAACTTTAAGTAATTCTGGTGGTAACTTATCCATCCTGAAACCTCATGTTTATCTTACGATTAGTTTAACAATCAACCCGCGTTTGCACAACGACCCGCCACTCATTATCATAGATTCAAACAGGATTAACATTGACACCATGACTCTTATCTACTTAGCATTCGCTTGGACACTTGGCATTGTCGCGGGCTCACAAGCTGCCCCACACCCTTTTTTTATTACTGTCGGGTGTTTGGTATCCATCATTTGGCTGTGGTTGGCACGTCGTGATGAAGTGATGCGGCTCGTCTTTGCAATTTTATTATGTTTTGGCTTGGGGGCGCTTCGTTTTGCGGCAAGTAATCCCGCAAATGATGCTCAACATATATCTCGTTTAAATGATCAGGGATTGCTAACCCTACAAGGTGTTGTGATTGCGGAGCCTGTTATCCAAGATGAGGGATTGCAATTGCTCCTGAGCAGTTCAGAAGCCGCAGGGCGCCCCGCCAACGGGCGCGTTTTGGTACGGGTTCCGCGTGAAAGTGAGATTGAATATGGGGATGAAGTCCGCTTATTTGGGGTTTTGCGCACACCGCCAGCATTTGATGCGTTTTCTTATGCGGATTATCTAGCACGGCAACAGGTTTTTAGTGTCATGTTTAATGCAGATGTAGATGTCATCCAATCCGATCAGGGGGCTGTATGGCGGGGATGGTTGATTGATGCCAAAAATAGTGCTAAAGATCGCATTTTGGATGCTTTACCAGAACCCCAAGCGTCACTCTTGGTTGGCATTTTATTAGGCGATGAAAGCGGATTGTCTGATGAAACCCGCGAAAATTTTAGCCGGACTGGAGCCTCTCACATTATTGCCATTTCTGGCTTTAATATGGTCATTTTAGCGCAGATTATGATGACGGTTCTAAACCAGATAATTAAACGCCCTAGCCTTGCTGCTGCATTGGGGGTTATCACCATTATTATCTATACTATTTTTGTCGGGGCAGGCGCAGCAGTCCTGCGGGCAGCCGCCATGAGTAGTGTATTGATCGTTGCACAATCGTTGCAACGCCGAACGTATGTACCCACCTCCTTGGCATTTACTGCTTTGCTGTTGAGTGTGCTTGATCCGTGGGTGTTGTGGGATGTTGGCTTTCAACTTAGCTTTGCAGCGGTCATAGGCATGGCGCTTTTTGTCGGATACGGTGAACGGATTACCCGTCCCCGCTTAGAAGCATGGCTCCCTGATAGTTTGTTTCGACCTGTGTCACAGATTCTATCTGAATCGGTCATCGTTACATTAGCGGCTCAAATCACGACAACACCGATCATTTTGTATTATTTTGGAAACTTGTCGGTGGCATCGTTTATCGTGAATCTATTGATTATCCCCGTACAAACACCCTTATTGCTCACAGGCGCTATGGGAACTATTGCCGCCTTGATTTTTGCCCCATTGGGGAATGTATTGCTATATACGACATGGGTGTTTCTCTCATGGAGTGTCGGCGTAGTCGAATTTTTTGCATCCGCATCTTGGGCACAGCAATCCATAAGTTTGCCCTTATGGGGATTGGTTTTATTTTTTAGTGTGTTAGGAATTGGGATGATCTATCAAGCAACCCGCCCGCGTTGGGCAATGGCACTTGTTGATATGATGAGTGGGCAAAAATTTACAACAGCTGTTTGGGGTGCTGCTATTGTTGTGATTGTTTTACAGGGTGTTATTGTACGACAACAACCGAATGGTAACCTCAATATACACTTTTTAGCCGTAGGAGATAGCCCTGTTACACTATTACAAACACCGGATGGCGGTACCATTTTGGTTAATGGTGGAGGATTCCCAACCCGACTATTAGATGCTTTGGGGGATAAACTCCCCTTTCAACACCGCACCATTGATATACTCATTATCACCAGCCAAGAGGATGATGACATCCAAGCCTTGTTAGAATTGGTTGAGCGTTTTGAAATTACCACTGCGATGGTTCCGCCCACTGAAACCAATAACGCAACCTATCTGACAATCCTAGATCGATTAACAGAGCAAGGTACTGCCATCACTCCTTATATAACAGGATACAACATGACCACTAGTGACGGGGTACAGCTTGATTTTAAAACATTTGACGCCTCAGAAGATGTTTTAGCGACTGCCTTACGAGTGAGTTATGAGCAAGCCACCATCTTATTGACTGATAATTTGAATCCAGAGATCGAATCACAACTTTTAACAGACCCCCATTGGATACAAGCTACCATTTTACAGGTGCCTGAAGGGGGCGATGGTGATGCGTCAGCTAGTGCTTTTTTAGCCGTTGTTAATCCGCAAGTAGCGGTTTTCCAAACCAGTCGTGATCCATCACCCACGATTGTGGCGCGATTAGCTGATGCAGAAATTTTCCGCACAGACCGTCATGGTATGATCAGTGTTAGATCAGATGGAAGTCACCTGACAATCCACACTAGTAACACCCGCTAACACTAACCATTCATGATCCATGTCCCACAAATTTTTGTACAATGTGATCAGACAATAGTGAAAAGGTATTGTGCAATATGTTGAAATGGCTATTGAGCTTGTTCAAAAGTGATCCGAAAACAGACCCACATGCACGAGATTCCCGCATACGGTCATTTGAAGATGATACTTCAGACATGGAACAAAAAGATTATACTCATTCTGGCGTTAAATCGATCCGTACATCCAAAATTATTGGTAGTGTTGGGCGTGCCCATGAACTCGATGACCAATTTCGCTATCGGAACCGCGCTAATACCGCGCGCTATCACTATATAGAAGATGCAGTGCGCCAAGGGAAACCGATGGAACCGATCAAAGTTGTAAAAGTTAAGCGTGATCGAGGCGAATCAGAATACTATGTAATGGATGGACATCATCGCGTGGCACATGCAAAAAAGAAACGGCTTTCACAAATGAATGCAGATATCACTGAGGTCGATATTCAGCCAGAAGATGAATATCCAGAGGACGAAACCAATAATGACGCGAAATAGGCGTTTTAGCTTTCGGCGCGCCCGTACCTTTCCTGAAATAGGTGATACCTTTGCGGAACGATATACACTCCTGAGTTTGCTGGGTTCAGGTGGAGGAAGTGCTGTTTTTAAGGCTCTTGATACACGCCTTGATCGTGAGATTGCGCTCAAGATTTTATCTGGTGATGAAATGGATCAAGCTGGTATTGCACGCTTTAAACGTGAAGCCATCAGCATTGCACGGCTCAATCATACTAGCATTGTAACCATTTTTGATTTCGATGAATTTGGCGGTCAACCCTACCTTGCCCTAGAACTCGTTAATGGTCAGGATCTATGGGAATTAATGTATGAAAGCAAAACAGAATTATCTGTTGAAGATGGTATCAAAATTTGCCGTAACATCTTAGACGCTTTGCAATATGCCCATGAGCGTGGGGTCGTACATCGGGATCTAAAACCTGAGAATGTTATGATTATCAATGATGAATTTGATTCTCGAGTAACAGATTTTGGGTTAGCGCATATTCGAGGGCAAAGCCGCATTACCCGTGAGGGGGTTATTTCTGGTTCTGCATATTACATCGCTCCAGAGGTTGCCAATTCACAGCCCAGTGATCATCGTGTCGATCTATATGCACTTGGTGTCATGTTATATGAACTGTGCGCATTTCGGTTACCCTTTTATGCTGAAAATCCATTAGCGGTTATTGCACAACATATTCATGAAACACCACGCCCACCAAGCCAATTAAACCCAGATATTACCCCTATTTTAGAAGCGATTATTTTAAAGTTATTGTCTAAAAATCCAGATGATCGGTTTGCCACAGCTCAAGTGGTGATTGATGCATTGGATAATCTGGAACAATCACCGCAATTAGTGGGATTCGCCACGCAACAAAATCTGATTGATCGCATTACCCGTACTACGCCTATCGGACGTGATAGCGAATGGACGCAATTACGGGATGCATGGCAAAAAGTGCAATTACAAACCCCAGATGCCCCCCCCATTGGCATGATCTTAGGGAGTGCGGGGAGTGGCAAAACACAATTTGCCAATCAATTAATGACGGAAGCCAAGCAAGCGGATGCCCGCGTTTTGTATGGCTATACTCAAAATGCTGCGTTGCCCTATCAAAACTTTATCTATTTATTACGCGATTATTTAAATAACTATGATCCTGAACTATCCCCCATGATGGCTGCAGATCTGGCTAAATTAGTGCCGGAAATTGCTGAAAAATATAAAGTCGCTACCCTGGCAACCCTTCCACCAGATGCTGAACGATTGCGATTATATGCACATATCACACAGTTTTTAATCAATGAATCCGAACAAAAGCCATTGTTGCTGGTAATGGATGATTTACACACCAGTGATTCAAGCACGCTTGCCTTATTACAATATCTAACACGACAAATACGCGGACATCGCATTTTTATCTTGGGCACCTACCGCCCCTCTCAATTGGATCATCAACATCCACTAGGGGAACTGATGCGCGAATTACTGGCTCAAGATTTAGTTGAGCGTATTGTTTTGCGACGATTGGTTCAAGAAGATATTTATGCCCTAACAAAATCCATTTTTGGGGCACACATTACCCCCAAACTTGCCCAAGAAATTTTTGAGCGCACCCAAGGCAATTTCTTTTTCACCAAAGAATTATTGAAGTCTTTGGTTGTAGATGAAAATATTTATTGGGATACCACAGATCATGTGTGGCGTGTGCGGGATCTGGAAAGTTTTGAACTGCCGAGTAGTATACGGTCAATTATCGGGCAACAACTTAGTCAATTAGAGGATACAACCCGTGACACTTTAAGTGTAGCGGCGATTATCGGACGAGAATTTCGCTTTAAAACCTTGCATCTTGCGTTAGGCATAGACGAGGATGACTTAGCTGATATTCTCGAAACTGCCTTAGACGCTCGTTTAATTATTGAGAAAAAAGGTATCCGTGAAGAAGCTTACACCTTCGCTAATTTAGCGATTCACCAAAGCTTGATCGACACACTGAATTTTCGACGCAAAGCGCGGTTACACCTTAAAGTCGCCAAAGCACTGGAAAAACGCTATGGTAAAGTCGATGATCACATTGAGTCTATTGCGCGGCATTATAGTTTGGGCGCACGTAGTGATGACGATATAGTTCGGGCAATTGATCATTTAGAACAGGCGGCCAATCGTGCAGGTAAGATTTTTGCGCTCGCTAATGCCCGCGAACTGTATACAATAGCCATTGAATTAAATCACGAAAGTGAATCCTCAGACCGTCATGCCCGTGAAATCCGATTTCTAAGTCAGCGGGCAATGATACACCACCAATTAGGAGATTTCTCAACCGCAGCGAGTGACTTTGAAGCCGCCTTACAATCCCCACATATTGAACCTACCCGCAAACGGGCTATCATGTTGCAATTAGGGCAGGTTTACCGCCGCTTAGAACATTTTGAAAAAGCGATTTCAACACTCAATGATGCCGTTGATCTATCTCGTGAAATTGCGGATGAACCGCTGTTAGCAGATGCGCTATTCCATTTAGGGTCAACCCACTGGACGTTAAGCCAAATCACCACTGCAAAAACCTTCCAAGAAGAAGCCTATGGGATTGTTCAGACGCTAAACTTGCAAGATGCTGTTGCCATGCGAGTAACACATGGTTTAGCTGAGTGTCATGGACGCTCTGTTGATTATGACAAGCTTTTTGCGTTAGCTGAACAATCTTTTGGGCTAGCTGAACAATTTGGCGATCTTGAATATCAATCTGAAAACTTGATGATTATTGGCACTGCACGTATTGATCGTGGTGAATATGAACAGGCACAAGCAATTTTTGATGAAAATCTGGATTTGTGTGAAAAAGCAGGTCTACGGTGGCATCGAATAGCGAATCTGGCTGTACAGGGTATGGCGATTGCGTCTACAGGGGACTATCAACGAGGACTTAACATTCTTAACGAAGCGGCAGAGAGTACTAAAGGATTACCGCAAGGGTTTTTACTGACACTCGTTTATTATTGCTTGGGGCGTTGCTACCTTGATTTAGAAGCTTTTGAAAAAGCAGATGCAATTCTGAGCCAAGGGTTAGAGTTGTCACAACGACACGGTATTAGCTGGTCAGAGGCCGGCACCCGCGCCTTATGGGCTATGACCCAAATTCGGTTGGGGAATTTAGAAGTTGGCGCCATGTTACAAGAAGCTGTTGAGCGAAATACAACGTTTGGTGATATGCGCCATGTGTCACTACTATATGCGGCTTTAACGGAATTAGCGCTGGCTCGTGGCGAATATCCGAAAGCATTGGGTTGGGCAACGTCAATGGGCAGCTTGGCACAACAATACGGGCAACAAGTCTATCATTTACAAGCGAAACGTCTACAAGCGCTGGCTCAGCTCGGTAACGGAGATTTAGAAGTTGCAAAAGATTTACTTGAGTCCGCGATTGAAGAGGCTGTTAACGTCCATGCGCCGCGTTTAACATGGCGCTTACACGAGAGCCTCACGCAAGTTTATGAAGCGTTACAAGAACCAACTAAACTAGCTCATAGCCAAAAGCGTGTTCGGACTGTTATTGAAGCTTTGCTTGACAATATCCAAGAACCAGAGATCAAACAATCATTACAAATTTATAGAGGAACATACCAACCCACGACTACCCCCGCACTGACTAAAACGTTACGCTTTTTGGTTATTGCAGATGCGTTTAGCACGATGGTAAAAAATGCACTGAACGATTATAAAGATGAAATTTTACGGTGCGATGCCATTTTGCTACTTGGGGATTTACCATCAAAAACCTATCCAGCACTGCGGGATGATTTTGCCCTGCCCATGCCGGGGTTTTGTGTTTTTGGGAACCATGATCAAGCAAGTTGGAGCCAATGGTTACCGCGCTATAAATTTGAATATATCCATCAAACGATTGGAACCTTAAGAGTGGGCGGGCAAGAAATCACGTTTGCGGGGTTTAGTGGCAGCGAAACCTATAACAATAATTCGCCTGAACTACAGTGGGATGATAACGCAGCGAAAAAAGCCTTAAGTCGCTTGCCGGCGTCCGACATTCTACTCTCACATACCATCGGAACCCCACCACCGGGTTATGCTTATGATCATGTCCATCGGGGGTTACCTGCCATCGGGGATTACATCGAGAAATACCAACCGCGCTTGGCACTACATGGGCACTTTCATCAGAATTACCAACGTAAACAAGGCGCAACAACGGTTTTAGGCTGTTATGGCGCGGTCTTAGTGCAGTGTATGATAACGGATGACATATGGCAGATCGAAGTACAACCTATCAACAAACCCCTTTGGGGCGACTAATTGTTACACTCGCTATCAATATCCTGATGTTTGTAGGGGTATTAGGTGGTTTAGTGTTGGCGGCACAAGGTTTTGATGAATTAATCTTTTCCGATGGTCAAGACCTTGCTATACCGGGTGAGGAAGTCCATCAATTAACGATAGAAAGCACCCGTGATGTGTTTATTTCATCAGCAGGTGCTCGGGACTTAATCCTCGGTTTTGGATTAATTGTGGGTACATTATGGGCAGTAAGCGCGATTAAAACCTATTTCACACCTTCTGCGTTAGATCATGAGCATTCTGAGCCAGAACAGGCATAATATCTTTAAACGCGGCAAAGCGCTCATCTTGAGTTTGCCCACGATGATACCGTATGTAAATCTGAGCCACTATCACCACTAAGCGGTAGATAGCCAATACATGATAGAACTGAATGTGGCTAACATCCCGTCCGCTAGCGTTGGCGTACTGGTCAACGAGTTCTTGGCGGCTCATAAAGTCATAGATTTCAGGATCGGGCATTCCGAGTAGCCCCCGATAAAACGGTGGGTCGTTAGGTTCTGTCCAATAGGCTAAGACAGTGCCAACATCATTTAAGGGGTCTCCCAAGGTACACATATCCCAGTCAAAAATGGCTATCATCTTACTAGGGTCTTGCGGGTCAAACATCGTGTTATCGAGTTTGTAATCATTATGAACTAAGGAATGGGCACTTTCGGCAGGGATATTTGCTGTTAGCCATTCATACACCTGATCAAAAATAGGAAGTTCGTCAACCTTAGCTTTTTCCCACCGTCCATACCAACCTTCAACTTGCCGCAATAAAAATCCTTCGGGTTTACCTAGAGCGCCGAGTCCAATCGCCGCATAATCGACTGCATGGAATGCTGCTAACTGCTCCATCAGGGTTGCGCTCATTTGGCGAGCAGCATTTGGAAAGGCTTTGTATTCTTGGGGCATATCCGTGCGCACCACAAGCCCTTGCCGCCGTTCCATAATCAAAAACGGGGCACCAATTAGTTCGGCATCAGCACAGAAGTGAAAGGCACGGGGCGCGACAGGAAACACTTCATACAACCGCGATAACACGTTATATTCGCGTTCCATATCATGTGATTTTGGCGCGATCTTCCCCAAAGGTGGACGCCGTAACACATATTCATGCTCATCCCCAAATTGTAACAGATATGTTAGATTCGCCGCCCCACCGGGGAACTGCTTCACTGTCATCGGCTGATCGGCACCAGGCAATTTATCTTTTAAATAAGCTGCAACCTTGGCCTCGTCAAATTGTTCATCTGGTCTTACCGAGATGGTTTCTGAAGATGCCATCGGTTAAGTCTCATCTTTAGGGGCAAAGCGTTTGAGCATGTGACGCGAAACCACCATCCGATGCACTTCATCGGGGCCATCATAAATACGGGCGGCACGACCCTGCCGCCACATAAACGCTAATGGCGTATCGTCTGAAACCCCTAACCCACCATGGACTTGAATCGCTCGATCCAACACATTCATGAGGACATTCGCCCCATAAAACTTGATCATGGAAATTTCTGTACGCGCTTCTTTTGTGCCGAGGTTATCAATTTTCCATGCCGCATCTAGCGTGATCATACGGAAGGCATGGATTTCAGCAGCACTATCAGCTATCCAGTTTTGGACAGTCTGTTTTTCTGCCAATGTGCCACCAAAGGCTTCACGGCGATGCGCATAATCACACATCATTTCTAATGCCCGATTGGCTTGCCCAATCCAGCGCATACAGTGGTGGATGCGCCCTGGACCCAGCCGTGATTGCGCAATGGAAAACCCGGAACCTTCTTCACCTAAAATATTTGTGTAGGGTACACGCACGTTGTCAAAGGTAACCTCCCAGTGGCCTCCACCGGTGGTGTGCCCCATCACAGAAATCGGTCGTACTAGTGTTAACCCGGGGGTATCCGTGGGGACAATAATTTGGCTTTGGCGTTTATATGTTCCTGCATCAGGATCGGTTACGGCCATCACAATCCCAAATTTTGATCCGTTGGCGTTAGAGCTATACCACTTGTGACCGTTGATAACCCATTCATCACCGTCTCGCACCGCACTGGTTTTTAAATTACGAGGATCTGACCCACTGGTTTCAGGCTCGGTCATCCCAAAAAAGGAGCGAACTTCCCCTGCTGCTAGTGGCTTAAAATAGGTTTCTTTTTGTTCGTCTGTACCATAATCCCATAAGATTTCTGCATTCCCACTGTCAGGCGCGTTGGAGCCAAACACACGCGGCGCAAAATAACTGCGCCCAATAATTTCGTTAATCAGGCCATATTCAAGAACACTTAATCCACCGCCGCCGGCCTCTTTAGGCAGGTGTAATGCCCAATACCCCATTGATTTGACCTCTTCTTGGAGCTGGCGGATATAGGGGTGATCTTCACTACAAAGCGGGAAGTTTTCTTCGTCATACTCGAAACCTTCTTGTTCCCAAGGGATGACTTTTTCTTCAATAAATGCTCGGATTTCCCGCCGCATTTTTTCGATATGAGAAGGAATTGCAAAATCCATTTAGTATCCTTTAAAAATTCGGTAGTGGTTAAAAGGTAAGTGATGAAAAGAGATATAATGCTGCTTATCATGATAAAAGAAACCGTTACCTATAACTGTAGTCGGTGTGGCAGCATTAATATCGTGCGCAATGGTACGAATAAATGCGGGAATGCGCAATATCATTGTAAAGACTGTGATGCGTACCGCGTTTTAAAACCACAATGCCGCCACACC
>JGI12316J15309_10011611_pt1 | contig 15708 bp, 12 predicted proteins | sample MarCyaLeptolynsp_FD_15309 | JGI IMG/M metagenome (IMG submission 15309) | reverse complement strand
GCTGAGCTCGAACGCGCTCACGCCGATCCGACCACGCGACGGACTTCCTCGACGTCGGAAAACGGCAGGGTCTCGCCGCCGATCTCTTGGCCGGTCTCGTGGCCCTTGCCCGCGACGATGACCAGGTCACCCGGCTTCGCCTCGCCGATCGCCGCCTCGATTGCCGCCCTACGGTCGAGCACCGTCTCGACGCGTGCCCGCCCCGCCTGCCGTGCGCCCTCGGCCACCGCGGCTGCGAGCGCGGCCGGGTCCTCGTCGCGTGGATTGTCGCTGGTCACGAACACCACGTCGGCGCGTGCCGCCGTCTGCTCTCCCATCGGGCCGCGCTTTTGCGGTGTTCGGTTGCCGCCCGCCCCCATCACGACAATGAGACGTCCGTCCGTCAGACCGCGCGCCGTGTCGCACGTTCGCGCGAGCGCGTCAGGCGTGTGGGCGAAGTCGACGACGACCGCAGGGTCGGTGCTCACGACCTCGAAGCGCCCGGGCACCGGCGGGCATGCCTGGAGACCGGCCACGATCGCCGCCGGCTCGATGCCCGCGGCAAGGCTCACCGCCGCGGCGGCCATCGCGTTTTCGGCGAAGACGTCTCCGACCATGCGCAGCTGAAGCCGCCCGCCGAAGGTCTCCGCCAGCTCACCGTCCGCGAGCTCGATCGTGGTGCCGGTGATGCCGACGTCCACCCGCGAGGCAAGCAGATCCGGCGTGGTGAGGGCCGGACCCCGTGTCGGCGAGGAAAACCAGCAGCGGCGAATGTCGGCCGGCATCGCCTTGTCGACGAACAGCGCGTACTGGTCCGATGCGTTGAGCACGGCAGTTCGTCCCGGCCCGAGGTGCACGAACAGCTGCGCTTTGGCGGCCAGATAGTGCTCCCACGTGCCGTGGGCGTCGAGGTGATCGGGCGAGAGGTTGGTGAACACCGCGTGATCGAAGCACCAGCGCTTGGCGTAGGCGTTGGCGAGCGCCTGCGACGTCACCTCGAGGGCCGCGTGCCGAATTCCCTCACCGTGGGCGCGCTCGAGCACCTGGTAAAAGCCCTTGGCGTTGCGTGGGTAGTCCAGGTTCGTCCACGCCGGCTCGTCCGCGGACGCGTCGTCGATCGCGTAGCCGAGCGTCCCCATCCGCACCACGCCGTGACCGGCGGCTCGCATCGCCGCCGCGACCATGAAGGTCGTGGAGGTCTTGCCGTTCGTTCCGGTGACGCCGACGGTGGTGAAGTCCGCCGCCCACGCGAACGGGGGCGGCGTCGGACGGGGCGGCGGCTGGGGGGTCGACACGTGCGCAGGCTAGCAGGTCCCGCAGTCGAACCGGACCACTTCGCCGGCACAGACCTCGTCCCAAACCCCGCCCTCTTCGCCGCAGCAGAACGGATCCATTTCGCACACGCACGCTTCGATCTCGGGGTCGCCACAGCCGGGGGTCTTCTGCACCTCGCAGCAGTCGCCCATGCTGCCGGCGGTCTCGCCTCCGGTCCCTGGGTCCTCGGGGCACATGCCGCAGCCCTCGGCATCGACGATGTTCACACAGACCTCGTCCCAGCCGCCCTCGGTGTCACAGCACAGCGGGTCGGCATTGCACACGCACTCTTCGATCGTCGGAATCGTGCAGCCGGGATCACCGTGAATGTCGCAACAGTTGCCGACGTCGATCTCGCCGCCGCTGCCCGTGCCTTCGTCCGCACCGTCGCTGCCGGTGCCTTCGTCGGTCATGGCCCCGGTGCCCTCGGCACCCGTACTCATCCCGTCGCCGCCGGTGGTGCCGTCGTCGTCGTCGTCGTCATCGTCGTTGTTGTCGTCGTCGTCATCGTCGTCGGTGTTGCCACCGTCGGTGTCGCCGCCGGACGTAGACTCGACGTCGGGGAGGTTGAGATCGCACGCGGTCACGAGCGGTGCGGACATGGACATGGTGAGCACGAGGAACTTGGAGAGGTCGACGTTCATTGGGAGGTTCGCTCCAGCAGTTGGGGAGAACGAGACGACGTCGCCGCCGCCTCGCGCGGGGACCAACGGACGAGTCCCCACATCGATTCCCATCTCGCCACCTCGACCGACACGAAGCGTCGGCAACGAATGACGCGACCTCAGATTCAATCGCGTCGAAAAACAACCGTCAGGTTGTTCGCCGGCATCGTCACGGACTGCTCGTGCACCAGGCCGTGCGAGCTCGCGATCGATCGGATTTCTTCGAGCTCGCGGACGCCCCACGACCGATCGCGACTGCGCAGACTCCGATCGAAGGCCACATTGCTGTCGGCCGACTGGCCCTCGACGTAAAACGGCCCATAGAGCACGAGCGTGCCCCCGGGCGTCAGCACCTCGCCGGCGCCGCGCAGCAATCCGAGCGTCGCGTCCCACGGGCTGATGTGGATCATGTTGCTGCACAGGACCGCGTCCACTGACGTCACCGGCCACGGCCATGCCGAAGCATCGAGTGTCACGGCGGGCCGAACGTTTCCCAGGCCGAGCTCGGCCACCCACGCGTCCACGCTCGCGCGCGCCGTCGGGTCGAGGTCGCTGGGCGAGAACGTCCACTGCGGCATGGCTGCCGCGAACGCCACAACGTGCTGCCCCGAACCACTGGCGACCTCGAGCGCATGGCCGTGCTCGGGCAGAACCCGCTGCAGCACCTCGAGGATCGGTCCACGATTGCGTTCGGCGGCCGGCGCGTGGCGCTTCATGTGCGGACCATAGCCGAGTTCTGGTACGTAGATGGCGCCTCAACCATGACCGACGCGCCCGACCCGACCCCGTTCCCGCCGACGATCGATGCGCTGCGCCAGGCCAAGCGCGACCTCACCGCGGACGTCATCGTCTCGCCACTGCTGGCGGTGCCCCCGGGCCACCTACGCGCGCGGCTGCCGGACAGCGACCTGTACCTCAAGCTCGAGGCGCTCCAGCCGACGGGGAGCTTCAAGCCGCGGGCGGCGGTGCTGTGGGCCCGCTCGCTGCCCGGGGACGCACGCGCACGCGGGCTGGTGGCCGTCAGCGCCGGAAACCACGCGATGGCCGTCGCCTACGCGGCTGCCCGGACGGACACGACGGCCAAGGTCGTGATGCCCGCGTCCGCCGATCCGATGCGGGTCGAAGGGGCGCGCGGGCTCGGGGCCGAGGTCGTGCTCACCGAGAACGTGCACGCCGCCTTCGCCGAGGTCGAACGGATCGTGCAGACCGAGGGACGCACCTTCGTGCACCCGTTCGAAGGTCCGCAGGTGGCCCTCGGCGTGGGCACGATCGGCCTCGAGCTCATCGAGCAGCACGAGGCGATCGGCCGCCCGCTGCAGGCGGTGGTGATTCCGGTGGGCGGAGGCGGGCTGTGTGCCGGCATCGCGGCTGCGGTCAAGCAGCTGTCGCCCAACACGGAGGTGTTCGCGGTCGAGCCCGAAGGCGCCGACTCGATGCATCGCTCGATCGCCAGCGGCAGGCCCGAGTCGATCGACGCCGTGCGCACGATCGCCGACAGCCTCGGAGCCCCTCACGCGGCGCCCTACAGCTTTGCGCTGTGCCGCGACAACGTCGACGCCTTCGTGAAGGTCGACGACGACGATCTGCAGCGCGCGATGGCGGTGCTGCACAGTGACGCCTGCCTCGCGGTCGAGCCCGCCGGCGCCGCCGCCACGGCGGCCGCCTGGGGCCCGCTGCGCGAGCGCCTCGCCGGTAAGACCACGACGTTGATCGTGTGCGGCGGCAACGTGTCGGTCGACAACTTCGCCCGCTACGTTGCGCGCGGCCAGACCCTGCTCAGCGACGGCTGACGCCAGGTCCGGCGCGGTCGCCCGCAGTCGCCCACCGCATCAGTAGTCGTCGACGAGGTCTTCGACGGCGACCCCGGTCTTGGCGTGCTCGGTCAGCGCCCGGGTCAGCTTGCCCTCGTCCATCCCGGGATAAAAGCCGCGCTGCTCCTCGAAGATGTCCGGGTCGGGCTCTTCGTCCGGATCATCGTCTGGCCCCCGCTCCTGCACGAAGGCGTTGGGGCCCTCGTCGCAGCGACCGAAGCAGGTGAACGGACCGATCGCGACCCGGGCCGAAAGATCGGGGTCTTTTTCGATCACCGTTCGAATGTGCTCGACGAGCTGCTCGCTCTCGTGGGTCACCCCGCAGCTGGGGCCATCACAGACCCGAAGGATGAACTTCTTCGAGCACGGGGGGGATGCGTCCTGCGTCACGGGGCTGCTCTTTCGGGGCCCGGGCTTTGGCGACCGACTCCGACGCGACCGACGCGGCGGCAGCCGGGGCCTCGAAGCCCAGGCGCGCGGCAATATATGCCCGCAGATGGGGCTCCGTGAAGGGGTCCTCCATCGCGGTGACCAGCGCCTGCGCACCCGGTTTGGCGTCGTGCTCGCCCGCGTCGGATTGCCCCGCGAGATGGTCGATCGCGACGTGCAGCGCCCGCGACTCGTAGACCACGTCCGGATCGGCGTGGTAGCGCGACACGAACGTGGCCAGCCCAGCATTGGCGTCGGGCCCGCCGAGGGTGGCCAGCGCGCGCGCGACCTCGACCAAGTCGGACGCCGCCGTCGCCGGATGCAGCAGGTGGTCGACCAGATGCGGCACCATCTCGGCGTTGCCACTGTGCACGGCAGCGCGGGCGATCGGTGCCAGCTCGAGCGACCGATCGGCGAGGTAGCTCGGTCGATCGGACAGGGCGGCCAGGCGCGCCGAGAGCTCCGAGGCGTCCGCCTGCCCCCACGGCTCGGCGAGGAGGTCCAGCGCGTGGGCGCGGAGCTGGGCCGCGGCGTCTCCCGTCCCCACCGCCAGGGTCCCGGTCGCGAGCTGCTCGACACGGGCGCGGGCGTCGACGTCGTCGGATCGCCACAGCAGGTCGGCGGCCAGCACCTGCGCCGGAAGCAGCCGCGGGTCCTCGTCCTCGAGCAGTCCGACGAGCTGGTCCCGAACGACCGCCGGATCGGGGGCGGCGGCCTTGGGCGGCGGCGCGCCGCGATTCATCCCGACCAACAGCGCACCACGGGTGGGTCGCTTGCCGGCCCAGCGCTTGAGGACCTCACCGGTGTGCGCATCGAGCTTGACGATCGAACCGTCCTCGCGCACCACGGTCACCAGGTGCGCGCCGACGTTCATGGCGACCATCTCGCGCGCGTCTTCGGCGTGGTGCACCCACCGGGCGCGCATCGGTCGACCGTCGGGGGCGATTCGCATCGAAACGACGGCGCGACGAGCCAGCATCACGGCACCGCGCGGCGCGTCCCCGCTGACGATGAAGCGAACCCACAGCCGCAGTCGCTCCGAGTCGTCGTAGCCGGGATCGAGGCCCTCGATCGGCTGAAACAGCCAGCCAAAGCCGGTATCGATCCGCTGGGGCGCCGGGGTTTCACCGCCCGTCGCCGAGAGCAAGTTGACGAAGCGATTGCCGCCGCCGAGCACCAGCGCGTCGTCCTGATCGGTCAGCCACTCGAGCGTCGGCGGCGAGGCCGTCTTCGCGGCGGTGCCCTGCCCCGTCGGCAGCTCGACGCGTGCGACCTCGCGACCCGACGCGAGCCGGAACGCGACGACCTCACGCACGGCATCCTCGCCCAAGGGCACGATCACCACCCGTTTGCGCGCCGCCGGCACGCCGAAGCGGCCGTCGCTGCGTCGCTGCCAACGCAGGACCGCATCCTCGGTCGACAGCGCGACCACCCGTGAGCGCGACTTGTCGGAACCGTCGACCACCACGGCGATCACGACGCCGTCGGCAACGGCGAGGCCCGTGAGCGCTTCGCCGGGAAGCCGCGTGCTCCAGCGGATGACGCCGCTGCGTCGATCGAGCGCCGCGAGCCGGTGGCCACGGATCGGGAGGTAGACCGTGTCGTGACTGGCGACCGGATGCCCCACGACGTGAAGCGGCTTCCACCAGTGCTCGACGCCGCGATCCGGATCGACGGCACGTACGCCGCCGCGCTCGATCAACACGATCGCAGGGGCCCCGTCGTCTGCATTGGCGCGGGCCGGACCGCGTGCGACTTCGGCGTGCAGGTTGCCATGGGCCCCCCGATCGAGACTGACGACCCGGCCGGCACACCCGGCCAGGATCAGCGCGGCGCTCGCGAGCCCCACGGTCGTCAGCAGCCCGGTGAGCAGCCCGGACATCGCTCCGCGCGTCCGCCTCACGAGCCGGCTCCGTCGTCGCTGTCCTCCTCGATCACGATGATCTCGTCCTCGACCAGCGTCGTCTCGTCGTCGATCACGATGACGTCGTCTGCTTCCGCGCGCGGCGTGGCGTCGGACGGGGGCGGCGGTGGCTCATCGGGCACCAGATGCGCGGGCGCAGCGTTTTCCGCGGCGAGCGTGGCGTCTCGCTCGAGCATTCGGACAACGAGGGCCTCGCTGGTCGGGCTGGCATGGGACTGCTCGAGCACGACCGCAAGTCGACGGATCCCCTGCTCGCGGTCATCCACCGCGCGTTCGATGGCCTGGGCCGCCTGCGTGGGACCAAAGGCCGCCCACGCTGCGAGCGCATGCCCACGCACGGCGACCTTGCGATAGCGGGTGGCCGTCTCGACCGCAGACTCGAATGCCGGTCGCGGATGCTCGGCCACCGCGACGAGAAATGCCACCATCGCCCCGGGGGGCACGCCTTGGGCGACGCGCTCCACGGCTTTGGCGTTGGCGGCCGGATCGGGATCGGACACCCAAGCCTCGAGCCGACGCGACAGCGCCTCGACGCTGTGGGCCCGGTTGCCGACGGCGGCGGCCGGACGTGGCGACTTTGGCGGCGATGGCGGCGTGACGGTCGCGGGAGGGGTCGTCGGGGCGGTCGTCGGGGCGCTCGTCGAGGCCCTCGTCGAGGCGTCGGAGATCGGCGAAGCAGGCTCGGTCATCGTCTCGGCCGGGGCTGCGCCTGCCGACGGGAGTGTGGGTGGCCCCGCGGCGTGGGCGGGACACACGGTGGCGAACGTCAGCGCAAAACAGGAACCCGCCGCGAGCGCGTAGGCGGCAACCCAAGGGGCGCGCAGGTCGGCGCAGGCGAACGACCGGGACACAGGACGCAGGGGGGACGGCACGCCCGACCCATCGCCCGGTACGACTGCGCACTTGAGCGGACTCGAGCGGACTCGAGCGGACTCGAGCGGACTTGGATCGGTGCCCGCTTCCACGGCGCTCAGCGACCGTTTCGCTGCTTTCTTGGAGGCTGCACGGACGCACCGTACGGTCAGACAGTGGACGGTCCTGCGCGATTTCGCCGCTCGCCCCGGCAGCCTCCCGCCGAGCCCCCGACGCGGCGGTCCTCCGCCACGCGCAGCGTCCGGGCGCCGAACCGCGCGACTCAACGCAGCGGCGCGGGGGTTGGTCACGCCCCTCGCTGCTCGTGCGATCTGCTGATCACGCTCGCCGATCGGCCGCCGGTGCGCGACAGCCTGGCCCGTGTTTCGGTCACGTCGGGGACGTTGGCCCAAGCGCAGGACGGGCTGCACCGCGAGTGCCCGCCAGAGTCGGCGGACTGGCAGCTGCGCCTGTCGCAGCGGGGCGGCAAGAGTGGTGCGGGAGTCGACCCGACCGGGGACCTGCAGACCCTGCTGGCGATCGTTCGCAGCGCCGACAGCCACGGGTATCAGCTGCTCGAGCGCGTCGGGGTGCAGTGCTCGGCGCTGCGGCACGCGGTGATCGACGAGCTCCGGGCCGTCGGGCGGGCCCGACTCGATCCGAGCACGCCCTCGCCAACGCGGCGGCAGCGGCGGGTGGGGTCGATGGGACGGACATCTTCGCGAGTGGCGGGCGCGGAACGGGACGCGGCGCGAGAGCAGGAGCCGGAACGGAAATCGGAACGGGAACCGGAACGGGAACCGGAACCCGAGCTGGACCGGACCGTCCAGGCGGAGCAGCCACAGGGGCGTGATGCAGCCGTCGCCCCGGCCACGATGGGTCCCGCCACGGCGCGTCCGGGGACACAGACCCCGCGAACGCTGAAGTCGGTTGCTCGATCGTCGCTGCCGCGACTGGCGGGGAGGGATGGAGCGCTCGCTCGCCTGGCAGATGCCGTGGGACGCCACGAGGCTCGACCTCCGCTGGTCGTGGGGCCGCAGGGCAGCGGACGCACGCTGCTGGCCTGTCAGCTCGCCACGGCACAATCGCGCCCCGTGTTCCGGCTCGAAGCCACGCAGTACGACGACGATGAGGGGCTGCGCGACGACCTCGATGCGGTCGCCTCCGCCAACGGCATCGCGATCCTCGACGACCTCGATCGCGTGGTCGCCGACGTGGCCCCCACGTGCCTGCCCGCGCTCACGCAGGCGTGGAGTCGCGGCGCGCCACCGATTGTCACGGTGCTTTCGCCCCAGGGACGCACGCGGCTGGCGACCTGGCTCCCCGGCGGAACCGATGGCCTGGACACCGTCGAGATCGAGCCCTTGACCGGCGCTGCGCTGGGCGATGCCGTGGAGGAATCGGGCCCGGCGATCCTGGCGGCGCACGGCGTCACGCTCGCCCCGGACGCCAAGCTGTCCGAGCTCGTCCGCCTCGCCGATCGCTACCTGTGCGGCATTGCCATGCCCGCACGCGCGCTGGACCTGCTCGATCTGGCGTGCGCCCGAACCGTGCGCGAGGGCAAAGCCGCCGTCGAACGCTCGACCTGGATCGATATCGTCGTCGAGCGCAGCGGGCTGCCCGCGGCGCGGATCGAAGGCGACGACGACCATCGCCTGCTCGAGCTCGAGTCACGGCTGCACGAGCGCGTCGTGGGGCACGAGCCCGCGCTCGAACGCCTCGCCGACCTCGTCCGGCGCAATCAGGCGGGCTTCGGCAGCCATCGGCCGATCGCATCGGTCCTGCTGCTCGGACCGAGCGGCGTCGGCAAGACCGAGATCGCCAAAGCTCTCGCCCATGCGCTCTTCGATCGCACCGACGCACTGGTGCGCATCGACATGAGCGAGTACGCCGAGCCGCACGCCGTCGCGCGCCTCGTCGGGGCCCCGCCGGGGTACGTCGGCTTCGAGCAAGGCGGAGCACTCAGTGATCCTCTCTCGGCGAGGGCCCATCGCGTGGTGCTGTTCGACGAGATCGAAAAAGCCCACCGCGACGTGCACCAGCTGCTGCTGCAGGTCTTCGACGAGGGACGACTGACCGACGGCCGCGGCCGCACCATCGACTTTCGCCACGCCGTGATCGTGATGACGTCCAACCTCGGGGCCGATCTGCTCACGGAGCACGCCCGGACCGGGGTCACCGTCGACGATGCCGACGTGCTGGGGGCCGCCCGCGCGGCGTTCCCCGTCGAGCTGTGGAACCGGATCGAGGCGCCCCTCGTCCTCGGACCCCTGGGCAGTCGCGAGCTGACCAAGGTGTGCCGCCGCCTTGCGCGGGACTCCTCGGAGCGTCTGTTCGCCGAGCGTGGGATCCGATACACGCTGTCGGACACCGCGTGCGACGTGCTCGTGCGCCGGGCCGGACGCGACCCCAGCCTCGGCGCTCGTCCCCTGCGGCATCTGCTCACGCGCGACGTGGAGTCGATGCTCGCCGAAGCGGTCCTGCGCGGACGCCTGCGGGCGGGCACCTCGGTCACGGTCGACGCGAGCAACGGGCGACTCGTGCTTCAGCGCTGAGGGCCGCGCGCGCGGACGACAATCTCCGCGAGCCGCTCGCTCAGCATCCGATACAGGACCGCCGTGTGCTCGGGCAGCGCGGCGAGATGCCCCTGCACCGCAGCCACGTCACCGCGCGAGACCGGACCGGTGATGCCCGCCGGCACGCCCAGCGCCACCAGGTTGGCCAGGGCGCTGTCGAGCAACACCACCAGCACCGCCCGCACCGTCGCCGCCTCGTGCCCCTGCCCCACCAACACGGCCGCCGCTTCCTCCTGCAGCACCGCGAGATGGTTGGCCGCCAGCGCGCACGCGGCGTGGTACGCCCGCCGCATCCCGGCGTCGAAGCCGTCGAGATCGAGAACGGGCTGCGCCCCCACCCAGGCCATCGCGACATCCCGCGCCGCGCCGCTTCCCTCGAGACCAAAGCCCGCGCGTGGCAGCGCCGACGGGGACGGTCGCTCCTTTCGGAGGCTGCAGATCGGATGCAGCGTGCCCACGGGGTGTCCCGCGTCCGCGAGTGCCCCCAGCGCCTTGGCGTCGTCGGCACGCAGCGCCCCCGCGCCGTGCAGGATTGCAACGTCCGTGGGCAAGCCCCGCGTGGCCAGGTGCTCGGCGACCGTGGCGATCGCCGGGTCGGACGCCAGCACCCAGATTGCGGCCGGCGGCACCTCGATCGCCTCACGCGTGGCCTGGTCGAGCGCGTCCGCAACGAGCGCCCGCGCGCCGACCTCGATCACCGTCCAGCCGCGCTGGCGCAGCCACGGAGCCGCGTGGCTCGCCACGTGTCCTCGGCCGACCACCCAGACAACGCGGTCCGCACCGGGCTGCGGGCGGGTCAGGAGGTGCGCCGCGACGCCGGCGGGCAGCGCGGCCTCGAGCCGCGCCCGATCCTCGGGCCGTCCATGCTCGTGCCACGCGGCGATCCACTCCCGCACTTCGGAGCTGCTGATCGCTGGCAACGCGCAGATCGATCCCGGCCCAGCCACCCCGGTCCGCGGCACCACGATCGGCGGGAACTGACGTTCGATCTCGTCCCATCGGTGCCAGCGCGCGGTCTGACCGTCCGCGACGATGTCCGAGCCGACGATCAGCCGGACGCGCATCTGAGGACGCGATGCCTGCACCGCCTCGAGCAGCCGCAGCGTGCGACTGGGTCCACCACGCTCCCGCGCGAGGCGATCTTCGAGGTCGGTCACTTCGACGACGTGCGGCGGCAGCCCCGACGCGGTCATGGCCAAACGGGTCAGCCGCAGCCGCTCGACGAACGGCCGCATCTGCTTGCCGAACGGGTGGTCGGCGACCGGCGCCACGAGCACGGCGTCCGCGAGTCCCCGCGCCCGGAGGTAGGCGGGGACCAGCGCATGCCCGAGGTGGGGGGGATCGAAGGACCCGCCGAACACGCCGAGCACCGGCCGACCATCGCGCTCCGCCGTCACCGGGCCAACCATACCGGCGCCGGTGGACGAGACCTCGGACGGGAACATCCGACGCCCCCAGGCCGTGGGACGATCGAGGCTGCGCAAGCGCACGCATCTGCGCTGTTTCCGCGATCTGGATCGACCCATGTGAACGCCTTGGTCGAAACCGCCGCCCTCCCCGGTTGTCGAAGGTGCGTGGGGCTGCATACGGCCTCGACTCCGAACGCCGCGCCGTTGACACACCTTCGACCTTCTCACTATTGTCCCGCGCCAGGACGGGTACGTATGCTGTGCGTGCATCCCCCCGTCGCGTCCACATCGGACGCCGCTTTCAGCTACCTTACGGACCTATCGGATTTGGCGTCGTTCGCTTTCTTGTTCGACGTTTCCCGCGCTCGACACGAGCGCTCACCGCTGCCCTCTGGGGAGTCCCGGCCTTGAGCAAACCCAAGAAACCCGGAACCGATCTCGCCGCCCTCAAGGCGCGCCTGGCGAAGAAAACCAAGGGCGCCGATGCGCCGGCCGACGTCCCGCCCCCTGGGCAGGTCGCCGAGCCCGCTCCTGCGGCTGACGTCCCGCCGCCCGGTCAGGTTGCGCAACCGCCCGCACCGGAGGTTCCTCCGCCCGGTGAGGTCGCTGCCCCGCCGCCCGCGGCCGACGTGCCGCCACCCGGTCAGGCGTATCAGCACGAAGTCCCCGCTCCGGGACAGCCGATGGAGGCCGCACCGCCGCCGCAACCGGCACCCGAGCCTCAGTACGACGCGTACCAGGCCGCGCCGGTCCCCGAGCCCGCGCCGATGGCTGCGCCCGCACCCGCGCCCGCACCGATGGGCGATCCGGACGATCCGTTCGGCGGAGGCGCGCCCGCAGTGGGCTTCGACCCCGACGCGGGGCTCATCGATGCCGGGGGCGACGTCGCTCCGCGCGGCTCGAAGGGCCTGGTGATCTTCGCCGCGCTGCTCGCTGCCGGTATCGGTGGAGTGGCTGGCTTTCTCGGCAACAAGATCATGGGCACTCAGGAGCGTGTCGATGCCGGCACGGCCAAGGGCGCCAAGATGGTCGAGGAGGTCACGGCCGTCAGCAACATCCGCAAGGGCATCGCTGTCCAGTGGGACGACGTCAAGAAGACGATCGCCAGTGATCCCAAGGCCGGTGCCGAAAAGGTCACGTCGCTGCTGACCGAGAGCTTCGACAAGCACCCGCAGGTCGGCGCACTGTTCGGCTGGCAGCTCGCGTCCGTGCACCCGGTCGGCGTCAAGAAGACGTTCGAGCTCTACGAGGAGACCAGCCGGCTCAAGACCGACCTGGGCATTCTCGCCGGCTTTACCGCCTCACACGCCGATGCACTCAAGGCCGCCGGCGGTCCCACCCTCTTCGGGGTCGTGTTCAAGAGCAACGGCGCCGTCATGGTCGAGGCGATCCAGCCGCTGTGCGGCGAGGCGCCCAAACCGGCCGAGGGCGGCGAAGGTGGCGAAGGTGCCGAGGGCGGCGGCGGCGGGGACGGCAAGATCGACCCCGCAGCGCTCAAGCCGTGCGAGGACGCCGGCAAGGCCGTGGCCTACAAGGCACGGACGTCGGTCGGTGCCGAGGCCAAGGAGTCCATCGTGCTCCGCGGCTACGAGAAGGGCCAGATGCAGCTGCTGCTGCCCGAGGGCGGGATCTACAACTACGCGGTCGGGCTCGAGCCCAACAAGAACGCGCTGAAGATCCTCGACAGCCTGCTGACCCGCGTCAAAGAGCGGCTCGACGCCATGAACAAGGCGGAGAAGATCGCGCTCAAGGCACTGGAGAACTACGCGGACAACCCCACCGTCGACGGCGAGAACCCGCAGCCCGATCCGGGCGGGGGCGACGGCGGCGGCGAAGGCGGCTGACGGAACCGCTACGTGGATCGCCTGTTGGCGCGTCTGCGGGCGGCGTTCGACGCGGTCGTCTCGGCCGTGCGCGCGCGTCTGGGTGGAGGGGCGGCCCGGCCGTCCCCCGTTCGCCGCGCACGTGGTCGCGTTTGGACGACCAATGCTTCGCGGGCCGGATTCTTCGGCTGGCTCGTTCGCTACGTCCTGTTCGCAGTGCTGATCCTGCCGCTGGTCGTCGGCGTTCTCGGCGTGATGATCTATCGGCACTTCGCGGCCGAAGTCCCCGACCTGCAGCAGATCGAGCGCTACGAATCCCTCGCGCCCGGCGTGACCCGCATCTACGCGGCCGACGGTGCGATGCTCGCCGAGCTCGCCCGTGAGCACCGCGCCTACGCGCGCTACGACCAGATCCCCAAGGATCTCGAGCACGCGTTTCTCGCGGCCGAGGATCGGCGTTTTTACACCCACGGCGGACTGGACTACCGCGGGTTGGTCCGCGCCCTGGTGGCCAACCTGCGCTCGGGAACGATCGCCCAGGGCGGCAGCACGATCACCCAGCAGGTCGCCAAGGGATTTCTGAGCAGCGAGCAGACCATTGCCCGCAAGGCTCGCGAGGCGATCCTGTCGGTGCGCATGGAGTCGCGCCTGTCCAAGGAGCAGATCCTCGAGATCTACATGAACAAGATCTTCCTCGGGCACAACGCGTACGGGGTGGCCACGGCGGCAAGTCGATATTTTGGCAAGCCGCTCGAGGACCTCACGCTCGCCGAGTCCGCCATGATCGCCGGCTTGGCGCGGGCCCCCAGTCGCTACAGCCCGATGGCCAACCTCGACCGCGCCAAGAAGCGCCGCGCCGTCGTGCTGCAAGACATGGTCGAGGCCGGCTACATCGACGAAGCGCAGCGCGACGCGGCCAACGAGGAACCGATCGCGCTGTTCTCGGACGAGCGCGACGTCTTTCGCGAGCGCGCCCCGTACTACGCCGAGCACGCGCGCCAATTCGTCGCCGACACCCTCGGCGAGGACGCCCTGCTCACCGACGGGCTGACGATCGAGACGCCCGTGGAGCTGCAAGTGCAGGCGCAAGCGGCCGCATCGGTCGACAAGGCACTGCGCAAGATCGATCGCCGCCAAGGCTATCGCGGTCCGGTTTCCCATCTGTCGAGCGAGACGGGCCTCGCCGAGCTCGACCGCCGCCTCACCGAGCGCTACGGCAAGGACGCCTTCAGCGACCACGAGCGCTGGCACCTCGCCGTGGTCACCGAGGTGGGCAAGTGGGTCGTGAGGGTCGATGCCGGGGCCATCAACGCGATCCTGCCGCTGCGTCACATGCAGTGGGCCTCGCGGTACAGCCGCAACACCGGGGTCAACGACGTCAAGATCAACGATGCCCGGGACGCACTCGAGCCCGGTGACGTGGTCTGGGTTCGCTGGACCGAGCCTCGTGAAGGCAAACCCGCCGACCCCGAGCAGCCCGATGCGATCGAGGTCGAGCTCGGTCAGACCCCCCGGGTCGAGGCGGCGCTGTACCTCGCCGATCATCAAACCGGCTACGTCGAGGCGATGCAGGGCGGCCACGACTACGATCGCTCGCAGTTCAACCGGCCCACGCAGGCCTGCCGACAGCCGGGCAGCGTGTTCAAGGCGATCTACTACGCCCGGGCGCTCGACACCGGACGCTGGGCGATGGACACCGTGCTCGAGGACCACGCGTACGAGCCCGAGCCCGGCGAAGAGTGGAACCCGCAGAACATTCACGGAACGCTCTCGGGTCAGGTGCTGCTGCGCAGCGCCTTCATCCACTCGCTCAATCTGCCGTCGATCCGCTTGTTCATGCGGCTGGGCGCCGACGACGTCGTCGAGTGGGCACGACGCCTCGGCTTCACCACCGAGCTGATCGCCGACAAGGCGCTATCGCTCGGGGCCTCGTGCGTGCGCATGGACGAGCTGTCCCGTGCGTTCGGAACGTTCGTGCGGGAGGGCCGGTCCTGGGACCCGGTCTACGTGCGACGGGTGACCGACAAGCGTGGGGTCGTGCGCATCGACGCGCGGCACCCCTGGGACGAGGCGATGGACCTGGCCGGACGACTCGACGCGATCGGCTCGCTGCTCACCGACGAAGCGCCCAACCAAACGATCGACCGTCGCACCGCGTTTTTGGGCACCCGCCTGATGCGGGACGTGGTCACGCACGGCATCGGACGCCGCGCGCAAAAGATCGGAGTCCCCGCGGGCGGCAAGAGCGGGACGGCGAGCAAGAAGGCCAACACCACCGACACCTGGTTTGTCGGTTTCACCAGCCGCTACGTCACCGCCGCCTGGATGGGGGACGACAACTACGAGCGCTCGCTCGGCGACGAGGACGCCTCGTACACCACCGCGACGCCGATGTGGGCCGACTTCATGATGAAGGTGGTCGACGGCGTGCCGCACGGCAAGACCACCCCAAACCGACCGAGCGGGATTCGCTCGCGGAGCGTGGCCTTCGAGACCGGCGCCGGCGAACGCTCGGCGGTGATGTACTTCGCCGACTGAGCGCCGCTGCCCGGTGCTCAGGGGTCGAGCCCGACGCGAGCGGCAGCATCATCGATGCAGACCGCCTCGTCTGCATCAACCTCCCGCGCCGGCGATCCGGCGGACCTGCGCCGCGCGAGGACCCTCGGGGTACTCCAGCAGGTATTCGGTCGCGCGTTGCTGGGCCTTGTTGCGCTCTCCCGCCCCCGACCACGCTTCCACCTCGCGCGCCAACGCGTGCTCCGCCAGGGACGTCTGCCCCATCGTTTGCACCTTGGCGAAGTACTGCGCCGCCGAACGAAAACGTCGGCGGGACAGCTCGATGCGACCAATCGTGAACGCAGCGAGCGCGGCCCGGCGATCACGGGGGTGGTCCTCGAGGACGCGGGTCAGGCTTGCGATGGCCTCG
>JGI12316J15309_10002087_pt1 | contig 15792 bp, 24 predicted proteins | sample MarCyaLeptolynsp_FD_15309 | JGI IMG/M metagenome (IMG submission 15309) | reverse complement strand
GCGCGCTGATGTCGGACACTGAAGTACCGACTAGAGAAAGCTGCTGAAGAGACGTCAGACCAGCAAGCGCGCTGATGTCGGACACTGAAGTACCGACTAGAGAAAGATGCACAAGAGACATCAGACCAGCAAGCGCGCTGATGTCGGACACTGAAGTATCGCGGAGAGAAAGCTGATGAAGAGACGACAAACCATCAAGCACTCTGATGTCGGACACTGAAGTACCATTGAGCGTGAGCTGCTGAAGAGACGTCAGACCAGAAAGCGCGCTGATGTCGGACACTGAAGTACCATTGAGAGCGAGCTGCTGAAGAGACGTCAGACCAGCAAGCGCGCTGAGGTTGGACACTGGAGTACCGTTGAGAGTGAGCTGCTGAAGAGACGTCAGTCCACCAAGCGCGCTGAGGTCAGACACTGAAGTATGGTTGATAGAAAGGTGCAGAAGAGACGTTGCTCGCGAAATCGACGGCGGTAATTTGGTAAGTTCGGCAAGGCCAGATAGATCGAGCCTCGTCTCAATCGTCGACCTAGGTACACGCAAAATATCTTCGATACGAGCCTCTACCTCTTCATATGCATTCCTTTCCTCTTCGGATGCGAATGCAGGTTCAAACTCGCGCTGGAATTCTTCCGACCCGTGTTTTACCGTGGTTGCTTCAAAACGCTTAATCTCGTCTTCCAGCTCTTGAACAGAACTTACCTGCTCCAGCGCTTTGAGATGCATGATCTGTGCAGAGGAAAGCCGAATAAAGCCGGGTATCGATTTATTCATTTCTTTCTAATCGCTTTCAAGTAGGGGCCGGACAACAAGCTTGTAACGTCCAGATGCGTTTTCAATGAGCGCTTGCTCCAAGACTCTTCGTCTTTGCTCCTCTATCCTTTGCGCCAATGCTTCATCTATTTTTCTGGGTGTTTGGCTATCAATGGTGTTTTTGATGTCACCAATCTTAAGATCGTTCTCATCCATAAGAATAACGAAGGTATCCATTTCGGTAAAGCGCCCAGAAAACGTACCAAGAGTGCCCTCAACAACATCAGCTGAGGCAATATCTGAAACGTCCCATAGAGTAACCGATGGGTCGCCGGTTTTTCCGAGAAATCGGAATGGCGTGGGTTCCTGAGTATTATCTGTTTCGTCAAACTCAACTTGTCCAAGTGTTACAATCTGCACCTGACAACGATCTGGAATGAGTTGTACCGAATATAGACCCGTTTCGTTGTCTTTTTCACCAAAGCGCACTGTCTTGAAGCCACTTCGCAATGTTACGCCATGCGTTCCCTTGGATTGCACGCCAGGTTCAATCCGGTTTTTTGTGCGGTCCTCTGCAGAAAGCGTGTGTTCGGCGTTTATAAACTGTGCTTCCATCACAAAGGCCTGCACGCGATCGTCCACGAGCTTCAACTCAACATTGAGCGCACGACCAGCCCTTTTTATGACAGCTATTTGTGTCTCATCGAGCGACCTCTTTCCGTCGAGGTATCCTCTAACGGTTTCTGGTTTGTATGTTTTACCTGTCTCAGCATCTGCCGTCTTTTTCGAGAGTACAAACCAAAATTCATCTTTGGATCTGGCAATATCTTTTGCCTTCAAAGCTTCAAACGCTTCATTGATTGATGTCTTGCAGAATATCCCCATGGATTGGTCACTCTCGGCATTGTCACGCCACAACAATACAAACGCGTTCAAGAACTGTCATCCTGAATGAATGGTATGGATTGGGACCAAATTTCCCAATTGGGATCGCCCGTTACCAGGCTGGTTTTCGTTTCCTGCGCATCGCTCCTGAATGAGCTGCAAAGTCACAAAGTCCTCGTTTTGGGAAACCAACAGTCTGCATCATATCCGCTACATGAGGTGCGCGCCTCCCAACGCAAAACTGGGAGTACCCAAATGGAACTAATGACGGCATATCTAAACATGGGCGCTGATGCAGCGGTCATACTATCCATGATCATTTTGATCACCCGGAAACAATAAAAACGGGGCTATCAAGCCTCAACACTTATGAAATGGAACGCACGCGTTCTGTTACATCGCTGACGGTGCAGAAGTTGTTACTTCTGCACCTATCACTCAGGAATTTAAATTGAATCTTTGTTCGCCCAATAGAACCCCGTCGCACCAACACCGCCATTCGGCGTTTCAGTTGGCTGGGTTCGCCGCCTCAGTCGCTCCGTTTGTTTGGTGAATACTCTCACCCGTGCCCGAGGGGTCCGACGAATCGTCCTGATGATTTGGTAACGCAGGAAGCTCGACAGCGTCAACAGGGACGCTCAACGGGATCTGCCCGCTTTTGCACTCGATATACCCGTCAAGCCGCTGCTTGGCCCTGTCATAGCCGGTATAGGTGTAATCAATCCCGCGCCATGCCCCTTTGACCAAAGCAAGCTTTGAGCCTGTCGGCAGATCAGCAATCACGGCGATGAAGCCTTCAGGGATCGGCTCACCTTCAAACGTCCCATGTGAGACGTCGATGACCTCGCACAGATCCGCCTTGCTGACGCGCGTTGCAGATCCGTTTTCACTAAAGCAAACAAGACCTTCAACACCATCACATGAAAGGACATCGTCAACGCATTGCCCCTTGTCGCGATCAATTCCTGCGAACAGATATCGCACAAACATCGGCCTTTTCGTGGTGTACGTTGAACCCTGTTTCTTTTTGCTGCTCGCCCCGTATGAGCGCTCAATGCATTCAATCGGCAGGTAGGCCAATATGCCTTTTGCCATCAGACCATCATGCGCCCTGCGTTCGCATTTCGGGTTTGTGTGGATAACAACCCATTCGACAGAACTGCGGCACACAAGAGCCTTGAGCAGGTCGACGTTGTAAACGGTATCGGGGCGTTTGATCTTGTCCCTACTCATTCTGCTGCCTGCCTTTCTGTGAGTTTTGCGTGTTCCACTTCGAAGCGGGCGAGAGCCGCCCTGACTGCGTCGAACGGCGTCCGATGCTCGCCATCATCGCCGGGCGGTGCAGGCATCCAGACCCATTCGGGGCAATCCCTGTCAGGCCCGAACCACGGCCAGCCCTTCTTTTCGTGAAGATCACGCCATGCAATCCAAGCCGATGAATTGCGATGCACCTTCCCGAACAGATCAGCTAATGGCGCCAATGCCGGATCGCCTGCTACGCCAGCACGCCTGCGGATCGCCCGATCGTGCATGCTGCAGACTTTCGGCCATCCGAACTTCGCCAACCGCTCAAGGTTGACCCGATCGGCAGCTTCGCCGCCCTTTTCGATCTCAAGTTTCTGGAAATTGGTGAGCACCGGCATTTGGCGCAAAGGCTCGCTCATAAGCTCGCTCAGCCGCACCGCGCCCCACATTTTACCGAATGGCTTTGCGATCGCAGTTTGCGCAGCTTCTTCCTTGCCAAAGTTCTCGGGAACGTCGTTCCAAAGCTTTTCCCGGCAATAGGTCGAAGGTGCAGGCACATGGTCCCGGCCCTGCGACCTCAGGAGCGCAAACCAGTCATCGCGCCGTTCGATCGCAAGATCCTGCTCAGCCTCGCTCAGATGCTCGAATGCGCTCCTGGCTTTTTCCTTCGGCATGCCCTGCAGGTTCGGCCAGTTCTTCACCAGCTTCCAAAACAGCTTTTCAATCTGTTTTTCAGATCGAAGTTCAATCTCTCCGTCTTCGCGCGCTTGCGCGCTTCCGGGTTGAGTTCCTGGTTCTCTTACAGGGTTAGTGTCCGAATTTCGGACACGGGAATCGTCGTTTTTCGGACACGGGATTGGCTCTTTTTCGGACACGGGATCGCGCTTAATGCCGTGTCCGGATTTCGGACACGGGTTTTGGGGCCCTGCCGTCTCGAAATCGGCTTCAAAAGCCAGTCTATAGCGCGTGTTTTTCTGCTTCTTCGTGTCCTTGTGCCAGCGCTGTTCGCGCCGGATCAGACCGCGTTCTTCAAGAGTATTGAGATGCAGGTTCAGCGTCGACCTGCTCATTTCGCAGTCTTCAGCCAAGCGCTCCTGGCTGGGAAAGCAGCCAAGATCATTGTTGTGCCGGTCGGCAAGATGCCAGAGAACCACCTTCGTTGCGGGTTTCAGACCACGCTGCTCAACAGCCCAATTGGTCGCCTTGTGGCTCACAGAGCGCCCTCCTGCTCTTGCGGCAACACAGAACTAGACGCCGTCGTATCATCGGGAAAATCAAAGGCGAGCGTGACTTTCATCAAGCCGCCAATGTTGGAAGCCTCAAGCAGGCCCTTGCGCCGCAATTCCATGATCGCGGTCCAGATCTTCAGCATGTCGACTTGCAGATGCGACGCGAGCCCGATCGTCGGTAGCGTCAAAGGCCCGCTTTCGTGCTTTGCGGCAAGCGCCATCAGCACCTGACGGCGCAGGCATGGATCGGGCATGTCAAATGCCGACGCCTGCCGCGTTGCCCAGATTTCAGCTTGGTCGCTCATGCGGCAAGCCCCTGCGGAAATTTGTTGCAAGAATCCGCTGCAAACCCCAAGCTAGCAGCACAACGAGGGGTTGACCTATGATTAGAAAACCCACGCCCGACGAATTTGCTTACGGCGCAATGCTGCTTGGGACACTGCTGGTTGGCATACTGCTTGGCGTTTCTTTCGCTAACGCAGAAAGACTTCGCGAATGGATTGGCGCTTTTAGTGGGTGGGCGGCAGCAATCGCAGCAGGTGTAACACTGGTTTACTTGCGCGCCACACTCGAAGCCACCCGACAGCAAGCCGCACAGGCCGCACTGCAAAACGACATTGCAACCGGGAACCTGCCAGCCAACATTTTTGTTGAAGAGAGCATTGGGCGCGGAGAAGCCGCAACCGCCTATCGCGTCGTTATCGAAAACCAAAATTCTCGCGATTTGGTCGTCAAGAAGATCGCGCTCGCGCATCCAAAAGCTGGGAAACTTTGCGTCTTTGACAGAAGCAATAGTGAGCTTTTGCGGGACAAGAAATATGAAGATCTGGAGCTGCTCGAAGCCTATACAGATGAGATGAGTGTTCGGGGTTGGATTCGCCAAAATGAGCCCAAAAACAGCACCGGGCGTACTTTTTACATCATCATGGATGACAATCAGGCACACAATGGTGATGCTTCTTTTGAGGTCACTTTCGTCTTCAGAGGCGACAACGAATTCACTACGGAAGTAGCAGACTTCAGACCCGTTAACTGACATCACTCTGAGCCTCCCGCCATGCCGAGCGCGTGAACGTAGAGATCGAAAACCGCATCCTCCTCTTCGCGCTCATGTGGTTGCTTTCGCCGCCACGCGATTACACGCTTAAGGATCTTGACGTCGAATCCATTCGCTTTCGCTTCGGCATAGACGTCCTTCTTGTCATCGTTGATGACTTTCATTTCCTCTTCGAGCCGCTCGATGCGCTCGACAAAGGCACGCAGCTGGTCAGCCGCAACTCCACCCGGATCGCTCACGTCACGCTCCTATTGCTTGCTTGAGAAGAAAATTGTCGTTTGGTTGGGCCATGGGCTGCGCTTCTGGCGCACCCGCAAAAGGGGATGCCCCACGCGGCCAGAACTTGACGCCCCGGCCCTGCTCCGCCTCCGCCGCATGAAAGCGGTACCAGCCGCAGGAATCCTTTTCCGCGTGGTCCGTGCCTGGAAACCATTGGAGGCGCGGCAGCGGCACAAAGTCGGTCATGAACCCGCGAACGATCGGCGCCGCCCGCTCTGAAAACATCCAATTGCCGTAAAACAGCAGCCAGGTCGGCACCATCCTGGACCAGCGCACAATCAGCTCATGCAACAGCTTCCAGGACCACGGCGGATTGGTGACGATCGCATCCGCGCCGTTCAGGTCCGCAAAGGTCAGCTCGCGCCCGTCCCGCTGGATCACATGCCCCTGACCGCCCGGCAGATCCGGGTCGACCTTGATCTGCGTTTTCGGCTCAAGGTCATAACGCCCGAGACACTGCAACCCACCGCGCATCAGCGGCCCGACAACGTGCCCCCAGCCCCAGCAGGGTTCAATGAAAGTGCGAATGCCATCATGCTTCAAAAACGGCACCACAGGCGCCACCGCGCGCGGGTCGATCGTCAAGTATGCATCCTTCGCGATGCGGTCGCGGCTGGAACGCTTGCCCATTCAAGCGAACTCCCGACCGGAATTTGTGTCATGGGTGTTTTCCCGTGAAACACCTTCCACGAAATCACGCGGATCAACGCCCAGCACATGACCAAGAACGCAAACAGTTTCTGCGCGGGCGAAAATGTCTGGATGCGCTCGCTCCGCTCGATAAATCGTGCTGAAACTGACACCCGTGATTTTCTCTAAATCCCGTGGCGTGAGACTTCGCGCCTCTCGAGCTTCGCGCAAAGCTTCGCCAAGTTTTTCACGATCGAGCTTCATTGCGCCCCACCCCGAAAATCGACGATCAAGACAGGCTCACCGTGGCGCGTAGCGCGCACCAGACCGTTCCATGCGGCAATTTTCTCTTGTGTATCGGCAGATGAGTTCACGCCCGCCAGGACGGCGCTCACTTTCGTGACGCAAATTCCGGTTTCAGCCGCGATTAATTCGGAGGCGTCAGCAAACCCCGCAGGCTTGCCAAGCGACCGCAACCGATGCTGCGCCCGCGCCCAAGAAAACAGTTTCAGCGTGCGCCGGATCTCCACCGTCATGCCCAGAGCCCCCGCGACTGAAGCAAACGAAGCGACCGTCGCGCCTTCTCAGCTGGTTTCGACCCTGCGCGCGTAGTGTAAAGCTCCGCACAACACCCCGCGCAATAGCTCTTCCCTTCAACCACTGGCGCACCGCAATAGAACTTCTGCGAAATCTCGGTTTCGTTCTTGCCCCAAAGCGGGCGGCGGCACTGCCCGGCCTTCAGATCAAAAAGCGTCGGCTTTTCAGCATTCTGCGAATTTCCGGTTTCCGGGGCCGGAACTTTCGGCAGCGCAGGCGCAGGAAGTGCCCTCACGCGTGCACGCGCACGCGAGGCATTGGCTCTCGCCTCAACTTCCATGCGCTTTGCGCGCGCCGAAACAACGGCTGGAAACGTGTGCAGCTGATGCCGGTTGATGATGCCGAGAACATGGTTCTTGCCGATCGGGCCATAGATGATCGAAAGCTGCGCCGCCGCTTCGGCAACACTCCGCCCCTCGACCAGCTGGCCTGCAACGGCGTCACGTTTTTCGTGCGCCGTCAGGTCCGCCCAGACCAGCTGGCCAAGCGCGTCTTCTGCAAGGCTCATGACCCCCTCTTTCTCTGTTTCGCAATGTCTCGGTAGTGGCGAGCGGCTGTCTCAAACATCAGAGCTTCCGCCAGAAACCCCTGGCGCGTTCCCGAGCGCAGTGGTTGAAGGTCGGCACTGGTGAAAAGATCCAAAAAGAAGGTGAATCGGCGAAGATCCGCGAACTGAGAGACGAGTATTTTCCGCTGGACTGACATCATTCGCCCTCCCCGCGCACGGTCAAAAGCTGCTGTTTCAGCTGGGAAAGGTCATTCAACAGGCGTGGCACGAGGCCTTGCGCCTCATCCTTGAACTCGTCTTGTGAGATTTCACCGGCAAGCAAGCGGCTGATCAGTGTCGGGAAAGCCCAATGCCGCGCGCCCACGGCCGCAAGTTCCAGATCCGGGGCGGACGTGTCGCGGTCCGGTTCAGGCACGCGCACGAATGTTCCGCCGGCCATCTCGCAGAGCGCAATCAACAGCGGCGGCACTTCTCCCCGCTCGCGGCTGTCAAGCACGAGGTCGGCGAGTACATCGACCGGCATGAACGTATCGCGGTGCCGATCATTGCCGGTGTTGGAATAGTCGTTGAGCGTCTTGCGACCGACACGGGTGATATCTGCAAAGGCATCCAGACCGCCCGCCTGCTTTATGCTTCGGTGCGTTGCAACTTTTAGCCGCTGCCGCACCGGATCATTGACGCCGCCAAAGCCCGTCATACATCCACCCCCACTTTTTCTCGATTTTGTGGGGATGACTGAGGCTCGGAAATTAAAGATGATGCCCCTGAAACATCAAAACCAAACAGATCACCTGCCGTAACAACGCCGTTTGTCGCTCGAACGATTCGACTTGCAAGCGCTCGGCCTGGGAAGCGTTTGCCGCTGATAATGCGGCATATGGTGGAAGGCGTAGAACCGACTGTTTCAGCAAACTCAGTTTGTGAAATTTTGTTGACGGTCAAATATGTCTCAAGGCGTGACATAGCGGCAATTATTGCCGCAATATTTCCAAAGAGGCAACATGCTTGATCAAAAACATGATGATTTTGATTGCCAAATAGGCCCTAGTACATTGTTCCTATTTGGCAATAATAAATGTATGCACAAGAGCCCAATCAAACTTGCCAAGCAGATCACTGGCTATACGCAAGAGCGACTTGCCGAAGAATTAGGTATTTCGCCTGGGCATCTATCCCGCATGAGCAACAGCAAACGCCGGATAACGACGGACTACATTGAGCGCCTCGCAAGCGTTTGTGACGTCACCACGGACGAGTTCTATCGACTGCTCGGCACCGAGCCAGGAGACGTTGAAAACGCTTCCGAAAACTTGGTTGGTCACACAGCGAACGAACCACTTGTGCTAAATCCAAGCGTTTTTAAGAAAGCGTATGAACGCGCAAAGGCAATCGAAAAAACCACCTTGGGTGGCAGAGGTTCGAATGCCGATTTCGCAGTAATTTTTGACGAAGTTTACGCTGATTTTTCCGAACAAGAAGGCGACTAACTATGTGGCGCCCCGATTTCATCGCACTGTACAGGTGTAAAAAGCCCTACAACTTAGAAGACACACACTCGGATAATCTCGCGTGGATCAGGCAGGAAGAGTGCTACGGTCTCGCAAAAAGCTTCTCTCTCGCCGTGTCAGGCCATGAGCGATACAGTGACCTCAAAGGCGATGAAATACTGAGGTTCGACGATCTCCTTAGACCTTTCTTGATGGCTTCGCAGAAACAGCGCAAACTGTTGATGCAACGCCAAGAGCAAGTCGCAAGACGACGAAGAAAATGAACGGTCTAGTCATAGAGCAACCCATCAAGATTTTGACGCAATCTCGGCTAGACGAGTTTGCCTGTACTTTGCTTTCAAAATGGCAGAAATCCGAGGGCTATCTGACAGGAGATTTTGTTGTCGATGTCGAGAAGTTGGTAATCCTTGATCAGCCGTCAGCAAATCAGCCATCTCCTGAAATTCTTTTTTGCGGCGAAGACGCTTTAGCGTCCCGAACCATTGGAGACAGCTGGTTAATCCAACCTGTCAAGGCCGAGGCATTTGAATACGAATTCAGATGTTTAATCGGCACCCACTACAAAAAAGCGCAAAAGACAAATCAACCAGTTCTAGGCCTCGTTTCAGCGCCTACCTTCGTCAATCAGAAACTTTTTAATTTCAACTATGAACGGCTTATTTTGCCTATGAGGACAGCCGGCGGCTCTCAATTTCTATACTGTTATAGTTTTTTGCCGACGGTCACAGATCGTAGGTCAGCTCCCGCACGACCTGGCGTATTCCTCGGCGATCAATTCCTACAAAATACACATCCCGCAAATCAACTTGCTTGGGAGGAACACGCCATTCAATTCCTCTCGGATAGACGATCGTGTATCCCCAACGCGCCGCATAACCAGCAAGTACTTTGTCAGGGCGCATCCAGCCATATGTTAACTCAGGCTTCCACTCATCATAGGCCATGAGGATCAGTAGCCTTTGGATCAGGCCTAAGAGATCGCCACCCCGATAGTCTTTGGCGATCCAGCCGTCTCCAATGTAAGAAAATGGTCCAGTTATTCCGCTGGCATACAAGCAGCTATTGGGTGCCATTTCTGCGAAAACGCCATCCTCTTCCGCAGGATATATTCGGGACCAATGAGCAGACAGGAAGTCTTTTAGGTCCCAACCTGGACGATCGTCATAACGGGCTCCACACATACCTATTGGCAATCCAGCCTCATTATAGGCAGCAATTATCATTGCCTGTTCGGGCGATATGTCATTCATGTTTCTTGCAAAGTGCGGCCCAAGATCACCCTTACCGATCTGCTGAGAAACAAGCTCCATTTCTGAGATTTGGTTTAGAAGTCGAATTGACCTCACTCCAGAAACTGCCATTGCCTGCGATCGCAAAGACTCGCATGCAGAATGAATGTCGAGCTTGTTTATCGATCTGGACAACTTGAAACCCCGCCTCGACCCAGAACCCGCCAAAAGTCCGCAGAACATTAGACAATATTGATCATCAAGCGAACCCAAACGTACGCATTTTCAACAGTAGCTAGAAATTGTCTTGCCAAATAGGCAATTTCCTGACAATTATTGTCATGCGAGGTGCGCAATAATGACATATGCAATGAAAACGTTGGCAATGAGTGTTGCCTTATTGGAAAGTCAAAACAGCGAACTGAAACTTGGAAAGGCCACCTGTCGTGAAAAAACTGATTGCCCGATTTCGAGCCCGTTTCGTATTTTGGCTTCTTCCGGACATCGAAGGGCATCTGATCATACGGTCGATGAATTTCAACAAACGGTCAGTTGGCCCCGAAAGCAAGTATCGGGACCCCGCCGAGTTCATCTATCCGCGACTTTATCCGGAAGGGTACAGCGACCCCTTTATCAAAAAGAAAAGTCCCGGTACGAAATCCGGCCTTCCCGCGCCTCGAGTGCCATATCAGCATCTTCAATAATTTCTAGGAGTGAGTGGAGAACTCTGAATTCTTCGTGCGGGTCGCCACGCAGGCCGATCAGAAACCTGCACCACTTAACGAGATCATCGCGATCCAGATCGTGGTTCATCTGCGCGTACGACAAGAACATCGAGAGAAACTCTCGTAGGTCACCCTGCTCGCGCTCCAAAAAAGAAACCCTTTCTTCAAGCGTGCGTTCTTGGTTGTCGGTTCCAGCCATGTCTCTTCTCCAGTATGGTGTGGTTGGACAAGGGCGCGCTGTTCAGGCCAATGACAGCGCGCCCACTCATTCCACGGTTAAGTTGGACGAGAAGTTACAATCTCAGGCTGCAGGAAAATTGCAATTAGAGTTGGTAGCGTTTCCCCACAATGCACACGCATGAGATGCAACCATGACAGCCAGTGTGAAGAACACTCTTTCGGCAATCCGTGTTCTGGAACAGGCGCTGCATGAAGCCGAAACCCGGCAAGGCCCGCCGAAAAAACTCCTGTGCATCGCCTTCAATCTGAAGACGCTGCTCAACTCCGTTTGTAAATGCGTTGACAGCCTGGCGGCTCAGATCCGCTTCTACCAAAGCGCCAAAAGCCCGACCCGCGCGTTGATCGTCACCCATGACGATGGACGCGAGGAATACGTGAGCGGTCAGAAAGTGCAGACGCTCTGCCTGCACCTTCCCGATCAGGCAGAAGACGCAGTCATATTTGGCAAGCCGGAAGCCTTGAGCGCGATCGCCGCCGCTCTTGCCGCGTCCGGACAACAAGTCACCGGCCCCGCCCAGATCCACGATCTTGCAAAGCAGCTCGGAGCGACAGCACCGGGCGCAGAAAGGCAGCGCCAGCCATGAGCAGCAGCCTAATCGAACTCATTCGCAGCACAGCCCCCTTTGCGCTCATGTCGCTCTCCGGGCTTTGCATCGCCATCATGTTTTTGAATCTGCGCAAGGGCAGCAATGCCGACGCGCGACCCAGCTTCGGCCATTGGCCGGACACCGCGAAGCGGACCTCCCCTCAGACCGTTCGGCTGGAAGCAGCCGCGCGACGTCTGTCCCTTGGCCTCGCCGTTGGAATAGCCACCGGCGAGGCCCTTTTCTTTCTCTTTCCTGGGGAATCAAATGAGAGAACCGGTTGAGATGTTGAGCGCTCGCGAATTGGAAGCTATTTCCAGTGACACAGCGATCATGACAATCAAGGAAGTTGCGGCGGACACCAAGCTTGCCGAACCGACGATTTACGAACTGGTTCGCAAGAAGAAGTTTCCGGCGAGCTTCAGCCTGATCGGACGAAAGAGTGTCTGGCTTAAATCAGAGGTCGAATCTTGGAAGCGATGGCGCATTGAAACCGCCAAAGGCAAAGAGCGCTGGCAACCACCCGTTACTGACAGCTGATTGCCGCAGCACGCACACCTGGGGTCAGGAGCCATTAATCTCAACGATGCCGAATGACTGCTTGGAAGCCAGTGTGACTAATGCTGCGCCGCACCAATGCGTTTTTCCGCAGTCTGGGTAAAGTCTTTCCAATAACAACGAGGTTTCAATTCGTTTTTTTAGCTCTAGTCCCTCGGTACTGGACGTGAAAAAGCACTATCGCAACCCTGTAGCTTCCCTTAAACAGTGTAACGCTATGAAGTACTATGCTAAAATTCAAGGCTAAAGTCAGAACCGGAGAGCGTAGTGTCAGACAGCAGCAGCAATTACACAGTTTCTCGCCGGAGTCTCCTTCAAGCGCTCGCATTTACACCCGCGTTTACAGTCCCAGCAGTTTGGCCAATTCAAGCCGCTGCGGATGCTCTAGTTGCGCTAAAAGGTGCCAACTTGGCCTTAGGTGCCATAAGTGCTTTCGCGCGCCCAGGCAACGGCCTAGGCGCTATGCTTCGTGCTCAAATGCAAATGCTGCAACTTATCTCCATCCAATTGAACAATATTCACATTGAACTCGCCAGACTTCATGAGACTATTAAAGACACGTCAGAGGACCAAAAAGCCTTTATAAACCAACGCTTCCTTGACAAAGAGACTTCCAACATATCGGGCGCAGCTCGCCGATACAGCGAAGCGCTTACAGCAAGTGGCGGTGATCCAGGCCATTTCACAATTCCCAGCGTCATGGCAGACATTGAAGACATTCGCAATGTTGTCGCTCAAACGCGAACTTCTATTCAGGGTGTAAATGGTGGATTAGGTGCAGATGCGAGTCTTGTTTTGCCAGTTTCATGTGCTGTGGAGATCGCTGTTCGGCTTCATCTCAATCAACCTACTTCCACGGTTAAGGAAACGCTCAACGGCTACCTAGATTGGCTAAATCGTATACTTGGTGATCAACCGGGGTCCATTTCTAGTGAAATGTCGTCTCTTGCATCAGAACACGACGAAACTGTCGACGATATCCCCGATTATCACTGGCTTTCAGAACAGATGCGAAAACAGTTAAAAGTTGGTAGCGATTGGAGAAATTTTGACGCCAATGAATGCTATCTTTTTGTCTCAGGCGTTGTCCCTGGACATAACCTAAGTTTCGATATTGCAGAAGGAATTGAGCCATATGCACGGCAGAATCTTGACGTGTACACATACTCGCGGAGCGTTAACTTCTCTCGTAATTTGAACGACGAGCTGGGGGCTTATCTATTTGAAGTCGACTATGCGAATTCGGGCATCCGAGGGGTTTCCATTACCCTCCGAGGTGGCCGTACCCAAGGCTTCCCACCCCACAGGTTTAGCGAGTGTCGCAAGACAAATCGGGCTCCCGCCGGTCCCCGTATGAGAAATGCTTCACAAGTAATTGAGTACATTGAGAATACTGCTCTGCATAAAGAATTTAAGTCGCAGGAGCGAGAGTTCGCGTCTTTCATAACATTCCTCAACAAGTTTAGAGCAAAGCTTGCTTACCACGCGATAGCACGCGTTGTAGCAATTGAAACACGCAACGAAGTGCGCGCAAGATTGAGTATTATCTGATGGTAAGACACAATTTTTTCCGCATATTCAGTGTTTCTATCTGGTTTCTTGCGTCACTTCTTTTTGCCGATTATTCACTGGCCCAAGCACGATCACCAACACTGGAGCGTGTCAACTTCTACCGCGACGTAGGTAGGTTAATTCGACAAACGCGCTCTTACATCACTGACTCGTCGCGAAATGCTGCCGCAAAGAATGCCGTTGATGGACTAGGCAAAGAGATATCTGAGTATTTGACCTGGACCTCTGATCGAGGAGCGTTGATCGAAGTTCGGGTTGAGAAGCACCCGAATCCTGACATCGGTATTGCGTCAATCCTTGGCAGCCCCGTCCTGCTTGGATACGGTGATACGCCAACCAACGTTTTGGCGGCGTCAACATTAACGGAGCGTTTTCCGAGTCCTCGAGACGGGTTCATTGAAGCACCAGACCTAAGTTTTTTCATATGGGCTGAGCATCGAGAGTATTTCTTGGGTTTCCGCTCTGCGCTCCATTATGGTTACATTCCGTCAGAGTTCAGCGAAAAAATAAGAAGGGATGCGTTGCGGATACGTTCTGATCAAGGCGTTATCGATTCAATTCGAACGGTCCGTAAAGCAGCGATCCGGCGCTCAGCTGTAGAAAGGCTCGCGGAGCTCGCTGACGACGAAGCTCAAGCGCTTCGTATTAGAAATATTTATGATTCTATTGCCAGTAATCAAGAAATAATTTCTAGTATTCAAAATCAGCTAAATCGCGATTTAGAAGACTTGCGTAAGGCTAATGACCTTTATGCTCGCATCAATCAGCTAAAAGCAATACTTGACGTCTCAATTTTTGTTACAGAATACAAGGCGTCTTTCCCAGAGGACGCTGAAGAAGTTGAAAATGTTCGCGATCCGGAAGTCCTGAAGGAATATGTAGAAAAAACACGCATTGAAAAGGATGGATATGTTATCGAAGGGGAAAGACAGTTGACACTTCTGCGCGACAATAATCAGAGATCATCTGCCGAGATAAGGAGTGAGCTAGTACAGAAGGGCGCGCCGCGTAATGTCCAAAAAGAATTCGAGCAGTAATAACATGCTCTCAAAATTTAACATAGGGAATTTAAATCGAGACTCATATTTGCCCAAAAGAGCTCCCTATATCTATTTGTTTGGAATTAGTTTTATCTCTTACTTTTATCATGAATTTATTTATTATGTGCATTTTCCAATAGAATCGCGAAATCATGATTGGGGTGGGCTTATTCATCTTGATTATCGACTTATTGGGGCAACTCTGGTATTCTTAATTACATACTTTTTTGGAACAATTACTCTTATTTTTTTCAGCTTCCGTAAAGGATTTTTTTCATCAACTATTAAGAAGCCGCAATTTATTTTAGGCTGGATTATGGCATTATTATGCACAGGAATTCTAATATTTACCTAATAGTTTCAAAGTACTTTGTAGTTGGCACCAGCGAGTCAAGCAATCTAGCGGTTATTTCGAAGCGAAATCATCAATAACAAGAAGAAGAATTACTGCCGTGTCCCTTGACTCGGTCATGCGCCACTACGGGGATTCAGACTGTGTGAACGGTATGGTTCAAATACGCAGGAGGAATTGCACATGTCTGATCACTATTGGCTAACTAAACCCAGCTTGAGCGTATCCAACAATACTTCCCACGATCTCGTGGAATTCGGTTCAATTTCGCTCTTTTTATGGCAACCCTTCACGCCGCAGTGTGGTGGTGCGGCTGATGACAAGCGCCCAAAAGGGGCGAAGTGAATTGGATTCTTGAACAGCTAATGGCCTGGATCGTGGAAATCCTGCACATTACGGCTTCATCAATCGCCAGCACTTTCAACGAAAGTTCGACATCTTCGAACCGCACGCTGTAATCGATTTTCGGCAGTACCAGAAAAGGAACCCCGGCGCGATGGAATACGACAGAAGCCGAAAGGCATATATCGCCAGATCGAAGGCGAGTTCTAACTCTAAGCTTATGTGCTATTCTATTGGAACCCAGAAATTGAAATTTCCGTTTTGGGTTCCAATTGGGTTCCACAACATCTCATCTCGCCACATAGCACGACAGCGGTCAGTACACTCAATTGCCTTTTAATCCGCAGTTATCTGCGATAAATATATGCCCACTGTAGTTCCGCATAGTGGGCAATAATGATCGCAAAACGACTTTTAATCAGTAGGTCCAGGGTTCGAACCCCTGTCGGCTCACCAAAAAA
>JGI12316J15309_10001990_pt1 | contig 15808 bp, 12 predicted proteins | sample MarCyaLeptolynsp_FD_15309 | JGI IMG/M metagenome (IMG submission 15309) | reverse complement strand
TTCCTGTTCCTGACCAAGGGGTCGGCGATCCGCCTGCCGACACCGCCGACCATGAACAACCACGGCAATTATATCGTCAGCCTGGGCAACGTCGCCCGCTGGCTCGGCGAGCAGGCCGAGGCGATGGGCGTCGAGATCTACCCCGGTTTCGCCGCGGCCGAGGTCCTGTACCACGAGGACGGCAGCGTGAAGGGGGTCGCCACCGGCGACATGGGGATCGGCAAGGACGGCGAGAAGACCGCCAACTACCAGCCGGGCATGGAACTGCACGCCAAGATCACCCTGTTCGGCGAGGGCTGCCGCGGCTCGCTTACCAAGACCCTGTTCGAGCGGTTCGACCTTCGGAAGGACTGCGATCCCCAGACCTATGGGATCGGCATCAAGGAACTCTGGGAGATCGAGCCGGAGAAGCACAAGCCCGGCAAGATCGTCCACACCACCGGCTGGCCGCTCGACGGCGAGACCTATGGCGGCTCGTTCCTCTATCACCTCGAGGGCAATCAGGTCGCGGTCGGCTTCGTCATCGGCCTGGACTACCGCAACCCGCACCTGTCGCCGTTCGACGAGTTCCAGCGCTTCAAGCAACATCCGGCCATCCGGCCGATCTTCGAGGGCGGCCGGCGGGTCTCCTACGGCGCGCGCGCCATCAACGAGGGCGGCTGGCAGTCGATCCCCAAGCTGACCTTCCCGGGCGGCGCGCTGATCGGCTGTGCCGCCGGCTTCCTGAACGTGCCGAAGATCAAGGGCAGCCACAACGCCATGAAGTCCGGCATGACGGCGGCCGAGGCGATCTTCGAGGCGCTGAAGAGAGGCGACGCGGCGCAGGGCGCGGAACCGAGAGCCTATCCCGAGATGCTGAAGCGGACCTGGGTCTATGACGAGCTCTACAAGGTCCGCAACATCCGGCCGTCCTTCCGCGCCGGCCTGTTCGCCGGATTGGCCTATTCCGCCATCGACACCTATCTGTTCCGCGGCAAGGCGCCGTGGACCCTGCACCACCACGCCGATCACGAGAGTTTGATGCCGGCGGCCCACGCCCTGCCGATCAGCTATCCCAAGCCCGATGGCGAGGTGAGCTTCGACCGGTTGTCCTCGGTCTTCCTGTCGAACACCAACCACGAGGAAAACCAGCCGGCGCACCTGACTCTGAAGGACTCGTCGGTGCCGGTCGACCACAACCTGAGGCTCTATGACGCGCCGGAACAGCGCTATTGTCCGGCGGGCGTTTATGAGATCGTACGCGACGACGACGGCGGGAATCCGCGGCTGCAGATCAACGCTCAGAATTGCGTTCACTGCAAAACGTGCGACATCAAGGATCCCAGCCAGAACATCAACTGGGTGGTGCCGGAAGGGGGGGGAGGTCCGGTCTACCCGAACATGTGAGGCAGAGCCTTTGCGCCAAGCCGCCCCGCGTCCCGCATCCGCCACCGGCCGGCTCCGGCTGGTGCCCGTCGTTGCCTTGGCCTTCCTGGTCGGCGCCTGCGCCGGCGGCGGCAGCGAGATCGCCCGCCCCGGAGCGGCGTCGATCGCGATCGACGACCGAACCGCCGAGTCGGCCTCGACCGCCGGCGCCTACCTCGCCGGCCGCCATGCCGACCGCGTCCGCGACGTTCAACGGGCCAGCCGCTACATGGACCGGGTGCTGGCCAGCGGCGATGTCGGCATCGCCCTGAAGCGCCGCGCCTTCCTGTTGCGTCTCGAGGACGGCCGCTACGACGCCGCCGCCGAGCTGGCGCCGGATATCGTCGACACGCTGGACGAGAACGCGCCCGTCGCCAGCATCTTCCTGTCCGTCGAGGCGGCCCGCGCCGGTGATTTCGACCGGGCGGCAACGCTGATCGACCAGTTGCCCGACAGCCGGCTCAACCGGATCCTGCGCCCCCTGCTCGACGGTTGGATCGCCCTCGGCCGCGGCGACCGGGCGGCGGCGGAGGCAGCGATGGACAGGGTTCTGGAGCTTGACGGCTTCGCGATCCTGCACGCCCTGCATGTCGCCCTGGCCGCCGATGCGGCGGGTGACACCGATCTGGCCGCCGAGCGCTATGCCAAGGCGGTCTCGACGGTCGCCGACCCGCCGCTGCGGATTCGCCTGACCGCCGCCGACTTCCACGCCCGCCGGGGCGATCTCGACCGCGCGTTGATGATCGCGCTCAGCGACAGCAGCGGAGCCGCCGATCCGACCGATGTGCGGCGGGCGTTGACGAAGACCGCCGAGACGCGGGCCGGGCAGCGGCCGAGCGTGACCGAGGGGCTGGCCCAGGCGTTCTTCGACCTGGGCAGCGCGCTGCAGCGCGACCGCCGCACCGAGCTCGGCATGGTGTTCTCCCGGTTGGCGCTGCGGCTCGATCCGGAGTTCGACCTGGCGATCCTGCTGGTCGCCGAGATTCTGGACGACCGCGGCCAGCACGCCGAGGCGCTGGCGCTCTATGACGATCTGCCGGCGGAGTCCGCCTACCGCCTGATGGCCGATCTGCGCGCCATCAGCAGCCTGGAGGACATGGACCGGATTGACGAGGCGGTGGGGCGCCTGGAGGCGCTGGCCGTGGCCCGCGCCGATCTGACCGATCCGCTGGTGCGTCTGGGCGACCTCTACCGATCGCGCGAGCGCTGGGACGAGGCGGTCGCCGCCTATGACCGGGCGTTCGCGCGGGTGCCCGCCGACCAGGCCGCGCCCTGGTCGCTGTACTACTCGCGCGGGATCGCGCTCGAACGCAGCGCGCGGTGGGACCGGGCGGAGGCCGACTTCCTGGCGGCGCTCGAGATCCGCCCGGAACAGCCCTACGTGCTGAACTATCTCGGCTACACCTGGATCGACCAGGGTCGTCACCTGCCCCGCGCCACCAAGATGATCGAGCAGGCGGTGGCCCTGCGACCCAATGACGGCTACATCGTCGACAGCCTGGGCTGGGCCATGTTCCGCCAGGGGCGGTTCGAGGAGGCGGTGACACATCTTGAGCGCGCCGTCGAGTTGCGGCCGACCGACCCCACGATCAATGACCATCTCGGCGACGCCTACTGGCGCGTCGACCGGCGCCAGGAAGCGCGGTTCCAGTGGCGCCGGGCGCTGAGCTTCGGGCCGGACGGCGATCTGGCGGCGGCGATCGAGCAGAAGCTTCAGGCCGGCTTGCCGGCGCTCGAGCCGCGCACCGTGAAGACGGCGGGCGCGGAGGCGGATGCCGAGGGCTGAGTCCGCGCCGCCGCGATGGCATCCGGCGCCCGCGAAGATCAACCTCGCGCTCCATGTCGTGGGCCGGCGGCCTGACGGCTACCACCTTCTGGACATGCTGGTCGGCTTCGCCGATATCGGGGACCGGGTCGCCTGGTCGCCCGGTGGGGACCGCTGCGCCCTGACCGTCGACGACCGGCTCGTCCGTCCGGAGCCGGTGCCCGGCGGGACGGCCAACCTGGCCTGGCGGGCGCTGGCTCTGGCCGGCCGGCATGGCGCGGCGCCGCTGAGCGGCGTCCTTACGGTGGAGAAGCATCTGCCCTCCGGGGCCGGAATCGGGGGCGGATCCGGCGACGCGGCGGCCACCCTGCGGGCCGTGCTCGGCGCCTGCTCGGATCAGGTAACGGCGGATATCCTGACGTTGGGTGCGGACGTGCCGGTCTGCCTCGCGGGGGTGCCATCGCGGGTCCGGGGCATCGGCGAGGCGGTCGAGCCGGTGGTCCTCCCCGATGACCTGCCCATCGTCCTGGTCTGGCCCGGCGCCGGCCTGCCGACGCCCTCCGTCTTCGCGGCACGCGCCGCCCGGGACGGCGACGCCTTCGGCGGTGAGATCCCCGCTGAGACGATCGCGGCACTGGCGGAGAATCCGCTCACGGCGATCGCGGCGCTGCGCAACGATCTCGAGGCCGCCGCCCGGTCATTGCTCCCGCGCATCGGTGACGCCGTCGAGGCCCTCGGCGCCGTCGAGGGCTGCTCGATCGCCCGCATGTCGGGCAGTGGCTCGACCGTCGTCGGCTACTTCCGCGACCGGGAGGCGGCGACGGCCGCGGCCGCGCGTCTGACGGAGCGGTTCCCCGGTTGGTGGATTCGTTCTGGCATTATAATGAAATCGGCCGCGTCAGTTTAGCCGCTGGCGCAGGCTGCGCGACGGCAGGCCGGTCGCCGGCAGGCCGTTATCGCTTTGGAACCGGCCGATCGCCGCGCGGGTCTGAGGGCCGGCGATCCCGTCGATCGGACCGGTGTAGTAGCCGAGATCGGCGAGCCCCTGCTGAATCGCGGCGACATCGGGTGCCCCGCTCGGCGGATCCAGGACCAGGGAGGCGGCCGCCCCGAGCGCCGCGCCGGGCGTCTCACCGGCGGACCGGGCGCGTAGCCAGGCCTGGGCTAGCGGGTCGCCCGCCTTGGCGGCGCGGTGCATCGTCTGCTCGCGCGCGATCTCATCGGTCTCGAAGGTCGCCAACGCGTGCAGCGCCGCCGCGACGCCTCGGTCGGCCGCCCGCTGGAACCATCGTTTCGCCTCCGCATCAGACTGGGGGATGCCCTTTCCGAGGGCGTAGAGCCGGCCAAGATTGTACTGGGCCAGCGGGTGACCCTGCTCCGCCGCGCTGTGATACCAGAGCAAGGCCCGCGTCTCGTCCTCCGGCACGCCGAGGCCGCGCTCGTACATCGCGCCGAGATTGAACTGGGCGACGTCCAGCCCGTTGATCGCCGCCTCGCGGAACCAGGTCGCGGCCTCGGCGGGGCGCGGCTCGGCGGCGCGCATCATGCCGGCGGCGACCTCGAACTGGGCGGCGGGGTTACCCGCCTCGGCCCGGCGCAGGGACGGTGGAACCTCGGGCCGGGTGGCCCCCGGCTCCTCGGTCGCAGGCGTGTCGGTCGTCGCGCGGGCCGTTTGCGTCGGGCGGGGATCGAGGGTCGGTGCCGGCGGTGGCGCCGCGGGACGCGGGTTCACGGCGATCGGCGTGTCGGGCAGGGGCGGCGCAGGGGACGCAGCCGGGGGCGCCGCCGATCCGGATTCCGAGGCCGCTGGTTCCTGCCCACCGCTCTCAGCCATGCCACCCTGGGCCGAGTCCGCCGGCTCGCCGGTCGGCGACGGCTCGGTCGGCGACGGCTCGGTCGGCGACGGCTCGGTCGGCGACGGCTCCCTCGGTGCGACGGCAACCTGCGGGGCGGGCGGGGCCGAGTCGGCCGCTGGCGCGCTCCCCGGCTGCGGCGGCGGGAGGATCCGCGCGACAACCCAGTCCGTGGCGTCGCTCAGCGCCCGATGCACACTGTGCTCCGCCTCCATCAGCCGGGCGACAACGGCATCGAGGTCCAGCTTCCCGTCGCGATGGGCCGTCCACACCGCCCCGCCAACCAGGGCCACCGCGATGACCGCGGCGATCGCGAGCCGGGCCCGGCTTGCAGCACGGCGCGGCGGCAGCCGGGTCGGCATCGGTTCACCGGACAGGCCGACCGCCCGGGTGTCGATGGGGTCCGCCGGGAAATCGGAAGCCGGGGGGACCGGCTCCGGACGGTGCCGCAGGGTTGTCGGGTCATCCTCGACGAGGTCGACCGGGAAGTCCTCTTCCGGCGGCAGCGGCTCACCCGGCGGGGCAAATGGGGCCACCGGATCCGGATCGACATGCCCACGCCCGGCGGTCGCATCGGCGAGCCGCGACAGGGCCTCGCGGTCCAGGTCCGGATCGGGCCGCCAGTCGGCGGGGGGACCCTCCGGCGGAGTCTCGCGGCCCCGGGGATCGGGTGGGGCGGACGCCTCGGGGGCTCGGGCCGTGCCGGGTGCCGGGACGGGCCGGAACTCGATCGGCTTCGGCCGCGGTCGTGCCGTCGCTGCCGCGCCGTCGCCATCCGCCGCCGGTACGGCGGGCCGGGGTGGGTCGACCGGCGTCGAGGACGGCTGATGGACGCCGCTCCAGGCATGATCCTGCAGGTACGGGTCCTGGGCGGCGGGCAGGACCGGGTCCGCCGCCGGCGTCCGATCCGGGGTGACGGGGCGGAGCTCGATGGGCGTGCGCGCCCCGCGGGACCCGGCATCCGGCTGCCGTCCCTCCGGCGCCGGCAGCTGGCCGACCTCCTGCTCCAGCGCCACGACCCGCTCGGCAACGTCCTTCAACGCGTAGGCGATCGGCCGCAGTCGCGCCTCGAACAGCTGCTCACCGTCGGTGATCCGGCTGAAGATCGCCTCGGCGGTATCCCGGCTGATGCCGTCGGGGCGCGGCGGGGGCGCGGCGCCATCGACGGCCGAACCGCGCGGCACCGGCACCCCGCGATTGGCGGCGTCGGACTTGATCGCGTGATCGATCCACTCGCCGATGGTCATGCCGGCAGCATGGGCGGCGCGGCGCGCGATATCCCGCGTCGCCTGATCGATGCCCTTCACGCTCCAAGCGGTAGCCTCGCGTGCCACCTGACCCTCACTACCAGCGTCAATACCTTATGATAACTTGGTAGCGATTACGTGCAAAGGTAATAGGGAAGCTAACGAATTAGCGGGACTTCCGTCCGAACATGCGCGCGAACAGGCCGCGCTTGCGTTGGCTCGGCAGGACGAACTCCTCCACCACCCGCATCCGGTCGAGCAGCTGCTCGATCCGGCGCTCCAGACCGTCGATGGTGTCACTCGTGTCGCTGGGAAGGCGGCGGGCGAACCGGTCGAGATCCGCCAACTCGTCCTCGAGGCGATCGACCTTGCGCTCCACCCGGTCATCGCCGGGCCCGCGTTCCAGGGCGTCCAGGCGATGGGTGAGGTCGGCGATCCGGTTGCCGAGCCCGCGCAGCCGTTCCTCCAGTTCCGCCGTCGAGTCGCCGCGCGACTCCACCCGCGTCTCGACCGATCGGATGCGGTCGCGCAGGGCGGCAATGCCTTCGGAAAACCGCGCATCCTCACGCGCCAGGATCGTTTCGCGCGCCTGACGCCAGTTGCCGGGGCCGAAATTGAAATCGGGATGGTCGGTGGCGCGCCGCCCCATGCCGCGCACGACCTGGCGGCGATCGCCGTCCGCCGGGTAGCTTGCCGACGACGGGCCGGTCGGCGACGGCGCGCCGGACGGGCCGGCGGGATGCGGGCCGGTGGGATGCGGGCCGGCGGCGTGTGGGCCGGCGGCGTGTGAGCCGGGCTCCGCAGGGCGGTCCCGGTCATCGGCGGCATCCCGGATGCGACGGGACAGCCACACCCCGATCGGCTCGCCGCTCTTGCGCGCTTCCTGCTTGGCGATCTCGCGATCCTCCCGCGACACGCCCTTGATGCTCCACGGCGATGACCCCGACATCGACCTGCCGCCCCCAACTGGCCGCGCACCGGACGACTACCCGGTACGACTCTGCGAAACCCGCAGTATACAGCAAACGACAGGCGAGTGGAGCGCTTTGACATACCCGGTCCGGCGCCCGGGATGGCCGTTGATGCGGGCGGGTAGCGGGGCAGAAACCCGCGGTCGGATCACTCCCGCCCGTCGGCCCGACGCTCCAGGCGACCGATGCGGTCGGCCAGCTTCTCGACCACGTCCTCGAGGCCGTCGAGCACGTCGAGCAGTCGCGCCTCGCTGCGCTCCAGCCGCTGGTGGACGCCGGAGATCAGCGCCGCATCCTCGACCACCTCGCCGTCTCCGACGCCGTCCGGCACCAGCGCGCCGTTGCCGGGTCCGGACTCCGCGTCGGCGGGGGCCAGGGGTCTGCCGGACGCCTCGGCGGCGCCGACACGGCGGATCACGTGGCTCAGCCACTCGCCCATGGTCGCCTCGTGATCGGCGGCGGCCGATTTCGCGAGGTCGCGCGACTCGTGGCTGACGCCTTTCACGCTCCAGGGCAGCTTGGCCTTATTTCGCGTTGCCACGGGCGGTCTCCGGCACGGCTTCTGACGGGGGAGTTATCTTACCGCAACCAGCCCCTTGCTTGAAACGCCATCCGTTGCGTATGGTCCGCCGCGACTGGGGCGTAGCCAAGCGGTAAGGCAGCGGTTTTTGGTACCGCCATGCGCAGGTTCGAATCCTGCCGCCCCAGCCAGCCTTCCGAGCCGCCAGCCTTCCGAGCCGCCAGCCTTCCGAGCCGCCAGCCTTCCGAGCCGCCAGCTTTCCGAGACGCCAGCCACCCGAGGCGCCAGCCACCCGAGGCGCCAGCCGCCTGGAAAGCGCGCTTATCTGGCGCTCATAACGGTGTTCTTCAACCGGACAGAACGACGAGATCGATCGGCTCGTCGAGCCCGAGCACGGCCCGGCCAGCGCGGATTTCCGGCGCATTAACGCGTTGATATCCCTCACCTGTCGCCCGATCAAAGGTTGCAAGATCGCACAACGCGCGCACCCCCTCCGACTTGGTGTGCTTCTCCAGCTTCGCCGCCAGGTTCACGGGGGCGCCGATAACGGTGTATTCCAGGCGCGTCTCATCGCCGACCGCCCCGAAGACCACCGCGCCGGCGGCGACTGCCGCGCCCACCGCCGGCGCCGGTGCGCCACGGGCCCGGCGATCGGCTTGCCAGGTGGCCGTCGCCGTCATCACCGAATCGACGGCGCGAAGGGCGTCCGCCGTCGCCGTTTCACTGGCGCGCGTCGCGCCGAAGGTCGCCATGATCCCGTCGCCAAGGAACTTGTCGATGCTGCCGCCGTGGTGCTGCAGCAGCGGCACGATCAGGCGCTGGTATTCCGACAGCAGCCCGAGCAGGTCATCGGGTTTGATCTCGGCGGCGAGCTGCGAGAACCCACGGATGTCGATGTAGACGATCGCCGCATCGCGGACGTCGCCCCGGCCGGCCTCGACGGCATGATCGAGATCGGTGATCCGGTCGGCCACGTCGCGGGCGAAGAACCGGGAGAGCTCGCGCGCCGCCAGGCTCTCGCGGACCGCCTCGACCATGAGCCGGCGCGCCCGCACGATGGCGAAGGCCAGAATCGCGGTGACCGTCAGGATCGAGACGACCTTGTCGAACTCGGCGCCGACCAGAATCGCATTGGTCGTCAGGTACTGGATGTAATCCCGGGTGATCGGCGAGTTCATGCCGTCGAGGAACACGGCATAGACCACCATCGCGACCCAGCCGAGCGCCGCCGCCACCCCCGAGAGCACCACGTAGCGCGGCTCGAACCGCAGGGTGCGCAAGGCGATGAAGATGAAGAGGTACAGCACCGTCGGCGCCTTCAGGTAGAAGGCGGCGGGCTGCATGTACTGGACGTGGAAGCTCCAGATCGTGCCGAGCAGCAGCACCACATCGGCGACCACGGAGAGGCTCAGGAACCAGTCGGCCAGCCGGTGGCGGTAGGACAGGTACAACCGCAGCAGGGTGAACGCGATGTAGGCGCCGAGCACCCAAGGGATCGGATGGACCTCGGCCTCCGCGGGGAAGGTCTTCGGCGACATCGTGTAGAGAATGGCGAAGCCGCCGACCACCGCGAGCTGGATCCAGCCGATCACGATCTCGCTGGATTCCTGCTGCTGGGCCATGGCGGCACGCACCGGCGCCGGCAGCTCGGCCGGCACCCGGTCGCCCGGGCCCCGTCTCCCCGACACCCCATCGCCCAGCTCGGGCGGCGGCGGTGCGTGCGGTCGTTCGGTAACGCTCATGGAACACAGCCTACGGTCATCATGGCGCCGCGCCGGTCAGAAGCCTGTGAGGCGGCCGTGACCGATCACGCCGCCCCCCGTTTCGGCGCCCGCTTGACGCACCAGAGGGAGGTCTCGTGCGCGCCGAAGGCGACCGGAATCCGCCCGGCCGCCGACCGCTGAACCTGCGGGAGCATGCGGGTGCGGGCGTAGTGGCTGGAGAACAGCGGTTCCAACCCACCCGAAGCCAACCAGGCGGCGACCACCTGATGCTCCGAATAGGCGCGCCAGTGCCAGCTCGGCGGATAACCGTCGGGCAGCAAGATGTCGTGGACATGCACCAGGACGCCCGGTTCCAGCGCCGGGACGATCTCGGTGAACAGGAGATCGACGTCGGAGCCGGGCAGGGCCAAGTGGCTGGAGTCGATGAACAGGATGTCGCCGCTAGCAAGCGCCGGCAGAGTGTCGAGCGCCGTGTCCTGCAGGACTCTGCGGCGCAGACGGACATTGAGGCTGGAGATATCGGCCCGGGGTGCCGGGTCCACGCAATGGATTTCGGCCTCGACCCCGCCATCGGCGACGGCGCGGGCCATGAACCGGGTGGAATGGCCGGACCCGATCTCCAGGATCCGCCTTGGCCGCCCGGCCCGCACGATCGCATAGGCCGCCGCCCCGTCCAGGCCTGGAAACCAGTCCTGCTCCCACCGCGGCATCGGCGGCTCGGCACCGGTGAACCGCTCGACGATATCCGCGAACCGGTCGATCGCCGCCAGCACCTCCGCCATCGCCGGCTCCGCCGCGGCCAGGATCGGTTCCAGGGTCGGATAGGAGGCGGGCGGCCGTAGCGACGCGGCGTAGCGATGCGGCACGAACACACCGCCATTGGCGATACCCAATGTCGTAGCGATCGCTATCAAGCGTTTTTTCAATATCTTAAGCTCCACTACCGGCAGAGACGACCGAGTCCGGCCGGCCGCTGGAGATCATAGCCGAAACTCCGCCCCTTCCCGGGCGACGATGGTACCGGGCCGAGCCGCCGCCGCCGCTTCCGCGATGCGGTCGAGGTCGGAATCCTGGCGCTTCGGATCGTGGTGGAACAGGGCGAGAGTCTTGACACCCGCCAGGTCCGCCAACCGCACGGCCTCGTTCCAGGTCGAGTGACCCCAGCCGTGATGGGTGCGGAACTCCTCCTCGGTATAGGCGGAATCGTAGAACACCAGGTCCGCGTCGCGCATCAGGTCGAGCACGTTGGGGTCATCCTGACCCGGTGTATGCTCGGTGTCGGTGACGTAGGCCACGCTGCGGCCGGCATAGGTCACCCGGTAGCCGCAGGCCCCGCCGGGGTGGTTCAGCAGCCGGGTCGCCACCTGCACGCCCGGCGCGGGTTCCAGCAAGGTTCCGCAGGCGAACTCCTCGAACCGCACGTCGGCCCGGAACTCGTCGAGCGGTACCGGGAACAGCGGAGGCGACATCATCTTGTGCAGGATCTCCCGGAGGCCGACCTTCTGTTCGAGCTGGGCGGCACGGAACACGATGCGGTTGTCGGGAACATAGGCCGCGCCCCAGAAGGGCAGGCCGGCGATGTGATCCAGGTGGAAATGCGAGAGCAGGACGTCGACCGTCGAGGGCGGCTCGTCGGCCATGGCGTGGCCGAGCTCGCGAATGCCGGTGCCGCCGTCGAGCACGATCCGCCGATCGCCGCAACGCACCTCCACGCAGGAGGTGTTGCCGCCGTAGCGCACGGTCCGCGGTCCGGGGCACGGCAGGCTGCCCCGCGCTCCCCAGACCTTGACGATCATCCCGTCATCCGCCACCCGACGTCTCCCGCCCCAACGCTCCGGCCGGCCGCCGCGCACCGCGCGGGACCGGGCCGCCCCGTTCACCCTGGCCCATAGCACAGGCATGGTGCCGAAAAAACGCCCGGGCGAACACCGATTCGTGCGCACTTGTCGCCGTGGGCCGAATGGACCAGAGTGCGCAGCCGCGCCGACCCGCGCCCGACCCCCTGGCGACCAGCCCCCGCCGATGGCCCGATCCGACCCGACCGCGACCAACTGGACAGGCATCCTGTTCGGTTTCCTGCTGGCGACCCTCGCGGCGTTCCAGCAGTTCAAGCTGCCGCCCCAACTGCCGGCGCTGCTGGCGGAATACGCCTATCCCAAGGTGATGGCCGGCGCGTTCATGTCGATCTACGCGGTCGTCGGGCTGGTGGCCTCCGTCGCGCTGGGATGGCTGCTGCAGCGCCTGGGCACGGTGCCGATCCTGCTGGCGGCCTTCGCCACGGCGGTCGGTGGCAACTTCCTGGCGCTGGCCCACCCGGAAAGCGCCGAGATCATGCTGGCGGCGCGCGGGCTCGAGGGGCTTGCCTTCGCGGTCTTCGCCATCGCCGGACCGGTCTACACCAACCGCAGCGCCGGGCCGAGCCATCTGCCGCTGGCGATCGCGCTGTCGGCCATGTGGATCCCGCTCGGCCAGATCTCCGCCAACCTGCTGGTGCCGGCCGGTCACCTGTTCGAGGGAATGCCGGTCAGCGGCTGGCGCCTGTCCTGGCTGGCGACGGCGGCGGCGACGGTGCTGTTGGCCCTGTGGATGGTGGGTCCACGGCTGCGAACATCGGCCGACCTGGACCTGCGCCGGCGCGGCCCGGCCGCGAGCCCGCCGCTGACCGCCGACGAGCGCTGGGCGCTGTCTCTGGCGGCGCTGATCTTCACGCTGTGGTCGACCCAGTACTTCGCCTACATGACCTGGCTGCCGCAGTTCCTGGTCGAGGTGCACGGCCTGTCGGAGGATTGGGCGACGATCGGCTATTCGGTGCCGGTCGTGATCCTGGTCGTGGTCGGCCTGACCACGTCGGTGGTGATCCGCCGCGGCGTGCCGCTGGCGCCGATGTTCGTCGCGTCGATCGTGCTGCAGGCGGCGGTCTGGTGGGCGATCCCGGTGACCACGACGCTGGAGACCGGCATCGTCTCGCTGATCGCATACGGGCTCGGCATCGGGGTGACGCCGGTCTGCCTGTTCGCGCTGCCGAGCACCATCCTCGGCTCGTCGCGGGCCGGGCCGGGCGCCTTCGCGGTGCTGATGACCGGGCGCAATCTGGGCGTGCTGATCGGCCCGATCCTGCTGCCGCAGATCCTGCTGGTGATGGATGTGTGGACCGACGCCACGCCGGTCTTCGCCGCGCTGACGACGCTGTGCGCAGTCGGCGCCCTGCTGCTCGGCCTCGGGCTGGCGCGGATGGGTCGCTACCGGCCGGACTGACCGGCGATCACGGGACCAGACGGTACCCACCGGTATCCGTCACCAGGATCTCGGCCCGCGACGGGTCCGGCTCGATCTTCTGGCGCAGGCGGTAGACATGGGTCTCCAGGGTGTGGGTGGTCACCCCGGCATTGTAGCCCCAGACCTCGTTCAGCAGGGTCTCGCGCTTCACCATGCGGTCGCCGGCCCGGTACAGGTATTTCAGGATCGCCGTCTCCTTCTCGGTCAGGCGGATCTTGCGGTTCTTGCCCTCGTCGACCATCAGCTTGGCCGCCGGCTTGAAGGCGTAGGGGCCGATGGAGAACACCGCGTCGTCGCTCTGCTCATGCTGGCGCAGTTGGGCGCGCATGCGGGCGAGCAGCACCGCCACCTTGAACGGCTTGGTCACGTAGTCGTTGGCGCCGGCATCCAGGCCGAGAATGGTGTCGGCGTCGCTGTCCTGGGCGGTGAGCATGATCACCGGCGACTTCACCCCGGCCTTGCGCATCAGCCGGCAGAGGTCGCGGCCGTCCATGTCCGGCAGGCCCACGTCCAGCAGGATCAGGTCGAAGGTCGCGGCCTTGGCCGCCTCCAGGCCGTCCGAGCCGGTGCCGGCTTCGCTGGTCTCGAATTCTTCGTGGAGCTGAAGCTGCTCGGCGAGCGTGCTGCGCAGCGCCTCGTCATCGTCCACCAGAAGAACCTTGCGTCCCGTCGTCATGGCCATTCCCATCCGGTTGTCCAGTCCCGCCAATGCCGCATGGCACCAACAGGTTACCTCATTTCGTTTCCGGCCGATCCTACTCGATCGGGCCGTCCTCCGCCCCCTCGACGGTGACGCCCTTCCAGAACGCCACCCAGCCGGCGATCCGCCGGGCCTTGCGCTTGGGCTCGAGATAGCGCCAGGCGGCGTCGCTCTCCTCCCGGTGGCCGACCCGGACCGTGTAGTACGTGGCGATCCCGCGCCAGGGGCAGCCGGTCCGGGTCGCCGTCTGCTCGAGACACTCGAGCCGCACGGAGTCGGGCGGGAAATAGGCCACCCCCTCGATGGAGATCACCTCCTCGGCCTCGGCGATGACTACGCCATTGAACGTCGCGGTCGCCATCAGAACCCCGAGATCGGCATGGCCGCGCTCAAAAGCCGGGCGCCAGTATCTGGCGCAGCATCGCCTGGCAGAGCGGATGATGCGGGTCCCCGAAAGCCTCCAGGGCGGTGAAATGATTGCCGCCCTCGACATCGATCGACAGGGCCGGCTGACCGGCGGCGTGCAGGGCCGTCACCAGCGCGTCCCGTTGGCGCAGATATTCCGGGCCCTCGTCCAGCCCGAGGGTCGCGATCAGCGGCGGCAGCCGGTCGCCGCCCTTCTCAAGCCCCTCGGCGAGGGCGAGCGGGCTGAGCGGCGCCACATCGGCCGGCCGCAGGTTCAGATGCTGGTTCAGGTAGCAGAGGCGGATCGGCTCCAGGTCGTGCAGGCCGGAGACCGAGCACCCGCCCTTCAGCAGGCCCGGTCGGCCGCTCGGGCCGCACAGCATGGCGGCGAGGTGACCGCCGGCGGAATGCCCGGCCACATGCAGCCGGTCGACCCGCCCGCCGACGCGGGCGCCGTTACCGTGGATCCAGTCGATCGCCGCCGTGACGTCGGCCACCACATCGGCCATCGTGACCTCGGGGCAGAGCCGGTAGCCGATCGACACGAACGTCACGTCGGCGGCCACGAAGGTCGGGGCGAGGAAATGCACCAGCGACTTGTCCCGCGAGTGCCAGTAGCCGCCGTGGATGAAGGCCAGGATCGGCGCGTCCGGACGGGCCGAGGGGAACACGTCCACGCGTTGGCGCTCATGCGGACCGTAGGCCAGGTCGAGATCGCAGGAGAGCTGGCCGCGCGCCTCCTCCCCCCGAGCCAGCCAGGGGCCGACGATCGCGCCGACATCCGGCACCTTGGCCTGGTTGTTGTACTGCGCGTCCAGACCCGCCTGGTCGTAGGACTCGAAAACCGTCATTCCCCTTCTCCCCGTTCCGCGTGATCGTCGGCGCGCCGAGCGGCCAGCCCTCTCGCATCTTGACGCCGTGAGCCCGGTGATCAATATGCCCGCCATGCCAAACGACCGCGATCCCCTTCCCGCAGACCGGGAGACAGCGTCCGCCGCCCGGCCTCACGTCCGCGCCACCGGCCAGCTCGCGGTCGACCGCGCCATCGCCGAGCTGCGGCGCGGCGGACTGATCGCGCTGCGGGCGGGGCGCGACCTGGACCGACTGGCGGTGGTCGCCGCCGGCGAGATGGCGACCCGCGCGCTGATGGGCCAGATGGCCGCGATCGCCGGCTCTGAGCCGCGGCTGGTGCTGACCCGCAACCGCGCGGCCCGGCTCGGCTCCGGCACCGACGCGCCGGCCGTCTCCGTCGCGCTGGCGTCGGCGCGGGACGTGGATGCCGTGCTCGACCTGTCGGACCCGACCCGCGGCGCCGCGGCGCCCGCCGGTCTCTCCGCCCTGCCGGAGCGCGATGACACCCCCGCCGCCGCCGCCGTGCGCCTGGTCAAGCTGGCCCGGCTGCTGCCGAGCGCGCTGGTCGCCTCGGTTCCCGGGATCACGGCCGCCGCCGTGACCGCCTGGGCGCGGGAGCAGGCGCTGCTGGTCGTCGAGGCCGGCGAGATCGAGCGCTACGCCGAGACCAGCGCCCACCGCCTGGTCCGAGCCGCCGACGCGCGGGTGCCACTGGCCGATGCCGAGGCCAGCGAACTGATCGCCTTCCGGCCGATGGATGGCGGAACCGAGCATGTCGCGATCCGCATCGGTGAGCCCGACCCGCAGGCCGGGCCGGTCCTGGTGCGCCTGCATTCCGCCTGCCTCACGGGCGACCTGCTCGGCAGCCTGCGCTGCGATTGCGGCGATCAGCTCCGGGGCGCCATCGCCGAGATCGAGGCGGCGGGTGGCGGCATCCTGCTGTACCTGGCCCAGGAGGGCCGAGACATCGGTCTGATCAACAAGCTGCGGGCCTATACCCTGCAGGACCTCGGTGCCGACACCGTGGACGCCAATACCGCGCTCGGGTTCGACGACGACGAACGGGTCTATTTCCCGGCGGCCGAGATGCT